>Ga0065711_1003801_pt1 | contig 26298 bp, 13 predicted proteins | sample Hoacrofraction12_FD_59098 | JGI IMG/M metagenome (GOLD analysis project Ga0065711, IMG submission 59098) | Hoatzin crop microbial communities from Cojedes, Venezuela - Epithelial fraction 12 v2 (version 2) | ecosystem: Host-associated > Birds > Digestive system > Esophagus > Crop | place... | reverse complement strand
AGGAAGAAATTCTTTACAATGAGGGTGGTGAAACACTGGAACGGGTTGCCCAGAGAGGTAGTGGAGGCCCCATCCCTGGAAACATTCAAGACCAGGTTGGACAGGGCTCTAAGCAACCTGATCTAGTTAGTGGTGTCCCTGCTCGCTGCGGGGGGGGTTGGACTAGATGACCTCTAGGGGTCCCTTCCGACCCAAAACTTTCTATGATTCTATGATTCTAAGGTTAGGCCTGCCGTCCACCAGGACCTGGGCAAGTTGGAGGAATGGGCCAGCAGAAACCAGTGGAAACTCATCAAGGACAAACACAAAGTGCTTGCTTTGGTGCAAGGACACAGGCTGGTCCCCACCTGACTGGGAGCAGCTCTGCGGGAAGGGACCTGGGGGCCTTGGCAGCCACAAGCTGGGCACGAGCCAGCAGCGTGCCCTGGCTGCAGGGATGGCCGACAGCTCCCTGGAACGTATTCACAGGGGCACAGCCAGGACACCAAGGAAAGCGTTTATCCTTCTCTACTTGGCATGCCTTAGACCACGTCTCAAATAGTGCACCCAGTTTTGGCTTCCCAGTACAAGAATGACATTAATAAACTGGAGCAAGTTCAGTGGGGAGCCCCTAGGTGCTCAGGACCTGGAGCACTTGCCTTGTGGGGGAATCTGAGGGACCAAGGCTTGTTCAGCCTGGAGAAACGATGGCTTCAAGGGGACCTAGCAGTAGCCTGCCTGTACCTGCAAGGAGGTCATCAAGCAAATGGAGCCAGGCTCTTTGCAGCAGAGTGTGGGAGGACATGGAACAGCAGGCATAAGCCAAAACAAGAGAGAATTAGATTGGTAAAAGGAAAAAGGACTGGAATAAGGAAAAAAATACCTTTTCCACTCTGAGGACAGTCAAGCACTGGAACAGTTGGCACAGAGAGGCTGTACAGTCTCTCTCCACCCTTGGAGAGTTTCAAGACTATACTGGATAAAGCCCTGTGCAACTTGGTCTGATCTCACAGCTGACCCTGCTTGTAACAGGAGGTTAGAACAGACACCTCCCGAGGTCCCTCTAGACTGAATTATCCTATTGTCCTGTATTGCATTCAAGAGTAAACACAGCCTGTCCTCCCAGCTCTGCTGGTGCAAATCATACTGTAGCCTGAGGGTATCAGTAGTGAGGCCGATGCAGTGTCAGGACGCAGAGGAAGAAGCCATGAAAGCACACTATCTCCAGGGTGGTACGTGTTCCCACCCGCCTGCTTGTCCTCTGCTTTAGTCCCTGCTACACTCCCACATGCATGATTCAGAGTATTTTTCTGTCTTATGTATCAAAAGTATTAAAGAAAATTATTTCATAATCCACTGAGAAGACCTGTTAATTCCCTAAGTGTAAGAGTAGGATCCAGAGACTTTGAACTTGGGGAAAGGAGTGTTGGTATTTGTCCCAAGAAGAGGAATTTAAGCCAGAACTGCTATTATTTCTAAGACAACTTCTCCCCAAGATCAGAAGGTGACAGCCTGCTTTGGCCCCAAGCAGATTCAATCAAATTCAGTGATACAAATCTACCTTTTTTTTCTCAAGTCAGCAGTAACCAAATTAGTCTAAGAAATAATTTGGGACTTCTAGGGTATAAAACACTATCACAGAACATGAGGGCCACTGTTATCCTTACTTGAACACAAGGACTGTTAATTTGTGAGCAAATCATCATTTTCCAGACTCATTCAGAAGCTCAGCGGAGTAATTGGGTTTTCCCATCCACTGCCAGCTGGCACTGAATCAGAATTGATGTGCGGTAGTGGAAGTAAGACTGGTAAATTTGAGTCATATTTCAGTCCTGACAATAGATCAGCTTGTATGAGAGAAGCAGTGGATATGGTTGTAAAGAAGATTAGTTCCCAGGCATATGAAGTGGAATAGATAATGCAAGATTGTAATAATGAAGGGTTGTGAGAGAGCAAAAGGAAACCAAAGTTGCCGGACGAGTGAGTGAATGCGATATCAGAGCAAGTCAGAGACTTCATGTTGGAAGCTAATGTGGATGAATGGCTGGAAGCAGCCATGGAAGATGGAAAAGCTATGATCTCAAGATAGCAGGATGAGACCTTTTTCAATAACTTGAGTACACAAGTAGAGACGAAGTAATGATTTAGATGGCTAACAAGGAAGAGTGAGCACTTCTGTATTCAGAATGATGTAAGCTCAATGGTTTCATCTTTAAAATGAGATTCACAAAAAGAATTTCTTTCAGTAAGAGGTATATTTGCAAATATAAACAACAAAATTTTTGATGTAACACACTTAGCACAAAGCCATAAGTATGTAGCAAGTTTTACTACTCTCATACAGTCCAAAACCTTACTGAGTCATAATGGTGGTATGTGATGGAAGGTTTAGGTGATGTTAATCTTATCTACAATTTCGTAATCCAAGAACATCACAGTACAGTTAGAAGAGTGATAAAATTCTCTATAGCTGGGATAACCATTTACTTTCTCTTAGTTCTTCTTTATGAGTTATCCGATACTTCAACACAACACCCTTTTATGATAAAAGCAAGAAAAAATAAAAACAAATTATCTGAATGCACCAGGGAGAGAAAAATATATTTGATTTTGCATTTGGCAGTAGTAAAAGAGAATATGGCTTACTCTTAAATGAACTTCTCCTTGAATACAGATCCTCCTTAATACCAATAGAGTCATGGTGTATTAACAATGAACTCCAAGTAGCAAGATATTACAGCTGAGAGAACAAAACCTAAACAAGTAAGATTGTATTAGTGTGGCGGGTGCTATTGCCAGACCTGTTTGAATACTTTTGGAAATGGAATTGTGGCTTGGAAAGTGAGACTTACATGCGTGATTTGAAGTCTGAAAGCCATGGCTAGGAATGAGAAGAGTAAACTCAGTCTGTTTATTGAATTTAAGGCTGCAAAACTTAACCATGGACTCTGTCACATATAAATGAACTCCAGTGTAACAGGACTTGAAAACAAAATTGGATAAGAGTAACTGTATATACTTTGTTTAGTGTCAGGATTCATGCTAATAATTTTCTGATGTTGTCCTGACCCTGGTTTTGATATGTTTTCTTTAGGCTTAGAGCACTGGAATGAAACTGTTAGAACAGCATATTTGTCAAGGACATTGGGAGACAGAGTCATGGTGAGCCATGGTGCCCCAGTGACTTGCAGTTGCGTACTATGATGCCGCTGGAGCGAGAATGGAGGATGTCAGGCAAAATCAGTCTGGGATGAGCTAGGAAAAGCTGAACACAAAATCAATTTCATCTGAAAGCATCAAAAAATAGTCACTGGACTTGTCAATATGTAAGACTTCAGGTACCCCGAGAGGGAACAAGGAGGGAACAAATGTGGCAGAGCTCCTGTCCTTTATTGCTTAGCTTGCTTTAAAGAAGTTACTTATCACTCACGTTGAAATGTGATATTCAAACTAAAATGTTATCTCCAGGGCATAAAGCCTGAAGACATTTACTGATAAGGAAAACTAGAACTAAGCTTAGATTCTGAAAGAAAAATGGCAAGTATTTTGAAAAAGAAGGAAAGACCTTGTGAACATTACTGGAAGCCATGACACTCCGTTTGGGTTTTGGTAAGGCTTTTCTGTGCCTTCTTATACAGTGGAAGTTGGTAGACTCAGTCCATAAGTAGGTACGGTTGATGAACGGATCTCCTGTACAAATGTGGTAAGAAGAAGGATGACAGTTGACCTTATCTGGAAATAGCATTCCCCAAAAGTTTAAATACCCCTCTTTAAACTGCTCATGTTTCTTTCCTCTCTCTGGTTTTTCCTACAAGGCAAAATTAGTTTTGCCCCTGATAGAGAATAGTGAAACAGTCACTGCCTTGTTCACCAGGAAGGAAAAATAGCACATAGCTCTGACTTAGGCATACACAGTCTGGTCTTCAGTACAGTCCATGCATGACATTACAGACCGGGATTTGAGATTCCAGTGACACTGCTTGGTTGCCTGCAGGTTCTTCAGTTAAGTGCTCTGTCAGTGTTGGAGACCCACAGTGAACCGAGTGCATTAGCAACACCATTAGGATTGAGCTTGTCTTACTCCTGTGCTCCTCATATCCTCTTTTTCTCATGCCAATTTATTTCCAGATGTAGAGATAGAAACACAGGAATGATTGGCCAGGTAAGTGTGAAGTGATCTCAGGGCAGTGTAGCTAAAGCCATTTTGCATATGAAGGAGAGCACATACATCCGTAATCACATGTTGACTTACTTTGGGTAGTTCCACGGGGTAAACACAAAAATAATGTAAATGTGACAGCAAGTAGGTACATAATTTTGAAGGCCATCAAATGAAAGAAGAATTTCTCACTGAATAAATGTTTTCCTATAAAACAGGTTTACTAACCTAGAAGTGTCCTGGATGCTAAAAACTCATTTGTGAAAGACGAATGACTCCGCGGGTTAATGGCAGGACTGTGCAAGCCATGCACTTCCCTTGAGCTATTACAATGAATGACTCAGATGGCTTGCTAGTTCAAGAGACTTCCAGCAGGAGCTGGAGCACACTGTATACTGTTTATGTTTAAAGAAAACATGGACTGTGTAGATTTACAGCTCTCTAGGATTCTCCTTCAAGCAAAAATACAGACTATAGTTGAATTCCATGGTAGGAAGAAAAAACACAAAAACAAACAAAAAACCACAACCCCCTCTTCCCCCAAAACTCAGCAGAAAGTGCTGTGAGTAGAGTTAGACAACATTATAGTCAGGTAAGTAGCAGCATTCCATTTCCCATTTTCACCATCTGCTTTTTGACTTTGCTCCCTATGTGCAAAGCTAAAAATTTTAGAAGGGCACAGGGTCACCACTACTCAGATAATTGGTATTTTAAATATGTGAGAAATACCACGAGTGCTGGCAGGAAGCCATTAGCTGCAGACAAGGAAGCAAAATTTGTCTTCTCAGATTTATAATGAAAAGTCCATGCATTACACTGAACTGCAAAGTAAAAGTATTTAGAGAGCATTTGAGTTCCTCAAAGTTTCACATTTTCATCAGAATATTCCAGTGCCTTTTGTATCTTAAATAGCTGTTTGTACAAGAGAACGCATAACCAACAGGAACAGAGTTCATAATGCATGAACTCTGACTTAATACTTCTCAGAACAAACATGAACTTCAGTCCCTACTTTTGAATGGCATTTGCATTGGGGATTTTTTTTTTTTGGTGGATTTTGTTAATCTTGTAATTTTCCCATTTAGTAGCACGAAATTCTGCTTTAGGTTCATGAACGCAAAGGTGCTTCTTCAATTTTTCTAATTGTTAAGGGTCAGTCTTAAAACCATTAGCCACTCTATCACAGAGTGCAATGACTAAGCCTCTGAAGTAGAATACACCACACCAACATATCTTTCCACAAACAGTTTAAAATTAAACAGCAAATAAATCTACATCTTTCAGCACGCAGTGCAGCTCAAAGCCTGGTGTTCAAGTCCAGGCAAGGAGAAGAAACGTGCGCAAAGGTCCACCCGTGTGACATTTTTAACAACCAAGTTTCTTCATGTAGGCACTTCTGGATGACATCTAGGATAGCCTGACTGAAGAAAATAGGAATTCTCACGCCCATTTAGTCTGAAGTGAAAGTTTTGCACACATGAATGAGACTTGTTCCCTCTCCACCAAGTCACATCTATTTTGTTTTACTCTAGGGAGATCCCATCAACTGCAACTGAATGGAGGGGGAGAATTTTGCAGCATGAACTTTTTAAAATTCAACATAGCTTCTACTCATCCGTTTTTAATTTACTCCTGCTTTCATGAAAATGGTAGTTATTAGGTGAACTTTCATTTATCCCATATAATTAGTTTGAACTAATATTGCTTGGACAGTTCTTAGAAATGTGATATTAGTGTTGGCAGAGTTTCCCCTATTGTCTGCCATGTTCTCTAAAACTATGCCAAGCCACAAGCTAGGTCATCACTGCTTTTATAGACTCCAGTAAATCTAGCCAGCAATAGTACGCTTTTGGCAATTTTAAAGTTACTATTTTAAAGCTCCTTTGCTTGGAGCTATCTAGTCTCAGGGGTTACAAAAGGAATCCTAGACTTTCCAGTATAGCATCCCAGACGAGGATGTACCCTGAATTTTCAGTAATTGAGAATAGCCATGGGATTAGACCATCATTTGATACTGTGTTTGGATAAGACCTTCAATTTAGATGTTATTCATATCAGATGTTTATTTTAAAGCGCAGCATATTTAGGGTTTTAGTAGCTCAAGCCAGATGCCATGTCAGCTTTCTCCATGCTATACATAGCCACCATCTGGCACAACTGCATCAGCGCAAACCCCCAAGGTTACAAACTGCAGCTCTCTGTGGCACCAGTGGAGCTTAGCAAGGTTTCAAGCAGGTGCGAATTCAACTCGAGCTGCAGCGAGGTCACTGCAGTCTAGCACTAGAGCAGATCACAGGTTGCCGGTACCTAATGTGTGAGATTGAGGCTAGCACCAGCTGAAGATCAGGCTTTTGTTCTCTGTTTATCTGTATTTATCTAAATTAGGGACTGAAGAGCTTTAAATGGTCTACTGTCTTATTTAAACAAGACTACTGGGCCCATTTTCTACCATTCATAGTGCTGAGTCAGTTTACTCATCAGCAGGGGCTTGCCAGTCAGGTCTCTAGAGAAACAGCCTGGTATGTACGAGAACTGTGTTACGAGAAACTTAGTAAGGACAACTAGATTCATGTAGATGATTTTATGTTGGGCTACTTAAGCAGTATTCATTAATTGTGTTCCCTGTTGGCCTCTCAGATTGATCCAGACTATACTGGCTGAATCTTTCAGGTGAGATGATGATACTTGAAATACTCAGAGCTTCACCTCTTAAAGCAGTCTTTCGATTACTGTTCAATACCTCCACTTGCAGCTCTAACATTAATAAGTGATACCAAATATCTTATGCAACTAATAAAGATTAACTATAGATGCAAAATACACAGCAGCCTGCACATTAATGCCTGAACTCTCATTTTACTTCTCTGCAGAAGCCATGATGGACTGCCCTTAAAACAGCGTGTGTAGGCTACTTCTATTTCACATGTGACAGCAACTTCCAGCCAGACCCCGCAGAACAACGGCTTAATTGGCCTATTAGGTAGACAGACTGTATGACCATATTTACCACATTTTCTTACTTTGTTTGCAAGGATAACTAATTAGAAGCAGCTCATCCAAACGCATTAGAAAAGAGCTTAACACAACACCTGCTGTGCGTAGTTCGTGAGCTGCGTACACAAACAGTGCAGAATTGCACAGTGGAAACAGTCAACGTGTGGCTAACGAGTGACCCTGAACTTGCAGAACAGCAGAGCTTTCAGCATTTCAGGTATACTGAGGAAAGCCATTTTTTTACAATTTTGAAATTATATGTTTTATATTAAAACACAAAATAGCATTTTGCTGTTTATTCTGTATTCTGCTCTGCATTGTGATATAAAACTGAAGCAAAGGAATAAGAGGGAGAACTTTGTGATCTCCTTAGAGAAACAGCTGTAAGCAGACATTCTCATGGCTGCCAAGACAGGAGATGGTATCACAGTTCTGCAGGGTTATACCAAAACCACGACCAGCCTAAGAGCTAATGCATAGGAAGGAGTGTGGCAGAGCACTCGTGTTGTGATACCTTCCCAGAACGCTTTCCCATCCTTTAGCAATTTTTCAGTTTGTTGGCTTCCAGAAGGAAATGTCCCAGGCTTTGCATATGATAACCCTTGACAGACACCCTTCTACGAATGCTTGGTTGCTTTTTGAATGCCTATACGCTACCAGTATCCACACCACCCCCTGGGAAGGGATTTGAGTTTAACTCTACATTGGATAAGGAGCTACTTCCTCTTCCTTTTACTTAGAACCTCCCTCCTCCTAATTTGGCATGATTACCAACTGTTCCGGTCTTGGAAGAACTGTCAAACAGCCATTCCCTCCTCGCGATCTCTAGACCACTCATCATTGTGTAGCACTCAGTCATATCTCTTGCTGCTTATCTCATTTCTGAACTGAAGAGTCCTGGTCTTAGTAGGGAACACTTCCATACCTTGCTGGCTTTCACTAGACCTCTTCTAGTTCTGTTTTAAGCTTTTTGAGTTGACAGAGCAGAACTGCACACCATATTCATAATGGGGATGTACCATGGCATTCTTCAGTGACATACTGGTATAGTCTGTCTTCTATATCTTTCCTAATAGCTCACAACACTATCCTTGCTTTCTGATTGGTATTGAGCTGATGTATCCACACATTAATAACTAAAATCTCCTTTGTGAGTCATAATAGTTTGGTCAGAATTAATCAGTTAGTATTTAAATTGGGAGTGCATATTTCCATGAACATCACTTAATATTGATCTGCAACTAAATTTCATGCATAATTTGAAATTCCGGTCACTTAGTCTAGTAAAGGCTACACGCAATGCATTCTTCCTATCCTGTATGAATTGACATAATTGGAAGACTTTCTCACCTTGCTGCTCATGCCCTTCCAATATTTTCTGTCTGTGCTGAACAGCAGACCTCATCACATCAGCCTTATCACATTTCACCATAACATGCTGCTGATGTCCTCCCTCCACAGCTAAAATTAACCATTTTCTCCTACTCTTATATATTAACTGTTTAATTATCTATGGAATGATCTTCCCTTTTATGCACAGGCTGCCACGATTCCTTAAGAGCTTTCTGGAAATCCAGGAAGTCTAAATCAGCCACATACTTGACTGCACCTTCAAAAAGTTCCAAGAGATTTATGAGACGTGACTTCCTTTACAAAAAAAAACATGTTGATCCTCTAAAATGCATCATTTATCTATATGTGCACTACTTCTTCTACTGGTTCTACAAACGTAGCTCTGCAGGAACAGCAGACTCACTGCTCAAGTTTCCTGAATCTCCCCGGGAATCCTTTTTAGCAAATGCATCAAGGAAGTTTATCCAGACAACTTTAACGTGTTATGAAAAATCTGCATGCTAGCCAAAACAAATCAAGATATTTATAGGTTTCTTGCCAAAATCTCCTACCGTTTGTGTTCAAGAAAACAATACACTAGCATGTAAAGTCTTGCGCACTGACCTTTGTTAATTCACAGGATTACCATAAGCAGAAGGGAAAAATGAAGAAAAAGCTGATAGAAAGGGCATAAAAGACTCTCAGAGGCCGATACGTGGTTCAAGGGATTCTGTCTTATCTACAGCAACAATTACAGGCACATTAGATATGTACGTTCCTGCAGAACCAAGATTTTCTAAAAAGGTATCAGCTGGGGATGAAAACTCCTATGTTATCTCACTTTCTCGCTGTGAGAAAAAAAAATCATTAATGTTTGAGCATATGGGGATCCTGTGATGCCCCTGAGCCAAGGGGGAGGCAAGGCACCATAAAGCAGTAACTATTTCATAAGGAAGATATGTTTCATCTTGTATTACAAATATAATACTAGAAAACAAAGCAGTGAGGACAGACTGTCAGGGGTCACAAGATCCCACCACCCCTGATCAGGTGGTATTTCAGATGCTTCAGTACCCTGTGAATCAGGCTTTGTGAACATTTGCAAAAATGCTGACCAAACACTGCAAGAGCTTTTCTGGGCACCCTGTTCTGAAAGGAGGCTTATTCTATGTCTACATTTTTTTGGAGATCCTCCTCATTACTTAAATATTTCAGTTAGAATATTAGTTGTTGCCACTGACAAACTGGAAATACTGCAACATAAAACGACACTTTATGTTATCAGGGACTCATCAGTTCAAACCCATAAAAGATGATTACAATTTGAAAAGAGAGCTGCACTGTTTGAAATTTGCATTCATTGGAATACCACTGCAAAAAACTCGTGTCAAGTGACTTCAGTGCTGCAGGGGTAGTTGATCAATGGGGCTTGACTACATAAACTATGGCGTGTAACTAATGCATAACTAACTCTCATCTTTCAATAGGATTTACAGAGGGGAATGGAAGCTTTAATCTTGGCAAAGTCTTTGTCCTCAGCTCTGATATGCTGGAACAATGAATATCTGCCATTGTTGTTCTGGGAATGAATATGGTCAGCGACAAACTGCCAAATGTAAAAAGATTTCCAGGCATTCTAAATATATCACTTCACCAGCTGGAGATCTAACCATTACTGTTATCTACTGGTGACTTAAGCTCCTGACTCTGAAACAAGCCTGTGCATATTCATCTTGTAAGCTACAGTGAAAAATGTCCAAAGTAAGAAAACTATTTCTTTAATAGTGGAGATTTTCTAAAGCATGGTTTAAAATATTCCCGAAGGATCTGAGAGCAGCTGTGGAGTTATCACCAAAGAGAACTAGATGCTACACACTCGGGGTTCACACTGCTCGTATGCAAGAACTTCTCTTACTTCGTGTGTGGTCACAGTTCGAATAGTGATGATAAAACATCTCTTTGGACAAGCAAATAGAAAATGAATCCAAATTTTATTAAATAAAAAGAAACATCTTCCTGCTCAGTGAGTCTCTGAGCCACAAAATGCTGGAGTCTGGGAGAGCGTTCAGAAGACGTGTCGTTACATAAGGCCCCACTCTTGTATTCCCCTATGTCTGCGGTGGGCTGTTGGTCTTCCCTTTCCTTAAGCACAGGAACCAGTCACCCCAGAATACCAAATAAGGGTAGAGAAACACCATAAGGGAGAAGTAGAGACAGCAAGCTCAGAAAACAGCACAAGTGATCCCACAGGAGATAAGTGCAAAAAGCATTGCGTGAAGGACTAAAGAATGAAAAATGCAAAATAGCCAGAGGAGATGCTTAGCTGAGATCTCCAACAGTGGCCGTTGCTCCATCAAAATGTCTGAGGAACCAGTGGATGCTGCCATGGTGCTCTACTTGGAGACATGACAGGACAAGGGAACAGAAACAGGATCCACAGTTGCTGAGGTCTCCCCTCGTCATGCTGCTTTCTTCCACTGCGGTGGCTGGTCAGCTCAGTCGGGACAAGGACAGCATGGATGGCAATGTCTTGGGATTTGGTGGGCATAAGAAAGGGGCAAGTGTCAAAAAAATGACAGGGACACGTGGAACCAGAACCTCAGCAAGAGGGTTTGGAGTCAGAGGGAAGACTACAGCATTCAACACACCGTACAATAGGATTTCCCCTTTGCTGCTACAACGCCATGAATCGGACAACACAGCCATGCCTGTGTCCAGCTGGGATAAGGTTAACTTTCACAAGAAGCTGGTTGGGCTGACCCAAACAGCCAATCAAATGGGATATTCTGCACCAGCTGATGCCATGCTCAGTATTTAAGTGGGGAGCTGGCTGAAGGAAGGGGATTTGCTACTCAGGAGCAAGCTGAGCATCAGGTGGTGAGAACATTGTGTGTTGTATATGCTTTTTATCAGTATTATTGTTGTTATTTTCTTCTCCCTTTGCTGTTCTGTTAAATTGTTCTCATCCCAACCCATGAGTTTTGCCTTTTGTTTTTGATTCTCCTCCCCATCCCACCAGGGAGGGGGGAGGAGTGAGACAGCAACTGCGTGGTTCTTTGTTGTTGACTGAGGCTAAACCACAACACCTGTCACTCTATGGCTGAGTTTTCAACTTAGATTGCTGTTAAGCAGCCCTTTGCTCTCAACCACAATGGCTGTTCTTACATTTACTGGCTAATACTTCCCTTGGCAAAGCCATAAAAATCAAGGTCTGAGTGCTAATTCTCAAAAACTAAGCTAATTCTTAAAAAACCTAATTCTATGCAATGCTTCAGAAATCCACACTCAAGATGTCACCACTGCATTGTACTGCACGTTATGAACCCAACTGAGTGTTCCACAGTTCGAGGTTTTGACCAAACACAACTTTTCCTACAACCTCCAGTTTGCTGAAGTTCAGCTAGATGCATGCATGATACTACATAGTAATGCCAAAGTTTGAAAAGGGCAAGGAATTATTTTTTCACTGATTTATCAGAGAAAAATAGGACATGTTTTATTTTGCACAAAGTATTACATATTACAGCTCTTTGATCTGTAGAAAAACATAAATCAGACATGTTATATTCTAGCACCCCAAATCACAAATAATGAGAAATTTGTTTCATAACTTTGAAAAAATTGTGGAAGATAATGTTCTGTACTGTATAGTGCCTTTTCCAGTCACAGAAGACAGAAGGAAGCTGTTTTGAAGGCACTTGGTTACAATGAATTAAGAAATGCAGAGGGTATGTTCCTGGTGTATAAATTGTGATGTGTGGGATATTAGTGTTAGCTGTAAAGCTATCTTAGCATTTCTGTGGCTGGGCATCCAGTTAATTCTATTAAATTTCTCCCTGTAGTGATACTCTTGTGTCTGTTGGGTATTGTGAAGGTTGCTTCATTAATATTTGTAGAATACTTCTGGATTTTTTGACAGAAAAAAATGAAATGGTAGGTACTATTTTATCCCAAGCTTTTGCCAATGAACATAGCTATAACACCAAGAGATCAAAATACCTTTTACTGTACTGTAGAGCTTTCTCTTCCTTATTTGAAAGTGTCAGTACTACCATAATTTATTTTTAGAAATAAGACTACAGACTAACTTTGGCTGTTTCGTCTTCTTTGTTCTGACAACATCTCCTGAATTCATCCCCTTTTTGGTGAGTATGTGTCTGCATTTACGTGGCAGCTCTATGGGAAGCAACAAGAAGTTGCATCTTGGGAACTCTACCGTATATGGATGAGACTTTTAGCTCTCCCCTTAGATTCAAATGATAGAATGAACTGCTCTCCTGCATGTTGGTGAGAAATGCTTTGAGCTGGTTGGCTAAAGCTCTATATTAATTTAGGTCACTGTATTTTAACACAACCTTGCTCATAGGCTGAAAAGAACAGCTAAAATATTATTGCCTCCTCAACATTACTAAAGCTGCCATTCTCAGGAAATGACATAAAATAGAGAGAAACTCAAATTAAAAATGAGTCTGAGTAGCTGCAAACCTTGCAAGTATTGGGAGTTCAGAATCCAAACTTGGCATCATCTGTTATCTTTGACCCTGAATATACAGGGTTGGGCTAAATGCCTGCATCTGAGAACCACATCAGTTTGGAGACTGCCTCTCATATTTCTCCTCTCCCTAAATCTAGACATAGTGCTCATTCTCTCTGACTTCGAAGCTGAACTCTGTACATGCTACCGCAGCTGCGGTGTGTCTCTCACTGGGAAGCCTGACCCCTGTGGTCCCTATCCAGGGCGCGGAGGAGCAGATGTGTGAGATAGGAGCTGCTACAGGCATTGGACCATTTGATCCCTCTCAGCCAGCGGCTCATATGAGCTCACTTTCCTCCTCCCCATGAATAAAGAGTGCTTTGTTTGTACTGCAGAATCAAGGACTACATGCAGGCGGTTCCCATGATATAGTAGGTTTGCAGAAACTTGGCAGCAGAAGTCAGTGCCAAATGTGCTCTGTAGCTCCAACCAGCCTGTACCCTGGTCTGCATCCTACAACCATCTACTATTGCAGACCAGGAAGATTAATGAGATTTTTTGGCTTTCAAAGCTGAGGATCATGGAAGAGAGCCCAGATCTACCTGTCTGCTCTGTGGGGACCTAATCAGCAGAAAAAAAGCAACTGGAAAAAAGCCCGGCGCCCTGAGACAGTCAGCCTTTCCCCCCCTAGGCTCTGCCAGCCTGCTGCTCTCCTCTGCCTGCTGCGTTGTCCCAGCTTCACACCTAACTTTGTCTTCTGGACTGGCTTCTAGATCTCAGCCCTAAGAGCAGGGAATGAAGATCTCTTTTTTTTCCGGCTGATGTCTGACACACGCTGTCATTGCCAAGAGAGACCAGCCCTTTCCAGACAGTACTCCTTCTTTGCTCTGTGCAAACACAGCACTGAATTGACCTTGTAAATGACACAGCCTACTTTTCCAAAGGTTATAGCAAACCGTAAAGTTTGCACTTTGCGCTAAAACTTAGTGCAAAAAAAATTGATTCATTATTCTCAGGCCTTGACGAGTTTCTGCAGTGGACTGGGCTGTCAGGAGACTGCATTGCCAGCTGCATGCGGTGAAAGGTGAGGAGTCGTCCCGTGCTGAGGGGCAGGGAGAGCTTCCCTTCCCAAGGACAGACTTGTGCATCAGTACGTAGCAGCTTCTGTTAAAGGAAAACACGTCGCAGAAGTACACGATTGTAACTGGGTATAGAGACTGTCACTAATCATCCCTAAATGCAAAAACATCGAAAACTGATACAGACTGCCACATGTGGGTAGGACAAGACTGTGCAGTCTGAAATCACAGACCCAAATTTTAGGGCAGAAGCTGGGGCTTTTTAAGCTAACCAAATGTTGATAGCAGTCCCTTGACAGAGGCTCTGGAGACTGACTTCTGAAGATGAGAGACTCAGTTATTTTCCACTTCAGAAATTAAAGGCAGGGTACTCCTTAGCTTTGAGAACAGGTCAGGTTTCCTAACGCAAACCCCTAGTTTGTTCCCTGCTCCTCAGCTCCGAGTGCAGTTGCATTTCACCACTGACTTCCTCAAGGCAACACAGTGATTGCATCCAGATTTGGAGCCTCTGGGAATAAATACCTATTCCTGGTCTTTAAATGAGAAATTGATAGAGAAATGTAGCTTCAGGGAGCTTGCATGGACTGTCCAAAGCAGGAAAATCCAAAGTTTATAAGCCCCTGAGAATCACTGAAGAATCTTTTATACACATTTTGTTCCTTTTTGGCAAGCATCTTGATACTTTGGATTGCTGATAGATATTTCAATTTTTCCTCTGGATTATTTCATTAAAACTCAATTAACAGAGTGGGGGAGCTGACAGCAAGTTGTCAGTATTAGAAGGCACCAAAGAAATAATGGCATAAACTGTTTCCCTTTTGATGAAAGCTTTAATATGTGAGTGAAGTTTAAAGACATGTGGGGCATTAGTGTTTATATTCTTTTCTTTTCTAGCTATCTTTGTCCCTAGCTGGGAATGTTAACTAACGATAAGTAGGAATGAAAACATTGGTTTGTAGAAGACCTGTCCTTGCCCCTCACAATATGTAATGATCTTCATACACTTCTGGTATATTTTAAAAGTATATAGTTATAACAAAAAGGCAAACAATGTCCAAAAGGCTTATAGTGGTGTCAGGTTCTCCTTCCTTCCATTAATTTGAAGTCAACAGAATACTGCATCGTCACCCTTCCTGAGGGCAGCTTACTTCATATTTCTGAAGGAGCAGCGACTGGCACATGTCAGTGAAGTGCTGTAACCGGCTCCTAATATTTACCTTGTTTTAATAATGAACTTCATACCACATATGGTGTTTTTTTAACTTTTAAAGTTGACGTAGGCAGTGAAATTACCATTGCAATACCTGTGTAACAAAAATATTGTTAAGAAAATTAGGACTTGTATATCTCAGGCTTTTTGTCTAAACTAGCAAGCACCATGCCCGTTCTGAGTCCCCCCAAAAAAGTAAATTAACATCTGGTAACACAGGTAAGCTGTTTTTTCCAGCATGGAGAGCAATCAATTCCTGGGTCTTGGAGCTGCTGTCACAAAGGCTCCTGCACTGGAGCAGTGATAGGTCCCTACCCCCCTAACTTGTTAAAGGACTTTGGATCTTCACATATGTGAAAAACAAAAGACGCATTATATAGCATTTTCTTGGAATATATGTACAGGGAAGTATTTCTTAGTAAATACTCATAATAGGACCATAATTATGTCCCCAAAGTGTAAGGCCATAATAGATATTTATTAATATAAAGATCAAAATATAGAAATATTTGATTTCTTGATTTCATTCTACTTCAGTATGTTGTACAAGGTGACACTATCTATTTCATAGTGCCTTTTTACTGGGGATGTAATAATCAGTATTCATCTTGTCATTTTTTTAAGTCCATGATAGTCAGTGTGTGAGAATTGCTAGAGACTAATTAAAATTCCATCCAATTAACTGCTGTAGGTGTATTCATTGTTTATTTTGAGAAGTAAGAGTTTCATGTAATGCCTGTGACTGAAGCCTCATTGGTACCTCTTACAGGAAATTAGAAGCCACTTACTAAGTCTGGAAGATGGGCAGAAATCCCTGCTAGTGGAGGGAAGGGGTGTCTGCTGGCAGCTGCTAGTGGGTTTGGCGGGGTGGGTCAGACCCGATTTGCAGAAATGTTTGTGCTATGACTGCAAAGTTTTAAAGTTGGGCACACTGTTTAACATGTTTGAAACAGGGGACAAATAACCTGCTGGCTGTGCCCAGTCAGGATTAAAACCTGCAGCGGGAGTGAGCCTAGGTCAGTCTACAAAAGCGTGGAGGAAGAGCCGAAGCAATAATTCCCCCCAACCTGGCATAACCAAGCGCTGATGGTTCTGCCACAGCTCACATGGCACCTTCACAGAGGATTTTCTTCCATTTCTAAATCGTGGAGGTCACGAGATGCACCACGAAGAACTTCCTGCACCTCGTAGCTGGAGGAGGTGAATTGTTGAAGGGTCACTCCCTAGCAGGAGTGAAGAGCAGAGTGTAAGAGATAGCGAAGCAAGAAGGGTAGTCACTCAAACACTTCAGAGAAGGGCTAAGCACAGGACTTTGCTGAGGTGCCCAGAGGCAGCAGTCTTGCTGACTAGGTGTTTGGGTGTTGCTGGTTTTCATTGTCGCTCTTTGCCTGGTAAGGCTGTGTTCACATTTAGGCCTGGCCAAATAACCAGGAGATCTATCTTATCTTCTCAAGGGGCTGGCTGAGAGCTGGTGACTGAGTTCTCAGCAGGAAACTCTGGAAATCAGGTCTGGTTCCTCTCATTCCTGTGCGGTAAAGGGTGACAAGATATGTCCTCTTTTTCCTGTGGAGAGCCAGCACCAAACATTTAATTTAGTTTCTGTTTGTTTGGTGGTTTTAGTTTATAGTGATACATCATAATATGAATGAGGAATTCTTTAAAATATTGAGGGAATTCATTAAACCATCTGTGAATTTGACAATATACTGGAACAGTCAGCTTGCAAAACAGAACAGATAGTAAAATCACTTATAGATGGCTCTAGTTTACTTTTTCTAACTCTGCTTCTATGTACTTCAATTTTGGTCTGACTGTACCAATGTGTAAGTGAAATGAGCTAGTAGCCACTGTAACAGAAGCCGAGAGGAATACTAAACACCTGCTTTCATCAGTGCTTGTGCATACAGAGAAGAGATGAACATTTTCCTAGGGAATGAAATCCAGTAATAAAGCAGAGCAAATCCCTGGAGCATAGCATCACTTGCTGCAGAACAGCATCGTTACAGCTGCTTCTGTTCTTCCAGGAGTTCAGACTCTGTGTGACTTTGTGGCTGTAACCAAACAGATTTTGAATACACAAAAATTAATCAAGTGAGAGTGGGAAATGGATCTCTACTCCTTTCGGGAGCAAGCTCCCTTCATGGTTTGCTGCTTCCAAGCCAGGAGAGTTCCCACGCCCTTTCCCTGCTAATTCAGCTGCTGCAGGAAAGCCCACAGGACCATCCCATGGCCTGCTGTTCCAGAGCATGTGAGGACACAGGGCAATGAGCAGGAGGTCCTCAATAGCTCCTACAGCACAGGTTCTCTGAGCAATTCTTACCTTGCCAAACCCAGCAATTTTAGTTCCTTTGTAGTGGTTTATCCCTCTCCCACAGCATAAGGAACGTAACGTGTTTCGTGACGAACACGGCTGGCTTAAAGGGAGGTGAGCAGCCTTCACTGACATCAAAGTATGTGGGAATGAGGTGGGACTTTGTCTTAATACAGAGTGTGACAAATGCTATTGGCAATAAAAGCAATAATGGAGATAAAAGAATGGATAACTGTTTAGTCTGAGAAAACGCGTGAGCTGGGGATTTCCAAAGTCTCTGAGGATATAATTATTATGAGAAAAATTGCCAAACATCTGGAGTTCAAAGGTAGGAAAGTACAGTAGCTTCTGGTTGACAGGATGACTCCTCACTGAGCCTCAGGGGCGGCCGGGCTGCCTCCCTGCACACATCCCTGGGAGATGAGCTGTTACACATCGGAGTGCTGCTACCTGCATGGAGCTAAAGCCTGACAGACCTGCTCACACGAAGTGAAAAGGTCATGTTGAAATTGAGTTCAAAACAATAAAAGAAATTGAGTTCAAAACATTTTTCTGTTACAACTACAGAAAGAAGGCAGTCAAATATTGTTTTGATCCTCATGTTCAGGGTGACTCGAGTGTTGGACCTGAAGCTCAGGGAGTAGTGGACAGCACAAGGATACTGTTTTTCAGCAGACACTTGATGGTCAGAAAGAAGACCAGAAAAGTGAGTTTTATCGTCACTGGGCATTTCTACATTGTGTTTGTCCTATTACCTGGTCTTGCTCAGTGGCATGGGAGATGTCTGATTTTCATGTGTTTATCTCGGTGGAAGTGAGATCGTCCCGCGATATCTGGTACCTTCATCAACATGTTCAGAATGCGTGATCCAGTCACACCATTCCTCCAAGAGAATAGTACGAGTTTCATAGGTATGAACAGAGCAAGATGAGGGAAGCATTTTCTCAGTCATGCTTGCGTGGAAAGAGTCACAGGAGAAGTTTAGACAAGCAGTATTCCTCTAGTTACTTAATTGTAAAAGTAAGCTGGGTTTCAGATAGAATTTGACCTCACTGTGCATGCAAAATGGGGAGCTCGAGGAGGTGATAAATTTAATTCTGAGTACCTAGTGTAGCTCTGGAAAGGGAAGTGACCTATTTTTCAGGATCTTTTTGTGTTGAATAAATGCTAGTAGATTCTGTTCGCTCCCCCAGTTCCCTTGTGTAATCAAGCTGGGCAAGGAATAGCCAACCCCTAGATTAACTGTTAGCATGAAAGTTGCAGAGGTAAATGTAGGGATATGCTTGGATAGATATAGCCCAGAAATGAACAGCTTTAAAGTTACACTGGGAAAGCCAGGCTTCTAGTGTATATTTGTCATGATAGAAATATGAATGGGATCCAAAGTCTTTAATGAAAGGGATGAAAATATTTTACTCTTTGGTTACTGGTCCTCAAACCCTCAGACCGATGAAAGATATCCTTGGGCAGAATCAGCTCAGTGGCACCGAGGGCACTACCAGTCCTGACTGTCCCTGCCCAGCCTCCCCTGTGGCCATCCCCACCCTGCCCATGACCCAGGACCCCATTTCAGCCCAGCCTGGGGCACCCAGACCTGGTTGGAGCTATGCTGGAGGACTCTTGGTCTCCAGCCTTGCATCATGGATGGACCTCAGACCCATGCTGCAGTCTTTTCTCCAGCCTTGTCTCTGTTTTCACCCATTTTTGCTCCAGTCTGGATCCCCTGGATGGACCCTGACCCTGGTTCTTCACTTGCTGTGCCTGGGACTGCTGACGGACCCTGATATCAGCCTGATGTGCTCAGACCTGTGGGACAGCACCCGTTGGTAAGAGCAGGACCTCAGCTTCTCCTCCTTCATGAAGCAGCCTGACTCTTGCTGCTCCCTGACACTCTTGGGTCGGGTCTTGAGGTTAAACAGCTCAGGGATGGTATAGAAGAGCACCCCAGCAATGTAAAATAACAGTAAAATGTGCAAGGAAGCCTCATAGTACTAAAACCTTTTTTGCTTAACAGGAAATTATCTAAGTTTTAGAAGGCATGCCCTGTGTTCCTTCATAAACAAATTCCTCTTTTGAAGAACTGTTCGAAAGCCTTCCATTCTTAATTATTTCAGACTATGGAATTTTCCCAGTAAGTTTATGCGCATGCAATAATAATGTTCTAGAGGTTGTGTGTGTCACCTTGACACAAACAAAATCATGCTGGATCAGGCTGGCCCTGTTCAACCCGTATTTGACACTTCCTAATGTCGCTGGACCAGCCAAGTAGCCAGGGTGTTCGGTGTGTGCGGTTTGGATGCTTCCTTCTGTTTTTTTCTGTCGCTTGAAACTCAGCATTGAGATCCTTAGGCATGACTTCTTAAGAGAAGAAATTATTTCTATCAGATTTTCAGGCAAGGGTGAGATGGAGAGATTAATAATTCAAAGATTTCTGCTGTCTTCGGAGTTTCAGAAGCCAGGTGTGTTGCTTGATATTTTCAAAAATGTCAAATGCATCTAGTTACTGCCAATGAAAGATTTCATATCTGGGTGTTATGACTGCACTTTACAGCAAACGAGCAATAAAAACCTGACAGCCAATGCATATTTAGAGAGCTTGATTCAACTCGTCTGGCACTCCTGGAGATGATTAGTACAGTTGTATCCACTAATTATGTGGTCAAGGGAACTCTTTTGGTGAATTGTGGAGCTGCGCAGGGAGAGGAGCTGTCTCAGGTTGACCTTTAGCGGTGTTTATCAAGGAGTTCTGTACCGTATCAGTCCATGTTACAAGAAAATTTCCAGTACATTTTCAGCGTAGTTCTAGGGAGAAGTGGATGGGTTTTTCTGGTAGGATGGGAGATTTTGCTTGGAAAAAAAGAAAGAGCGTAGCCTGGTTTGTTCTGCTTCTTTGTGTCCTACAAGCATACCTACCTCTAGCAACCCTTCAGAAGACAGCCAAATAGCTAAATACTGATTATTCTACGGACACACTGAAGATTATTTAAAAAAAATTTTTTTGCATAATTTCTTGCAATCTGGAGCCAACATTTTTTTTATAGTGGTAACTTATTGTAAATTGAACATGTGCAAATTATTTTCTCTTTAACTTGGCATAACTGTGCTAGCCCAATGCTGCATCTAAACATGTAAGCTCTGCTCATAGCCATGAATTTTGGATAATGACATGGCAGAGAACACAAAATTTCTGCAGCCATGGTTGCAGCTGGGTTTACAAAACAAATTCTCTGCATAGCAGAGACAGTGAAGAAAGCAAATCCAAACCGTAGGGTTGGTATAGCTGTAGATACACCTGAACTGAAAAACAGTGGGAGTCAAGACCATTAGCAGTTGGTCTGTTTTCTTTATCCAAGTGTAATTAGGCTAGAAATCTTGCAAGATTTGGGTTTCTTGCAAGACTTCCGGTAATATGTGATTTTTGGCTTGGGAGGAATTACCATGAGAACAGTCTTTTCGTGGACATTTAAGCAGAAAATTTTGGTTGGAGTCAGCAGCATGAGGCGTTTGCCAAAACGCAACTGGAAAAGATGAAACACTTGAAACAATTTTAGACAGAAAAATAATGATGGAGTTTAAGCCTCAGGGAAAATTCAAACTGGATTCTACATATTCTAAATAAGTTACCTTCCCCTTTAAGATGACAGCAATGTTCCTGTTGTTTTTGTTGTGCTTTGAACAGTGTCTTTAAGCATTAGGATAGTTCCAGTACTGTTGTTCATTATGAATACTTAAAGTGAAGATTTTGAGGACAAATACATTCAGCCTTTTCCTTTACAGGGATAAATCTCCACCTCCTCCACATGTTTACTTTCTTTAGAAGTAAGACTCCAGCCTTGAGTGTCTGTTCGCTTACTTGTGAGCACAGCAGTATTCTTACAGTCACTAACAGGCTTTCTTTGGGTTCAGTTGCACCACTCTGCCAGAAGACACCATGGCTCTGTATCTTAGCTTATAATGAGAGTTTTTGAAGGGAACCGATATTTCTGTGCAGGGTGGGGACCTTTTGGTGTCACGCCACAGCAAAGTTTCCCTGAGCTTGTAACAAGGCCTCAGATGGACTACTTTCTACAATATTATTCTTGGATATTAGAAGTCTGCTGCTTTACAGTAAAGTGATGGGGGGAAAAAAGTATTCCTTCCCAGAGCGTACAGCAAACCAGTGGTATGGGCTAACGAAACTAGGCCAACAGAAATAAAGGTGCATGGATTTTCAGTCTTTTAGATGGCAGCCCATTTGGTTGAGAGACTGGAGAATGCAAAACCATACTACTTTAGATCCAGGTTGCAAATTACCTTGTAAATAACATTATTTCCAGACAAAGAGTTCTTGTCTCTGTCCTATATATGCCACAGCATAATAATCTGTGAATAATCCCATTAACTCTTTTGGCCACATGACAATAACTGGAATTCAAATTAGCTTGAAATTTATCTTGGAATAAAAATCTAGGCTGAAAAACTAATTGTAAACTCTATCAATTCACTTTCTCTTGAACCATGCCGTTAAGCTGAGGATCAGCATTTGCTTCTGGTGTTACATTATATACAACCTCATGTCAAGCTCTGCTCTTCTGGATTTGCTTATCCACTAAAGAAAAGACAGTACTTCTAATAGCAAGATGAGATATATTTCATTCTGTACTATTCAGTATAAAAGAAAAAGCATAAAATATCAATTACAGCAAAACTGAATCAGTGGAAAAGATTTTCCTGGTTTAGAATGGTGTTACAGAACATCAACTGCGATCAGTTGTTTAATCCTCTATAACAATGTGTAGATGGCAAGTTTGCTTTTACAAGGCCAAATAGTTTTCAACTCTTTCTGTTGTCTAGTGATGCTGGATAATTTTAGATTTTGGCTTATTTTATGAAAACATTTTACGTTTCAAAAGGCTTGGGGGAGGGAGGACTTTTATTTTATTTGGCTAGTCTTCAGGAGTCTTTCTGTAGTTACCAACATTAGATAAAGGTAGGTAGATGAAACCAAATGATTGCCGACATGGCAAGTCACAAGGAATTACCCTGTGCCTCCTGTCATTCTGTCACTTCAGGTCTACCATGACTGTTCCACTCTACACTGCTAATCCCTGCTTTAATTTCTCCTCTACTGAAAGTATGTCTTGTTTAGTTCCCTGAGAGAATAAACCATAGGTGATTACACTGTCCCCAAACAGCCGTGTTCATATTCTCCCTCTGATTCTTTGACTTCAATCAAATTTACCAGAGATAAAAAATTCTACAATAATTACTGTAAGCTTCGTAAGAATGAATGACTCAAAAGCTTCTATTAGGATATGTACTACAGGGGTTTTTTTATTTCCTTATAAGATGTCAGGAACCTCATCCAGAAGTCCTCAGAGCAGAGAGGACCAGGACTGCTCCTGCAGGAAATCAGCATTCATTAGTACTTATTATCACAGTACCACTGGTTCCTAAGGTGCTCTGTAACAGCTAGCAGTAGATGCTGCAGATCTTGTCCTCTTCCTTTTCTCAGTCCTATATTTCCTTACTCCTGTAAGGCAAGGAAACAAAGAAAGGAGGAATGAATCCAGGGGGCAATATTTGTTCTTGTTCACTGCTCGAGTAAGATCAGAAATAGCAAGGAATAAGCAATACAGCTGAGGGGAGTTTCTTGTCTTGCCAAGGAGAACTACGATCATCATCCCGTTTCCTGTTAAATCTATACTTGGTGTGTAAAGAGATCTGGATTTTTAAAAATTTACCATTTACTTCAAAATAAAATGAGCTAAGAGGTGAATTGTACACTCTTTGAGAGTGTAATGTGTTTTTCTTCTCACCAAAACTATTTTCCTTCATTTTGTGAGAGGTTACTTGATATGTTAAGTCACATAGTAGCAGAATTCTCAGGGCAGGGGACTCTGTCTCAACCTTTTTATCTCTTCTCCAAACTATGCAAGATTTCTAATTCTGAGTTTAGCATGATAGCTTCCCCTAATGGCTTTAACACAATCCTAACACAAAAATAGCTTTCATCACCACGCAGTCCAATATAAACAGCCCTAGAAAACACCTTCCAGACTTCCAGCAGCCACTTGATATCCCCTTTGGACAACTTTTTGCTGTAGTAGAGTTGCAGAGAATCTATGTATGTATCACTTGTTTGAATCTTACAATTGTACCTTCAACTCTGCAAGTTATATTAGGCCTACTTCAAAGTGAGGTGACTGTGCTAAGCATTACTTAAGCAAGCACGCTTTCCAACCGCCTGCCTTCTCCCAGCGCTACGCAATTTTTACCCAGGGTATCCTATATTTTTCTACAGTCTTTTCCTTTTAGCTCTCATAAATTAACATACTCTTTGTTGATATTATAGTCCCAGACTAAGTGTGGATCCAAGCATTCTTGAACTGAGTGGAAACTCATATCCAAATTTTGGTTCTGAACCAAACCAAAATCTTAGATGACAATCCCTTTCTCAGGAATAAAGTTAAAATTGGCTAGAGATCAAGCTCACAGATTGTTAGACTGCTTTGTATAAGCTTTCTACATGTTACCTTGTGAATAGCAAGGTTTTCTTTTTGCCCATCTTTTTCCTTTCTCCTGGTGCATTTTTTCAGTGTTGTAGTCTTAACGGCAGTTAATAAAAGGAAAGAGAAATAAATATTGGTGAAAGAATCTGAATTTTCACAGCCCTTAGATAAAATTAACTTCTGTAGTCATGAACTAATCAATTGCCTTTCTCTTCTGCATGGTTCAAGCTGGAACTTGTGATTTAGGCTTAATTTACCATTCTTTTTGTACAAAGGCTTTAGAAAGACGTAAAATTAGCACATAGTAAAATGAAGTGCTGAACTTGTACCATTGAGAAAGAGTTGTAACACACCCACATATATAGTCTTACACTGAAGACCAAAAATAATACTAGGCATGCCTAGTATTGCTGGTCCATTACTCTTTCCCTGTAAAAAGTGAACACTAAATACTATTATTTCATACAGTTATGTTAGAGGATTTGCATGGAGATACTGGAGCTGTTACTCTCCTTGGAGGGCAATTTTGCTTTAACATAAAACAAGGCAAAAGTCATCACAGGTATAAATAGTGATGCCAAATCTGGAAATGAGTTGGAATCTGGAAGATGTCTTTTCACATGTACTTTGTCTTGGATACTACATCAAGGAACACTGATCACCCTTTTGACCATATGTGTGATAGCTTACTAGCAAAATATTTCATATCACATTTGGGCTTAGAGATGGGGGACAAACAGGATTTGGAAAACCGAAAAAACATGGAGTTGTGGTGGGGAAAACAATCACCTCTAGAACAACAGTCAGACTAGTGGCTGAGGCAGCTAGCTGCTACCCATCTCTCATGACAACATTTGACGGGCAGTTTGCTATAAGGTATGTTTAAATTCCAGAATCTGTCACCTGTCCTCAGTTTAAGAATTAAAGTTTCATTTGCTGAAACATTAAGGACAGGCTTTGGTGCTTTTAATTGCCACATCATTAACAGATAGTCAGCCCTGCTGACAGTGACTCCTAGCTCTTCTATAATATGAAGATTACAAACATCAAATGCAAAAAAAAAAGCAAGCTGTTTTTTTCCCCCAATATTCAATAGAGGATGATGGAAGAATAATCATCAAGTCGTTGGCACCTAGATCTGGAGATATCTGAGAGAAACTTTTTTGACTGTCCTAAAATAAGCGTTTGTGCAAACCTGATGATCATGGTATTGACAAATGATCAGCAGAAACAAGAATTGTCCTTCCGCAAAAACTCCAACTAACACAGACCTAGAATAACACAGGTCCCAGTCCTATAAATGAAAGAGTGACTTGTCAGCAGCTGTGGAGAACAAAGGAAAGTAACTGCAATAGCCCAAGCTTAGGCAGGCTTCATTTTCGTCAGTGCTCTATTACATTTGGAACAGTTCTGTTAAAGATGGCTATATTAACCTTGGATGAACATTTATTTGCACTGTGCAGTCAAGCATACTGCACTCTGAGGAGTTCATATAAGTTCAGTGTTGTGGACTAGAAGCCAGCCTCTGAGTGTCAGAGTCTAGACGAGCTTTGGTTTTGCAACCATTTGCATTCTTTTGTGTTTCTGGGAAACTGGTCAGCAGTGAGACATGATCCCAGTGTGGCAAGGTCTTAATTCTCAGTTCTTGGTTGCATGCTGCCAAAACCACAGTGCAGAGGGCTCTTCGCTTTTGGTGTGGTAGGTAAAGTTAGTAGGGAGGTGTTAGCAAAATTGTGAACTGACGGCAAGTACATCCAGGTAGGTCTGAATAAGGTGAAGTATACAAGATGTAAGGATTATGCAGTTTTCAACTTTTGTAATTACACACATTGTGGCTTTGGTAATTTCACACAGTACCCCAAAAGAACAGGTTATGCTCTTTGACCTTATTAACGCAGGCAGCAGACTGAGCATGGGCTTCAGCTGTTGCTATGTTGTTTCTTCTTTGCACGCTGAGATAGATCCATCCTCCCAGGAATGCTTTGTTCATGTCCTTCTGCAACTTTGAAAATTTCTCAGTGAAGAATAGTTCCTGTCCAATCACATGTTTTTAGGCCTAAATTATGTTCTTTTCTGTCACATAGCAACAAAAATATTTATGGACAGAATCAGAGTCATAGAATCATAGAATGGTAAGGGTTGGAAGGGGCCTTAAAGATTGTCTAGTTCCAACCCCCCTGTATTTGGGGCAAATCAATGAGACAAGTAGTGTTGTACTGGAGGCCTTGGGCAGGCTGACCAACAGTGTAAAAAAAAAAAAAAAAAAAAA
>Ga0065711_1032989_pt1 | contig 26299 bp, 15 predicted proteins | sample Hoacrofraction12_FD_59098 | JGI IMG/M metagenome (GOLD analysis project Ga0065711, IMG submission 59098) | Hoatzin crop microbial communities from Cojedes, Venezuela - Epithelial fraction 12 v2 (version 2) | ecosystem: Host-associated > Birds > Digestive system > Esophagus > Crop | place... | reverse complement strand
TCGAATCACCTCCCTGGCCTCCATGTGCCTTAGCATATCTTCTAGGAGGATCTGTTCCATGATCTTCCCAGGCACAGAGGTGAGGCTGACAGGTCGGTAGCTCCCAGGGTGTCACCATCTTGTGTTTCCTTAAAATAACTTGAAAGTTGATTTACCCCTTGGAAGCTGAGAGCGAAAGTTATTCTTTTTATGTTCAGATTTGACTTTCCCTGTTTAGTATTGTTTTGTCCTAATGTGATTATTTATGATAGTAATAATGCTATTGCCCAGGCCTGAAGGAACTGTTTGGTTTCTTTAGGCAAGAGGCCCAGAGTTTTTAATTTCCACTTGAACGATAGTATCTTGTTCCAGAAAGCATACAGAATCAATAGGATACATAAATCAATACCTGCATACATGAAAGATTTAGCTGAGTGACAATTTTTAAAAAGCATCATGTAACCTATGAACACTTCTAAAACAGAAAACTTTTTTTTTCAGAAGTGAAGACCATAAATATTTCAATAAAAGAGCAAAATGCTTGTATTTTCATAGTGAATTGCCATTAGCATTCCATGTCCTATAAAAGAGCCTAATGGCCTCTTGAACACTAGTAATTTGAGTCCATTAGTGTAATAGGCAGGAATTAAAAGCAGAAACAAAGAGATCATTAACCATAAAAGTTAAACACATCTGTTCATACCCAATCATTAAAATGACAAATATTTCATCACTGAGAAACATAGATCTTCGTATAGGAAGATTCAATATAAAATCAGCTCAATATAATGTTCTGCCAAACTTAAATATTGCTCAGAGGAGGAATTTTATAGCAGCTTCCATTTTACATGCCAAGCAAAAGTCCTAGTACAGTTTCACCTAGTGGATACCGCAAAGGAATCACACAGGTTTGCCGTGCTCCCATCATTGCTTCTGAGACGAAACCACAAATTCGAGAGCCCATTACCCTGATGCGTCTTCCTACTGTGTTTAAAAAGTAGGGAAAAGCTGATGTCAGGAATGCAGTCCCTGAAGTCACAAGCTGTTTGTCCGCCACATAAATCATTAATGTGCTTCTGATGTGGGGGAGCCTATTCCACTGTTCTGATCTCTGGGATCAATAGCTCCTAGATTGATCCTTGAAGCTTGGTAGAAACAGTACACCCCAGCTTCTGTGAAGCCCCAAAACCTTCACAGGAATGAAGCATCAAAAAAATGCTCTTAGTTTTGCTATTCCTTGCAGGTGGTGTGCTCAGTGCTTCCTCTTTCGCCTTGTGACTATATGTAAATTGATGAGGTTGTAGAAGATAATGAGTGAAAGTTCTTGTAGAAAAACTGAGTGTTCATGATAATCCCAAAACTATAATCAAAGTTACAAAAGGGAAAAATAACAAAATTCTTTATCAGATCCTCTCTAAATCTTGTTCCTAGTCCCTCTTTTATCCAAGCTTTTGTTCCAGTAAGTGTGACAGCAACTTGTACTGAGAGTCCAAGCAACATCTTAGCATCACTTCACAGAACCAGCTCTTCTATGGTTTACTGTTTCTCAGTCAATAGCCAGTCAGTCCTGTGTCCTAGTTGCTCCCTGTTCCCTTCAATCTACTCCTTAGGGCTACTTACAAGTTTATTCTTGCTCCTCCTCCATCCAAGGTGCATCACCTTCTTCTCTCTCAAATTCACATATTTCCTGGCTCTGTTATCTAGGAGGAATCTGTATTTAGCAAGATAAATACTTTATTAAATAAATACTAATCAACTAACACCTAGAGAAATAATTCTTAAATGCTAGCAATGGATATTTCTATTTCTTTCCTCTGTAACCTCTGAAGCTGAACTCCATCCATCTCTCACTCCTTGGGAGTTTTAGTGAATTTAATCTTTTATTGTAAATAGAAAAGACCACCAAGCTGGAAGGGATACATGAATTAAGAAAATCAGATTGTAAAGGCTGTTAAAATCCTATGTAAACCAAAGAGTCTGAGAAGTCCTTAATGCAATTTTTGTCCATGACCACATTAGGAAGACACCAACCTTGAGATGTAAGCTTAATAAAAGTTTCTGGAGTCTGGAACTCTCTTGTATTTCATTCCCTCCTCTCTACATGCCAGAGATTTTGGGTGACTCTGTTACAGAAGGGGAAAGTCATATTTGTTAAAATGAGTCTGAACACCAGATTTACTTATTCTAATTTCAATTCTGAAGTGCTTTTCTCATTGCATCAAGTGCTTTGCAAATGTTAAAGGGTGCAATAGAAATAAAAACTGTTTATTGTACTTAGCTTAAAGCAGTCAGTCCCCGATTCCTAACATCTGACCAGCTGTACCTCTCAAGCCTGAGTGCATGAAACACAGATCATCACTCAGCTGGGCAAGAAGTTTAAAGGTGGAGACGTTCTGCCATTGTTCTCCTGGCTGAACCTGGTCATTCACAATATGGGAATTCATCTGTCCACAGGGAAGAGAAATCCACACTTCTAAAGCAGTGCCTCTCTCCTCAATGAAGCAGGTATCAGAAAAAGTGTCTGTTTCTCTGCACTGAATGTATAGGGAGCTCAGAGTCACTCACTGAGGTCTAGGCATCTATGCATTAGATATCTGAAGCTTCATTTCCAGCTGAGTGGTTAGAGTTATCCTGACTTCCCCTCCTTGGGCAGCAACTCTTCTTTGGAAAGAGGGAAATGCCTGGCATTGGTTTGGCTTTTGATTAAAGATGCTGAGAGGAGTATCCTCCATGTTAAACAGCCTAGTCATTCTGTTCGCTGATGGAATGAGAGATGAGGATCAGAAAGTGCTACTAAAAGGATAGATGTACCTCCATTTTAAAACACATCTTGTGACTGCAGCCACCTAAGAAGTTTGTTAGATAAACAATGAGACCTTCAACCTTTACAAAGCTCTCTGTGACTTCAGGGAACAGCAGTCCCTTGTCTGTTTTTCTCATCACTCTTCTGTCTATCTCTGGTCACCCTTGCTCCCAGATGCACATTTCTACATGAAATCTCTTGTTCCTGGAAACAAAAAGCATCCAAAATCTTATTAGATTAGGTTTACATGAATTTTCCAGTCCAGTAATGCATATCTAAGCAACTTGGATAATTCAGATAAGTGTCCATACTACAATCTAAATTAAAACAAACCTAAAATTGTTTTAGAGAGTTATCTTTCATTAGACTGATATGTTACTGAATGAAATAACATAGGAAGCCATGATAAATACAAATCTCCACTGTTTCTGTATTCTATTTTTGCTCTTTTTAGCCTCAGGCAACTCTGTATTAGTGTGCTGTAGGCTGAAAGGACCACATCCATATTGCTGTCTTATCATCTCACTTTAAAGAATGCCGGTAACTCAGAAAAAGGCAACCAGCTGAAACTACAGCAGATGAACCCCTTTTAGGAACTGGTTTACCTATTCCTTTTTTTTCCCTTTAAAATGTAAATCCACAAGGCCCCCTTTGAAAAATGAGGCAGGCACTTTTTATGATTTGTTGTTTTAAAAGACCTGTGCATTTATAAGCAAAACAATACAGTGATATGGAGGATGGGACTTCAAAGGATCTCGTGGTGCAGTCCAAGATATCCCAGCTGATACATCTCTCAAAATGACCTCTCTCAAACTAGTCAAATGCTAGCTTCAAAGCAACTATATAGGTGCTCCTGTTGCTCTGCTTGAAGGTAGTTCTAGAATTTCACTTCACTGTTGATTAGAAATCCACCTCTCATTTCCACCCTGAGCATATTTATGACCAGCTATTTGTTATGCCAGTCCTGCTCTTTAAGTTCAGGAACACCACTCCTTCATTTCTGTTTATATTTCCCAATGTATTTAAAGACTGTATTCCATTTTGCCAAGCTGCTTCATCAATGTTCTTTCTCTCTCCTTGCATCCGAAGTTTTCCACTCCACACTTTGTCACAGTGTACCTTTTCTGCACTTGTTCAAATGTGAATTCAGCTGAGAAGAATTTACCTAGTGTTCCAGCTGCAGTCTCCCCAATGGCATTGAGTCTTCCCTAGAATACTTTTACTCTCCAGATGTTGGTTTGCAATTACCCCCCAGTCAAATAGTATACCAGGTCTTTATCTTCCTCAGTCACTTCCAAACAATGACCTAACGGTTGATCTCCTTGTTATTAACCCTTGGATACCTGTCCTTGAATTTCATTTTTCTGGGATCCCCCTTCTGTCATTCCTAAAACCACAGGAGTTGTGTACTCTTTTAGTCATTTGATGTCTCAGTCTTCATTTGTGTTTATGATACTTCAGATTTCATGCACACACTTCTTGGTTTTAAGCCAAGATTGTTAATTAAAATATTTTAAAGATTAATCCCTGAGGATGTTCAACAGTGACTTCCCTTCAGTCTGGAATTTCCTCTTCTGACATCATGATCTGCTGTCTCCCTTCAGTGGGTTGGTTCTTACACTTCTACATTTCTCCTATTAATTCCTTCCTTCTCCAAATTTATAATTTTCCATGTAGCAACACAGTGCATATTTTACTAGAATCTAGATACTAGAATATCAAAATATCAAATTTCCCAGTGTTTCTTCTCTGGAAAAGTGAGTCCTTATAAAAAAAAATGTTTGCTGTTCTGCCCCCATATATATTTGGCAGGTTAGTGCTTCCTTCTAGAGAGCTCAAATTAGGTGATGTGATCAAGATGGAAAAACTGTCTCTTAGGGTTGTTGGAAAAACCTGTGCGTGTGGATAGATGTGCACATACCATAATAATGAAGGGAACGGTACTTCTGTAGGTGTTTGTCTAGCTGAATTCCAGCTGACTACATACAATGCTGACTCTGTTTAGCTGTCCTTTCAATCAAGCAGTATCCTGTCTGAAGATATGAAAAGGTGTTCTCTTTCTTGCTTGAATTGACACATGAAAATCAAAATAAATGATACAAAATTAAAATGCTGGTGATATGTATGAAGACTTAAGCAATCATATTGGAAAGCTGTGACATCTGTAATAATGCTGCTGCGGAAAACCAAACATATTTACTTTAAAATTTAAGTCCTTTTATGTCATTTTATACTTCATTCCTCCTCAGACAGTGATTTGCTATCTTAGGAGACATCCTTCAGATAACAGTGCTTTCTTTTACTGTAGAAACAGCATCTTCCCAGACCACTTGTTCCAAACTTGACCTTCATTTCTCTAACTCAAGGATGGAGACAGTCTCTCCTTGGGAACCATTATTCTTTATCCATTTATCCTCCTGCAAATAATTTTCAGAATAAAACAAAATGGATAATTTCAATGCAGTCTGCTTAAACAGAACATTGTGTTTCTCTCCAAACGAACATTACATTGCAATAACATGGGCAATAAAACTATAATTTCTAACTAATTCCTAAATGTCAACTATCCTTTGGAAAACTAATGAGAAATTTAATTGTTCAATGCCAACTTAGATAAAACTTAAGGAAAAAAATGTCTCTACAGGCTGCAAGATGTGAATTTATTAAAATAAATTATTTAATATATTAAAATACATTAAAAATTATTAGGCAGATGGCAAAATAGCTGAGTTTTACCCAGAGGTTTGAAAGAAACTACTTTGCCTAGTTCTGAAACTCCTCAAAGTATACAAAATTCAAGCAAGGAACATAATCTTTTAGACAGTAATTTTAGATATCTTGCTCATTTACCTTTTGGCTCAGTGTTCTATTTTCCTTCTATCCCCAGACTTCTCCCTGGCACTCTAATACACAGAGAACAGAGGCCTCCTTGGTTTTACAATGCCATCATGAATGGGTTAATTCATGACACCACATGGTAATGTATGCTGGAAACAGAGCGTCACTAGTGTCACTGGGACTTTTGTGGTATACGTTTTCTTAAAGACAAGCCACTTAATTATCTAAAGGACCAGCAAATGCTCTAACAGTGGGATAAGCAAAACTCAGCTAAAACTTGGACCTACTTGGCATGTGAGCTTTGCCCTTTATGCCAGTTCAAGTATAACCAATTCTTATTCTGACAGCAGTGCGCAAGTTTTGGTCTAATATCTCACTTCTGTGCTAAAGTCCTCCAGCTTCTAATAAATATGCTCAGTCACTTGAAATTCTGTGGTGATAAAAGAGAGTGCACCTTTTCCACTTAAGTACCCTTTTCCCTGTATCAAGATGTGAAAAAATCCTCTTGACCTATACAAAGAAAATTAGGCCAGTAAATGTTAAATAGAAGCATATTGAAAGTTTATGAGGAGATAGGCATCCTTCAGTTGTTAGAAATGATTACTTTGAAACTTCTGTGAAGTTTATAATGTATGTGATGGAGTAAAATAAGTTAGATGCTTGGCATATGCATTTATTAATTTTTTTTTCCCTATTTCATCCTTCTCCCTAAGCCCATGTGAGTTTAGGAGCACGGCACTGGTTTTTGTACAAGTCATAAAAGAACACAGACATTATGTAAATAGTTTCAGTGGAGAAATGAAGTGGAAAAACTCATTTTACAATAGAAAGAATAAGTGGTATTACTTACCATTCGATGGGGCTGAAAACCACTGAGCTTTAGAGATATCTGATCATTTCCCTAAGCTTTTAGATTGTGGTAGGTTGACCCTGGCTGGATGCCAGGTGCCCACCAAAGCCACTCTGTCACTCCTCTCCTCAGCTGGACAGGGGAGAGAAAATATAACAAAAGGCTCATGGGTCCAGATAAGGACAGGGAGATCACTCAGCAATTACCGTGACAGGCAAACCAGACTCGACTCAGAGAAATTAATTTAATATATTGCAAATCAAATCAGAGTAGGACAATGAGAAATAAAAAAATAAATCTTAAAACACCTTCACTCCACCCCTTCCTTCTTCTTGGGCTCAACTTCACTCATGATTTCTCCCCCTCCTCCCCCCAAGTGGTGCAGGGCGATGGGGAATGGGGGTTGCAGTCAGTTCATCACACCTTGTCTCTGCCGCTCCTTCCTCCTCAGGGGGAGGACTCCTCACACTCTGCCCCTGCTCAGGCATGGGGTCCCTCCCACGGGACACAGTCCTCCATGAACTGCTCCAGCAAGAGTACTTTCCATAAGCTACAGTTCTTCATGAACTGCTCCAGAGTGGGTCCCCCATGGGGTCACAAGCCCTGCCAGTAAACCTGCTTCAGGTTGGGCTCCTCACTCCATGTAGCCACAGGTCCTGCCAGAAGCCTGTTCCAGCAGCTTCCCACGGGGTCACAGCCTCCTTTGAGCATCCACCTGCTCCGTTGTGGTCTCCTCCATAGACTGCAGGTGGAGATCTGCTCCACTATGGACCTCCATGGGCTGCAGGGGTACAGCCTGCCTCACCATGGTCTTCTCCATGGACTGCAGGGGAATCTCTGCTCCAGTGCCTGGAGTACCTCCTCCTCCTTCTTTTTCACTGCCTTAGTGTCTGCAAAATTGTTTCTCTCCCATATGCTCACTCCTCTCTCTGGGTGCAATTGCGCAGGTTTTCTTTCCCTTTCTTAACTATGTTACCCCAGAGGTGCTACCATCATCGCCTTGGCCAGTGGCGGGTCTGTCTTGGAGCTGGATGGCATTGGCTCCATTGGACATAGGGGAAGCTTCTGGCAGCTTCTCACAGAAGACACCCCTGTAGCCCCCTTGCTACCAAAACCTTGCCATGCACACCCAGTACATAGGTACAATAAGGAACAATGAATTTTAACCAGTACCTTCCTGGACACAGCATCCCACCTCAGAGAAAAGGAAAGCACAGAGCAAAAGTTGGATCCAACTCCTGATCTCTATAACACATATAAAGGCAAAGAAAACAATCCACTTCACTGGAACTTTTCCAGATTTACACCAGAGTAATAGCATAGCACAGCATAGCATAGCAATGCATAGCATAGAATAGAATAGAGTAGACCAGGCTATTTCAGTTGGAAGGGATCTATGGTGATCATCTAGTCCAACTGCCTGACCACTTCAGGGCTGACCAGAAGTTAAAGCATATTATTAAGAACATAATCCAAGTGCCTCCTAAACACTGACAGGCTTTGGGCATCGACCACCTCTCTAGGAAGCCTGTTTCAGTGAAAGACCACCCTCTCGGTAAAGAAATGCTTCCCGGTTTCCAGTCTGAACCTTCCCTGAGGCAGCTTTGAACCATTCCCATGCGTTCTGTCACTGGATACCAGTGAGAAGAGCTCAGCACCTCCCTCTCCACTTTCTCTCCTCAGGAAGCTGTAATTGGGAACAGAGCTGTCATTCCAGTACTATTTAATTTTTCGTGTGCTAACTGCTGAGTTCCTTATGAAGTTCTTGTACAAATTGTACTTACTTAAAAAAAAAAGACTCTTTGAATTTAAGAATTTCAGAACTCTTTTCTTCTTTTCCTTCAGAATCTCAACCTTTGTAGGAATTATCAATAAATTATAAAGCATTTGCAAATATTTAGATTGTCTCATGATCTGGGAGGGCCCTTGTAAGTCATCTGCGGTGATTTTCATTGACAATAATGGATTTTGGACTAGGTCTGAGTGGAAACACCGATGGAATTTATTACAGACAGTGCAATTGTTGAAAAACACAGGTGTGAATGAGCAGCTAGTATCATATGATAGATCTGCTCTGCTCCCCTCGAAACTACAGGGAAGTTGAAGAGCCCTAGCTAGGGTGCAAAGCTGGCTTGAGGGGCTGGCAGAGACACCAGCACTAGCTATAACGTCAGTACCTTGTGGCCACTTCTGACTTCAGTTCCAATAGGTTTCAATCGGCCACAGCTGGAGATTTCTAGCCTGTGATTCTGCAACCTTGAAATCTGCCACCCACTTCAATGACAATGGAAGTGATATGAAAGGAAACTTTGACTTATTTTTCATTTTTAAAGGACAATGAAAATAATACCAGCCATCATTTAGGGGAAGATAATCTCATGGAATGTTATCTGAGAGCACTCCAAGGTGCAATTTAATGTATTTATGCATAGAAAAATTTGGAACAGTTTAAAAATAAAAAAAAAAAAGGTGAATGATCAGAAAAAAGAGAAGATCCTAACAAAAAGAATACTGAAGGCAGCACATCAGAGACTGCAGGAGAGTTTGATCTTCGGCGACTGCTTCTGTCTCAGTTCACTACTCCAGCCATTTCAACAAGTACTATGAAATACTATCCCAAAAACTAAAGAAAACCTCCAACTATGTTGTAGTTACCTAGTGCCCTATGGAATGAAGCTAGTGATAACAAACACAAGAATACTAATATGTGGTCAATCATCCCTTTTATACAACTTTGTTGTAGTAACACTGACACTTAATCGGATTTTTATGCAATATTAGAAGGGAAATATGTATATTAAAAATGTAATCTGAAAGATTTCTTCATGCAGAAGTTAGTTCCATCAGTTTTAACATAATCTAGGATTGCAGTTACTATGATGCAATTTTACTTGTTGTACTGGGATTTTCTTAACCTTTTTCCATTAGTATCAAAGACACTCAGTAGGAAAATTCATTCCACACAGGTGAAATATTCTCATAAAGCAGAGTAATTATTTTTATTATGTTTATACTTTTAAAGTGCAATTATGTTACATATTATTTTGCATGTACAAAGAAGTTTAAAAGCAAATACTTATAATTATTCCATAAACCAATGTTATAGTTACCTCGCTCAAAAATCAGACGTTACCAAAGCTAAGGAAAACTGGAGGGAGGAAGAGAGAGGGGAAAAAAAGATGGAAAGGAGGAAATATAGTTGGAGGAGAAGCCATTTCTGCCATCTTCCTTTGCAATGAGGGATTGCTAAAATCATTAAAAGCCCTGTCTGAAATCACCACTATCTTGAATTGCACAAACAAAATCATCCCCTGAATTAAGAATTAAGGGGAATAAAGAATAAAATAAGAAAAGTCACATGAAGAGGTCTTGAAGAATATGTTACAGTACAGATCATTCTATATGATATATCTTTTCACTGATAACGTGTCAAAAAGCACTTGAATTTTCTTGTTTACTTCCAATCTGTATTCTTTCTCACACAAACATGTTATTTTGTTGTTACAGGGCTGATTTCTGGTGGCAGAACTAAGGACCAACATGGCCAGTTGCTGTCAGGAAAAAAAAGTGTCTATTTTTAATTTAAAATTAAAAAATGAAAAGAACTTGCAAAATAGTTAGCACATAATAAAAATGAATGTCAGACAGACCTGCTCCACTAACCTTGCAGAGTCTCTTTAATTACACTGGAAAAATTTAATATGCTCCATTCACATGAGAGGAAGGGAATTTGGGTATTAGTTCTCCTGACCTACATTTGCACTCGGTTTGCTTAGCAGAAAGGAGTCAGGGAGGTGGGACTCATAATAAGGAAGGGTTATCAGAATATGAATTACTGAGTAAAACACAAGATGTTCAGCTTCTTGAAAGTGATTGAGAACTTTTCTGCATTATCTAAGAAATTATGAAATACTCATAGTAATCATACAAGCACTTGTAACACACCCTAGAGATTTTAGACAGTCTGGTGGTTGAAAATAGGATTTAGCAACACAAAAAAGATGAATGGGCAAATTCATGTTTGTACTGGTGTGTCTTGTTCATGTGGCCCAATGACTTCAGCAATGCTATTCTGAGATGTTTTTCCCTTCTGTACCTGTTACAAAAGTCAGCAAAACGGAATGTAAAAAGCAAAATTTTTAGATTTTTTTTTTCATCCCTGATCTTAAAGACCACAGCTCACTAGCTGTCTTTAAGACCACCCATGTTTGAACCTTTTTTTCACACAAGTAATGGATTGTGCTCATGGGCAATCTGACCCTTGTCAGCTTTGCCTAATTCATCCAATCACAGAAATAGCTTACGGTTACCAGAATGGGACACACGATCTGGCACATGGAAAATCCTACAATTTCTGAAACCTAATGCTACATGTAAAATGAACATAGTTAATTTTTTGTCTTTAGTAACAGACCACTCTAGCATAGTGGAGGTCAGAAAACTCCTTTTGTTCAAAAAGAGCAAAAATTCATACTCCTTTATGTATCCCCCTTTGCCTCTTACAAGGAATAAAAATAGAACTGATGAAACACAACATAACTTGAATAATTATGCATCAGAATTGTGACCTAGCAAGGAAAGAAAAGGATGTTCTTGATTTTAAGTTTCCTGTGAGTTTTCATGGTGTCAAATCAACAAATCACTTTTAGTAATCCAGCACTAATGTATCTACATGTAAATGATACTTACACAAATGTGATTCCCTCACATCACCTTGGAAGTGTAAAAGGGTGTAAAGATGGTTCAACTGTGCTGTACCTCCATGTTAAAACCCCCTAGTAACGCCAGTAATAGGTGAAATGGCTCCAGTGCAAATGAGAGTTAGACCTTTCATCGGGAAGCTGCACTCTGCATCCAGTTCTCTGAGAAACTGAGAACCTCCTGAAAGCAGTAGGAATTGAACATACCCAACATTTTACGGGATCAGATTTTACCTTGAGTGAAAACTAGTAGGTTTACACAAATTCTGCAGACGATTCGGTAATGCCCAGAGAGGCGAGGATTAAAATACTCAGAGCTATCTTCAAATTCCATTCCCTGGTGATAGTGTCTAATATATGTTAAATCCAGTCACTGCCTTTCAGCTTTCTTCCCTGTCACAGAGTTTCAGTTTACTAATTAGAAATGTTCAGCTGCAATTCCTTTACTTCGTTTTCTCACAGGGTAGAATTCAGCACCCTCTGAGAATTTTAAAAGGTTACTCCACCATTTGTCAAGGTCACAGCAAGAAAGGTTTTTCATTAATTTTATATTGGCAAAGAATAAGAAATACTGTAATTGCTGCATTTAAGCCATTCGCTGCACCAGTTCTCTTTCAACTTCACAGACAGCCAATTAGGGACTTTATTTAAAATGTATGAATTGCATGACTGTCATTAAAGCTGTGATTCTGAAGAGTTCATTTGCTTTTTTTAATGGAAGCATTAGAGAAATGCAATCATTTCTCAGGACAATGACCCAGTCATTCAACATTTGGTAAATAAAAATGTCTCTCTATAGATTTGACCACAGGTGGAGCCTCCATTAAAATTAGCGCTGAGAGGGCCCAGTTCTGCAAGGCACTGACTGGCCACTGTGCCAACACTGAAAATCTGCCTTCTCAGTTTGACAGAAAGACCTGGAAAATTACCCAGAACGTTGTGCTTTTGTGGTCAGAAAAAAACCAAAACATCATCAAATGCTCTTCACTTGTGAAAACTGCCCAGAGCCATCTCCAAGGCCTGTTGCTGGTTAGTGCAGCAAAGCTGTGACTCAGTTTCAAACAAGCCAGAGTGATGAGCAGAGCCTTGGGCTTGCCCAAATATGATTTCAGCATTCTCCAGCATCCTGTGAGCTTTCTTGAATGAATGTCCTTTTCATGACAAACAGCTACACTTTGCATGTTCTTTATTTTTGACATTTATTGAAAATTAGGGGCATTGGCTTAGATGGATTTGTTTTATTCCTTTCCTTTTAGTGAGACTTGACTCAAAATCATACATCTCCTCTATTTCAAAGCAACATATTTACTGCAAATTGTTAGAATCTAGGTGGACTGAGACTGCATTTTGCAATGTATTTTTCCTGTTTTTCTTCATTAGTAAGTACATCTCTCAGGTGGGACTGCTCCTGCAGGCTGTTAGAGTATGGGATGTTTATGTTCTGAGGACTGTATGACTTCACACTGGAGATACAGTTTCCTGTCCTGATTTTGCTGATAATGCGCTGACCCAAAAGCTTTCCTTGGGACACACAAAATCATCCATCATTTTATTTTCTTACTGAAATATTTTGGTTTATGGCTTTGTTTTCTTTTTGAGAGAAAAAAAAATCCTTGTCCCACTTGTAATGTTAGCCATGTATTAAACACACCGCATGCACATTCTTTGCTCTCATCACATAGTAAATGTGGTTTTCCTGATTCCCCAAAACAGGTGTGTAAACGAGAAGCTTTCTTACCACCTCATCTCTCTACTCTTCTCTGGTCATTCGAACCACAAGAAGATGAGATATTCAAAACACAAAAAACAGCATGGCAAAGATTAGCTATTTCTTTCTCCCTCTAACTGTTTTAGATTATTTTTTTTCCAACATAAGCAATGCAGACAATATTCAGAAAATCTTTTGTAAACAAAACAAGTTGCCGCAAATGTGTCAACTGATTTTTTTTTTTTAATTGTAGTGCACTATTGTGCCTCTTCAGCTATTTATATACAAAAGGGTGCATTTCCAGGACATTTTGGCCCTTTTAGGCTAGCGTCTGAAACTGCTTACATCCTCTTTCTTCAAAGGATCTATGTTTAATTAGGTTTCTGATTTTCCAGGTCTACATTCATCAGCCCACATCCAAACTCCACACTGAGTAAAAGCTCAGATGCACCAACATGTACTGTTGGCTGCATCACCCCCAGTGTCACTTCTCAGGGAATGAAACTGGATGCTCAGGGGGCAAAGGGACCTGTGCAAGCTTCAGATTGGTCCCTGACCAGAATGAGCAGGTGACTAGGATTGCAAAGGCTTGCTGGAATCTCCCTCCAGTCAGATTCAGCACAGCTGAGGCAATCCAGCAGCAGCCAGCAACAGACTGTCATGAACAGGGAAGAAGTCCTGTTCACCCCCAACCAACCTAGTAAACTTCTGTGATGAAATGACTGGCTTGGTAGATGAAGGGAGAGCAGCCGACATTGTCTATATGGACTTCAGTGTTTACTGAAAACAAGCCAGTAAACACTGTATTTCAGATGATAGACAATGGACACTGTCTACTGCAAGATCCTCAGAGCAGTTGCTAAAGTATGGGCTGGATGAGCAGACAGGTGGATTGAAAACTGGCTGAACAGGCAGGCCCAGAGGCTGGTGACCTGTGGCACAAAGTCTACTCGGAGGCCAGTAACTAGCAGTATACCCCAGGGGTCAATACTGGGTCCAGTCCTGTTCAACATCTTTAAGATGACAAGATAAGATGACCTGCAGAGGTCCCTTCCAATTTCAACCATTCTGGGAACAGCATGGGATCCCAGTGGGACTCAGGGTCCAGCAGGAAAGGGAATCCTTCAGCGCTTTAAAGCACAACAAAATTACTAATACAAAAATTGAATGTAAGTAGAAAACCAAAAATCTCTTCATTCACTGTTATGTGCTCTGTGAAGAACAGCATTTGCTCCTCAGAAGACACAGAAATGCATGAGAATATTAGATTCCTTTTCTTTTTTTACAGGCATTCTTAGTTAAAAAAAAAAATGAAATCTCGAAGTAGTCTAAAAGGCAGAATCATACAATGAAAAAATTGCCTATGTTTTTTCATCTCATAACTTTGGCTGCGATGGAAGGACATACTCAAGGTTTTGAACATTTGAGTTAATGATACTGATATGTCTTTTTCTGACAGGCTTCAGCGCACCTAACAAAATCTCCCCTCATAGTCCCCTGTCTGCACCATAATACAATTAAACTGATAATCATGATAATAATTGTCAGATATTCTGAAACAAATGATACCTAAAGCACTTCATGGAATGCATAGCATGAAAATTAATACAATTTAAATCATTTCTGCGTCTCGGAGCCTTGCCGACTAAAACTTTGCTCAAATAAGTTGAAAGTACAGGAGAGTTCTCCTAGGTGTGACCTTGGTGAAGACTGTCCTAGCGCTGCCTCCCACCAACATCCTGACAACCCTGACAGAGGCAAGAGAGGGCGGAATCAGAGAGGCAGCAGCACTGAGAAAAGAAGCTGAGAGACCTCCCAGGAGAGCCTGTGAGGAGGCGACAGGAGCCGGAGGTGGTCACAAATAGAACGGTGACACTGCTGTACTGGGGCAGAGCAGCTCCATGCCCTCGGTTCTGAAGACAACTGAAGGGGGAGCAAGCATTTACAGGGAAGAGAGGATGTTTTACCCTTCGCCCAAGATTATGCTAATTATGTGTGCTGCTGGCCATGCCTGCCTTTTGCCAGGACGGATGCCTGTTTCTAAGTCCCCCCCTCAGTAGAGGAACTCTTATTTTTGGTGAATGCCTTTGACAATGAAATCTCACTTGTGCTACTCAAATCACGACCTGTTTCAAGGAGATTTTAGAAACACTCTAATTTGAGGTGAACTGCACTGAAAAGAAGTCTTGTTTTGGTTTTCCTGAAAGTAATTAATCACTTCATTAGGTTACTCTTGTAAAAGCAATTGTGATAAAGTAAAATAAATATATGTGTAACTTATCTTCCAGGACATGACTGGCATCAACAGGGTCACGATCAGATTGAAGGGGATTGACAATCACATGCCAGGTGTAGCCTCTCTCTGGAAGGTAGTATAAATTAAACTAACTAAAATAATTTTTCCTTTTCTCAAAAATAATCACCTGCCTTTACAAATAGTATTTTATCCTTGAAAAGTAAGTTCAAAACACAGGGCAACCTTAATAGTCAAGTTTAAAGACAGAATCGAATCGATCGAATTGAATCGAATAGACTAGACTATTTCAGTTGGAATGGACCTATGGTGATCATTTAGTCCAACTGCCTGACCAGTTCAGGGCTGACCATAAGTTAAAGTCTGTTACTAAGGGCATTGTCCAAATGCCTCTTAAACACTGACAGGCTTGGGCCATCGACCACCTCTCTAGGAAGCCTGTTGCTGCGTTTGGACACCCTGTCAGTAAAGAAATGCTTCCTAATGTCAGGTCTAAACCTTCCTTGGTGTAGCTTTGAACCATTCCCACACGTGCTATCACTGGATACCAGGGAGAAGAGCTCAGCACCTCCCACTCCACATCCCCTCCTCAGGAAGAGAAGGAAGAAAGCCATGAGGTCTCCCCTCAGCCTCCTTTTGCCCAAAGTAGCCAAGCCCAAAGTCCTCAGCTGCTGCTCATGGGACATCTTTCCAGCCCACTCACCAGCTTTGTTGCCCTCCTCTGGATGCATTCACGGACCTTCACATCGTTCTCAAATTGTGGGGCCCAGCACTGCACACAGGGCTCACAGTGAGGCCGCAGCAACGCTGAACACAGCGGGACGATCCCCCCTTTTGACCGGTTGGTTGTGCTGTGTCTGGTGCACCCCAGGGTGCGGTTTGTCCTCCGGGCTGCCAGGGCACGGGGCTGGCCCCTGTGGAGCCTGCTGCCAGGTAGCACCCCCAGGTCCCTTTCTGCAGGGCTGCTCTCCAGCCTCTCATCTCCAAGTTTATACTTGTGCCCGGCATTACTCCATCCTAGGTGCAGGATCCAGCATTTTGACTTGTTACATTTCATCCCATTCGTCATTGCCCAAGACGGAGCTGTAGGAATTGCATAGTCATGTCTTCTGCTCACAGGCAGCTTGGATGTCTCCACCCTGCAATCACACCCAAGGCCAGTTTGGGACTGGCACACCCAGCCATGTAGCAAGGCTTGTTTCCCCTTCTTCTGCTCCTGTGAGCCTTTTCTTGGCACATCCTGCTCTGATAGCTGCTGTGTGTAACTGCTGCAGCTGGGTTGACTGTTGCTGTGATTTCAGTGCTTGGCAAGCATGCTTGTATCACTGAGGTCTTGAGCAGGTCTTGCATAAAGAAGACTATTAAAGGGCTTCACCTACTTTAAAGATGACAGATGATCCTTGGGTTTAGTGGCAGGCTATAGGTTTTGGACCCAAGTGCTTGTGGCTGTGATCACTTATGGCAGATTCTTTTAAGCAAAGGTAGCTGATGTGTATTTCCATCTACTATTGCACTAAGAAACTTTCCTGCATTTCTGTTTCCTTTAACAGAAATGTGTCTCAGTTAACAAAACAATATACTGAACATTTTTTACATCTAGTAGAAGTCCCTTTCATTTGTCCCCCATTCTCTCATTTTTTTTCTGGGCTGCTCAGCCATCCATGAACAGAGTGGGTATGTTTCACTCTTGCTTTAAGCCCAGGCAACTACACTTGCGTAAAAATCTGAAAGACAGTGACAAAAAAGAGCATCCCTGTAAGGAATCGAGACTTGAGTCATTTCTGAGTGATTCTGCTTGCTTAGGACTACTAAACACCACATACTTTCACAGGTTCCCTCTGTTACTCAGCTAACAGACACCATGGGTCAATTCTGTGAGTCAAATACTACTGCTTTAGCTGGCCAAAGGTACTTCTTTATTGCACCTCCAAAAGAGCCAAGCAGAAAGAAGCAACTGTTTTGCCCTTTGGTCAAACCAAAGTACCTGAATGAAGTTTTTATCTTCTACCTACTACATTTGCAGAAATAAAGTTGACAAAAACCAGGGCTGGGGGCAATTTCAGGGAGGTATATTTCTGCTCTAAGCAACTCTGCTGTGAATTATGAATAACAGTACTTGAGTAAATTGCATCATTTAATTAAAAATGAGGCCAGTGTAAATAAAGGCAGGTCCTAATGATACTGATTTTCAGCAGAATCAGGCATCAGTTATTCCAATACACTACCAGTAATATCGCTTTTAATCTCAAATAGGTCCAGTGAACTGCATAATTTTCTATTTTCATCTATGAGAATGCAGATACTGCTTCTTCTTGCTTCTTCAAAACCTGAAGGAAACAAGTATTTGACATCAGTGGTTGTTGTGTATGAAAACCTGCATAATGAATTTCTGAGTCTTCCATGTGGAAGAAGATATCTCCTCTGCTGTCTGCTTTATTTTTTTTTTTGCCAAATATGGATGGCCCTGGGTATAAATAAAAAATTCTTACACTACCAAGAAGTATTAAGGGTTATTCCCTCACATGCCATTTGTTATTGCCTCCCATCCATTCTGTGATTCTGTAATTCTATGATGCTATTATTCTGTGATTCTATGATTCTATGTAAAAATCTCTCTGTGAAGTTTCCAAACTATATCTGTCTATGAGGAAGTATTAAGTAAGAAGTAAAATACCTTATTTATTTGGGAGATTTTTAGTTTTGAGACCTTCCTCTGCTGATTTACTCTTTGGCATTGGTTACTTTTTTTAGAATTAAAATTATATGTTTAAACACTGTATTTATCATACATAATATATATACAACAAAAAACTTTGGTTTTTTGTAAGATACATTCACTTCTCATGCTCCGTACATCAAGAGCATACCTCTCAACTTGCTTGCACACCTTGTTATTTCAGACTGTTTATTGCTCATGTAGAGCAAGGGAGAGACAACAATGTGCATGACAGCGTTCCTTACATACATGTACATTACTTTCATCTATTGTTAGCTTATTAGTGGCACTGTGAATTTTGTAATAAGCTATTTTTCCTTACAAACTGGTTATGGTATTTCATTCATTCTACTAAAGCACTGAGATACTCAGCTGAGAATTTGTAAAAGGTCCTAAGACTGTGGTTCTCTCACATGACATTTCAAATTTTTAGGACCTAAGCATTTGGCTAACGTTTCCCATCCGCTCATTTTTAAAGATTTTTCATGTGGGAATCTTAAAATACATTTTATGATTGCTGGGATTCTGTGGAATCTTAAAAATGTGATTTATAAATGTATGTGATACTGAAAGATGTTTCTGATGTCAATACATTGGAACATATTCTCATAAAAATGTCTTCTATTTTTATTTTTTCTGTAAGGAACAACAGAAGGAAATTGTACTTAGAGTACCTCTTTCTTTTGTTTTTAAGGGAACAAGCAAAGAAAAGACTCAAATACTTTGGTCTGAGAAGGAAGATTATACAGTCCTGAAAATTTAGATCATACTTTTCTCACCAACGGCAGTATAATTTTTTCTAACTTATATGTGATTTATGATCATCACTGCTTGTGCCCAGGAGGGATATGCTATTTGAAAGATAGTGGGTGATTCCAAGAGAACTGGCAGGTGCCTTATAAAGCTTTTCTTTGCTGAAAATGCGCAGGTGAGTTATTATACTTTAAAATATGACAAATGGAGCTCTGGTGGATTTTCCTCAGTGCATGAGGAACCTGAAAATTAAAGTCAAATATTATTTTTATACCTGCCTATAGGATTCATGAAGACCAATTGCAACAGCTGCAATGGAAAACCAAATAAAATGCACTGCCCAACATGCTGATGTACAAATATAACAAGTGCAATATTTTAGCCAAGTGGCTTTCTTCTTTTAGAAGTTGCTGACTACAGCACAATGTTGAGTCTGTGTACCGTCCTCTTCCCTTTGCTGACAAGTCAGGGAAGCTTTTTTGAAAAATACAAGAAAACTAACTTGCAGGCACTTTTCTCTGATTTTCCATTTAGCTATTTCACTTGTTTTAAACTGCCTCATTTAATGAACAGTAAACAATCCCTTAGTATTGTTAGAGATTTGAATTTGTGTGGTATCTAATTTTCTAATTAGCAGGAAGAACTCAGACAGCTGTTTGTGGTTGTCAGACTCCTGGGATCACTGGTACAAATTAATTTCCCTGTTACCATTATCCACTCATGAACACAAAAAACAGTGGTAACATCTTAAATCAATATCTATTTCAGCTTCTGGAGCACAGGATCTGTGCCCACTTGAACAGCTAAGAAAGTAACCCACAAGACTGGATTCTACATATGCAGAAAGCCTCATTTCTATTGATCCCAATGAGAATTTATGATCTTTTGCAACCTGGAGGATCAGATCTGAATATATCACCATTTTCACTAGCCATAAGAATGTAGAGCTTGACCTGGTGCTCCCTGAAGTCAACGGAAAGACTCTCATTGTCTTCAGCTTACTTTGGATGACATCAGGAGCTCCTTTTGCTCCCTATGAAGGTTGGTCAAGCTTGGAAAGGAAGAAAGAAAAGACAGATTGGCAAGGTAGCACGAATGAGGTAAAAATAAAGAAACAACTTCTTTTAATCTCTCAGTTCAACTTTGCAGCACAAAAGAAAGTATATTTTTATCACTGAAATGTTGTTGTGTTTTTAAAAAGGCTTCACCGGTCTGAAGCTGAACAAACCCCATGATTTTAAGTGAGTAGTTCAAAAATTTCTCAGCAAAAATCAGAAAGATAGAAAAGCTTGATCTGCTCAGTGTTTCAATAAGGGCTGTCATAAATGGGAGAAATTTCTCAGCTCCTGCTCATGCCTGATGATACCGTCAGCACCTGCTAGCAATAACCTGACTTTTCATAAGCTTCATTAACACCGATTCTGTGTTTGTTTAATTTGTAACTCTGCAAAGATGCCGCTACCTTTGGAAATATGGGTTGACATTGGGAATGTTTCTGTAATTGTGTTTTCAAACCTTTCTGTTAGTGACTTACCTACATCCTGCTGAGAAAGATTCAGCCATCTGGCACAAAACAGCTAAAGTCATTACTGGATACCAGTGTCTCTGTGTAGCAAACCACACAGGTTAATCATGGGCAGAGACCCCTCTGCTTTGAATGAGAAATCCATAACAGGTCCTCTTACATGAGTAGACAAAGCCATCAGAGGTCAGCGCTTCCGTTTGTCTCTCCTGAGATGCCCAGGAACGTATTGCCTCCTTGTAAGAGCAAGAAGCCTCAGATTTAACTCAGACTGAGAGGGGAGGGTCTCAGCTTCAGCACCACTTCCTAAGCACTCTGGTTTTTCACTTTGTTTTCCAGAGAAAACTGTGATCCTATCCTAGCTCTGCTTGTCTACCTTGCCTCCCAAATAACTTACCTCCCCAACAAACACTGGCTAGCGGCACCCAAACTGGTGAAAGTTGTCTGGTTCCTAAAGCAATCTCCTACTTACAAGGGCCAAGAAAAACAGGCAGATGAGGCAGCCTGCTTCGGGCTTCCACTGATGAAAAGGCTGCAGTGGAAGTTTAACCTTGATTAGACATCAGAGGATCCACGTGGAACAAGCCATTATTAATATTGTCAAGAAGTGAAAAGCTTCATTCATAGATCTCGCCTGCCTAGACATCAAACAACCTCAAAAGAAATCTGTGGGGAACCAGGTATCCTTAGTTCTCATATTGATCATACAACTTGTTCTGAAATTTTCTCATCCGAGCTCTGGCAAGGCCTGACCTTGCAGAGGGAACATGATCTGCAAACAAGGCAAAGGGCTGTGCTTTCTTTCTTATTCTTAAAGTTAACACCAGGTGAATAATTAATATCAAATCATACATTTGGTAAATCATCTTGTTTTCTGCAAATAACATCTCCCTTCCCCCAAAAAATCACATTTGAGAAAATGATACTAATTCTTCTGATATACTCACAAAATCTCTGAGTAATCATTGTCCTGTGGCTTGTTTGTGAAACATTCAATGTCTGCTGCATGTGAATTGGAATTAAAGGTTTTCAGTTGGGCAGAAGGTATAAATTAGTTCTTGACTCAAATAGAAGGTGAATACAATTTGAGCATGGACCTATCCAAAACTAATTTTGGAATTCAAATGAAACTTCTAGGCAATATATATTCAGATTTAATCTCAGACTAAACAAAGAAAGTGCCTAGATGGTACCACCCTTTCTCTTCAAGCTACAGTCTATCTCAGAAGGTGCCTGTTACACAAGGCGTTTATTTTGTTTGTGGTATTCCTATGGCTAACACTGGGAATTCTTGCAACGGGAGGGAGAAGAGAACATACAATTAAATTATCCATTGCTGTTCTTAAACTACACTAGATGACTAAAAAATGCCATCATACTTTTGTGGAGTTTGAAATAAGGGTTTCCATCAACAGTTTTTAAGAAGATAAAGTATCTTCAGAGAACAAAGCTGTAACTGGACGAAGGACAAAAGGCAATTCAGGGAATTACCATGTGAAATGTGCACCTCTTTTACTCAAATTGTACCCAAAGTTTTGATCTTAGATGCAAATCTCAGAGCTATTGATAGCATGGAAAATAAATATAAAATATAACAAAAACATTTTTTGTATTCAGAAGACTTTTATACATGTTAAATTTTATGAATGCTCCAAAGGAAATCTTTACATTGTTCTAAACCACTGTTTTCAATAAAAGGTTAAATAAAATTATCTGCAGTAAAAATTATTTTCTTTTAAACTAATCAAATGGAAGTAAGTAGGGGAAATGACAAAGTTTGCAGATGAGGAGAAAAGGTTGTATAAAGAAGTAATCCAATGCTTGCTTCATTCTTTCTCAAATATTTTCTGTGTTAAATTGAAGAAGTAAATTATTTAATTTACTTTCACTTTCTTATTGTGGTCTACCACATTTTCATAGGCAATATTTAATTTTGCAACTTTGGTGGTGAACTATGCATTTCATTTTTTAATTCTGTTCTCAAACTATGCTTCCAAATAATATAAGAAGCACTGCTTCTATATTAGCATTAGTAGCATTAATACTACACACACCTGACACTTTTTATTTGCATTTTTCTTATTTCTTGTACATTGATAACATTTTCTCCATATCACTTTCTGAGGCACATTTAATTATTCCTTCTTATTTAGCAATACGTATTGTTCTTCCATCCCCCTGAAAAGATGCAATTTTGTCCTTTATCTTTCTTATGATGTTATGGACATTTCTCCTTTTTTGTTAAAATTCTTCCTATTACTTGGAGTCCAACTTGCTTTCATTTTCTGTTACTCAGAACCTTCTGCTTGCCTCAGAATCCTCGCCCTCTCTTCACCAGTCTTCATTACTGGTATGGGGAGGGGCTCACACAATGGTTTATACTCTGTGTAAGAGAAAGACATCAGAGACGAGTGTTCATGTAAACAACCTGCCTAGGTTCAATACCTGCCTGGGGACCCCTCTCCTCAGCACACACATTGATTGAGCTACCTTCTCATGTGAACCAGCGGTTGTACTGTAGGCTGTGTTATCATTAAGACCACACACAGCCTTGCTGAAGGACTTTCATTCTGTCTTGCAAGTCCTGTGTTGCGCAGCACCCTGGGCTTGGCTCCTGCTGCCTTTGCCCAGGGACTGCTTCCCACCACACCACCTCCAGCTAGCTGTGGGTTGAATGAAGCTCTCAGCTCTGCCGCCCTGGGCAGGCTCTCAGCTTCATGGAGATCACTGGGATGCCAAAGGGCTTTTCAGATCCTGTTCCAAAGCAGGAACCGGCACATCCTGCATTTGGCTGTAAGTCCCAAACAAAAGGAGGATTATTTGTAGAAGCACAGGGCTGTGTCCTTATCGTTTTGTACTTTTATGGGGCACCTAACTTGGTATTTACAAGATGGTAATTATATTATTTTAATGTTGATGGCACATGTTTACAAGAATGTAGCTATTTAATTAAATATAAACTGCTAGATTAAATAGCCCATTTACTGTAACTTAGCTAAATGCCTAATTAAATAGCAAGAGAATATTAATCGGATTTCTTATGGTTTAATAAATATGTGAGCATTATATATTAATACTTTAAAATACACTATTGATGTTGTACCTCATTAGTTAAATAGTCCCTCTGTTAAAAGCACATTAAAAGTACTTACATTGTCAACAATCCTGGTTCCTAATTTATGTTACCTCAGTAGTGGTTTATTTTACCGTGTTTACAGATCCCCAGACATTTACTCAAAAACCTAACATAATATAACATTCAGTTCCCAGCTGTCTAACTTCGGTGGAAATAAAATGCACAACCATTCACTTTATGGTTTTTTGAAGCTACAGTCCAGGATACAAAAGCTCACCTTGAAGTTATCTGAAAATTTCCTATGAGAATATCTATGAAATTCCAGCATCTAATTGAAGTTTAATAAAAAGACTTCTTTATGATACACATTTTGCTAAATTAAGGGCAGCCTTAGTAGTAGAGGTGCTACAGCTAATATGATATTTTCATTAAAAGTGTATTTAAAAGATTTTTTTGTCCCATACTGGAAAGAAAAGGGGAAAGTTCTTGTTGCTTTCATTTTTAAATAGCTTGCCTTGGCATGAGTTTGGTAGTTACTACAACTATATATTCAATAGGTCATGCTAATCTCTTTGGAATAAATGAGAATCATGGGTATAATATGTCCCTGCCTCTTTATATCGTCACACTGTTAAATGATATTTGAGGCTTCATAAAAAATTACTGTCTTTCTTACTAATGTGACTGATATATGTTAAAAAATCTTTTGAGTTTTTTGTTAGAGATACAGTGGAAAGAGAAGGAAATTGTTATAAATGTGAAATATAAGGCATTTGAGTATTTTGATAGTATCATTCTTCTCTTTAACTACAGGGTGCTTTTATGAGGAAGGAATTCTTTTTCTGTCATTGCAACAGCTCTCCAATATGATGCTTCTGCTGTTCTTGCACAGCCAATTTTAATATCAGGGCATCATTTTGCAGAATTTTTTTTGTTAGAAGTTGAAAAGCAGAGAAGCTCTTTCTCAGATGGTGGTAGTTTCATACGAAGTTATTTGTATGTGACTTCTTAACCTGTTCTGATTGATGGTTTCCTAAAGAACCATGGTACTAGGCCTTTGTGTCTTCTCATGTCCACCATACTTTTACTCCTGACAGTCAGTTTACAATCAGAACAATTACTCCTCAGAATCAGTTACTGATAATACGATGATGCTAAATATTTATATCTGGCAAAGTGTTCAGCCTATATGTGTATATAGTACAGTAGCTGTTTTTCTTCTGTTAGAATTCAGTTTCTACATCTGCAAAGGTGCTGTTGCAAACAGCATGACTCTAAGACATTTCTATCTTCTTCGCATTTGAAGAAATCCTACTTTTACAGATCTTTTCAGGCTTAGTAAGTATCCTGGGTTGGCTGGGATATGGTTAATTTTCACAAGAATCTGGGAGGGGACACAGCCAGGAGGGCTGACCCAAACTAGCTAAACAGGATATTTTATACCAAGTGACATTATGCTCGGTATTTAAGCGGAGGAGCTGGCCAGGGGAGCGTAATTGCTGCTCGGGAGTGAGCTGAGCATCGGGCAGTAAGAAGATTGTTACCTTAACACCAGGTAATTGGCCTCTCATGACTCTTTTATCTCCATTCTTTGGTGGAACCAGTCATCCAGTTAATTGCACTTTCTGTCTTGTCATGAATTTTCACTGTTCTTTCCCTGAACGACGTACCTCTTTTACAGAGCAATGCCAAGTTCTGTTTTATCTTCCCCCCCCAAAAAAAAACTCTGAAACTTTAATCTATTCATGAGCAAAGATACCTTGTCTGGTGAGTGACTAAGCTAATAATTAGTAGGTTTTGTATTATTAAAAGTTTCTTGGTGTCTTAGGTCGCAATAACTTCTGACATGAATAACCAATCAATTCCTCCTAGAAAAGTCATGAGAAAAGAGTGAGGTCAATCAAGCCAAAGATTTTTTTTCAAAACCATAAAGACTATGTAAGAAGCCAGAAAACCTTGGGTGGGAAAGAAGGTTCCTACGCTAATTTTGTAGAATCATAGAATAGTTTGGGTTGGAAGGGATGTTTAAAGGCTATCTAGTCCAAAACCCCTGTAGTCAGCAGGGACTTCTTCAACTAGGTCAGGTTGCTCAGAACCCCGTCCAACCTGACCTTCTTAAATTGCTTTTTCTTGACCCACAATTGCTGAAGGAGCTGGCGAATGTCATTGCTGAGCCATTCTCCATCGTCTTTGAGAGGTCCTGGAGGACAGGAGCGGTGCCAAGGACTGGAGAAAGGCCAATGTCACTCCAATTGTCAAAAAGGGCAAGAAGGAAGACCCAGGGAACTACAGGCTGGTCAGCCTCACCTCCATCCTGGGAAAGGTGATGGAGCATCTCATTCTAGAGGTCATCATCAAGCAAGTGGAGGAAAAGAAGGTTATCAGGAGTGGTCAGCATGGATTTAACAAGGGGAAATCATGCCTGACCAATCTGATAGCTTTCCACGATGGCATGACTGGCTGGGTAGATGAAGAGAGAGCCGTGGATGTTGTTTACCTCGACTTCAGCAAGGCTTTCGACATGGTCTCCCATAACATCCTCCCAGGCAAGCTCAGAAAGTGTGGGCTGGATGAGCGGACAGTGAAGTGGATTGAGAACTGGCTGAATGTCAGAACTCAGAGGGTTGTCATCAGCGGCGCTGAGTCTAGTTGGAGGCTGGTAACTAGTGGTGTCCCCCAGGGGTCAGTACTGGGCCCAGTCATTCATCAGTGACCTGGATGAAGAGTTAGAATGTACCCTCAGCAAGTTTGCTGATGACACCAAACTGGGAGGAGTGGTAGATACATCAGAAGGCTGTGCTGCCATTCAGTGTGACCTGGACAGGCTGGAAAGTTGGGCAGAGAGGAACCTGATGAGGTTCAACAAAGGCAAATGCAGGGTCCTGCGCCTGGGCAGGAACAACCCCATGCATCAGTACAGGCTTGGGGTGGACCTGCTGGAGAGCAGCTCTGTGAAGAGGGACCTGGGTGTCCTGGTGGACGACAGGTTAACCATGAGCCAGTAGTGTGCCCTGGCTGCCAAGAAGGCCAATGGCATTCTGGGGTGCATTAGGAGGAGTGTGGCCAGCAGGTCGAGGGAGGTTCTCTTTCCCCTCTACAA
>Ga0065711_1032987_pt1 | contig 26301 bp, 18 predicted proteins | sample Hoacrofraction12_FD_59098 | JGI IMG/M metagenome (GOLD analysis project Ga0065711, IMG submission 59098) | Hoatzin crop microbial communities from Cojedes, Venezuela - Epithelial fraction 12 v2 (version 2) | ecosystem: Host-associated > Birds > Digestive system > Esophagus > Crop | place... | reverse complement strand
AAAAAAAAAAAAAAAAAAAATCAAAGGAGTAGAAGAAATGGAAAGAAAATGGAAGACAGTAAGAAGTCTTAAAAGCTAACTATTTAGGAATGTAAGCACTAAATAAAAGTGACCAAAACTGTATAATGTTTAGTAGATGATTGAGTTACTCAAATATAGTACCATGAAGCAGATAAACTTACAGAAAAGCATATACACAAAAAACCTCATTTGAATAAGCTATTTTAACTTTTGTTTCAAAAGAGCAGAGGTATAACGAAAAGCAGAAATGCAGACAGGAATGACAGAAATTATTTTAGAAAATAACAAGTCAGAAAGGCAGAAAAATTATCCAAGGGAACAAAAGGAAATGTCAAAATATTATAAGAAAACAAAATATACAAATATAACAAGCCTGTGTGAAATGCACTACAGAATTAGAATACTATCAATAAAAATCCCACCCTAAATGTGCTTCATTAAGTGATGCCCAGCTGTGAAAAAGATAGCTTTATGTACTAGAGAATCAGCAATATAAAGACAAATATAGAAAAACATATGTAATACCTAGATAATGTATCTAAAAGAAAAATAAACTACAAAAATATACAAAGACAACAATGGTTTCAACATCAAGGAACCCAAAACTGGGAAAAGCAAGGACTGAAGTGACGTATGACACTGATGTTTTCCTTTTTCTGAAAATGCATTTTCATACAGCTTTTAGTACATATACACACACATATATTTATACCATCCACGCATCTGTTGAATGATGTTGACTGAATGAAGTTGCTTTCTGTATCATCTAGATGTCCTCTACATCATTCGCTAGTGCAGCTGGAAGACGTATTACAAGCAGTATGGTGTTAAAAAGGCTGGTAGCATGGTTTAGTCAGTTGAATCCTCTCTTGCAGTACTGGATTCTGCTCCAAACTTTCTTTCAAAATGTGTATGCAATGCTGCACAAGTCAAAGTCAAACTTTTTTTCACATGTGTTCACAAATTGTGTGTTTGTTTCTGTACACCTAATTTGGGGCATCTTAATGCAATCTGCAGAAGGCAACTACAACTGAAACCAGTAAGATAACTGCTTTCAGCATTCAAATGGCAAAGGAGTCTGAAATTTCTAGGTGCCACAACAAATAGACAGCTCCTTAAATAGTCTATACAAGTTTCCTAAGTGCCTCAGAGGTGTTAAGTATGGGTATAGTCATTAATATCTTTGAAGAATCTGCATATTTTGTAAAGATTTTTATAGAACTGACAGAAGAAAATAAGAGTATATTTTGTGCAGACTTTACAGACAGTATTAAGTAGAATGAGACTGAATATTAAATGAAAGAGAGAGTTATGAGAAGAAGTGAACGTGACCACATCCTTAAAAACAATAGCTTACTGTGTACATACAACCAAAGCAAAGAAGCAAGAACAAGTGTCATGCTTCTGTCATGTTAATTAGGATCACTTGACTTTCCAGCTTTGACACTTCTTCACACAGTTCTGAAAGTATTAACTTCCCAATAAATTGAATCTGATTAAACCAGAGAATTGCTAAAAGATAAAACCTCTCTATCTCCCTCTCAGTTTTTTTGTTAGCAATTTGAAGGCTCAGAACTTTTCAGCCAAGAGACTAGACTATTATTGCATTGGTAAGTGGTAACAACAACAGCCAGGAACACACCAACTGGCAGCAGAGAGGAGACACACACATTTTCCTACTCAAATTAAAAGTTATTTATTGCACAACAAAAAACTGTCAAGATTCAGTAACTGTTGGAATAATCCTAGGCTATGAAAGGGACTAAGTGAGTTTTAAAGCGACCACCATTCTTTCCTCATGGTAAAGATAACTGGGGAGTCAGGGAAAGTGAGAAATTTTAGAATAAATAAAAAAAAACCAAACAAAAACCTGGGATCTTTCCATCACTCTTCCATAATAATATACATAATAAATTGAAGAAAATGTGTTGGAAAGGTTCTGGAGAAACTTCTGTCTTGATGGTACTACATTTTATTGGAAAACTGAAATAGTTCAAAGAGGATTTCACTAAAACTATAGTTCAGGTGCTTAATATTACTGTTCTTCTTCAAGGACAACACTGTCCAAAGAGATTTATGTAACGGTTATAGCAGAAAACTTTTAAAAATAAGTGTTAATTGTCTACAGGCAGTACTACTAGTCCTAGCTATGATCACCAAATTCTATGAAGCGCTCAGCTCCCACTTACAAAAATGAAATAGCCAGATGCCCAGAGTCACCTAACATTCATTAACTTTCTTTGGCTGCCATACTCAAATATTTGACAGTGAGAGTCTTGGGGTGATGAAATTGTATTTTTGGCTGCACAAATCTATGAAGAAATATCGTTCATTTAAATTTACACAGCTGTAAGAGTAAAGAGAAACAAGATTACAGCCTTTCCAACAAAGGATGAAATTAAATACAGTCTGAGACAGGCACCTGAGAAGCTCATCAAAGAAAGGGGTTGTTTAGCAACACTAATGGGGAAAGTATTAGATGATTAAAAAAAGACTGAATTATCTAAAGAACTGGCTAAGTTACAGAAACACAGTAGACATTCCAACGAATGTTCAGGGTCTAGCTTCACATCGTTGGGTGTTGCTAAGTGATTTTCTTTTTGTTCCATTGTGAATTGAAAAGGAGAGAATAATTAAAATGCTCATTGATTTACTGATAGTTTAGCATTAATCAAGCTGTCCCATATTCAGTAAACTAAAGAGTCTCCCTCTGGGTCAGCAACAAGAACAAAAATATGTTAAAAAAAATTAATGAAAAACAGAGAAAGACCATTCCAATGGGGTTAACAGAAAGAAGGAAGCATCATAGAGCCGCTGAGATCATCTTACTATATGTAACCTACCTGGTATTTGCTCTGTTCGGGAAAGGATGCAAGCCGAAGGCTCTTAGGGATGTATCCTTAAAGATTTCTGAAGATCCTCCTGCTTGGTTGTCACAATAATCTACGTCAGCCCCCTTATTTTTTTAAAAATATAGCATTTCTGCAGTCTGAAGTTTCTGTTGTCTACTCTGTTATGTGCTACTGCAATTTACCCCTTTTCCATAGAAAAGTACTCTTTACTAGTATTGGAGTTGGTTTTAAGGCTATTTTATTGAGATATTTGCTCTGTTATAGAGTCTGCGACTTTCAGGGATCATAAAAATAACTACTTCAAGTCCTGCTGCTTAATGACTTTTATCCATTTTTCTTTACTAAACACATTACTAAATAGAAACTGTACTAAATTTTATGGTGATTAAAATATAATGGTCCTTTGAAACTATTTTTTTACCAATTCATTGTTCTGTTAAAATTGGTCACCTCAGTGTTTTCAGTGCAGCAGGATAAGCACTTAAGCCTTTAACCTGTGATCTAAAATGCACACATAAAAATGTTAAATATAAGATTATCATGTATCAGGGTCTTTTGCTTTCTTTTCTTCTACATCTGGACATTAAGCATTTTTTTAGAAAACTCTTATTTATTACCTTTATCCTGTGTGGCCTTGGCAGCTGCATAGCTTAGGAAAGTTTCCTAACACAGAGCAATCAGAATGTTTTTGTAATACTATTGATAGCATTATTAACAAGCTTGCTAGGTCTGTTTTCTGTACTCACTGCTGAATCGATCTGTAGTAGAGTCATAACTGTAACCAATTTCTCATAGTTAAGAACTAATCCTGAATGAATTAGAGCAACACAGCCCATTAAATTCCTAATTATACATATATACACTTATTTTTAAATAGACCTATATGTAGCCTGTATTTTCACTCTATTAAACTGAGTGAAGACAATGAGTGCTGCAAGATGCTAAGACTTTACATGAGCCCTACTCACAGGGGTATGCTTGGTTTAGCAAGCCTGAAGTGTTTCTTCTTTTATGGCCTCGGATTCTCACATCCTTTTTTATCAAATATGCAGCTCTGTCAAGCCTGTGACATGGAACTCAGGTAAACATGTTTTAAAAATCACAGGGTGAAATCAGGACTTCTTGGCTATCTAAACACAACAAATATGGGAACTGAGTATTCTAGCCGATGTACCCGTTGGTCTGCCTTACAGAATGCTATTGAATTGAATTAATACTACCACTGCATGCCAGGGAGCTACCAAAGCAGAAAAAATTATGTTTCTAATGGAAAAAATTCCCTGAATTCTACCAGTCTTAGAAGACACTCTTACAGCTATATTAAAAGAAAAAAAATAATCCAGGTACACTCTGTTCTCTGCACCCAGTTTATGAAAGTGTTTGCTTTTTTGTATTCACATATATCCCATTCTACTTGTTTCTGTGATAAAACTTTTATAGCCAATAAATTATAAATCACATTTATGTATAATTTAATATTTTAAATACATATTTTATATTTTAACTTTTCATGCAGGGAACTATTTTAGCTTTGTTCCTTTAAGGTCTCTGTACTTTGAAAAATTCATGAATAAAGAATGCTTCAAGCTGCATTTACATTTTTATAGTGTGTGCTGTAACAGTATAGATTTTGCTTTCTAGACATACACTTTTAGGTCAACACGATTGTCTTCAAAATAAACCTTACAGAAATCTCTGAGACTTCATAAACATACTTCTTCATTATTTCCCAGCACCGTGGACACCTCCCTAAGATACTTTCCCTTCTTCGGTCAGAAAATTGTCATGCTTTCTAAACGCACACACACACACATCTATGGCAGTAGCTGTCAGGTATCTCCTGTACTGCTTTCTATATTACAGCCAGGCAGGATTTAGCTGTTTTGAAACACAGCCTACAGCATAATTCAGAGTTGTTCTGGAGATGGATTAGTTTATCAAGTAGGTTTATTTCATTCCTGCAGTTAAAAGGTCACGTTACAATTTCAGTCATTACAAAAGGAAAGGCATTTCTTTATTTCAGAATTATCTGGACTTACACAAATGCATTTTAGATTAGAATTTGATTATATTATTTTACATCTTCCAAACACCTCTCAGAGTAAAATGTAGGTGGTCTATTGAAATTAATCTGCCTTGGGAAAAATACCGTATAACCTTTTTTTCAATAAAAACAAAGCCCTACAGGCACTGGTTTGATTCAAATTCCTTTCAACTTTTCTAAAAGCATAGTGTCGTCCAGGTTACCCTGGAACTCAGCTATGGCTTTTTCCCAGGACTGCATTTTTTCCTCCATGAAATTTAATCTTACAAAAAAATTTTCTAATGTTTTTATCCCTTTTCCCCCAAAATTTGAAAGTGTACACAGAATACAAAATTAATTCTGCAGATAATTATGAGTTTATGGAAAACTCTGCTAGTGATGTGGAGAGATAGACAAAAATGAGGCCATAATTTACTATTAATTAGAAGATACATCCAGTCCTTGTTCTGATATCTTTGTCAGTACTATACAAAAAGGCAAGTACTGTATCATCCTCTAACAAGAAACATCTAAACAATAATAATAATAATAATAATAAATGGCAAGAAGTTTTGAGAAAAGAAAGTGCAAAAAGAATTAATGGATTATATTGCAAGTGCAACTTGCATTTTAGAGAGGGTGTTGAAATTTTTTGCACTTCTCGCACATAATTAGGGATCCCTATGTTGCCGTAGATACAATGTCTTACTCTGTCATTGCAAAAAGAAGTTAAAAACATATTTTAAAAACTTTATTCCTGCAGAAAAGCTTCCACATGTCCATTTAACCATTGTTAAAATGATACATCTTTTCTCATATTTGTTAGCTGAAGCATCAAACAAGTAACACACTCCATTTTGACGAGTCACTGCACAGTGTGTGAGCTGGCAAACGTGAAAACATTCCCAGAACTAAAATTACAATTACTATTATCAGGGGCAAGTGTTTTACAGCTAATTAGTACTGTGGGTACTGAAAAAAATCCACACCAAAATACTTACAGCTCATGCAAACTCTATTCACGTCTTTGAAATACCTTCCAATCAGCCAAAAGTTTTTGGCACACATTCGCAGCCTGTATGCACAAGAAGGATACAAACAAGCTCTGACTGAAATCCTGTGGCTAAGTAACTGAGTTCGTTTGTTGCAAACTGTCTGAAACAGAGGCATCAGCTAATAGCAAAGATGCGCTAGTGTGTCATTGCACGCAGCAAATAGGCAAAAATATTTGAGCACTTCTAAGATGCATAGCTGGGCAACAAAGATTTTGTTACTAGGTTCTATTATGTTGCCAAGCTCCGGTTCAGGAATTCCACAGCTTTCTTCACATTCTGGCACTGCAATACTTTTGGAATTACTGCAGTATTTTTCTTTTTATCCTTCTATTCCCTTTTATAGCAATTCTCTAGCGGGAACAGAGCTCTCGAGATCATCTGTATCCTGCAACTCATTCTTCTTCACTGAGTTTCCTCTGCAGTCAGAAATGAGATTTGTGCCTCCTGTTTTCTCCTCTACTCACTTTCCTTCGTAGCTAGTGAAAAAAAAGCAGAAGAGTTCAGTGAGGACACAACCTTTGAAAAGGAATGGTAGGAGGGAGTAGGATTTGCCTGTTATTAAATTATCCAGAAAGCCCAAATATTCCTAAACACAAAAAGTCATAACAGTTGTAGAGGGGAAAAAAATTGCAGCTTGCATCACAAACCATGAAAGCAACTGTTGAGGTTTCCTCTTCAATCTTGTCACCTGGAAGAGAAAATGATTCCCTTTATTTTACCGAACAGACAGGAGGCAAACAGCACATGCCATTGCTGACTGAACTGCAAAATCAAAATTGACAAATCCTGGAGGAGGAAGGTACTATTATAAAACCAGGCATGACTGCTAATGCTACCTTGACTTCCTCAGCTCATGCCTGCTGCTGCTGCTCAACAGCCCCTAAGGCCCAAGCGACATTGCTCTGGATTCTAAGACAAGCCAAGAAAGGGAATGATAATCTTGTCATAAAAAAAAAAAAAAAGAAAAAAGAGACTGATACAGAAGACTAGCCACCTTTATGGGTTTTGTGCTGTGAAAAAGAAGAGGAAGGGGACTGTATTAGTCAGAATGCTTCCTGAAAATAGCAACAATACTATTCATGACAATTAAATGAAGAAAGAAAATTAAGGTCAGGGCTGAAGAAACATAGATTAAACATAACTGTGACCCCTGGCATTTTTGCCTTTCTAATTTGTCATAAAAATAACAAGAATTATTATTATTGAAAGAATATGTCTTACTGTCTGCATAGAAAGAAAACAAAACCTACAAACTTAAATCCTTTTCAAATTCCTCCTAAATCACTGCAATAATGTCACGAATTCTAAAGGGCACTTCATGGCCTTACTCTGTGGCTTTATACATATATGTACAGATATATATACATCCACACTCAATCACACACATATGATTGCATATGTATGGTTGCACATACACATATAGCAAAACGATCTGTTAATTCCTGATTTCAGAATGGAAAGACTGCTTCAAGAAATCTGTACATTTTAAGAAAAAAGAGAAGGAATTGTATGCCTTGAACTCTTCTCCTCCATTGTCACAGAGTAGTTTGATTTGAGGAAGCACAAACACTTCTCCAAAGTTTAAGAGTATTTATACAAGTATTCTAAATTTCTTATGATTTATCTGGGTTGGCTTTAGATTAAAAATGCAAGCTGGCCTTCTACCTGTAGCTTGCAATATATCACTGTGAAAGAAGCATGAAAAGCACAGCCGTGCAAGTTAAGATTGGCATGTTTAGGCTTCCTCTTGCTCTCAAGGGTTCGAGGAACAGACCTGAAGCATCAATATTCTGTCTGTGCATGTGCGAAGCTCAATTTTTGCTGAATTCAGAAAATTAACCCAGCAACTTTAAAGCGGAGTCCAAAGATGAAAAATTTCATATAGCTTCAAGTCCTTGTAGCTCTGTCAGTTTTCACCAGTAGAGGAGGCACTGCTCAGTTCACAGGAGCTCAAACTGAACTGCTTTTTTACTGTCTGCAAATTGAGAAGTTAATGTTTTACAAAATACGGTATTCAAACTCTACAAATAAAACACTTGGAACAGAAATGTAAAAGATATTCTAGAATCAAACTTTTAGAGCAAGACACATATTCAGGTAGAAATCATCTGCCATTTCAGAGAACAAGTTGAGCCTAGGTGCAAAATGAAGTACCTTCTTCAGGCCTATTGCCTTCCCTCTGTCAACACTGTGGTGTGTGCCTCATGCTTTTGCATAAGGCAAATACATTTCCTAAGTCTTGCGAGAGATACGTAACAGAGGGGACACTGAATGTCAAATCGTATATTAATTGTATAATGGAGAAGACATCCATAGTAAATGCAGTAGATGGGGAATGCATGTTTCATCAGGTTGTGTCTTTCCAGCACAAAGTGTTATGTTAAGGTATTTCCACTACTTTGGATTCTTCCCTTACTCCAAACCTCACCGAGCCAGTTGCTGTGGATTTGTATTTCATCTTTCGAATTAAAGGAAATTTATAAAGCACAGAGTAATTTGACTGTTTATCTCCCTTTCCAGTTATTCTCATGATTGTTACATATACGTAGCAAAGCATTAAAAGAGTGACTCATATGACTGTATCTTTACATGTGATTTAAATGAGGTACATTTATACATTCTCTTTCCTAGGCTTACCATAACAAAATAAGAGAACTATTTTATAACTAGAATCATACTTTTAGATTGTTTTTATCTTGAGATTTTTATTCAGTGAAAATTTTTCCTGGGTAAAATTCAACTCTGTCTGTTGTCTACATGGTTAAATTCAGAAGTGATGAACAACATTTAAAAAAAACTCTCTGCCTTTAAAATGCTGCAAAAACACTAAGACCTCATTTGTACCCAGATATTCCTGGCTTGCAAAAACCGAATAAAAAAATGGATCTGTGACACGAGAATTGGTTGCTGTAAGTGAACTGCGAGAAGTTTATTTTGATTTCCCAGTTGCCTCCGTTCTCTAAACCCTTCTATGTACTGGAACTTTATTTGGTAACAGAGAATGGCTTTTTAGACTTTTTTTTGAGTTTTTTTCCTGTTTAGATTGAAGCTGTATAGCGGGATAACTCTGGGTCTTCCTGGACTTTCTTTTTTTTTTAGGTGTACTTTGAAATCGGAAGCCGGAGGGTTTTTACACTTTCTTTCGGGTTTTGGGTAGTTTTGAGAGGAAACTGTCTGCTTTCCTCTGGCAGCCTGTCTCAATACTACCACTAACAAATAAAAATTTGATGAGTTACAGAAATTGAAAGTATTAATAAGACAGCAGTTGCAGTCTTGGAAGGTTACACAAATGCAGGGATGAAGAAGCAGCAGGTATACAAGAGTCCTTTCTATCTTCATTCTTTTGCTTGTCTGAGAGCCAATTTCCAAAAAGAAAAGAAAAGGACCAAAAGGTGAGAATACAGAATTTGTTACAGTGGGAAAATAGAATGTTCTGTATAATTTTTATGACATTATTCTGTGATTAGCGTAGGCAGTGTTGTAGCTGTTATTCCTGCTATCAATTTATTCACCTAGAAGTCAGGATAGAAAATGATACTGCGTGTCTACTGTTTACCATAGTTTCTTGTTCATGGCATTTCATATAAATGACACTGGGTTTTTTTTTAACTGATACCCACTTTGGCTGTAATAATGCCTTATTATATTAAAAAGCAAACCCAGACTCACTAAGGTAAATAAGAAGGCTCCTGATGATCATTATTAAACAAGTTGATCTCCTCCAGAATTCACTTAGTCTGTCTTTGAATTCCAGTAATACCCGATTGCCATTTTCATTTTCTGCAGAAAAAGTCCAATATTTTTTGTGAAATAAAAGTAAACATTCCCACTATTTCTTGACTATACTCTAAGGAAGTCATATTTCCAACAGCCAGTCCCACAATCTACAGAAGCATGTTAGCCCTCATAAAAGTCATTAACATTTATGGATAAACTCTAAAGAGAGAATCTAACGTGTATATATAATAAAAGAAAAAGAATGAACCCTTGTATCTCTACTTAAAAATCCTTTTCATGCCAATGGGGGTTTGCAGAAGAGAAGAATAATATTCAAAAACTAAGTGACAGGGACAAAAAAATGTTCAGAAAGGTACATAACTTCGGGAGAACCAAAAGACTGATTTCTTCTTTAAGCTGTGACCAATATGGAAAACCAGGAGGTATTAAGACCCAGATTCTCAAAGCTATATATGCACCGATTCCAAATCAATGAGCATGCTTCCAAATCAAAGGCAAGTAGGTGCCTAGACAGGAGCTGAACAATTAGAATACTTGTCAGGACCTGGTCCTAACATGCTTTCTGAGTGTTGTGCAGAGGTCTGGGTGGGATCAGGCCTGGTGCACCTTCCCTGCTGCCCCTAGACAAGGTTTGGCCACTGGGGCAGGGCTGGCCTGGCCTGGCCTTGGCTCAGCACCCCACAGGCAGAACTGGGAAACTGCATGGTGGTGGGTGGAGGAAGACATTTGTGGAAAGGGCTGTGAGAAGCTGGACTTGTCCACTTGCTCTGGGGACAGCCTTTCAGGCCTGGCCGTTGTCCTCAGGCTGACTCTGGGCCCCACTAAACCAAGGAAGCATCACTCTGACCCCATCCCATCCCAGGGCCTGCATTCCCAGCTGGACCCAGGACCTGTGGAGGCATCTGAGGATGGCTGACCCCAATCACTGTCCCCAGCACAGCATGACTTTCATTGCTGATGACTGCAGGATGGGTACGGTCAGGGAGGGAGGTCACTGCACTACCCCAAAGTCCCCCAGATCTCACCAGGCCACCCCCAGCAAGGTTGCACCCTGGAAGGTGGGTCTGGGGGAGAGCTCTCATGTCAGGAGCCAAGCCCTTCCCATGCAGATCCAGATCTGAACAAAAGCCAAGACTTTAACCATACTGAACAGAATTTACCATTATCTGCGCTGACAGTTAGTCATGGTCAGGACCACAATTCACAACACAGTATGGCTAACCCGATTTTTATTTGGAAGGAAGCCTGGCAGAGTGAAGACCGATATAATAGCAGTCAGTAGCATTAAACACGTCAGAGAGGTCTGTCTGAAGAAGTTTGGATGTGATTGACTCTCTTGTCTAAGGACAGAAGAAAGTAATTCAGCAGAGCAACATGTTTTGCTTCAGTATTGTGCTCTAGCCTGAAAGGGTCCTAGGATACCGACAAATGATGGCTGGTCCTGGTGAGTGCCTCAATAGCTTCTAACCATAAAATACAATAAGTAAAATAGGCCAGTAGTGAGAAAAAAAACACACTGAGGCTCTTGCCTTTCTGAGGAATAAATTGAGAATAAAGAAAGGAAAGAGTTAGATTCCAGTTTATATTTTCAATCATGTGTTTTCCTTATTTACCTTGAATAAAACCTTTCTTCCTAGATTTGAGTGCTCAGGAAAGTGCAGTCAGACAATCCAGGAGACTGAAATCTTTTATGTACACACCTTGGGATACAAAATTATTGCTGGGTGGGTGAACTGCTGCAGTATGGGCCCATTAAGGAGAAGATTAAGAATATGAAATCAAAGAGAATTTTTCATGGTTCTGTATGTGCCTTATACTACTTTTCCATAGTTGTTAGCACTTTTAAATAAAGAGAGCAAGTTTAATATAGTTTTTCTAGCATATGGCTACCAGCATAGCAGTTATTTTAAAATTTATCCTAATGTCTGTGCCAACTTTGTTTCAGTACTGACGTACTATATGATACCTATGCTAAGTCATCACTGGGGCTCTCCAGAGTGGTGAGGCTGTCAGTCACGTCTAATTCTGGGCCTGGAGAGGGGCTGTGCTATGGATAAATATGCATTAAGGAGTGGAGTGATGCCAACAAAATTCACTTTACCCGTGACATAAACCAGACTCAAAACCAGTTCTGTATGTAATCTTCAAAGAATTGATTCCTTCTAGGTAAAATTCTGATGCTACATAACAAATCATATACATTTGTGCTTCAAGGTAGCTTGAAGCTCTGTGTTTCAGTAATATAACATTTTTGAACTCTGCCATGTGTGGGATAAAATTTATATTGTGTAGTAGAAATTAATTAAAAATAATTTAAAACAACATATCTTGGAGGTTTCCTGAATAGAGTAGTTAGTCCTTTTAGAAGACAGGCTTGATAGACCAGCCACATTAGAAACCTGTGGTTAATATAAACAGTTACAATTTAGAAATGACTAGTGATGTGCGTATCTAATCAGCAATTTGGAAAGCACAAATGGCCTTCTCAGGTTGCCTTTTTTTATTTTTCCCTTTTCAGCACAACATATCCATTTTTTGCTACAGTAATTCATTTCTTCTGTAAAGGACTACTAGGTACCACTTTAGGTGAACAACTCAATTCACCCAGGCTCTGACTTAGAGCAGGCCATCCGTGACAACACTAATAAATTCATGCACGAAATTGATTTAATCTATATTTGAGACATATTTTTTCTTGCAGAATATTGTGTGTGCAGTTCACTCAGGTTTTTATTTCATTTGTTATTCTGTGGCCTGCTTTGCTGTATATTTACTACAATAATTTCAGTTTTCTCATCAGACCCTTCCACCCCCCCAATTTCTTCTGATATTCTTTTTCTGTTCACTTTTATTTTTACTGAGGACGGACAAATATCTGAACTGAGACGTTCTTTGTGATGCTTTCCATCTCAACCACTCTCAGGCCTGAAGTCCTCCACTTGCAGTTCTCCATCCGTAGAACACAGCCAGCAGGGTGCACGGTTGGTCTCAAATAAAACTCCTCATTGTCAACAAGACAATCCCTACCAACTTTAGTTGGAGCTAGTTCTGGACTTCTCTGCCACTGTACACTTGGAATGGAACTAAGTCCTCAGACAAATAACATGAGACAGAATATCCTGTGGAGAGGATAACCTTGCATTTTCAGCCCTCATGTGTTCCAATGATATTGACTGACGAAATAAGAAGCTTGTGCCATACACGTATCTTGTGTTCCTCTGGCTGACAACGGTTCTCGTGCTCTACTGCTGCTCTCAATGGCAAGCGTCAAGGAAATTCTCCTGCTGCCAAGTGTACAATATCTGCCTTTGTAAATGGAGTCACTTATATTAGATTAATTTTACAAAGTGTTTGTTAGTTTGAGCAACATATTAAATTTAATCCAAGGATTTTATACTCTACTAGTCCTGAAATTTTAAAAAAATATTTATAATATATATGTACAGACACATATACATAAACATAAAAAAAATTTGGATAACTTACTTCTGCTGCCACAGACAGGAAGGAATCCACATACTTGACTAACAAAGCTATAAAATGTTCCAATGGTACAAAACAGAAATCAGAAAACATATCAAATCGGAAGTTCCATAAAATTCAAAACAAACAGTAAAAACTTTATACTTGACTTGATGTCATACAGACAACATATTAATAAAGGAAAAATAACTTTCACCATAGGAAATTATGAATAAAATTTCAAAGCCTTTGTTACACAGGAAGCCAGACTAGCTGATTACTACTCCAGATTATTCTTTCAAATCCTCATTCGAGAGTACAATGAAATTTCAATGTTATATATTTCCTTTTGAAGCCCAATTCTTAAAGCATTCACTCTGAGTCTTGTACAACGTGAACCTCAATACATCACAGCTATTTTAATATATTCATGGCAGATCCTCTTCTAAAGCCTCATAGTACCTCACAGCTCTTATATGCAGGCAATTTAGTTATTTCCGGAATAAGCAGAACCATATATTAACGAATTTAGCAAACCTGACACAACTGCTACCCTGCCTATTTTATATATGAAGACATATTTACAGGTTTAATTCAATTCCAAGTTCAATTGCATTCAATATACTCAAGATCAGTTCTGGTGGAGACACCAACAGTTAAAAAAAGAAGAACTGTTTGGATACTTTTTCACTCAAAAGTCTGGCTGAAAGTCAAAGTAACTATATTAAAAGAAAACATATCTCAGAATGAAAACTTAGGTTTGATTCCCGATTTAATTTTTTAATTTTTAAAAAGCCTTCTGTAAATTTACTATTTTGAGAATGATTTGTTTAAATCAATCAGACTAATGTCTTTTAATATTTGTTATTTCACATTGGACCTTTCAGGTGGAATGATAAATCTGAGACTTAAAAATACCTTTTTACTTGTACTTGCATCGCTGGGACTGGCAGATATTTTTTCCTAGTTGATAAAGCTTCAGTATGACATTTTTATGACATCCTCCAAATCTAATATGTTTCCCCCCCTACTGAGATGTGGCTTCTCCACCAATAAATCAAGAATTGGTCCAATCCTTTTGGGGGCTTTCCTTTATCTAAATATCCTTCTCTTTTTTACCGGCTTTAGGAAGTCATTTACTGACCCTTCAAGGTCAGATGTGCTCACTATTATCTCTGTAACACTGAATCTTGCCCATGCTCTGGTTAAATTACACGTTGCTTTGACTTTGTCTTCTGACAGTTTCAGTTAATCCACAATAAGTAAGAGAGGAAGTTTAATTTTTCAAATAAGAATTTATCTTTTTTCCACTAATTTCAATAAAATTCATCTAAATATATAAAATGCCAAATCAGCATTGTTGCCAATGGCTGTTCCATAAAAGCGATCCATATTCCATTAGTTACACCTTTCTGTCACTTGATAAGGTTTCCTGGAATTTCTTTTGATAGCTTTTAGTTCTTCTTCCATTGGGCAAGAGACATGACTTGAGGAAGCCGTGACCTAGCAGTCATCACTCAAGCCAGTGATAATTTAACTGTCCTCTCTGTGGAGTAATCGAAGGTTGTTTTCTAATTTTCTAATTTTTTTCTACCAATTCTGTTTCCTTTTCTCTCTTTTTATTTTTTTCTCTTTAAGGATGTTTTTCTTGTGCAAATATCTTCTGTATGTCTTCTTCCAAGGAGTTTTCATCTGAAAACTTGGGCATATAGAACAGTAACTTGTCTGCTTGTTAATCAGAGGAGATAAACCATTCTTGTTATTTGTAACACCTTCTGATCTTTAAATTTTGTTTTTCCTCTACATCATTTTTCTTATGCTTATTACTAACCTTGCTGTTTTCTCCTATTTGCTTTATTAGTACATGTTCTTTACATTTTCTTAGAGTAGGACTTTGTTGTTGTTGTTGAGTTTTGAATTTTCCTTTTTTGTTGGTTTTTTTGTGTGTATACATACATGCATGCACACACATGGACATATACATAAGTATGCATACATATATCTACTGAAAATAAGAATGCTGAACATTTAGTTTAACCAATATGCCTTGTTTTTCACCCCGTTCATTTTTGGTTCAGTAGGTAGGATACAAATATGGTTATTTTTTTATTTGGGTTCAAATAAAAATACCATTCTGATTCAGCAGTCTGGTTCTGATTTCGTTCCAGTTCAATTCCAGGTCCCCCCAAATTACAGTTCACTTTCAATGCACTTTCCGGTCTAAAATATCTGGTTGACATGGTTGGATCCAGTGAGTTCAATATGAGGTAGAAAGCTTCACTCTCGTTTCATAAAGCTGCTAGCAGAACTGACTTGGAAAATGCTGCTTGCTTTCTTTCTTTGTCACATGTCTGCAGTTGAAACCTGGAACATGATAAATCCCTGAAGCTTGCACTAGCAGCAAAAGAAAAATGAGGAAGGGGAAAGTGAGGAGGTAAAGTGATTGGTAGACTAAGGGAGTTCTGAAGACTTGCATTAAATTTTAGCTGATATATATTTGCAAATGATTCTCACGAGTTCATCCATGTGGCAAATTCTGATGTACTAACTTTGAAGTTCCCCATGAATGCATTTTTTAATCTAAAGTAAAATCTCACACCAAAAAAGCTCTTTTATTTAGAATGTGAGAAAGTTTCTCTTTGTTCTACAAGAAAACTCTTAGCCTTTCTCTATTCTCTTTACCTCTGAAACTCAAGAAATATTAATTTCTAGAAGACAGGTCAGGAGCTTCTAGGAAGCTTTTTGGCTGTTTCAACAATGTGACAGTGTTCAGATGTAGCAATATTTCTGTATTATATTTCAACAGCTGAATCTTCCTTACAATATAAGAAAGGTAGAGTTGTTGTTCAAGCCGTAAGTCATCTTCTTCTGTTGACATAACTAAATAAATCTTAAAGTACATGTCTATTTTTCTAGCTTACTTCCAGACTCTTTTTATTCCAAACACAATGAGGCAGACTTCAAGCTACTGAGGTGAGAGTGTTGTTTCAGGTCATGAGAGGCATATGTATCTCTCAGACCCACTGTCATTACAGCCCATGCTCCCTTGGCTCCTTGTGTTTGATGCTCTTTTTTGGTGTTAAAATGTCTGCCTTCTGGTAAGCTTACAATTCTGAAGGGTTTTTTCCTTTCACCTGAATTTTTCTTATGTCTTGACACTTGATTTTTAGCCCTTTCATCCATCAGTATGTTGCCGCATGTGATTTCCTCACTTTCCATGTCTGTATACTCTGCGTCCAGAACTTTTTCTTTCCCTCTCATTCTTTCTATTTCAGTATGAATGCTTTTTCCTTCCCACCCACTCTCAATTTTTATTGATTTTGTTCTCCATTTGTCACCACATTTCCACTACCCTAATGCATTTTTGCTTCCTTATTACCACTCAGCAGCAAAGTAAAATCCACTAGCTTTCTGACTACATTAGTGAACACAGCAGGTGATACCAGTGAGAGAGCTTATGCTACATTTCATTAGTTGCCTTGAAAATAAGAACTGACCAGCAAGGTTAAGGGAACTTCCAGGTTGGTGAAAAGACGCAGGGTAACATAGCCTGGACGTCCATAGTTTCCATATCAGTAGCTACAGACAGACATAGTTTAAAACATTTTCAAAGCACGCTAAGTAATCAAGACTGAATTGTTCTGCAAGCTGGCATAATTTCACTTCTGGGAAGGATGAAACAACTAACATTTCTGTCTTCCTCCCTCATAAAACAATCTGTTCCAGACCCTCCTCTGTTCATAAACATCTTCCTAGGAGGGTAACTCTAAAAAGAAATATTGAAAGTTTTTCCCTGAATTTTCTGTTGAGCAGGTGGGCTGTAGGATGGTTTTTATTTTGTAGATATATTTTGGATTGTTTGTGAAAGCTGTTTGTTACCATGCCATCTGATGGACAATTTCTCAATGTGCCATCATGAGCAGAGCATCTGCTCTCACCACAATGTTTCTTCTAACGTGAAAAGGCCTAGGAGAAATTCATCACTGCAATGTATTATTCATGTTGATAAAAAGATTTGCAAAGTATTTCAAAATGCAAAATGGCAATATTGCCTGCTCAAGGGGCCATTTTACAATTTTGTATCCATGTTTATCACTCTGTTTCCTGATATATCCTTCGTCCTAAAGAAATGAGCATGGTGTCAGTCTTCCAAACCTCACATTAAAACAATTAAAAGAAATTATTTGTCCCCTGTATCACCATGTTCTGATGAAGCTTCTTCAAGACTTGTTCTCCAACGTTTGGTGTAGTAGGAAGGCTTAGGTATGGTAAGACTACCCATTTAAAGCAAAGAAATAGTGGCATATCACTAGCTGTTGCTAGAAACTGTACTGCAAGTGATGATCTTTCATATGGAGTCAGGCAAAGAACAACATGCAAATACTACATTCCTTCATTTCCTACTACTAATGAAATCAATTTCTCGGGAGGAGAGGGGGAGTAAGGAGTTTAGTCACATAACATTTAATACCTGGCAGGCTTCTAAAATTTGACCTAGGGCAGGGAGGAATAATTCACAGAATCACAGCAGAGATTAGTTTGAAAGTGCCTCTTGAAATCTAGTACAACTCTTTGCTCAAGCAGAGTCAGCTAGCTCAGGTTTTCCAGGGAAGGGGAGCTGGGTTTTGAATATTTCCACAGATGCAGATTCCACAGATTCTCTAAGCAAACTGTTCCAACATTTCACCAGTCTCACAGTAAGAAAGTGTTTTCTTGTGTTCAGACAGAATTTCATGTGTTTTAATTTGCGTCCAGTGCCTCTTGTCCTGTCACAGGGTGCCAGAGAGAAGAGTCTGGCTCCCTCAAGTGATTTCCCTCCCATCAGGTATTTATTCCTACTGATAAGATCTCTCTAAATCTTCTCTTCTCCAAACTAATGAGTCTCATCTCTCTACTTCTCCTTTTACCAAAAATGCTTTAGTCCCTTAATCATCTAGGTGACCTTTGCTGGACTTGCTCCAGTAAGTTTCATCCTTGATTTTCCATAGCTCTAGATCACACTGGTCTGCAGGCAAACTATTGCTCTCTCCAAAAGCATTACATCAGGAATTTCATAACTGCCTAACCTTTTTTTTTCTCTTTGCTATCAAAAAATAATGCAGATATAGGTCAATGATTTTAAAGCATTCAAACCCAAATCTTATAACTACATATTCAAGCTTATAAGGATATACATGGTTAATAACATTTCTTTCAATACCATTAGATAAACAGCAAAGTACTGAATGAACTACATATCACTGTACACTGAACAATTTTTGCAGTTTTCTGTCAGTGAACTTTATATTTGGTATCCTTAATTTAACAGTGCATTTACAATCAGCTTTGAATTAATTTTAGATCCTAAATTCTGCACTGACCTCCTGTAAGCAACTTTCTGTGCTCAGATATAGCTTATGCAGTCTTCTGACACTGCTTTTAAAACCAGACCTGCTGTCCTTAAGAGACTGGCACCTGTAAATGCAACCTCAGCCTCAACTGGAGAGCGCTTTACAGAGCATGTGGTGTCCTGTGCACCCTAACAGACCTCTGTGCCGCAAGGCAGCTTAATATGCCATGAGGCACTCCCAGACAAACCATATGCATGCTGCCTGCGGGCTGTCTACAGGCTATCAGTGCAGAAGGCAGGCGGATGTTTCAGGCAGAGTGCCATACTCGCATGTACTCTTTCAGTGTGAAACCACTACTGGGATTCCGCACAGGTACAGGGTCTGCCAGAACCACAACTGACAGCAGGTTCAGAATATAAATTACTACATTAGACATGATGCATTGTGGATCTTTTCTGATCCCATATGAGGAAAAGACTATTCGTGCTCTCATATGTAAAGAAACAAAACACAGTCTTGTCAACTATCAACATTTTACCATGAGTCTCAGGGTGTCTGTAGATATTCTTAAAAGCCTCAGGTCCATGTCAGGTCTTTTATGAGCACTTCTGCTCACTTGCAAATTTTTTCTTTCAATTTTATATATATATATATTATGTTTCTAATCCCCGTACTTACAGAACAAAACTTGGAAATACATGACTCAAGGTCAGTCTTAAAGCTCAAAAGTAGAGACAACAGAAAAAAATAGTGGTAAGGTCTTTGTTATTATTTTTAAATCACTATTCTGGCACTTGATCTGTGCCTTTTGAATATTTGAGCTTGACACTACGGAAAACACTTCACCCTATTTGTCACCAGAGGTTCTCATATACTTTCCAATTTGGAACTTGAACTAGGAAAAATGTTAACTAACATGAAGCACACATCTAACTTTATAATATAGGACAGTGGCCTCTAAAAAGGGGTGTGCACACCCTAGGGGGTTCATGGTGATCTGTTGGTGTGTGGAAGAAAATTTTAGAATTTTAATTTATATGAATATTTATCTAAAAAGAAAAAAAGAAAGAAAATAAGCTTTACTAATATTTAAGATACAGCTTGACACTGGCACCCTCACTTTTTATGTCAGAGAATCCCGTGTCACCAAGGTGTCCTTGGGGAAGAGAGGGTGCTCCACAGTATGGAGGAGGTGACAGTGGTGCCCTCAGTTGTTAGCTTAATTTCAGCGTGTTGTGACATATCATAGTTTATGTGTCCTTGTTTTAGCAGATTTACAGACGAAGTCACCTAGCATTAACTAAAATATTGCTCACAAATTGGACAAGTTGCTTAAATTGAAAATAATGCCACTAATGTGAGCATAAGCAAGCAACAAGACAATGGCAGAGGTGACATTTCTTGTACTCAGTACAAGCTTTTTGTTAATAATATTATAAGGTAAAAACAATGACAATGTACTCAGATGTAAGCACCAAAATATAAACTCATGTGATATTCAACCCTATTTCACTAAAATTAATGATAAATGTTTAGAAGTCTCTTTTGAGCTTTCTTACTTAAGATCAAAAGACAAAATTCTGCCATGGTAAAAAAGGTGGGAATACATAGAAAACAATATGGCTACAAAATAAAATGCATTCCTTTGTCAGCAAATATTGTTGGAAGACGCATAGAAAACATTGCCGAAGATTTGAAGAAACTTGCATTAGAATTACGCAGTGTAGGAGGTTTTCTATAGAGTTGGCTGAAAGCGTACATGTTTCCAACATGTCACAGTTTATGGTATTTGCCAGATTCTCTTTCAATAATGAAATTCATTAAGAACTGCTGTTTTGTGAGCCACTAAAGGAAAGATGTGCTGGAGAAGATGTATTCTCAGTAGTAAATGACTTCTCTAATAAGAACAGTGTTTTATGGAAAAACTGTGCAAGTGTAACTACTGATGGAGTGGCTGCTTTGACTGGAATAAAAAAAAGTTTTCCAAGCAAGGTTACAGAGCTAGCATCACACAGGAAATTCATTCACTGCAGCATTCATAGCCAAACTGTTGGAGCAAAGAAATGGTAGCCTGTCCTGGGTTTGGCCAGGACAGGGTTAATTTTCACTGGAATCCAGGAAGCGGCACAGCCGGGCGGGCTGACCCCACCTGGCCAAACAGAGCAGGGTATTCCATACCATGTGCTGTCATGGTCATGCTGGGTTCCGGTGGGGGGGAGCAGCACAGCGGGAACTCACTCGCGGCTCGGCAGTGCGGGCGTCGGTCTGGGAGAGAGTGGCTCTCTTCTGCGGGTGTTTTTTGTGTATTCCCTTTATCTGTATGGTTGTTGTTACTGTTCCCTTTGTTTGCTGTTCTGTTAAACTGCCCTTAACCCGACCCACCAGCTTTCTGCCTGTTTCTTTCCATTCTCCTCCGCACCCTGGCGGGGGAAGGGGCGGCCGCAGCCAAACCATAACACAGCCAGAAGTGCACAAAGTTCTGCCAGATGTCATAAATGTGGTTAATTTTATAAAGACATTTAGATAGTAAAATCTTTACAATACTTTGTAATGAGATAAGGAATGACTGTGAAAATCTTTTGTAGCACACTGGTTTTCTGGTTATCTCTTGGCAAAGTGCTTAAAAGAATTGTCAAAATTGAAGAGGAGTTACAGATTTTTCTTTCACGAAAAGACAAGTCTTCCATATTTGCTGACCTTTTCTGTGTTGACAAGTGGCTGTCAGCAGTATGCTCTGTACTAGATATTTTCAAAAAAATTAACAATGTGTCCCTACAAGGTAAAGGTGACGTCTTAATAAGTGAGAAAGTAACTGTTTCTCAAAAGAAACTCATGCTATGGAGAGAGCATTTTGAAAAATGAGGTTCTTAAATACTTTCACCGTTATGGGATTTCGTTGCCGAAAACAATGTGTCACCTATAACAAATCTCATATCTGTATACATAAAAAAAAATGGAAATAGAATTTTCTAACCTGTTTAAAATTTTTCAAAAAATAAAAGTGTCAGTGGGTTTTGAACCCATTTGTTAAAAATATAAAAATGTAACACCTTTTGACTACTGTGAGAAAAACTTATTCACGTTGGGGCAGATGGAAATTTACTAGCTGAATTTCGATTAAAAATTTCACTTATTTGGTGTATTGGACTAAAAAATCAGTGTCATGATTTAGCAAGCACAGAAAATTATGCACTAATTCCATTTGGACTGGTGCATCTTTGAGGTATTTTTTTCCAGCTGTGACAGACATTAAAATCAAATATCAAAACAACAATTTAGAAACAGACATTCAATTTGCTGTATCACAAGGTGTTAAGCTGTGATTTTAAAAAATGAAGTTTATTCAACTATATTGCTCTCACTAATAATATTATTAACAAAAACATTTTTTCAGTGAAAGTAAAAAGGTTTTTTGTACTGTTAATAAAATTATTTTAAAAATATTGTTGAATTTTATCTTGTCCCTTTTTAATTTCTATTTTTGTGCACATTTTGCAACATGCATAATTACTTCAGTTGCACATGTATATAATTTATAAATAAGTAAATATATATATAGGGGGTTGTGTTTAAAAATTTTTTACTGATGGGGTATATGATCAAAAAAGTTTGGAGGCAACTGCTGTAGTCCTATAGCAGTACACCTCAACCCCATATTAATTTACTGTTGACTTAGACTTTACTATATGTAATGGGTTTTTTTTCAAAAAAATTTGCTTCCTCGCAGGTTCTTGGAAATTGAGCATAGCCAAAGTCTTTATTCATAAGAATTAAGAAAGGAATTAGTATTTTCAATATCTAATTTAATCTTGTGATGGACTCTACACCTTCTTCCTGACCTTGATCTTTCACCCTTCTTCCCTGACAAAAAGAGAAAAAAAAAACCAAAACCAAAACGACCACCCTCCTCTGCTAGAAAGTCCCTTGAAAGCTCTTTAGGAATGTCTCAGTGACTTTATGCTTATGTGTTTTCAGGTCTGCATGAGCATACAGGTAGAGGTACCAATGCACTTCAGGAAAGATTATTCTCTCATGATTTACAGTCCAAGTCATCATTCAGATTTTTTAAAATTTGAAACCTTCAGTAACAGGTAACTTGACTGGGTAATTGTATTTAATGTGCTTCTTCCAAATGAAAAGATATTTCAGGCTTTCTGAAATTCATTGACATCTCAAGAAGACGCCCTCCTAAAACAATGCATTAAACTGAAGAGCATACTGAACAAAGTGCAACAAACCAAAACAGAGAAGAAGGTAATGAAATCTCCTTAAATACCTAGAAACTAGGACAGAATCATTTTGCTAAAAGAAGTGATGAGAACCTGGGCTGTAAAAAGAATAATTTTTAAGGGGATATTTTAAACTCAAAAACTCTGTAAACTATTTTGTAAATAGATCAAGAACTAGTAAGAAATTCTGTGTTGCGTAGTACTATCAGCTTACACATTTACAAGACTTCCGCTCTACCTCACATGTTGATAAGTTGCGATATATCAGCACAACTCAGGCAAAAAAGCAGCGAGTCATTTAACATCCAAGAGATGATAAAACCAAAAAAAAAAAAAGAGTGCGTAGGGCATTTAACCACTATGTTTTATGTTCCTCAGGGTGCTTACTATAAAAAGAAATAATTCATTTTCTCTCTTAGTTAAATTAGTATAAACTACCCACGATCCTCTACCTATATTTTTTCCCCTGTTGTACTGTTCATGTAAGAAGTTAAATTGATTCCACTTTTTCCATTGAAATGTAAAACTTAGGCTGTACAGCATGAGTAAATACAGGAGAGAGCAGTCAGTGAAATAAGGCAAGTTAATAACTTTTTTCCATCTTGCTTACAAGGACATGGTTTCAAACGAACGTGAAATAGTATTTTGTCACAAAACTAGGAGAACCACTAGGCAAATAAAAATGTTTGAAAAAGTAATCTTGTTTATTTGTTTGGTAAGAAAAAAAGACAATTTCCTTTTCCATGTCTGGGAACCTGCTTTGTCAAGTTCAGTGTGTACGAGATGTTAAAGGGTCAATAAAAACATTGTTAGATGTTTTGGAAATGAGTTTAGGGTGTAAACCCTGTTGGACATTACCAAGAACAGGAAATACTGCAAAGAGGAAAACAAGCTGGAGCATAGCCCTAAACAGTAAAGTTACTGTTGGCCGTCTGGGGTTTAGTCTGACTTCTGTGAAGAAATAATACCACTCCTGAGAAAGAATCCTTAAAAAGAAACTGAAAACCTTGCAGCTGGAAAGAATAAGTCAGATATCTAATGGTCCAGAAGTTTTCTTACAGAACACAGAATTGTCTTAGGGAGAAGACAACATTTCCTTCTGAAAAATGTACATTTGGAGGAGAAGGAAATTGGAGAACAAAAAACTCCTGCCTTACACCACAAAAACCAAACTAGTAGATTCATGTCTAACTTCAAACTGCAGCTGGCTCATCAACTGAAGATATATACTATTAATAATATATGTTGCAAAAAGAAATGGGAAGTAATACATGCAGTGTGTATTATTCCTTAAAATGTTTTTGTTTCTGTTGCAATCTCAAAATACAACTAGTATTATAAAGTAAAGATAGGTGATTATCTACTAAAAAAAGCATAAAACAGAATGACATGCACTAATCAAAGGAAATGTGGTGGTGGTGGTCATGAGAAAATGCAAACTACTTCAAACAGGAACACACCCATTTTAAAAGCAGTTAGTACCTGAAATACACATGAGCACAAAGGTCCTCTGATTCACAGTACGAGTGTCTGCTGGTACATAGGAATGAACTAGCAGTACGAAGGTAAACAGATACGTTTACCTCTAGTCTGGTCTTCCACATCACCTTGCCTGACAAAAATGTCCCTGAACACGAACTGTGGTCTTACCGGTTGTACAATTTGTTCTGCTTGGCTTTGCAATTGGAGAATCACTGTGTTGGATCTTACCCATCACTGTAGTATTTGCTCTACTACCTACAATGTAGCAGGCAATCTCTGCTGCAACAGAAGGCTGCACTACAGAATTCAAATATTCAATCTACCAAATGCCTTTTTTCGTATTTGGTACTTGAAATACCATTTTTTCCTGTTTCCCTAAAGCTGTGTGACCAAAATCACATCACTTAGTCCGTGACCAGCTGCACTAGCTCCTTTTTACAAATTCCAGATCAGGATTTGCCTATAATTTCCAAACTCTCAATAGATTGTACTTTTCATGTTCCATTCTTTCTTTTATTCCAGGCTTCTGTCTTCTTTCTGTGCATTTTTACCACCGTTGATTATATGGATCTTATCTTCCCCAGCTTGATTTATTTCTAATTGTTCCCCTACACTTCATCACACAACCCACATCCACTGTGGCTAGAGATATATTAATCTCACAAAAAGAAAACATTTCTTGAAAATACTGATTCGATATGAGGAAAAACTGAGTCAGATTTGATTTATCCTCATGTTTGATTCCAACATTGGCCAAATGAAAATCTTCAGATATTTACTTGAAAAAATAAATCTATATATGAGACCTTAAAGGGTAACCTCAAATTAAAAAAGGCAAAAGATTTTACTGTTTTTATATTCCAGGAGGAAAAGGAAAAAAAGAAAAAAAATGCAGTATTTCTGTCCGAAGACGGATTTATATCAGAACATATGGCCAAGACATAGAGGCTTCAGAGCCACGTGTTATTCAATAACCCCCTCGTTTCAACTTCAATTGAAACCTTGTCTCTTCTTTACTATTTATATTCCTTTACTGTTCTTGTTAAACTCCGTCCACCCAAAATACTGGGTAAAATGAAATTGATTTTTTTTTTTTTTTTAATTCCCTTCCTCACCAAGTGAGAAGAGGCTTATAGATCCTGGTCCTTTTTATGCTAGGTCTAATCTGTGAATATATTGACACATATTTTCATATTATCCATTTGATTTACATTCACAGAATACCGCTATTATACTACTGTTCTTTAATTAATAGACATCCTTTTGAAATGTGCTTTTTTTTTAAGAACACTCTCCTTGTAATTGTAGCAAGGTAGTTAAAATCCACAGAGTAAAGGATTACTTTTGTCTCTATGCTTTCTTGTCTGACACAGCCTGAAAACTATTTCCTGCTAGCATAAAAAGAAATCATAATACCCTTCATACACTCCTACCAGAAGTAAGTGCTATCATAGTAAGCTTTTAAAAACTCTTTTTGTATTTTCCACATATCTTCTGTTTTCTATTTAATGGCATTCATAACTATACTGTAAGTATACTGCAAACACAAGGTCTGAATTTTTTGAGAGACACTGCACTTAAGAGCAAATTGATTTTTTCTCCTTTGGGAAAGAAACTAGAGAATCAGGGACTCTTTCCCAGTTGTTAATGGCTTTGGGCCATTCACGTAGATTACCATCATACAAGAAACCTGACCCATCCACATCAGAGGAGGCACAAAGATCAGAAGGACCTCCCTCTCGTATTACTACCAGCTCGACAAGGAGGAAGAGATGAGTCATAGTTGTAGGATACTCCCAGCTGAGGGGAACAGAGGGTCTCATATGCTGGGCAGACACTCTTCTCAGGGAAGTCTGTTGCCTCCCGGGAGCACGGGTCAAGGACATTGCTAGGAAACTTCCTAGACTGGTCCGACACTCAGACTATTATCCTCTACTGTTCTTCCATGTGGGTGTGGACGAAGTTGCAGTAAGTAGCCTGAAGGCAATTAAAAAAGAATTCAAAGCCCTAGGATGATTAGTAAAGGAATCTGGAGCACAGGTTATCTTTTCATCGCTCCTTCCAGTGGTGGGCAGAGACGTTGAGCGACATAGGCAGACTCAGTCTATT
>Ga0065711_1005881_pt1 | contig 26302 bp, 9 predicted proteins | sample Hoacrofraction12_FD_59098 | JGI IMG/M metagenome (GOLD analysis project Ga0065711, IMG submission 59098) | Hoatzin crop microbial communities from Cojedes, Venezuela - Epithelial fraction 12 v2 (version 2) | ecosystem: Host-associated > Birds > Digestive system > Esophagus > Crop | place... | reverse complement strand
GTAGCTCCTCATCTTTCTTGAACTGGGGAGCCCAGAACTGGACACAGTACTCCAGATGGGGCCTCACTAGGGCAGAGTAGAGGGGAAGAACTGCTTTGAACTAATGAACCTGGGCGGTGGGGTCCCTAGCCATGACACTTTCGTACTCACAAGGGCGGGGTAGATGCACACACCTACTGGAGTAGAGATGAATGCCTCCCGACCCTCCAAAAACCTCTCCCCAAATCCTGCCTGCCCTGGGGAGCCGCAGCTCTGCTCTGAGCACTGACACCAGCATCTGGGTTTCACAATGCTCAAGGATGCTTTGTTGGCATGTGCCAGCACACTCTACAGCAAGGGCAGTTTCATTTACTGCATTTTAATTAGACCTGAATGATGTGTTTAAAATGGAGATATAGCCTCTGCTCCTCACAGCTTTAAAGGTCTCCCCTTTATTTATCAACAGTGTTTAAACAGCTCCACCTTTGCGGTACAAATCACACAAGGAAGTAATTAACTGCCATAGAATTTGAAGTCCTGGAGAAAAGCCATTAAATTTAATAATACTGCTGACTTCTGGAGCAGCTAGAATAACACATGCACAGCATTAGCTGTTATGATTTGATTGATCATTTCTGTACCACCTAGGCAAGCCATTAAGTTTAGGTACCAAGTTGAAAGCTATTACTCAAAATCTTTTAATGAAGAATGAATGCTCCACATTTCAGCTTTGACAAATAAACAGAGTTTTTTTTCAGTAAAGTATTTCATACAACTATAATGTTTAAGTGCTTAAAGAGACAGATCTCACCATACTTGCTGCCCCTGTGTAGCACCTCCTTGCATAATTTTCCTCAAAGATCATCTGTCTTGGGACTGATGTATATAGCCACTATAACTTCACTCTGCCCTCGGCGCTGTTGAGGATACAGCCCAGCAGATCTACCAAGACCAATAAAAAGATATCAACATTGTATGCTGATGATCTGATTCATAGAAATCCATCTCTTAATATCACAGTTGTGTACAAATACAGTCCACTACATTATACTATAAGGCATTCACCTCTGGATAATTTTTGTGAAACTGCTTGTATTTTATCTATGGTTTTCTTACATTCTTACATAATCTTGTTTGCTTCTAATTTTTTCAATGCCTGTTTTCACATGTCAGTAGAAACATGGATTCTTGAAACCCATCTGCAATTATTGTAGACATTTGTCCGCAGAGAGGCCGAGGCATAAGTTAAGGGGCTGACCCGCTAGTCACTCCAGACAAATACCAAAGCAAAGAACAGAATCTAAGTCTCAAAAAACAGTTCTCTACATAGGCAACAAAGTGCTGTGTGAGATTACGTTAAATAAACACCAAATTTTATCTCCCTATCAAATGTTTTGATAGGTCTGCTAGTTTCCCCCTATCTTTAAACATTATTTTATTATAGATATGCAAAACTATTACAGCCTTGAATGGTATCAGTTTAAGACATTTTGATAAAAAAACACAGAAAAAGTTGTTGAAAAGGAGCCTTTGGGGTCACCTAATCCCATCTCTCACTTGAAAAAGAGCTATTTCAAGCAGTGTATCATATCACCCTGTCATGAAAAGAGATTTCTAAAGCCCAAAGTTCTGTAATACAACTGGGTGTTCCTCCTCTTTTTGCAAATCTGTCCCTAGCCACGAGGCACCCTGACCAGTAAAAGGTTTAAACCATTTCAAACACTAGCTGTGCAACACAGCACAATTGCCACAGTAGTTCACACTGCTCGTTCTCAACCGTCACTCAAGCTGCCGCTTCTTTCCCGCCCCAGCAATTTACTTCTATTTGGTTTTATGTGTTATACAAATTCAATTATAGTAATGTAAGGAAAAAGCATTTTTCAAATGGGAGTTGAGGTCCTCCGTTCTTGTTTCTCTTACAAAAGCAGATTCACAACTGCATGTTCTGCACAGACCAGCTCTGGAAACTGATCCGTTTCTGACAGACTGAGGAAGAAATGACCCCGCAGCTTTCAAGAGATACTTCTGTAATTCTCATTCATGTAAAATGTTGCCCCATACATGTTCTACAGCCATTTTTTACAATAATACGTTAAGTTACGGCTCTTTATTTAAAGGGTGAGCTACCAACAGATCCTGAACAACTGTGACATTCCTAACCCCTCTGCATAGCCCTTACAACCTTGCCTGATGCTCCCTTGCACAAGGGAGCCTTGCTCCCTTGCACCGGTGCTGCCTGATTAAGCTAGCAGAGACTTTAACGGTCACAGCTTGATCCCAGATGCATCAGGTGCTGTTACTCTACAGGCACTTCACCAGTGCCACAGACCAAGTCAGGCTATTAGTCCTGACAGCGGTACGACCCAGTGCGAAAGGCATTCTGGGCTTCAAAATCTGAAGCAGAAAAGTTACTTCTTTACAATTCATCTCAGTTGTGTATCGTGGACTTGATTATTACTTTGAGGAGTAGCTGAAGGTCAGACTGTCAACTGCATTTGATAGTTTTTTGGTGGAAAAAAGAAAGAGAACTATACTGGAAAATGGCTATCCAAAAGTCCAAATCCTTCCACTACGAAAAGAATTAGCATACTCTCCTTTTAGTTAGTGACATTAAATAGTTGTCTTGCAGTCCTTTTCCGGGGGATTATTTTTTCACAGTATAAGAATAACAAAAAAGCAGTCAGTGGTACCACTCACAGAGCACAATGCTAGCAGCTGAGATTTTTACCATGGAAAAACAAGCAAAAAATTGTGAAAGACCATCAGGTAGCTGCTGAATCTAGCCAAGGTTAGAGCTAAGAAAAGGCCTAGCACATGCATTTGAAAGCTATCCTGTTGATTTAAAGAGTGTTTACCTAGCAGTAAGAGCATCCATTTGTACTGAAGATGCACTTTGGTCAATAAGCACAAATACTTAAGCCACAAATTGGGCTAAAGGGATTTCTTCAGAAGAAACAATTAAAGACTTAATGTGTAATACCTTGACTAAATAGTCACAGAGGGGAAAAATAACCTTCTTGAAATACATGGAGGATGAACACACCAAGGAGGGAGATGACTCTTCAGGGACTAAACTAATAGGATTAAAATTTAGAGTATCACAAACTTTAATAGTGTAACCTATGAGGCCAGGGAGTAATTGGTATCACCTGAGCAAAGATGGATTTTATTAACACTATATAGACAAAGTACTCACAGTAAGACTGTGGACAAAAGCAATGAGACCTTAAAGATTTTTTGTGACATCATTTTTAAATAGACCTATGAAGTCTGTTATTCAATTGTTTTAAATATTTTACAATAATTAATTTTAAATCATTGGTGAGACTTTCAAATGCAAGTAAGAGAAGACTTTTCTTCCAATCTTTCAACTACTACTTTGGCAGAGTATTTTCCTCACTCAGGTTCATAGTCAGTAGGCAAAGAAACTCCCACCTTTGAAGGCAGTTGCACTTTCCCCCCGCGCAACAGTTAAACTTCAGGCTTTAGCTAACACCGGCAGGATCATCTTTCATTTCTCAATGAAAAGTAGTGTCTGCATCATTTCCAGAACATATTGTTATGTACAATGATTGCAATGCTAAACTGACTTTTTTAAGATCAAAATCTGTGTTACCACATAAAACTTCATAACTGAGAGACCCCAGTAAAACAGAGTTGCAGTTTGAATTCCTAGCTCCAGGGAAGATATTGACCACTCCTAGCAGGAAGTTCTACTCCTAATACACAGATACCTTGCATCAAGTTTATATACCGTAAATTCAAACGAATTAAGTAAAGTTATCTATTCTCATCACACGTGATTAAACTCAGTACACAAATTCCCCAAATCAATAGTTAACTAAGAAGAGACGGCAATTTCTACATACTAAATTCACTTATATCTAGCATTCTACATTCCCTGTTCCAGTTATGTGTATACTGGAAGGGAGAAAACTAGTTCAGCTGGAAGCAAGTTATCGATTACATTTTAGGAGGTTGCCTTTTGTTTCGGGGACAAAAAAAACACCCTACAACAACAACAACCAAAAAAAAACCCACTGAAAACTTTTTATTAATGCTGAATTTTGAACAACAGATCATTGTTGTGTATATGAAGACTGACCATAGGAGGGCATTGCAAACTTGTACAATGCTTGGCAAGGCTACACAAAATAGACGTATAACTGAAAAAAACAAAACCAAACACACTCCCACCCCACCCCCCAGAAAAAAGCCAACAAAAAAAAGGAAAAAACCTTTGCCAATAGGTAAACCTATATCCACCTTGGTGCCATCTTATGCCTAGATTTCCTACAGAACACTACATGGGTATGGCAGGGACTTTATGAACGAAAGTAACATTTTGGTGTTGTACAGCCAGGACACAACAGAGGTAAGAAAAGCTGCCCTGAAGTCTTTCTTCATGTAGTAGGCTCTTAGTAGACTTGTAACTGGAGCCATTCATTGCTCATTTTTCTTCCTATGCCCAGCTCAAAGCAGGTATCATCACGCATTCCTCACCTCTTCGGGAGTTTCACAGACCACTGCTGAATGTGGTAATTCATTTTTTTCTTAGGGCCCAGCAACCTACCAGCACCAATTAGTCACTGTTTCACATGAAACTAGTCAGTCCAGAGTTGCTGTACTGTACTCTACAGGATTCCTTCAAATGAAGCACACCGCAAAAATACAGAGTTGTAAGAGTGTCTCGTGAGCTGCTCTTTAGGTCTTAAAGACACAAAAGTTCAAGGCTTTTCTATTTTTCACTGCATTGGACATCCAAGTACAATACAGCTGATTATGTGAATTTGCCACAGCAGAATGCCTTTATCCTGTTACGAAGTTTTTGCAGCTTTCTTGGTTTATATATCTTTAATATTTTTAAGCTAAAAAAAAAATAATTATTATGTATACCAGTCTCGAGCTAGCAGATGTGGTGATAGAACATGTATTTGTATTATGCTAACGTAAGCCAGTTCAAAATACATAATTAAATTGCAAGTTTGGTGGGCATGTTAGGCTAGCATATGCCACCTGCCCTGTTAGGTCTCTCATGCCCAACTAAGCCTCAGGAATGTTGTAATTCAAATACAAACGGCCTCTGCCTCCTGCAGTATACAATGCAATTTGAAGAAAGGCAACACCTGAGTAAGACAATAAAGGAATAAAAGCAAAGTCCAGGACTGTTCACATGTTACCTCTAGCAGTGTATTTCCTCATAAGAAAGTACCAAATCAGTGGAATCTATGTATTCTGCAAAAATTCACCAAGGTTCTCAGTGGAAGCCAGAAGAGCTGCTGATGTCATAGCTCGCTAGTACTTCTGGCCGCCTTGCCAGTCCAGCCTGCTCAGTCTAAATGGAGTGAGCTGTTAGATTTCCAGATTGCCCAGACCATTCTTCACTATAAGCAGATATGTAGATGATAACAAGTGTAAAGGCAAATCTGAAATATGTCGTATTTGTAGCCTAGAAATGACCCACCAGTATTCTTCGTAGAAGGTTGTGCAGATCTGATTAAACTATTCCATCTCAAACTTAAGATCAGTTTGGTATTTGAATTTAAGGGGGCAGGGAGGGAAGGTGAGTGTTTTTGTTTTGGTTGGGGGGGCAGGTTTCTTGTTTGTTTTTTCTTTTTAACTCTACGTTGGATAATGAATTATATGTAGCAGATGGCCCTTTCAATCTGTTCTTGACTATTGACAACATCTCCACCCAAGTCTGGCTTCATTCCTCTACAAACCCACAGTACCGTGACTAATTCCCAGCAGATGTTATTCCCCCAGCTTCAAAGAAATGTTATCCTTTTTCAGAGGGCCTTTTCCAGTCCTCTCGCATGTACTTGCAAGACACGTCGTCCTGTGTAATATCTTCCCCACGGAATACAGACACTTTGGTACTATGGAAGCAGACTTGGCTGCTTGTCTGCCATGATCTCTTGCGATCTTGAGACATGAAAAGAAAGTAAAACCAGAGGTTGGAAAATATGGTTTTTATTCCTTTTACTTATGCCAGTAGTGCTACCAGTCATTCCACAAGAAATCAGATGTTATAACATAACGCTATTTGCCCCATTGTAAACCTCACTAACATTTGTTCGCCTTTGAATTATATAGTTCTCTAATACATTCAGGAAACATTTTTTAAGGTAACAGAGAATATATTTCACATCAAAGAACACCAACTAAACAAGGAAATTTCCTTTGTTTGTTTCTTTGAATTGATGTTACATGGTAAGGACAAGCAGAAAGTGACAGACTGATTTGTCTGCCAAAATGGCTTAATAATTTGACTTTCTGCAGTTTCTGTGCAAGTATGAAACCCTTTTGCATGAACACAATTCACAATGCATTCTATTTGTGGGTTTTTTAGGAAAAAAAGGTCGTGGCACACATATTTGTAGGTATATAAGTAAAAGCATTTCAACTCTGAATTTAAAAGAAAAATATGTAATTACTCTGAGGTAAATGTACTTCTAGAAATTGTAAATGTACTTCTAGAAATTAAAGCTGGATTATAGAATACAAAACAATGTATAAAACCAGCAGCTATTTTACTGTGACATCCTTAAGCTATATACTTTCTCATCTCACTGAACTGGCCTGAAGAATTAATACTAAATATAGTTCTTTCAATAGTTATTTCTCATTTATTTAAGTGAATTTGAAGGAAGACTTTGATTATTAAAGTTACCCCAAATAAATTCACACACAATTTGGACAAGAGGGAAAAATTGTCTCAAGAACATCACTGTATTTTTTCCAGTGTTGTCAAATTATGCCTTTGTCTCACAGGTGGCCAGCTCTCGTTACCTCTGTGAAAGAATGTTAAATATATTCAATTAATGGATGAACATATCCAGAAACACACAGTTTCATGGTGTGCAAAGAATACCACATATTACATCCCTGAAGAATACATGGGTCTGAGAAGGCAGAAGAAGAGAATTGCAAAGGCTGAAGACTTGGAAAAGTGAGATGCACTAGAAAAATTAGCTTAGAGAGGTTTGTTTTATTTTCTTCACAGCATGAGCTTTAAGAAAAGTGTTTTCCACAGGACTGTTCCAGGGGAACTGTGGCAAACAGGAAATGGCAAACTTCAGTTTAAGTGATGTGGGTCAACTCTATAGACCAACTATGTTAATTTACCTACTTGTCACTCAGTTACTGCATTAAAAAATAGAATATGCTGGATTGACTGAAGAAATAATTTGGAATTAGGATGAGATCCTGAAAAACACCAGTCCCAAAACAAATAAACCCATGACTGACCTGAACTGTAGTTAAAAAGTGCATGACGGGATTTTGTGTTTTTCTCTCAGAAACAACTGTGGTGTAATCCAGATTTCACCCATACTGGTAATCCTGGCACAGGTGGGTTTATTTCTCTCAATAGTTACTGACTGGAGAAAGTGACAGTCAAATCACCCCATTAAGTTTCATCTGTTGAAAAGAAATTGTAGTTAAAAATAATGCAATTTGTCATTTTCCACAGACAGTGTAAGTTTAAAAAACGGTTTAGAACACAATATTGACCTTAACCATCGCTTATGCTGTTAGATGCATCTGCCTCATGTTTTGCAGGGAGCACACCAAAGGCCATTAGTTGCTGAAGATCTATTAAAATAAAGTGGTTTATTAAAATTAACTATGAATTTAGAAGCCTGAGAGTTCTGTACTATGAAAGATCTTTTTCTCTTTACCACCTCCATACTCAGCACTAAGATTTGAAACAATACATGAGGTTTCGAAAATAATTTGCTCCAACGCCTACTTTTCTCTTGCAAAGATGTATCTTTTACTTTGGTCTTTCTACTCCCATAGTTTTCAGGCTTTTTAAACTGAGTAAGCCCATAAGGTATTTCCCAGACAGGAAAAATCTTCCCATTGCTTCAGGAGCACAGTCACGGACCTTTTCTGCAGTCAAAGGAGTTTGCCTGCCACTCTGGTATCTCCCCACGCCGGATCCTGCACCTCTGTCCTTCCTCCCTCCTTGCCTGGCTGCTGCGGGAAGCTCCATGCTTCCGAAAGGAAAATTCACCCCAGGGAGCACACACAGGTCTCAGTGGCACACAGTGTCCCGCTCCTTTCAGAGTGTCTAACTTGATCCAGAGGACAGTCTCGGGACCTGGATACCACAACATGTCCTCCCCAATCACAGTCTTTTTAACTACACAGTAACAAATAAAAACCAAACAGCTTACACCATCTTTCACAGTTTTGTATGACAACTATCCCTCGCACCTCCTGTAGGGGTTGCAAGGAATTCGAAGGGACACTCTACAATATCTCATTTTTTCTCTGTCAATAAAATACAGCCAATGTTCCTTGCAAGTAACTCCAGAATTCTTTTAATTGATTTTTGTATAGAGCCATTTCTTGTGGCTAGACAGGATGTTGTTACGTGTCTTAGAGATGGGAAACACTGACAAACAGCAGCATTGTCAAAAGAGTTAGATTTCAGGGGGTTTGAAACTGTGACCAAGCTTGGCAAATAGCTCAAGAAGAAGTGAGAAAGCTGCTGAGATACTGAAATATTTCAAAGTTTAAAAAGAAAGAAGCTTGCACACTCATGTTTTGTTTAATTCCTGACTTAGAAAAATAAGCACATTATAATTAAGTGCCTGTGACCGTGGCTGATGACGCAGCCATTCATGACAGTGACTGCTCACATATTTTCTTCCAAGACTTCTCACTCATTCAATACCTAGAATAAATAACACCCAGCTAATTTGCAGATATTTTATATTCTGTTTCTCTCTCATCTTTGCTGCACATATTCTTGCTTTTCAAAATCCTGCTTGGAAGACACCGAGTTATTCGGGCCTGGTTTTCCAGCATGGGCAAGGCCGCAGCACCCAAGAACAGGAACAAGGCAGAACACTGCCCGCTCTGCTGAAGCAGTTTTCACACGGAACTTTTCTCTTCACACAGAAGTTTTCACAGAGAACGCTGACCACTCTGCTGAAAAACTGCTTTTTTCTTTTCACACAGAATTTCTCTTTTTCACACAGAAGTTTTCACTCAGAACACTGTCCACTCTTCTGAAACTTTTAATTTTTCTTTTCACACACAGGTTTACTTTTTCACACAGAAGCTTTAATAGTCAACTACAATTTAGATATCAAAGTTCAAATGTAAAAAATTCAGACACGTTTGTTTTTGAAAACATCCAGGATTTGATTGCTGTTAACAGAGTGAATAAAAATTATATTTCTGTATGTTTAAAACACAGTTTCTGCTCTGCACTGTACTACGATTCCTCGAATGTTTTCTTTCACAGCCTTCCCTCTTGGGTAGGAGTAAACGCCGAGCTCAGAGAGCTCGTCACACTGCCGCTTCCCCTCCTCACCGCAGAGCGCCAGCAGCACCTCTCCCTAACATGGCCGCCCGCCCTGGGGAGCGAGGCGCGTGCGCTGACCGCCCTGTGCGCGAGGGGCTCCGCGCCCGTGGGCCCTGCGTGCTGGGAGGGAGGGGCCGGCCGGTCCCGTGGGCGGTCTGAAAGGCGGGAAGGTGTGAGGAGCGCGGGGCCTGTGAGGCACCCGGGGCGGCAGGAAGGGTACCGAAGCGTTACTGTGGTGAAGTTGTGGGGAAGGTTTGTAAGGACCTTGCACTGAACAGAAATCTTCATACGGCAAAACAGGTAGACACTGTTACATCACCCGCTGGCACTTCATGTGCGAGTTCTGAAGCATTACATTTGTCATCGCACATCACAATATTGATTCCCCCTCACGTAAATGGGAATAGAGGCATAGAATGTCAAAAGTTCGCAGCAAGGGTGGGGAGAGTTACTTCCCAGACCTGTCTCCTGAAGCTCTAGCTCTAGTATTTTTTAGCCTGTTTCCAAAGTCAAGATTTAATACTTGGTTGAGTCCCTTCCAATTTTTTCATTGCTTCTTGCTTGCTTCCTCTTCCAGCGTTGCCAGAGAACCCACACATTCTTTTGGGGTTTTCTTTGAAAGCGCTCATTCTCTGAAGACTTGGTAGAGAACGGGAAGGTGGGGGGAGAAGAGCAAAGGGAATTCTACTTTTGTTCTTTATGTGCTGCTAAGTTATAGTGCCTGGGGGACACTTATGTGATGCAAGTTAACACTGATGGGAATTACAGGCCTGTAGTCTTCCACAAGTTTCAGAGTTTAATGCTTAACATATATTTTATCATAAGTTCTGGTGCTTATTTTTCATTATTCCATGTTTTCCCCTGACATCAAAGCTCACATAATGCAAATCTAGTAAAAGGTGTAGATAACGATATTTCATCTTAGTTTTACAGACTAACTATATATATATAGTATATACCCTGGAATGGCAAAGGGAGTGTACCAATACCAGAGAAACTTAGAAATTCTCACAAGGTAAACCACAGGGAAAAGTGAACCCTGTTTTCCCAGTAGCATCAAAATAAAGCAACCCAATGGAGTGCTTGATCACCAAAACCCAGTAGTCTTAAAAAATTTTAACCATCAATTTGTAACCTCTTCTACCTCAACAGAAACTAAAACCTTCTCTTCTTAAAAAAAATCCATGTGTCAGATCCTTCCTGACTGCATGTAAGCTCGTCAGCTGCAACACAGAAATCCTGCTATTCCCTCCACCGTTTCCTGAGTGTTCACTCAGGCCTTTAGGGTTGGAACTATTCAAGACTGCTCCGTCTCAAAGCTGGTGTTAGGGAACAGCAAGAGAACCCTGGCCTAGGGAAGGAACAGGAGGGACTGAACATGGCAACACAGCAGAGGCAGCAGCTGCAATGACACATTTCAAGGAAATTGGATTTCCCAGTGCTTAAGACAGAAGGTCACCTAACAGCTACCGTCTGAATAATCCTAAGAGACCGGTTATTTGTTCAAGACTGTGTCTCGGGGCAGCTGAAACAAGTGGCTCTAGAGGTCTGGCTTAAATGTCTGCGAATCCCCAAACTCCAGTCCCAGAGTTTGTTAGCCATGGGATACTCCAACCGAAACATGGTGTGTCCAGGAGTAGTAAGGTACAGGCTGTTTGTTTGTATATATTGAACAGTTTGACTGAAGGAGACATTTGTATGCCTCCTCTTCTCATCCTCACACACTGTTTTGTCTAAAATGCATCAGTTTATGTACTGAAATGGTGTTTAAGAGAAAGATTAACGCGGTTTAGTGGACTATCCCTGCTATTAAAAAAGTGCTATAGGAGTACTATGTTTGTAGAGATACTATGAACAATGAAAGAAACAAAAAATATATTTTGACAAAAGGTCACCTGAACTGAAGCATTAGTACCTACAGAACAGCAGCAAAACACAAATACAGCTTGTAATTCTCCCTGACATGTCCCCATTCACTGCCGTTTGCTTTAATTTGAACTGAGAATCGATATTTCCGATCAAAATGGCAAATGTAAGTCCTTGACTCTAATACAAATCATTCAATACGGAAAAGGCACTTGCCCCATGTGTTGGGATCTTTTTACTTCGGAGAAGTAGAACTGTCTTGTCCAGAGTGGATGTCGTACGTGACTACGTGTATGCATCAGAGGAATTCCTCTCTTCCAGAAGACCTTATATAACAGACTAACTGAAATATTTCTAGGTGAATAAAAGGGAACTGCACACCATGATTTATGGAGAAGAAGCAGGTTTGTTTAATCACTGTAGTTTTTTTACGTCATTACATTTCTTGCGATCCACTGAGCAAATCTATTTGCATAACTAAGTTTTAAATGCAAATCAGATAAAGAATTTTACTAAGTGGATGATTTGTACGATACCGCCTCTAGGTCTCTTGCAGAATTACTTTGATGAGGGAATGTTTCTTTAATTACGCTGAAGGCCGATTACCCCATTACAGCCGCATTGTTTTGTGGATTGCATATAATTTTGCTGTTTCCAAAGATTCCCTGCCATAATTCTGAAGAAAATGCAAACAGCAAGCAGACACTTGAGACACATGAGGCAAGAGATGAAGATGCTATAGTGAATTCAATTTAAGCTGCAACATTAAAGTGATTTTGTTGAATAAAACATAATGCAATAATGAGCCTGTGTATGTCAACTCTGCAGAGAAGATAATAGCTGGAGAGCTAGCTTCCCTTTCCTCTTTTCTAGACTCTTCTTTTCTTAGACTTATTAGTCAGAAACAATGCTGCAGACAGAAACCTTTTCTAGTATATGCTTTATTTCGATTTAAGTATACTCCCTACAGTTGTATTTCACGATTGAATAAAGTGTTAGAGGAATTAATTTATGCCAGCTTCACAGCAGCACTAATGAGATTACGCACTGCATAATTTTTTACCCTTTTATGCCTGATGTTGGGATAACACAATATGTAGATCACTCTAGATCACTTGGCAATATTTGCTGCCTTTTTAGAGAAGAAATATTTACAAAGTTATGCATTTAAAGGAAAATAAAAATCTCAGTTATACTCTGTATAGTTTTTCCTCATTCTACTTTCTGACATCGTTCATCTTTATAGATAACTACACTGAATGCAACAAGGCCATGAGCCCGTTACATCCAGAGTAAGGGTTACACAGGACGCTAATGAGGCTTGAAGTTTGGAGCTCATGGTTTCTTCCCTCCTCTTGGAGGTGCTCAGATCTGAATTACATGCAAGTAGATCTTTCATGACTGCAAGAACATTCATCTTTACCAGAAACAAAAGAAAGATAAAAAGTTAATATGAAAGAAAATAAAACATAACAGGTTTATTTATTCATTTTAGTTTCCACCAAACCTGTTCTAATTTCCATGCAGAGTTAACCTATAACTTCAGTTAAGTACAGTGCAGCTATCAGGTTTTTCGTTTAAGACCCACCAAAACATCTATAATCTGACATTTGTAAATGGAGAGGTGACTCCTAACGCTTGTATTTGCACTGTTTTTCAGTTATTTCTATCTTGGGCTTTTATAGACTTTATGGTTTTAGAAAGAACAGCCATCTGCTTTGGTGACACAAAGTCCTTTGCTACAGAAAACTCCCTGGATTCTATGGTTGTAGTATACTGGCAGCATTTCAGCTTTAAGGAAACTCCTTTCATTTATTCATGGAGTCATCATTGTATGCGGAAAAGAGAGTTAATAAATCAAAACCTCTGCCATTCATCATTTAGAGGAGTGCCTCACCTTGTAAATTCAAATTGTTTCAATGGTTTGGCACTGTTTTATTTAGTCTTCATTGAATGAATAATAGCTAAGAAGAACAGCCAAGCTTATACCTCATTAAATATATGAATCAAAGGAAAAACCAAGAATGAAATGTTTCATAAAGACAAAGCAGCAACAGGAACTAAAATAGAACATTACTTATAGGAAAAAAAAATGAGGCAGACAACCTTTTCTGTCTGAACTTAGATGTTCAAAAATACTGTGCCTTTAGAAGATAATAAAAGCCCTAGGATCCACAGGATACTGACAGTTCATGGGGGAGGCTGGGGGGTTCCCCAGGAGTCTCTGGCATACCTGTTCGTGGCAGAGCTGAACATCTGTTCGCTGTTGGAGAAAGGTTGGTGAATTTGGTTGCACTGGTGATACAGGCAGTGTTTTTGCCATTGCTGCAGCATGGTAGCCAAACACCATCAAACATGTTCCAATACTCTTGTAAATGCTGTGCAGGGACTCTAGGGGAGCAGCAATTACAAAAGAGCTTTAGATCTGATCAAAGCTGTCCTTGTAGTCTTGTTTGCTCTTATCTCCAGTTCTGTTCTCCTCACAAGCCTCATTTCTTTGCTGTTTGGGTTTTCAGAGTTTAATTTCATTAAAAAAAAAAAAGGAATCCCTTACGTTCTGGGTTACTGAGAACAACTTTATAACTTAGGTGGGGCGATAGGAAACAGCTTATGAATTCGAGGGGAATTCTTAGGTTGTGCTAATTAAAAGAATGAAGATAAAGCACAAGAAATTATTTACAGTACTAAGTGAAGGTCATAGGAACTACAAATGATAGCATACCTGTTACTTCAGTAGAAGAATCAATGAACGAGCCTGCATTCTCCCATCTCTACACTTTACTGCTCAATCCTTAGTGAGGAACAGATCACCTGAGATTGTAGAGTGATGGAAAGCATCCATTCCCATCTCTTGAGTCAGAAAATTACTACATTTTCAAAAGGCAAAGAAGGAAGGAACAATTTTCAAACAGACGTGTTTACCACAGGAAGGTTAACTGTAAAATACTGTCTACGTCATCAGATCTACTGTGCTCACTACCTTAGATGGTAGCAGAAAAGAAACTTCAGCAATGGCATAATAAAGGTACGAGAACTGGGCATTAACCTCTTCTAAAAAAAACATTGGAAATGCTGCTCTGTTTCCTACCGTGTACCATCTTTTGTTCTGTGACTCTTCCTTTCTCATTGATCTATTCTGAAAATCCTCCTCATGTTGTTGACATCCAGAACAGTGAATTTTTCCTTGTTACACATACAATGGCTACGACTGTGTTCAGAAATTGTATAGGGACATGAATATGGCTCAGTAGCTGCAGGGCAGGACACCTATGTAATCCCTAATTGTTTGGGTGTGACCCTTGCTAGTTGTGTCATTCCTGAACTTGCTTTATTGTGGTAGCCCCAAGTCAGCGATTCTTGCTTGCACTTCAGTTACTGATGGTGTAGATCTAGTGGGGAGTTGCAGAGTAATACATTTTTTCCACCTTCTAGCTGTGCAATTGACTCATCTAACTATGCCCTCTTTCTTGTACTCACCCCTGCTTCATTCTATCATCTTTTAGACCATTTCTCCAATACTCAAGATAGTTCTAAGCTGCCCTCCAAAATCTTTGTGGCTTTACTGAACATTTCTTCTGATATCTAGGTTCCAAGCTGTAGACCAGGAATGAAAAGTGAGTGTCCATCCTTCTGAAGAAAGAAATACAGAATGGAATCTGTACTACTAAAGTAGTGTCAACATACTGGCGTACTTTTTCCTAATATCCACAAACCCACATTTCCCTATCTTTCTCTTAATTCATTCACCCTACTGAAAATGCAGTAGTAATGGCACCAGCACGCATGTGTATGTCTTTCATTCAAGATTTTGTGTGCTTTGCTGTTCCACCTGTGTTTCAAAGTCTCTATTATTCATCAGCAATGAAAGAATTAAACTGTTCCTAACATTTAAAAATCTAATATTAAAATTTAAAAAACTCAACAAAACCCCACAAAAAAGAAACCACATGTTTAAAAGGAATCAATCACATCTATGAAAGTAGACAATGGGCTGCAGTTTGTCAAATAGCATTAGCAACATGGTTTTTTGTAGAAGGGGACCTTCAAACTAGAGCGATCCAGTGGTTGTTAGTATTCTACAGAGATGTGCAGGACTTGGCAGAATACAAAGAATTTTTAGAGACTGATTATGCATTCTTTTTTTATTGGTGCCATGTTTGTGATATTTGTTTGTCCCTGGCTAATGCCACAGTAGGTGATACAAAAAGATGGATGAATAATTTATAAAAGAACTCAGCAGTCATCAAAGAGCACTGCTCTGATGATGTAGTATGCATGAAGGCCTTGGATAATAGATTACAGTGGAAGACATTGGAAGGATACATTCTGGTCTGTGTTTTTTACTGCTTTTCTAGAAGAACAGACACTTTAGATATCTTAAGATGCAAAAAGAAATTTTCCAAGTAAAAGCATTTTGAAGGTCTACAGTTTCTCCAAGTCCTTAAAACAATGAGCTTTATGAAAAAGAAAGATCACCTTTTATATATTGTAAAGAAAGATCATAATTTACATATTGTCTTAGCAGGTTCGCTCAGACATCACCAGAGGCCTTTCATCGGAAACATGTAAATTCTGTTTGTAAATCAGATAGATGATTATTCATAATGAGCAGGATCACATTTTTAAAAATCCATGTTATTAGCTAATTTTAAAAGGGAAATGATACTATGGCAATTTCAGTTCTGCATCTTCACACAGAGTTTCACAGAACCAGCAGCTGCTGTCACTCAAAACAGTAAAAATGAGACGGGATGTCACTTTGGGACCACTGAATGCAATGGAATTATTATCTGAGATGAGAATCTGGCTGTATATAAAATATCTCTGGTTGGGACAAAAGCTGAAGCTACGTAGGGGGAGGTTCGTAAGAGTCCCCTTTCTGGTTCTTTCCATTTTGAATCACAGGAAAGAGCTGTGGCACAATCAAAGGCAGGAGTTAAGAACTTCTGAGATATGTTAAGCAGAAGATGACCAGAGAAATCATAAAACTTCAGAGACTGTATCTAGTCTAAATTTATTGGGAGGATGTCAAAACATTGCTCTGTGCCTGCACTGTTCACTGTACCTTCAGAGCAGAAAATGTGATCCTTTCATTAATGATTCAAAGTGGCTAGGGCTATTTTGAAATAGATCAATGATCTGTGAAAACTGACACTTTGGCCCTTAGAAATTCAGGCTTTGCTCAAAGTTAAGTTAAGGTTGCCTTAACTTCTCTTCCGTGCAAATGTTAAGGAAATTAGCAGGCTCCTTGAACAGAAGCATGAGACAGAACTATATTTTACATTTTATTAAGGTCAGTTCTGCTAACTTGAAGATAATAATTCAATGTGTATTGCCTATACTTACTCACTTCCTCATGCTCACATCTAGTAATAAGAAATCATGAAGTTTATGCTAATGGTATAATAGCTGTTCCCAAAGATGTGCTTGTAGCATAGAGTTCTAACAGAGGGTAAGGCACTTTGTCCCTGTAGGCACCTTATCTCTCTTCTCCTCCTCTTCCACTTCTCCACCCATTAATTTAATGTGTGGTGTCTCACCTTAAGTCAGGACTGCAGACAGATGTCAGCAGGTGGTGGCGAACTTGCGTGACTGGATCAGAAGCTCACCTCCCGTGTGAGGGCAAGAGTAAGGGGTATCAAATAAGTGGGCTGAACTTCAGCTATTACCACATGGAAAATAGCTTTGTCTAAGCTATTAATGTCAGGCAGAGGTCAGAGAATCCTTCTGATCTTCTCAGACTTCAGGTGGTGTAGAGCAAAATGTCATTCCAGGAATTGTGGAGCATTGGTAACTGAAGTCCATAAAGAATAGCAACAGTTATTCAATATTTTTCAAGCAACCTTTTAGAGACTAGGGGAACTAAGAGACTACAGCCTCAGCAGCAGTAGTACCATGTTATGGAATAGAAACTCTTCTAAGGGAAACACTTCATGAGCTAGGCAGCCTGTGATGATCAGAAGAGCAGTATATGAACCTATGTAACAGACTAAAGTAGGAAATGTAAATTTGAGCTAATTTGGTAGAATTAATAGGCTTGCTTTTAAGCATATCTTTTAAATTGTCTAGAATATTGTTTTTGAATACCACAGGGATTATTCTTACTGGTCACAGCTATGCTATCTGACAGATTTCTTTTTTTCTCTTAATTTTTATTCCTGAAGACATCTTCAGCACGAACAGGATTCTCTTCTTTAAAAATTCTTATATTCTCACCCTTAGTCCTGACAGCAATCTAAGTGAGAAGTGTTTTCAGAGTTTACTTCTATATTCATCTGCCAATAAATGAGCATCAGGCCAGACAAAAAATTTTGACAGTAATGGCTGGTCTCTCTCATAAACCTACAAACATTAAGAAGAGTCAGACATCCATATGCACACTCCTGTATTCAGTACGGATGATCTTACAGACTTCTACAGGCGGTTACTGGAACCATACAGACATGGCTTTGGAGTCTTTCTTTTTAAATTACTCAGTAAAGTACCAATCTGTTCTCACTCATGGAGTCCCAGTATATATCATATATATATATATATAATCTTGAATTGTATATTATTTTTAGCTTCTGAAAATCAGAGAAGTAAACCTATCTTTATGAGCATGTTTTTCAGTTACAGAAGGCATTCAAGTGCCCTAGTACTGAGTACGATAAGAGACTTGAGAGTCAAAAATTAGTATTAGTGATCTCACAATGACTTCTTCAGCCACAGGCTGTAACCTCATACGTGGAAGAAGTTCTCCCCCGACTGACTCTCATGCAACTGAATTTGGCTCAGTTTGTAGAGAAACATAGAATGTAAGGTCTTGCTTTAGAAAATGACAGTATTTGGAGGAGATGAACTCCATAAAAACAAATATGCAGTTCCCATGTTAGTGTCCTGAGAAATAACCAGATTCAAAAAAAGAGATGAGTAGGAAAAGAAACATGATTTATAATAAGAATTGTCCCTTAGGTGAATGCTTACGTACATTTTCTTAACTCCAGGAGGCTTTTAATATTGCAGTTTGGCTCCTACACCTGCATAAATATTTTAAAGCATGCTTACTTCTTTGCCGTTAACTCAATTTTTCTTGAAATCCTTCTAGATTCCGTCTCTTCTGACCTACACTCTCCTCCCTTATTTCCTTACTTCTGGAAAATCTAAGATGGAATTAATGAAAAGCAACTGCTATATGCACAGCAAAACTCTCAAAAACGCCTCACCCTACAGAAAGAAAGTATCTTCTTTGTTAATTGTAGCTCTGTTGTGTCTTTTGCAAGACTTTCTTGTTCACTGTGCTTGGGATTCTAGGACCAGTTTGAATTATTTAAACATTCATCCAACCCACAGATACTTTTTTCAAAAAGGAAAATACTAATCCTCACTAGAATTTATATTTAGGCTTGTTCTCAAAATCAAGACTCCCAGATTATCTTTTGGCACTGAATTGTCGGATGTATCTCTTGGAGATTTCCATAATACATTCTACAATTTTTTTCTTATATAAAGGTGCCTTATTTTACTTCTCTTACTTCTACTGAATTTTGGAAAAAAAAAACCTACCCTGAGTTTGCTCTATTCGTGATTCTAGAAAACATACCAGAAATCAAGGGTTTTTAAGAAAAAACAGGCTCCCTTTTTCTAAATCTTTTGGACAGGGTTAACAATGTGCCTGTTTTTATAAAATTAATATTTTCTCTTAGCTGGATTAGTTGAGGATATGTCTTATCCGGAAGTAACATTAATACATTCACAAGTGTGTATTATACCTTCCTTTTGTCCTCAAAAGTCATCTTTGACAATGTAAGGTGCCTACAGCCATTTTGTGGAGCAACAGTGACATTTAGTGGCCACTGAAGCAATTCCTAAATCCTGTTGACCCCGGGAACACTTAGCACCCACTGTCACCCTCTCTGTGATTCACAGTTAATGTCCCCTTCCTTCTATCCCCATCCTTTGGTATTTTGTAATGTAGCATTTGTAGAGCGGTAAAAAGCTATTTTCTATAATAGATTACCACAAGCATTTTAACAACTTAATTTTTTGTTCTGAGGGTCTTTCTTGAAAGTCAACTCTTCTGCATATCATGATAAAACACTTCATTAAATAAATTCCAACTTGTTCAAGAATCCGACCAAAGCAGCGCATCGTAAAATCGAATTGCAAGGATTAGACAGAACTATAATTTCCCTTAATTTTTCACTCATTTATCTCAACATTCTGGTGTTAAGCTCATATCGTTCATTTGTGGTTTTGCTTTGAACCCTGAGCAAGAGGTACTTGCTCCTTCAAAGTCCCTCTCTCCTACTTCACTTCACAGAAGTCCCTTTTCCCAGATCTCTATACCGTATTGATACAGTCTGAAATTATGTCTGCAAAATTCTTCGAACTAAACTGGAAGAGGAGCAGAGCTAAAGCTCTCCTAGATAGCTTGCTGTAGCACCACAAGCAGCTCCCTTCCTGACCGTAGGGCCCACAGGCTCAGGAGCATAAGGCACCACTCCCTCACTCTGCAGCCCAAGTGTCTGTCAGCACAGAGTGAACAACCAGGTCTAATAGCCAGGACAAAGCTATTTTGTTTTAAAATAGACACAGGCTCATTATGATGTAGGCTCTAGGAAAACTTCTGTAGAGTGCCAAGAGAAAAAATGGTGCACACCGAGCACGTGCAGCCTAATGCTTCAATACCCCAAAACCACTGTACATTCTTGAACCTCCATACTATTCCTCACATTTCTTAGGGTAGTTAAAGCCAGTCCAAAACTGGTGTCCATTGAAAGTTTCATATACTTCTGTGTACACTGCTCTATATTATTAGATGCCAGCTAGGCTTCACTGCATATATAGAAGCAGCTTCAGTGAAGGGTTAATAGATCATTGCATGTGAAAGTAAGCCTGTGAGTTCCTTTGGGATTACAAGTATTAAATAAATATGAATAATTGTTCTTTTTTATTTCATTCTGATTTCAGGAATTCCACAAATTTTAACAAAGGAGATCAGGGGTTTGATAATGATCATATGAACGTAAAAATCTTATTTAGAGCTTTTGGCCCTGTTTTGAACAGAATTATTTAGCTTAGCCCATTGACATGATCCAGATGCCTACTGATGTGTAAGCTCCTGAGAGTCTATCCTGTATCCCTTACTGGTTCTCTAATGCTCACAGAGAAAATACTTGTTGAAAGAGCAAAAGAGAAAATCAGACATTTGGCCACTGTCATTTTGAGTACCACAGCAGCAGCTCTTGTACTCATCTTGTGTATATTATACACTGCCATTCAATGGAAGGAGTAAATCAATACCTACGTAATTGGAAGCATTGAAAGAGTAGAGATTAACATCTTGGGAGAGAGTTGGGTGGATAAAACAGATAGCCTTGTTATTTGAATAATTATGGGTAAACAGGACATAACTATCTCTTCCTGAGTCCATTCATTTCATTGAGAACTTAATTCCTTGTTTTCCCATTTAAAGCATTATTTGCAATTAATGTTCCAGTTTGGAGAAAACTTCGTATTACCTATATGCTGAAGCCCGTAAGCAGCTATGAAAGCACGGCACTGCAGTGTTTCCAGCCACGTACTAAAGTTATCCTTCAAGACTCCTGAATTTAAAGGGCTATTTCAGGGATGTATTGCCTGTCCCAACCAAAGTTCTTCCCTATAAAGAGCTTTGAAAATGTTTTACAGATTTAACCACAGCCAGGGGTGTCTTTCAGGTAGTGCTATAATTTCTCTTTGAAGAACTTAAAATTGTTCTTTAATATAGTACTGCTCCCTCCAGTAACTTATTTTCTTCTGTCAGCCTTGTTCCCAACTCATAAACAACAGCAGTAGCTGGTATGCCCCTGAAGTGCAGTGTAGAGACACCTGATTCAGCCAGATCTACGTCGCTCATTTACCAGCAGCAGGAAGCTCAGCAGCTTATTTATCCTGATGCTCAGCTCTGCTCCTCCCCACTGAGCTTTGCGTTGTCCAAGAAAATAGTTGCAGGATCAGAATTACTGTATTCACAATGAGCTTAGCTAACTCTTAAGCTACTTTTCAACGGCATTGCAGACAATCATGTCTCCAATAACAAACAGATTTTGAACTAGGAGGAAGCTGGAATAAGAGCAGTTGCTAGAAATGTTTCCAACCCTGAGAATGATAGCCACACACTGCTTCCCAAAATATGGTTTTCCTCTCCCTCCTATCCCATGTAATGGCTTTGCAGTGTTTGTAAATTCCTTAACAAATGTTCTGCAATAACATCAAAGTCCTGCAGAAGTCTGCAGAAGACAGTTACAAACACGTGGGTCAGTTTTGCAAGGCTTCAAGTCTTCTCCTAATCAGACGGACTTTCTTCCTCAGTGACTGAGTCCAAATAAATTACCGCTTACTAAACTGTTCACATTTATTTAGGTTTTGCCACCGATTTGCAACATAAGCTTGTCACAAAACATATGTAAATAAATCTGTTATTCAAATGTTTTAGCATCCACCAGGATATCTAAGTATAACAAAGAGGCTGTGATAGGTAGTTACATCAAACCCTGTCCCCTTGCTTTTCAAATATGACTGAAAGCTGAAAGCTTTCTTTTCAAATTGTCACCTGGGTCTTCTCTTTTCTGCTCCTTCAATCCATTTTCCTTGCAGATAACCACATGTGAACAACACAAATTGAATTAGGTATGGCTTCTGCAGTATTGCTTATTTGCAGTAAGTAACAAAGCCATAAATTAATTTAAAAACATTTTCTATAATTCACATGAGAACCAGGGTGGCTATGTATTTTTTGGCTAAGTCTATGTTCCAGGACTAAGGTGGCAATTCTTCACGCATTTCTTCATGCATTTTCTCAGTTACCTGTTAAATGTCTTCTCTCTTTTCTACTGATAAATGGTGAGGAGGTGTCCTGGGTTTGGTTAAAACAGAACCGACTCTCTTTTAGTGAATCTTCCTTACAGCTAAGTTCTTCTAAGTAACTGCATTTTTCTGAAGCTGGCTGCATATTTTAGAGACTGTCTGCTCCAAAGCTGATAACACCTGACGTTTATAGTTTTACCGAGCTGATGGTAGGAAGGGAATGCAGAAAAAGGGCCCTGTTTATAATTATTACTAGAGCAGCCAAGGTCACTGATAGACCCCTTAGGTCCCACAAGTGAGGACTTGCAGGGAAGGATGGACAGAACAGGTGACCCAGTATTGACTAATGCGGTATTCCATGCCATACACATCATAGTTTAAAGCTGGGGGATCACGAGGGTCTTGCTCTCTTTGTCCATGGCCGGCTTCTGAAGAGGACCCTGCTTGTTGTTCTACCTGCGATCCTGATCCAGATTCTGACCCGTGCACTCCTGAGTCCAGTTCCTGTCTGCTGCCAAAACCAGTCCAGGGCTTCCTGGTGCTGCCTGGCAGCTGCTGGTGGGACCCAACTCCAGCAAACTCAGTGTCAGTTTTGTATATTTTGTTTTATTTCTCTTATTATTAATATTATTAGTATAATTAGTAAAGCTGTTTTTATACTCAATTTGTAAGTCTCTCTCCCTCTTCCTCTTTTTTCCCTTCCCGTGGTGGGAGGGCAGGGGTTAATAGAGAGCATCTGCCACTCAGTTTTCTGGTTTCCTACAATATCAATGATACTCTTTGCCAGGGCAGTGTGACCTGTTCTCTAAAGGAGAACAGATTTCCAGCCAGACCACTCTGCTTCCTTACATAGCAGCAACTTGAGTTTCCCATTCTGTGTCACAACGAACCCAGAAAGCACACTGGAAGTACAAGTTCATCCATTTTTCCCTTAAATTTACTTTATCTGGCAAGTTTCAACAAGGCCTCCAGTTCATGTTTTGCAAATGTGCCTTTTTGCTGTTTGCATCTTATCCAAAAAGGCCGAGCAAAGAGAATAGGTCTCCGTCATCATTGCTTTAGATACAGAAAAGATTTGTCTGAGTCTCCGAGTTAGGTACAAGCTATCCCTCTATATCTTTTGCTGGAACACTATTCTTGGCTGCCACTGTGGCAACAGTCCCAAAAGTCTGTCCCCAGATGCAGGACCATTCATCACTGAAAACAGTCTGTCAACTTCTTGTTTTACCTGATGCACATCTTTAAAAGAGTTTTCTCAGAAAGAATTCATGTGATACAGACTGGGCCTTTATATATGGTTGTTATCATAAGGAAATCCAAGCAAGTATTCTTGACAGTTATCTCTTTGGCTGTCAGTAATTCCCTCTCAAGTTTTAGCAGCGCACATTTCAAACCCATTTCTGAGTAAGCGCCTATTTCATATATATTATCTTTTCCTGCAACCAGTTGCATAGCTCAACTTGGTAACTACTTCTTCCCCAGCACATTTGGTTTTTCTCAAGCTTTCTTAACCAGTTCTGTGATTTCCACTCACCTAGAAGATCTGTTGCGCATAATAGCTAGCCGCACAGCTAAACTGCTGTGATTTACTATGAATGTAACCAAACCAATCAGATTTACATATTTTGCTTTGATATCCTTCTAAATTGGCTATTCCCTTAGGAAATGCTGACATATCTATCAGCAAGCCTTACGTTTGTAAATGGCCTTCTGGGCAATACTTTTTTTCCAGAATAGTAGCAAATAATTGACCTGTTTTCCTTACCTTTTGCATTACTGCTGATTTCTTCTGTTTTACAAACTGAATGATCATTGTTGCAAATATGTTTGGCATATGTCATGATCTATTTCAGAATTCCCCTGTTCAATCACACATATTAGAAACCAAACTATACTCACAGGCCCTAGGGTCGTCATTTTTTCCTTTTCCCAGTAGAGGCAGCTTTTTTTCCTCATGAGCTGCTACTAAAATCGTTAGAACTCCATGGCGAATTCCACAGTATGTCTCTGTCTTTCTTTTGTTGATCTGCACTTGCAAACCCAAGTCTACCCAAGGATTAATAAATGAATTTATTGCCAATTTATTTTAGGAGTCCTTATTTGTATCAAGCAATCCAAAAGCTCAAATCTGTTTACATATTCCACACATTTCCTTTTAATCCAGGTCTCCACTATTTCCTGACAAGGTTCAACTGGTGGATGACTTGAAACAGCATATCAAGGTCTGTACGGTCTCTTTCTTTTCTGGATGTAGATTATATCAGCTTAATTTGATGCAACAGAATTCCATTTCTGTTCATCTCCTGAGCCAATGGTTGTGATGCTGATGGTAAACTGTGCTAAACCAACCATCCAAATAGTTTTGCAACATTTTGCGTTGATTTGTATGAGCAAAAATAATCCAGAATACCTCCAAAGCAGGCTGCTGTTGGAAATTATCCATAGTTTCCCACCAATCTGGTTCCAGACCTGACTGAATTCTACTGACCTGTGACTTTTTAATCTTCTCAGTGTTTTTCCTTAGCTCCTTAAGTTGTTGTGTTAACTAAGTCCAGTGCTCTGTTTTCTGATGACAAATCAGGTTACTTATCCAACACCACAAATCTGCAAGCGAGAAAAGAACTGAATCAGATCTCTACATGCAGCCTTATTGGCATTAACTACTGGCCTGAATTAGTTGAAATTCAAGGCAAGCATTACAAACCAGAGTTGATCAGACAGATGTTTATCTTTAGAAATACACACTTGATAACATTTATCTTTAGGAGTACATGCTTAACAATGTAAAAATATTTCAAGAAACATTAATGTAGCCATAACTGTGAAGGACAAGTTATCAAAACACTTATTTCAAGTTCAAAATGACATATAAAACTGATAAAATTTGGAAAGCAATACAGTAAAATTGAAAGAGTACTTCTGTCTCTTTCAAGCCAAGCATTTCCATATAGCATTTCAAAACCAGGGAAAGTCTCAGAAGGCATTTTGTCACTTTTATTTTATTGTTGCTGTTATCTGAATAATCCCTTCTATCCCAAGCCTCCTGTGTTGCACTGCTTAGCCCTGTATATGCAGTACCTTCAGCCTCCACCTCAAGTTTTCTTCAGATGCCCCACACATCCAATCCTATGCTTATGTTGTGCCTTAGGTGGCTGTAATCAAGGAGTGAAATATAGTATAGTATTGTTACACTTTTCCTTTCAGAGTCTTGCTCATAACTCAGGGCGGTTGCAATCCTCATTATTATGGGAGACTCACTCTAGCTCTTTTCTTGCTCATAAATCATTAACTCTGATATGGGGTTGTATTCATTTTTCCCACCTTTGAAAACAAGGCTGACTGGCTCACAGACAGTGAGAAATCTTTGGAAGGGAAAACTTCTAGCTGTGTACCTGTTCCCAATATATTTCTTGCAAACTGAATGCAAATGCTTTTCTGTGCATATGTTTCTGTAATAAAGTGAATGATATAAGGCATAATTCATTACAGATCATGTGGGTTTTGAGATAATTCTCAATCTGAATACTTAATTAGAGTGTATACATCCACATGTTTATGGCACCACAAGACATAAACCAGTGAAGAATCAGATATGCTACCCAGGCCTAACCGAATGATAGCTCAAAACCCAGGATTGCCTTGTTTATACCTTCTTGGTACCACAAAGGAACAGATTGTTTTCAACTGACAATTAAATTTTGCCTTTCTTCTGCACATATTAATTTTGTTTCCCAGCAAAAGCGTGATATCTTATTGCTAACACTGTTAAACACATCTGTTTTCCTCATGCACATTGCATGCATTTCACAGCAATAATGACATCACTCAGCATAATGCCCACCTTTTGGCTCTCAGTAGAGACGTTTGATAAAAATAGTAGGAGATTAGGATAATACAGAGCAAGAAGATAGAAGTTTACCTGAAAGCTATGAAATACTTTCAGAGAACATCCTTCTACCTGACAGGAAAACATTCTCGTGTTTGGGAAACATACAGAAGTATGTGCCTTTCAGAGTGTCCCAAAGATGGAGGGAAGGAGGTAAAGAAGGGATGGAAGGGATGAAGGAAGGAGGGGACATAGGAGTGGAGGAAGAAGGGAACTGAAGGAAGGATGGAAGGAAAGAGGACAGAAAGAATGAAGAAGGAAGGAGGAAAGGAAAGGGAGGGCAGAGAAAGCAAAGGAAGGAAGAAGTGAAGGAAAGGATCATGGAACAGATCCTCCTAGAAGATATGCTAAGGCACATGGAGGCCAGGGAGGTGATTCGAGACAGCCAGCATGGCTTCACCAAGGGCAAGTCCTGCCTC
>Ga0065711_1003798_pt1 | contig 26304 bp, 13 predicted proteins | sample Hoacrofraction12_FD_59098 | JGI IMG/M metagenome (GOLD analysis project Ga0065711, IMG submission 59098) | Hoatzin crop microbial communities from Cojedes, Venezuela - Epithelial fraction 12 v2 (version 2) | ecosystem: Host-associated > Birds > Digestive system > Esophagus > Crop | place... | reverse complement strand
CCTGCCTGCCTGCCTGCCTCTTTTTTTCCCCCTTTGAGGTTGTTTTTCCACTGTTATGACCAGTTTGAATTGCATTGCTAAGGATGAACATTTGGATGTCACTATCTTAGGGAAGTTTTCTGTTTGCAGCAGTATTTCTTTCTGGATCCTGTATGTTGTCCCTTTTAAAGCAACTTATTCTTTTGTTCATAGCATGCCATTGAGGGAGGCAGCAGACTTGCCAAATTTGCTTAGCAGACGTACTTGAGAAGTGGTATGTGAAATGGAAGCAGAGACTTCTACTTTGGTAGTTTGCCGTTGTTTTATAGAATCACATAAATTAGCCTGGAGGTGACCTCAGGAAGTTATCTTGTTCCTTTCTCTGCTCAGGGCAGGATCAAATACATCACCGCCCTTTCTGACTGATCTTCGTCTAACCTGTTTTTGAAGCCCTGCAGTGGTGCAAACTCCGGTCCCCCTGGACAACCTTTCCCTGTGCTTTCCTATCTTCAATCACTCATCTGATCCAAAATACATAGCTGATGACAAGTTACACACAGTTCAACCTAAACCAGCCAAACTACATTCATTTGCTGCTGTGATCCTTCCAGTTTTCTGTAGGAAAGAGAAATGCTAGAAATCTTCATAGAGATTATTTGATAGCATAAATGTTTTGTAATCTAATTTAGTCTAAAGATGATTGTTTTCCCTTCAGGACATAGATTTTTGCATTGAGAGAGAAACTACAGCATACCAGGAGCTGTAATGCTACAGTAGTAATGTATACACTGCATTCCTTAAGTGCCTGCAACATGGAAACAAGTTTTCATAGCTGTGTCTTACATAAGTGGAAGGAGGTGCTATTATGTACCTACTTGGTGTTAGGCTTCCTTGTTTTCCTACATACACACTCTAGACTGAGGATGGGTGATTTAGCTGGAGCTGAAATCTAGTCCGGGTCTGGGGAGTCTGTCTGCCGCAGCACGGAAATGATCAGCATCTGCATGAAGTTCATATCCAGATGTGGCTCTGCAGTGGGGAAAGTCTGTGGCTGATCAGAGCTGGGGTTTGTCTTATCTCTATTTTTACTGCAAAGAAATTTTATCTTAAAACAGTATTCTCACAGAGTCGTTCCAGTACTGTTAATCCCCCCCCGGTATTACCAAGGAAATATCGGACAGTAACTGCTCCATGGAGATCTGAAGTGAAACCGTCATATGAAAAGAACGTGAGAACTGCTGAGCAGACTGTATTTCCAGTTATCTGAGAACAACTGTACATCCACAAGTAGCTGAAAACTGTGGTACTACTACGATTCTGTCACGTCCTTCGGCAGATACGTTTTGTATAGACAGACACTCGTACAGAGAGCAAGATTACAGGACAAACAAAACATTTTCTCCTCCTGTGTGCAGAAGGAACTGTATGCAGCTTGAAAGTGAGGGGCGACACTGGAAAAATCATGACTGAACTAGGAGATCATCTTAAAACAGATGAAAGAAAGCCTATTTCTTATACAGTGAGTAGCAAACGTCTGGGATTTATTCCTGCAGAAGGCTATGGGTACATGTATTACCAGCTAGTTCAAGTGGTTAGATAAATTCATGAACAAGTCTGTAAACACATGCTAAAGGGAATAAGCAGGGTTGTACTCACTAAACTCCCTAGGCAGCATGACCTACCACCATCAACAGAGGCAGGCTATGAGGTGAGGTGGGTCATCAGTCTGGCTCCGGAAGCACAAGTCTGATATTCTTACCAACTGCATCTTCTCCCCATCCCATGTGCCCTACCCGTGACTCCAGAGCCAAACCTACCTATCACAGGGGTAAAAAGGTTCTTTGCTGGGCTTGCAACAGCCTACAAAACTGGAGCTGGTGTATGGGGAAATGGCTAATTGGGATCATTGACATAAGGGGTACTCATTGGCATAAGATCTGGATCTAGGCTAAGGGTACTTGGATCTACTAGCATCATTGTCCAATGACAGTTGTAGAGAAAGATTGGTAATAGCAAACCACAGCCTGGGAACACCTAGCTATTCCTCAAAATGTGCCGGGGTTTGCATCTGGATTCCTCATTCACTGCTCCAGGAAAGGAGAGGAGGGACAGACGATTGGACACATGGTTTGCCTATTTTTGCTTTCACTACATTTGGTGAGCTCTGGAAATGTAATGTATTTTCCAGAGCTCACAGCATCAGATAATTCTCAGTAGTGTCACAAATAACGTTGTTTCAGGTCTGTGAGGGATTTATGGACAAGAGCCAAAGACGCTTGAAATCAATATCAATAATTCTGCTGCTCAAGCTGAAGGCAAATCTCCAACAGCTATCAGGGACTGTGGTTTTTTATACCCCCCTCTAGCCGCAAGGAGGCAAGACCATCGTAATTAGTTGCTAATTGAGAAGCCTACATCTGAAAAGCACAATTTCAGAGAACAAAGAGCCAGAGAGGCCCCTTTCCAGTGCTAATTAGAATTAATTTATAGATATAAGTAGAAGGGCTCCCATAGTCCTGGGACTCTCTCTTGCCCTCTCCTGAAACACTAGTCTGAATATGCGCATAGCAATCATAGAAGGCTCAGCGTGACTTATGCGGCTCTTGTGCAACAGAGAAACAGCACCGCTTGTTAAAAATGAGTCTGACTTTCGTGTTTTTGCAGCCCAGGGCTATGTCTCCCTTCTGCTGTCTCCGGTACCTGCACTCGGGTATGAGGTGTCTGGAGGGTGTCGTGGCACTTGTCCAGGTTGGGACTCCAGTACTGCCTTCCTCACCCAGGCTTACGGCTTTGCTACCGGCCCTTCCATCCTTTTGTGAATCTGTGTACTAACAAACAAATTGACAACCTCAGCACTTTTTTCACTACTGCAGGAACAGAGGTTTTAGAGAAAAAAAGGTCCCCCAGAGTCCCCACTAGCCCTTCAGGTGGTGAGGACACAGGGTGCACCTTCCAGTCTTCCTGCGGTCTCCTAAAAGCCTTCAAGAGCCAATTCTTTAAGTCCTGAAATTAAACAAAACAAAAATTTCTGCACAGTCAACTTCTCAGTAACAAGTCAAGCTACAATATTCATAACTTCTTTGAGATTACCATGTCTCTCTTATTTGTGTTTAAGCAACAGCTCACCAGTCCCAGCACCGCTCATCGCTTGAGGACTCAGTCAATGCAAGCGCACTTCAGTGAGAAAATGAACCAGACCATCCCCTTATGATGGCCAAAATTTTCAAAGTGCCTCCGTTTTCAGTTGCCCGATATAAGGTGCTTTTAAAATGAGCTTAGTTTTTCTCAGAAGTCATTGAACATCTATCTTTGGAAGACTGCAATTACTTCAAGTTGCTTCAAGCTAGGGACCCAAAAAAGAGCAAGATGATAATTAATTCTGAAAAATGCAGGATAACGCTTTTTCATTAGTGATGGTCTTGTTACAGAGGAGGTGGCCTGCTGAATTCTGCTGTGCTGGCCTCCCTGTGTAAGGATGTCTAACAAACCTTATAGCTTCACAACTTAATTGTAGGTGTCAGAAGCTGATGCTCCTAAAGCAGACAAGTGGCTTAATTTGCAGGGAAGGAATCTGTGCTGCTCAGTAGTTGTGAGGCACCTCATTTATAGCTCCAAATATAAATGCACTTCTATAGCTTTCGTTACCCACAGCTGAAAATCTAGTGTGTGATACCTTTGCGAGCTTGTGCTGGGGCAGACTTGAACACCATGTTGCTGAGCTCCTTGAGTGCCTCTAGATTTCCTGTTGAAGGAAACTGAATTTCTGATAAAAAGATTTTCCAAAGGATTTTCTGCCCATAGGTACCCATCTGGATTATTAAATTGCAAGAACAGTCTTCCAATACTTTTCTACGCCGGTTAGGAACGCCCTCCTTTCTGTGTATATTATTACACGATACCTATGTGCGCATTTTGGTGAGGGACAGTGTCTACTGCTGTCATAAACAAGGCCAACCTGCCTTACCTTGGCAGCTGCCACAGTCCGTGTGTGCATTAAGGCTTCAGCTGGAACTGAACCCAACTGTGACTCCTTTGCTCCCTTTCCCCTGCCTCCAGGGCCCCAAGTACCCTTCTGCACAGCAGCTTGACATAGGACTTGACATCTCCATATGACCTAGAGGACCAGACCTGCCTCCTCAAACATCTCCATTGCTTTGAGCCATGTTTTTCCCGGAGCCCAGTAGAGGTTTATGGATAGCTTGAGTCTTCAGGTGCCTCATGGTGGGTAAAAGCAACTTGGCAGGCAGAGTGTTGGTTTGTACAGGGTTGCCAAACACAGTAATGCTGCTCACTTAAGAGGCAAAATAACATCCTCACCCTTTGCTTCATACAGCCGTCGCTCCTGTTCTGCCACCCCATGCTGGTGTGGGCAGCCTGTGACCCACTGCTTCTGACCTGGCTTGTGCTGCTACAAACCCAGGTTCTCCTCAAAATCCAGGTGCTCCTTGTGACAGCAGCCTCCCGTCACTTTCTGGGACGCTCCCATCGACTTCCTTCGCCAAACATCTGGATTCCCTGTGTGGTCTTCAGTAACTTGAACACCAGAATTTCCTTCCCTTTTACACATTGGGTTCCCGCTGCATTGCCTGCAGTCCTACCTTCAGCTGCGGCTTGAAACGCTGAGAAGAAGTTGCAGTGGGACTTGTGGTTTTCCGTTAGGTCCTGGTGGCTGATGTTTGCTGGATTTGTTTGTATCTGCAGTGGATCGCGTTTCTTGTATTAGGTCAGCAAAGCTGGGTAAGATTGTATACTAGTCTAATTTTAAATACTTTAAAGCTATTTTTATTTAACATCTCACTGACATAGCCTGTAGCAGAGCAATCAGATGACTACAGCGTCAATTGCTTGCTGCGCATTGTTCTCCTGACCTTAAGGCTCTTCCTCTTGAAGGCATGAAGCACGGTATCAAACGAAAACTCTTTCCATGGGTTGTAAAAGTTTCTTTAACAACTTTCCCCCCCCCTCATTTTGTGCACAAAGGAACTGACTGATTGGGATTAGGAGTGGAACCAGAGATACTGAAATATCATTACAATGGTGCTGGGACTGCTCTGTACCTAAGTGATACCATATGTTGGCCTGCTTCTAGCAGTGTTTACTGTGTGACTACATCAGCTCAGTAGGGATCTGTCTGGAAAAACAGTCAGGGTGGAAAAGAATAGCTGAAGAGAGCCGCTCCAAGCAAATACTGAAAGAGCTGCTCAGGGGCAATGCCAGAACTGCTGTCTTTGATGACTTTATTTCCAAACCAGCCAACCTGCAGAATTGGTTATGACCAAGGAAGGAAGACAACTGTTCCAAAATGTACTCAGGAGATGTCTTTGCTCCTCGTTACTCAGTCTGTACACAGTGATGATCATCAGCCCTGGGGATGGTGCCCACCCAGAATACCAAATACCACTTTCACGAGACATTGCATGGCAGGAGGATGCGAACTGCAACAGGACAGAAACTGGAAGCTTGCAAGTGGCTCCAAGCTTTGTATCTAAACCCCATCTGTTGCATTAAGAAATGCCCGCAGATTTCAATGCTTACATGATCCTGCCTTCTGTAGGACAGTCAGACAAACTCTCTACACCGGTCTGGAAACCAAAGGTGGCAATGACAAATTTCCCATTGCCGGTTTTGGACTCAGGCTTGAGAATCATCTGGTCACATTTTGGTCTGTTGTGGAGGGGGTTAAATCCCATTAAGGCTTTATAGTCACGCACACGTGGAGTGCATGATACCTCATTTATATCTCATAATTACTGCAATTATAAAATTTTTAACTTTAAACAGAACTTTTCTTGCACTGTTCCCTAAACATTTCTTTCTGAAGTCTGTCATTTACTCCCAGTATGAGGCTCAATACGTCCCACAATCTGAAAGATATTTGAACCAATCTCACAGCTACCATACCAACAAACATGTAAATAGAAGATTCTGTGGATAGGCATCTCAAGCAGTTGTGGGGAGGATTAGGGATTAGTGAAAGATGATCTGCCATTGTTCTTCTAATTGATAAAAGACAGACCACTGTTATTTGGAATAATGCTGTTACCACATAAGCCTCAAGCAACTCAACAGAAGATCCTGTGTCATCAAGAAGAACCGCTTCTGGATGTTGAAGACGTTACTATGAAGTTACTCCACTCGAAGTGCTCAAAAATAAGGAGCAGAGTGAGGCGGTTATCTCTGCTTCTTCTTTTCAACCGAAAAAATTGCTTTCAGATGAATCCATCTCATTTTTCCTCTGAAAATTGCCTTTCCCAAGCTGCACCTCTTCAGTGCCTGAGCTCCTTCCCAGCCCTGCCATGGCTCTGCCATATGCTCTGATGCTGCATCGCTTCTGCCTAGTCAGTCACTCCTTTTCTCCCAAGCCCAGAAGAGCTGGAGAAAATATAAAAGCAGCTCTCCATGACCCCCCTCTCACAGCAGCTTTTCATCCAACGCTTGTTCATTGCCTGAACTTGGCATGAGGCAGATTCATGTTTATAACAGCGAAAGCAGCCAAGAAAATGGGGTGAGATCACGAAGAACTCCAGATAGCTTTACAAGGTGTACTTAGAAATGTAAACCTATATTTACTCTGAACATCATCTCTTCTGTTGAATATCACTGCATATTTAAAAGGAATTCAAAAGAAAATACGTGAAAGGGAGCAGCTCACTTGTACAATGTGTGAGCATCATCCTAATGCAGAGGTTGTATTTTAGAGGACAAAAAGAAGGTTCCTGGCAACTCAGAACAGTTTAAACACGGGATTTAAAAGAAGCTCATCTCTGTGGGGTGTCTGAGCAAATCTTAACACAGAACTCACTAACTTGGCCTTTCAGGAGCTCCCCAGACAAACCAACTGCTGAACCCCAAAGCCTCTCACGGTATTGTGGTGAGAACTTGTGATGTGATCATCACTCCAGGTAGGGCTGGTCCCATATGAGCTTTGACGAAATACCACCATGCCAGCCTCTGGTGGAGTGTGCAGGTTGAAAACCAGTCCATCCCTTTGAAGCTGTAGCAGCATCTGTCTGGTTGGTGGGCATTGGTCTCAGCTGGGGGAGAAGGAGAAACCAGCTGTTCAGTGAAACTGGAGCAATGAAGGACAGGAGCCACCAAAGGACTTAGGAGCTTGTACTGCTCCATACATGATATCATAGCAAGTTAGAAACTGCACTGAGTGAGCTCCCATGAAGCATGCCTCATCTCCTTCCCAGCTCCACCATGTAAACATCTATGTCCTTGCAGGGCTGCTCTAGGCACCAAATTTGCCTTTAATACCATTGTGTGGACCCAAGACCATGTCACACAGAGTTTAAGGTGCTGTTTTGGGGAAAGGGTCTAGGGAAGTTTTAGGTCCATGCATGTCAGATGAAAAATGGCCATCTTTGGATGTAAATTGTTTTCCCTTTCTCCCTCCGAAAAAGCAAGTGTGTAAATAAACCAGCTGAAGGCAAAGGCTGTCTCTTCTTGCGTTCTTCTAGCTAGGACCTCCTGTCCTTCCCCTCATGTCATTCAGGAAAAAAAAGAAGTGCTCTGCTTCTGGTTGTTTGGCAGCTGCTCCCAAGCCTGCAAGAGAAGTGAAGAGTGATGTGCTGGAGAAATCTGACTCCCAGTGCAACAAGGACCTGCAAGCAAAAAAGAGAACTGCTGAATATGTACAGAGGAGCTAAACACTCGCCCTAAAACTCCAAGGAAAGCATTTGGTATACTTTAAGTGGACAGCATGAGTAGCAGGGTGAAATTAAGAAAGAGAGGCTATAGGCATTGAAGTCAGTGAATTTTTATTGAGTGGAATTCATGCTTTCTAACAGCACTCCAGGAGAAAGGCAAAATCTGTGTGACTTCAAAATTTTAAAACCAGGCAAGACAGAGTCTTAGAGGATGAAACAGAGTCAACAAATGAAACAGAGTCAGTAATCCTGCCCAGGGATGGGGTGAACTGCTGGCCTTATGTCATGTGTCTTTTCCATTCCCTACTTCCGTGATGCTAAAAAAAAGCCTGACCCAATCCAGGGATTACACGAAGAATGCATTTCAACAAAGGGAAAAGTATGGCCTTTCTACTCACCCTCCAGCAGCATTCAGGACCAGAAGAGGGGCTGGTCTGAATAATCAGGATTACATTCCTGGCTGTGTCTAGCAAATGCTTTGTGGGGTGCGAGGAAAAATGTTTGTACCCTTGCATTAGAATATTTTCTCTGTCTTCTCCCGTAAGCCAGGTGTCAAATGGAGGCAGTGACGGTCATTGAAGCCATTCCTGCTTAACAGCGTGTCTGAGAAGTTATTTCTTCCTGCGTCTCTGTGAGAATGGGCTAGTCCCAAGCACAGCTCAGCAATTAGGATATTAATAGCCCTATTACTCTGTGCCATCTAGTTTGCTTTAAAATTCATGGTGCAGTTAGCTGAGATTTGTTCATAACAGGAAAAGTACAGAGATGCAGGAAGACTGAGTCAGAACAGAGCTTTGAAATGCATCAAGCAACCAGTTAATTAAAGAAGGGAGCTCTAATATTGTGTTCCAAATGATTACTTATTTATATACTCCTCAAATAGTGCTATTTTTAAATCATATTTTGAAGAGAATCTGTATTTTTACGTGCAGACAGTCTCAAAGTTAAATGAGCTGCCAACACAGCACTGCCCAAGAGGAGTGGGAAAAAAAGATCTCCGTGTCAGTCCTTCTTGCTCTTCTGCTGTCTCATGGCACCATGGCTGCTAAAGATCAAAACAGGCACCTTAACTTGGACAGGATTGCCAGCTACTCCCCACAGTTCTCCTGCGGCATCTCTTCACCTGGTGCTGCTAGGATGTGGGTTTGGAGGTACCTAGCGTCCATAAGCCTGGGGAGATGGACAGGAAGAATTGTGGGCATTTCGGGGGATTTTGTGCCTCCTGGGCACAAAAGAAGGGTTTTGAACTTCTAAATTGTGGACTTTGATGGGGTGAGGCGCAGGCAGGGCTTTTGTCTTACAGTGCTGAAATTAAATTGAAGGCAAACCCTGGATCCACGTGATGAGCTTCATCCTTCTCTCCTCTGATATTTACTGAATGCACAGGTATGGAGGGTGAAGTTCAGCAGGGCACCACTTTGTGCTCATTTTTCACTGGTCTGAATAATCATGCAAGCTGCAAGGAAATAAAACATTCGCTCCAAGAGATGTCCGAAAACTTCAGTTTTTCTTAAGAGCAGAGCTGAGAAAGGCCTTTGTGGGAAGGAATGAATGTTTGCTGAGTTCCCAAATAAATCTGAGGCCAGCTAAAGAGACTCAAAGCCGGGTGGCTTCTTCCAGTTCCTTCCCTAACAAAGGGCTGGACCCAAATGCACTGAAGTCAAAAAGAAAGATTCTCAATGACATCAAAGGATGTCAAATCGGACCCGATGAAGGGCAGTCTCAGCCAGGGACCAGCAGAAATAATAGCATGTGATGTACGTGACCAACTGCCACTAACCAACCGCTTGGATTCCAGGCATTAAATACAGCAAACAGCAAACTTGCAAACAATTCATGAAAATGTGCCAAAAAAATTCAAAGAAAAATATGTAAGGAAACAGCAATGTGTTTGTGGGTATTCTATGAGCAGAAAAATATGTTAATATTTGTGGAATAAATTAGTCGCTGAGAAGTGTTCTCTTAGCTCAGACTCGTGTGCAGTCAAGTCAGCTAATCGAATGAAAGCTTCTTTTCTCTTGCCAAAGGAAGCGGGTAAGTACAGAGACATGGATGAAATGAGTTTGGTTTTCCTTTTAAAATGTGAGTCGCCAAGTATATCTTGTTTCAATAGTTCTCATCATTTGGATGATCGTTTTTGCGGCTATCTAAACGCTTCGGTTTATTCTCTCACGAATGCTGACAGGCTTTGGTCTGGTGTTTATCCATATCAGACACTGCAAAGCTCATCCAGTCTCTTATCTCCTTCTGATTAGATTACCATAATGCCCTGCCATGAGGTTCGCCAGGCTGCTTCCTCTGGCAGGGAATGCCACCACTGTGAGAGCATCGCGGGCGGGAGGAAATCCAGTGCATTTTATTCCGACCGCATCATGACTTTCACTGGCAAAAAGGATTAACTAAAAATGGGAATATCTGAAGCTGGGATCCAGATCAATTAGGAAATGGGGTAACACCAAGGGCAGGCATCTCTCTAATATGATGAGCAGTAGCTGTGCAGAGGCAGCACAGTAAAGGAATGACGGTCTGGCTCAAAACTTCGACTCATACTTGGTCCTTTAGACAAACGTGTTAGGGGTGCTTGGGGACTGGTCTGCACCTCATTTATGACTTCATTCAGGAAATCAAAATGACCCATTTAACTCTTGCCTGGGAGGATCTGCAATTGGTGACGAGGGGTGGAGTGGAGGTGGGACTGTCCATGCCTACAACATGAGCTGGTGGCTTCTGATGGTGGTTGGAAAGAGTCTTCCAGGAGCTCTGTGGGTAGCTATGGTTGTCTGCACACAGGCAGGCCACAACTCCATGCAAAATGAAAGGCAAAGGAACGAAGGGTTTTTGGGGTGCAAACAAGCAAACTCCGTAGAGAGACACAGAGGTTTTCCAGATAAGGATCAGACCCTTAGAGACAGTGAGTATGGAGAAAGATAGGTGTGTAGGATAAACTTCTCATTTGCCTGTTCATGTTGGCAACCACTGCAGCTGCTCAGCTGCAGGTTTGGGTATGAGAGTTACAGCTGTATTCGTTAAAAACTGGATTTTAGTTCAGCTTCTAAGGTGGGATAGTCACAAGAGCCACAGCACTCCCGGCTCTGTTCCACTGTCATCGGAGCTGCTGAAAGCTCCAGCTCTCCTTACAGGCAGGCAGTCATAAATACGGCTGGTCATATACGCTTTCAGATGCCAACCAATTCTCAGTCCCAGTGAGCAAGCATCTCTTTCTACCTGAGCATCACAAAGTGCTCTACCAGCCTTCACAGACACACTCTCATGGAGACTGTTATATGTCAGGACACTGAAACATGCCGGACGACTTCTTCAAGGTCACACACGAAACCAGTGTGGCACAGAATGCATGTCACTTAAATCCCCAAAGATAACACATCTCCGTGCTTCCCCAGCGAGTCCCTGTCACTGAGCATCAGTCTTTGGCCCTCTTTGCCTTTCAGCTCTTCAGCCGACTGCTGCTGCTCTCTGCACCATCGAAATCCTGTTTGATATGGTTCTCTCACTACTGGAGTTATTTATAACTGCTCTTCCCTTTGACTGGACTGTTGGGGGTTTTTAAAGCGTGTTCAGCCCATGATTTTGCTTCAAGTGCTGCGAGTGTCTTTTGTGCAGCAGGTGCTGCTCAAAATTAATTGTTTGCCTTGTAATTATATTCTCATCTAGTGATTTTCAGGTGAATCAGTTGTTCCATTAGGGCTGTCATTTCCTACATCCTTTCAGTGAGCACCACATTTTACTTCTTTCACAGCCAGTGTTTCTTCACTCTTTGAGTACTGTTTTCTGATTGCCAAGCCTTGCAGACCAATACCTCCTCCTTTTTGTCTGTCACACACAAAAGCCTACTGAGTACTGCTCTGAGGCTCATTAAAGTTCATAGCATCATTTGTTTAAATGTGTGGGTTTTTTTTAAGTTACCATGTCAAATGTGCTTAGCGTGTGGTGCTGGCTTGCTGCAGTGGTGGGCGTCTGCAAGCTTGGCCATGCTTCTGTTGATGGTGGGTAGGAAAGTGCCTGGAGGGGTCTCTGGAAGGAAATCCCTTGGCCTGACTGCAGTGCTGGGGGTTTTCACATCTCCATCAAGGCTGGGGATGGCCTCAGCACTGCAATGCCAGCACCTCTTTCCCACCTCTCTGGAGATGCCGTGGAGAAATGGGAGGAGAGCAGGCCAATCTGGGCTGTGACACCACCGAGGGCCTTTTTGCACAAGGCAGAACTGCTGCAGTAAGCACTTGGCCCGAGACCTTGACTTGGCAACATTACAGGAGTAGATTTACTGGGGAGGATTAAGTGAGCCTTTGCCATTTCTCTCCATTAACACCATCCAGCACATGGGTGGTGTCACAAGATGACACGGAAGGCTCTGCAGCTGCCCCCTTTGCAGCTGTATCCAGCTTTGACATCCTGCTTTTGTACTTCTCCAGAAGCCACGCTGGCCACTCAGTTGTGAATTCAAGTTCTTCGGTCCAGTCTGACTTCGGATGGTTTAAACACAGGTAGAAAAAAATGCATGTTGTCTCAAAACCGCCCTAAACACGACAAAGGTTGGGTTAGTCTGCCCTGCAAGGACTGTCCTGCCAATCATGGTCTCCCACTTTTCAGCTAATGCATTGTATGATGTTGCCTCAGCTTCTCTCACTCAGGATCCTGAACTTCCAGTGCAAGATCTGCTTTGTACACTTGCTTCCATCTCCTGGGAGCTATCCAAGTTATTATTCAAAAGGCATTATCACAGTAGATCTGGTGGTCTCTAAGTCTTAGCTTTGCTCTGCTTTAGGGTTTGCACTACAGGTGAGCCAAAAGCAGAGGGGAAAGGTGGGATATTTTTACATAATTACACAACTTAAAATCAGATCTAATAAGGTAAGGAATAACATACATAAGAATGACATAAACTAGTGTCTCTGTCCCTTTTTTTGCCTCCACTGTTCAGGAACTATGTGGCCTCTTGGCTGCTGAGCTTATGCATGCACCTAACATTGCCTGGGTGAAGTCTCCCTTGGCTTCTGTGTTTGCCTTGTAGCACACCAGGATGCTGGTTCCCTCAGAGTCCCTTTGGCTCTACTTACAGAGAAATACAAAGCAACAATAATTTTTCAATTTTTCCCTCGTGCCTTCATGGTGCAAAGGAAATTCTGCTTTCCACTTCTACTTGGAATCCATCAAACTGACCTTTAAAGATGAACAGACCTTTTACTGACAATTAGTACTCATTTAGTTTTTAGCATTTGGGTCCTCAAAGCCCAAGGAAGAGTCCATTTCCCAGAGCACCATACCGGTACACCTAGACAGGATGGTGGGAGTTACCCATGGAGGTGAGAAGGACTTGTTTTGGCTTTTTTCTCATTTCATTTTTCAGGAATTTGGTTGATTCTTGTTTATTTGTTTGTTTACTAGGTGGCTGCTCTTTCTGCTTTACTCTTCACTTTCAAAAGCTTTGCTACACTTCTCACAGTTATTACTCTGAGAGTCATTGCTGCGTTGTCAGCTTCTGCCTGCGGCTGAGGTGCCTTCCAGGGGTTTCCCTGAGGCTTTCTTTTGCCTTTAGCAAGGATAAAACTGGGCAGAAAGCTCTGTGTTCAATGGCTTTGAGGAGCTGACATGCAATTCCCCCATTGCAAATGAAGTTTTCTTGTTTTTCCTTTGCTGAGAGAGGGTAACCTCCAATCTCGGACACTGCCCACTGCCGAAGGTAGATTATCTAATTCAGTAGTGCTTTTGCCATTTTCTTCCTGCCATTGCTTTGCTTTACCTGAGGGAAAAGGGCTTGTTAGCTTTGCAAGAGATTAAACAAGACAGGTGTCACTTGCTGGGAGCACGTTAGAAGCTATTTAGCCAGCAAAGCTCTGGTCCTTTGCTTGAATACTGCTGCAGCTCATGCAGGCGAGCTCCCTCAACTGTGCTGGCATCTTTGGTTTATCATGGAGTCGTAAAAAAAGAGAAATAATTCAGTCCCAGTGACAAAGAGCAGCATATATTGCATGTCAAAGCCCGCTAATGCTGTTGTTTTGGAGTGCAGTCAGCTCTTCCCCCGCAACCAGCCCTTCTTCTCAAGCTGTCATCTGCGTAGGTGAGCTTGTATCCGAGAGGTCTGTGACCCCGCTCAGCAGCACCAATTTTGCATGGCTGTAATTGTGCTGACTAGGAATGACTTCTGGTTTCTAGCTCTGTGGAGAATCTGGTCTACAGGAGGTGTGGGAGCTTCTGGTTTTTTGGTGGTTTTTTTTTTTTTGAAAGAAACCTCCCTCAGAATAAATTGGTTTGAGTTCTGGGAAGGATTTTTGTAGGCTTTTTTATTAAATCCAGAGGTTTGCAAACACTGCAGCTAATGGCACACAGGCAAACAAGTTGTTCTGGTGGAAGGTGAGCGCAGGGAAAAGAGAGGAAAAGAAAAACTTGAATGAATGAGATGATGTCAGCACAGAAACAAAATCTGAGGAGAGCTTCTCCCTTTTTGTTAGGTTTCGGTGCTAAGCACCTCCTCATTATGTGCTGAGGTAACCACACCATATAGTGTATATTCATTGCATATACAGTATGCATGCATATAAAGTATATACCATTGAATTTTGTATGGATTTCTTCTAATAACATTCCTGTTTCATGGTTTTATAGTGTTTTACTGGTGGGAAGCTGGGGTTCATGAGACTAAGGCTCAGACTTACTCAGGTCACATCAGAAGTCAGAGAGGAGGGATTTCCCATGCCCTAAGCTAGTTTAATTATCTCTCCTCTCTGTAGCAGAGCTCCTAATTTTAGGAATATAGACAGAGAGTTTTCACTTGGGTTTTATATAAGAAATCACGTAGGCCAGTTGTGAGTGCTCTGGAAGATCTCCAGTCCAGTGCAAGCTCCTGTGTTAGCATCTTTGGAGGAGAGAGAGGCCAGATGGCCAAATGGCAGGCAGGGCATTAGGAAGCCTCAGGTGTAGTCTCAGGCTCTGCCACAAGCTTGCCCTGCACTTTTGGACAAATCTCTTCACTTTTTGGTTTAGTGTTTTTCATCTCCTAAAACGCATAAGGCAGCTTACCTGCTTTACTGGAGTGTTGTGAAAATTGATCTGCTCCTATTGTAAGTGTGCTTGGAACAGCTGATGCTAAGCTTTGTCAAAAAGTTATCAAAGATGAAAAATTGAGATAGAAATCACATAAACTGTAGCCACACATTTGTATTACTATTGATTTCATTTTGCATTTCTAGTGTAATTTATTCCAGAAGGTTTTGGAATCGAAACAACAAACCTTTACGTGGTTCTGCCCCAGGAGATGATGGACCAGAGATCCTCTGTTTGGCTTCACGACGCAGTTATAGATATAGATTGCACAATGTTACCTCTCCCTGTACCCTCGCCTGGCTCACGTCTTTAGACCGTCAGTGCTACAACCAAGTCGCTGCTGTAGCATTACAACCGCATCGCCTTTGCATGGAGCCAATTGCCTGCCATCATCCTGTCAGGCACTTATACCTAGTTCTCCTAATGTAATTTATATTAAGCCAATTTATATTACACAATGAGTGCCTGATGGAGAAGGTACCCACGGGAGGCTTATGTGCTGTTTTCCCTCAATGGTATTTAGCTGATCTACTGACAGGTATTACCGCTCCCCGTAGGCTTTGCCTCATTTACATCCTCTGACCATCAAAGCTGCAACAGCACAGTTACTCCAAGAACAGCCCCTGTTTTTCAGGAATTACTTTGCTGTCCTCTGTGTGGGATACAGGATAGGCACCTATCACCTGGCCCTCCAGGAGACCCAGGCAGTGCACTTTGATTTTCTCATTTGGTCTCAGATCAGTCCCTGCCCAGACTAGTTTGCATTTCTATTTACTTTAATTCTAGTCGTGTTTGCTTCTCCTTCGCTATTGAAGGAAAATGAGGAAACGTGTAGTTTGATCAGCTTATGGAGTTGCCATCCTCTCACCATCTTCCAGCAATGGACCCAACTCCAGTTATGATTTTTGCCTATGTGAATTAGTTGCTGTTTACAACAGTGGAATTACACTGGTGGGAAACTAACCTGACACCAGCCTCACCAAATCCTGTTGAGTTTCTGTTGCTGTAATTCAGCTTCCTCACCTATTTTTCATGTATTTTTTTCATCTTTTAGATCTGTATAGTGCTCTGCTTGCTGGGTGCTTTGGGAGTACTAGGAAATGGGCTAGCAGACAACCCACAAATAGGTGTAAGCAGCTTCAAGTCATCCAAAGGGGTTGGGAGGGAGTATATAATATGGCCATTACTTTTACGCGAAAGAGGAGCAGAGATAGGTATTGATATCTGGTGGCTAATATGGAGGGGCAGAGGAGGCATTAATCTCCTCTTTCTCCTTTTGTGCCCCATTAAATCTATGCCAGGCTATGATACAAACTTGCATTCACAGACACATTTCTGCCACGTAAACCTACAAATCCCTTACAGAGCAAACGTGATGAATCATTGCTCCCTCTTGCTGTTGCTTAGGAGCTGAACACCCTCCTTCTGCCTTGCCCCTCTGCAGAGGGGTCAGTTCAAACGTCCGTTGAAAGCCACTGCCCATCAAACCGGCTGTAAGAAGTTTGATGGCCAAAGACATCTGGATGCGATGTCCTCACATACTGCAGGCTGCAGCGTGGGTCTGCCAGCCCAGGGAGCAGTTCAGCCATTTCTTTCTGTTCTGACCTATTTTGTCAGTAACGTTTTATGCTTCCCCGTACTGTTCTCTACCAAACCAGTAGCATGGCAGCCTCGGGATAGTGGGCTCTCACATCCCACGGGCAAGCACAAGCCCACTGGTGCTGGACTCCCTGCCCGATCCCAGAGCACTTCACAGATTTCCATAGCTATCAGATTAAATCCTCCAATTTGCAAATCCACTTTCCAGAAGGCAGCTTGCACTGCACAGCAAGGGTAGACAATACCACAGCAAGGGTAGAGAATACCCCACGAAGCCCAGGCCAGCAGTTAAGCCAGAGATGTACCCTTTATTTTTTTCAGTGGCTTTGATTTTTTGCTCCGTAGAGTTTTGCAGGCTTTGGCTCCTAACCCTACTAAAGTAATTATGCGACTTGGAAAAATAATTCATTTTTCACCACTTCTCCAGCACTGCCAGCTTTTTGTGACTGTATAGAAAATCTTGCGCTGTTTGGTGTTTTGCTGAAAGTTACACGCGATTAATCAAAGAAACCCAGCCTTCACTGAAAACTAAATCCCCAGCTCCATCCCCGAGTCCGAAGCTTTCAGCTGCCTGTGAGGCGCACGGGGTGTCCCGTCTGCACCTCTCACCGGCTCCGTCCCTGCAAGGTGTAGCCCACCAACACGAGCCAGGCCGTGGACACAGCCCGGGCAGTAGTACTACACAACAATTTTCATTGTAGTTGTCCGCAGGGCTCCTGTGAATTAGCACAATGAGACATTTACCAGCACAATGAGACATTTACTGGAGGGGGCCCATGGGGTGTTAGCCATCCCCCCTCCACGCACGATAGCTCCAGCTGGCGTGGCACGTGCTCCCGTATCACAAAACACGGACTTGTAGCTGCACATCCCCCCATTCAGACCAGGGCTATTGCTGCCCTTGCTCACCCCGCTTAGGAGTGGAAAAAAAAGAAAATAGTTCAGCAAAGGAAAGATTAAGCCTTTCAAAAGGAAGTCAATTATTTGAATGAAAGTATTTCAAGGAAATGATTTTATCGCTCTGAAATTTTATCCATCCTTTAAAAAACAAACAACCTCAGTAACTACTTTTTCAGGCTACGTTTTGCTGGCAGCTTTTATCTGCAGAAAGGATTAGCTTATCCGTGGATGGAACGTGCTGCACACACCCTGTTCCCATGCAGATTCATGCGGCGGGGAGCTGCGTTTCCAGCTTAGCGCTAGGACATTTTTTCTGTAGCTAAATCAGATGACTGCAAAGACCATTAGAGCAGTTTATCGTTGGAATCTGCAGGAACGTACTGTACCCAAAAGGAAAATGTTCATTGATAGGGGAAGTGCAAGATCCGTGATCCTTGTAATTATGCAGATGATCCTCTCCACAGGTCTGTGGTATGTGAGCAGGTCCACAGTGATGGCGTTTCGCTGCAGCACTTTAGTAGTCCACTGAAATCCAGCTGTTCCTGCTCTCAAGCCCACTTGGCTGCAGCTCTGACTGGCACATCAACGTGAATGGTTTTGTCTCTCACTGGGGACACGCACAACACTGACATCCAAAAGGCTCTTTGAAATGAAAGTGCTGCTTTTTCTGGGCAGTTTGTGCTGTTGCTCTGCTGAGCCCTAGCAGAAGTTAGTGCCTTGCAGCTCACCAGTGGTGGAGACACCAGACACACGGAGACAACCGATTTTCGGAGCGAGATGCCACCATCGCCAGCACAGGTTGGCAGTATGCAGGTCATTCATTTCCTCCAAAAATCTCCAGTCAAAACCTGGTCCAAGGAAGGATCCCTTGACATAAATACCTAGGTAAAACCAAAACCTTCTCTTCCCACAGCAACCTTTCTGCTCAATATGCAACCTGGTGCAAGAGCTGCACGTTTCCCAGCGCAAAACCAAACTCATTCACGTGCTAAGACCTTGGAAGGCTCCACGCAAGAAAATCACCCGGTGGTATTTACATGAGAATTTATTGAAGGGCATTGCAGAAATCAGAAATAAATGGGAACCAATAGAGGTTCTCCTCAAGGGTTTGAGAGCTGTGGCACCAACGGGCAAAACAGATGGTGTGAAAACATGTAAGCTCTGCCACTGGTTCCCTGCCCTGCCAGGTGAAAGCCATCCTCCTCCCGTAAACACTCTGCTCCCGTAAAACCATGTCTTCACCAGAGAAGCCAAAGCACCTTAAGGCTGGGGGATTGTAAACTTCTGGTGACCCCAGGGCAGCTTCCCAGTGAGGAGTATGAACCCTGTTGATCTTGAGGAAGCTGTAACTTTCTAACCTCCGACGGTTTATCAGAGAGTTCAAAGGAACATCCAGCTGGGTTATGCCACTCCACATTCGCAAAACGATCCTGCCATCCCCCGCTCCCGCCAGATCAGGACCTGCTTGTGCTGTGTCCATTTGTAGCAAGACCCACCTCCTTCCCCGTAAAACTTACCCCTCCATCGGGCAGGACGGGTTGGGAGTAAGGAAATGTTGTTCCAGTTTTCCTGATAAGGACCCAGAGGAAGCGGAGAAAAAAGTGGGTTTTGCACAAGGCCATGAAGGACAACTGCTTCAAATCTGGGAAACAAGCCTGAATCTCTTGACTCTGAGTGCTCTCTCCTTTTTTGGCAGCAATGTAACACACTTATTCGGTCTCAGGGATCTGGGACGGCCTGTGTCCAGGGCAGAGGACAGCCAGGCTGATGCAGAAGGAAGCTTTGGTGGCTGCCTCTTGGAAGAGCTCATCAGGCTTCTTAGATATGAGTTCATGCAGCTGGCTGCAGCACGGAAACTGCAACGGCTTTAGGCCTGCAGTCTTGGTATGGGAAATAGCCTAGACTAGCTTTTGGTAAGATTTTTACCCAAAAAGCTGCATACCCAAACCCTGCATTCTTTCCAGTGCAGGTGGTCTGGGCCTCATGTGAGTTCACCTGTGCAGCTCATTCCAGGGAAAAAGTTATAGGAGACGAAAATGAGAATTTAAATAGCCAGGCACAGACAAGGGGTAGCACATCAAATGCTATTCGCCTGCTGTCAGGTAGCATTAAAGGAATCCAGAAAACAGAGGGCAGAGGCCTTCTGCAGTGCCAAGTCCCAGAAGAAGAACTAGGTATTTCCTTTTCTCACAGTATATATAATAAAATCTCAACAGATACCTTCAAGGCAAGAATGAAGGCTGTTGTGCAAAAGTGTGGTTGGAAGACAAATTGCTTAAGGGCTAGGTGGATGTTCAGAGCAGAAACCAGGATTTATTGGAAGGATAAAGCCCTTGCATGTGTTTTATCTTCCAACAGTCTATTTATACAAGGAAAGTCTTAGCTGAGCAAAACCTGGTGTCAGAAGCCTAGAAGATGAAAAGCTGCCCGTCCAGGAGTACCCCAGAGAGATATAAACTTGCAGAACTGCATTTAATAGGGATGATATGTTTTCTCATATCTGGATGGGGTGTGTGTTTCTGCAAAGAAACCTCAGGCAAGCCATCAAGCAGAGGAAGCTTCAAGGGCACGAGGAAGCCTGGGTGAATCGGTGGCACCCGTTTCCCTGCTCACCCGACCTGACTGCAAAGCTGTGGGGGCTGGGAAGAGGGATGGGGCAGTACCTGGGGGAACTTTGAGTGCTGGAGAGCACTGCGGGATGAGGGTCACCTCAGCTGAGAGAGAGGAGGGCTTTCAGCAGTTATCGCTGTGCTTTGGAGAAGGAGGAACAAGTCGTTGTGTACGATCACCAGAAAAGCAGCCTCACTCCCCTTGTCTTGTTGCCAGCTTTAATGGGAAAAGAGTGCTGGCTGCTAATAAATGTTTCACATTTGTGAACCGGCTTTTCTGGCTGCTCTAAACTTCCTTCTAAGCCCAGCGATGGCTGGTCATCCATCCTTCAAGCTGTCTCAGTTGGGGGTCAGGACACCCCCTAAATTTCTCTCCTGCCTGCCCAATGCCTACATTTGCTTTGCAGCTGTGGCTCTGAGCAGCAGCACACATGTCCCCTGAGCTGCCCGCTGCTCGACGCGGCACGTCCCGGGGGAAGCCCTGCTCCTGCCAGGGAGATGGTGAGGTGATGCTCCAGCAGCATCGGCTTGCACCCCTGGGCATCCCAGCTCAGCGAGACCTCAGCCGTGGGACCTGGGCTTGCTCAGAGGGACACTTATCTGATGGATCAGCAGCCCCTTGCCAAAATGGGGGCTCCTCTTCGCTTGTGCTGTAGATCGCAGCGCTTGAAGCATTGAAACATATAGATTTGTGTATGTATGTATGTATGCATGAACGTATAAGAAGTCAAACAAAGCATTATAAATGTGCAGAGAAGAAATAACAGTCTGGCTTCTTTGATTAAAGAGCTTGATTTACTGGGCTAAACAATAGGTTTATTACTCGGTGCTACGTAATTGTTATTGGAAGACACATCTGGTCTCTGAGTAGAAATTCACTTCTGTGACACCAAAGCACCCCAAAACGTGGGGAAGAAACAACTGTCAAACTGGATCTATATATAAAAAAATCAGCCAGAAAGGTCAAATAAATTTTGAATTATCTATACTTAAAAAGGTTGTGGGAGAGCATGGCTCTAATATTATTGTGGCCAACCTATGACATTTATAGCTCTTCTCCTGCCTGGCCACTGGAGGCTTTTCCATTTCTGTTGAGCACTGGCAGCCGCTGCGACATGATGCCAAAAGAACTTACTCTTTTTTCCTAAGTTCAGATATGGAGTTGCAGCCACTTGAGATGCAGGCCGTGCTGGGCTGGAGATTGCATAGAAAAATAATGAATTAGGCTAAGTACATGGATAAATACATGGAGCAGAAAGTCGGTCTCCAGCCTGGTGAACCTGAAGCGAGCTACAGCTCCTGCTCTTCAGCCCTTACTGCTGAATGTGAAGCCAGGGACTCAGAAACGTTGTCTCATGGCTGTCAGGACTTATCGACATCACAAACCAGGGGAAAAATCTCAAACTCACCACAAAGTTAAGGAGATTAGAGGGACTGAGCAGTGAGACCTCTCTTGGGTCTCTTTCAGTTTTTTAATGAGGCATAAAAAGGGTCTTCAAAAGTAGGCTTTTTTTCTCCCTGCCTGTTTTGCTACATTAGAAATTTAGATTGCCCTTGTTTTCCCAGGAAGACTGAACTGCTGAAGGACTTCCAGCAGCACAAGAGCACTGCAACCGCCAGCAACCTCCTTCCCCTGGCCGCCCTCGGCCGCAATCCACAGCTTGCTCCCCTCCTGGTCATCCTCATTCACGGACAACACCAAAGTGCCACATTTTCAAAGGTGACCAGCAATTTCTGCCGCTCATCCTGTGACATCCTAAAAGGAGGTGAGTTTTCTGAAAGCAACAAGCACCCACGCTATGGAAGAAGCCTAGTTGTCTGGAGGTTCTCCAACGTGGCAAACAGAGATGAAGGCTTTCCACACAAATAACCTAAATAAAGTTCAGACTGGGTACAGAATTGGCCCTTCCCTTTGGAATAATTTACTTGTAACACACTGTTAACCTGGGAGAAACACAGGACCTCCCTGAGCTGTAGGGCTACATATGTGCAAGCTGTATTTAAGGCAAGAGATTGATTAACGAACATTGGGAAAAGAGGTTTGTCTCATCTTTGAAAATCTACACTCATGTGTCCAAGTATCTCACACGGCAGATGACCACACCACAGAGGAAGAAAGAATCTGTTAAAACTGGTTTTCGCTTACATGAACTGGGGTTTTCAAGCTGCCGCGCTCACGTCTGTGTGCTACCAAGCAATACTGTCACATCCAAGCGTGCAAGAAAGCATGAGTCACGTCCCTTCAAAATTAGGAAATAAGCTTTAAAAAGTATCCATTTTCTAAAAAAACCCCTGTTGATCTATTTTATTTTTCTCTCTGTACATACGAGAGTCACAGCTTTGGAAGGAAAATTAAAGTTTTTACAAGAAATCAAATGTAATATTTTTATGTAATCCTGTGATTCCAGACAATGACACCTTATGGGATCGATCATGCTGTGATACTTGCACTTAATTTGTGAGTCTTAGAGACTGGAAACTGGATACATGATGGTCTTGCAAAAATGCAAACAAATCACAAAGATCCTCAGCTTTTCTTCACAGCAACAAAGAACTTAATAAAGAAAAGATGTTAATACTAGAACTGCTGTGTTTTTGTCTTTGCTCTGCTTCTTATAGCAGCCTCCATAACCTTCTGCTTTCCTCTAATGAAATTAAAAAGCATACAGGGCACTTTTTTTTCCCTTCTTCCTGAAGTCCCCCATTTCTATGTAAAGAAAGTTTACAAAACAACAAAAAATTTAATTCCAGAAGAAAACCTGGGTTCCTTGTTGCACAAGATCTGGCCCTGTTTGGGACTCTGCCTACCACATCAGCAGCCCTTGGTGGTGAAGTAGAGGTAGCATCTTGTGGGGAAGGTGCTGTCACCCCAGCTTCTCAAGAGTTGGGGTCTGTCGGGGGACACCAGCTCCCGGGGGGTGTCCAGCGAGGCTCTGGGGGGCAATGCCCTAGAGCAGAGGGCCTGGGAGGTTTTCATGGGGACGCTTCATGCTTCATTCTCACAAAGGTGCCAGACACAGGAGATGAAGTTTTACCTCCAGATTAGCAAATGGGCCTTTCTGGGCATTTTCTCATGCAGGTGCATCAGTTCAAGAAAACTGACACATGCCTGCCTCTCATCTGTTTCTAGCAGATAGTTCATATTAAGGAAAAGCATGATTGTTTTAGTTTCCAGTGTGTTAGGGCTTATCACTCATTACCTTTGGAATTGTTAAAGTATATTTTCAGCTATGGCAAAAATTTGGATGGAGAAACAAATTGAGATACTTTAAAATGTGCAAAATAAAGGAAAAGTAAACACTGAACCCTTTTTGAGGCTAACAGAGCTGCTTGCTCCCTGGTGCTGCATTCAACATGGTCAAACTGCTCCCCTAAAACCCTGAAAAAACACACGAAATCAGAGTACGTGGGAATAACCATGTGGAAACATAAGGACTGATCCTGTAAATCTCACATGCAAGATTGCTTAACTGGGAGCATAAGAAAAGCCCACAGGAGATGAGGGCATCACACAGGAGTCCCACGTGAAGCCCAGGGTGCGACTCCATGGCACTTTGGTCCCAGCTCCATCGGCAGCGCGGGGTGGATCAGCCACTGAGCCAGACCGGCAGAAAACAATCACCCATTACTTGCAGTGATGTTTCTTGCTGGTAGAAGGGCTGAATGTGCACACCATGGGGCCAAGCACACATCGGTGCTGGCCCATGGAGGAGGTGGGAGCATGGCGATGGAGGGGGCAGCAGGACAGAAGCAGCCCTGGCTCAGTCTGATGGAAGTTGCACCCATGGAGAGTAAAAGCCATGAGGCTGGAGCTCTATCCCCACCTCACGTAATGGGTTGCCCTGGGCACTGCACTAAATACATTTAGCAATGATGAATATACACATTTCAAGATTAAATCTACTTCCTAATGGAGCTTTTCATTGGCAACCTTTTCTTCTCGTGCCTTTGATCTCCGTGTAGCTGAACAACCGCTTCTGGGTGGAACGGCTTCCCGAGTCAAAATGGCATCATCAAAAGACTGAAGAAAATTCGCAACATCCAGGAAATAGTTTTTGTGGATAAAGCCAGTGAAACCAGCTTCCATAAAGCTCCCTCAGATTTAGACCTTGATCTGGGAATTTGGTTTAAAACCGCTGAATTTTCTCCTTGGGAATCCTGTTACAGGTGGTGAGACTTCATGTAGGGGAAAATAACCACAGTACAAGACCATCCCCTTTTTCTTGACGTTAAAAAAGGCTTCTGAAATCTATTCCCAGGCTGGATGAAGACTTCAGAAGAGTTGGGTTCTAGCTGCAGGTGACCAACCCAGTACTTTTTTCCCAGCCCACTGTATCTCAAAGGTAGAATAAATGCTGTTGCAGTCTTTTGGCAAGAAGCAGCAGCTTCATGACATGGCATTACAGCGATATTTCTCCACCCAAAATTCTGACAGCATGTTGAGATCCCCATCTGAAGACACCCTTCCAGTGCCATCTTGCAGTGTGGTGGTGCAGTGGCACCAAAGCAAGCCTGGTCACACAGGCTGCAGCCCTCTGATTTCCCTGGGCGGGGATGCAGTCTCCCCCTTCTCTCCAGCCCCAGGTAGGGCCAAGAGTTGGTGGTGGGTCCTTGGAGAAACCAGGGTGGCAGCCTGGGTCTTCTTTCCAGTAGAGGGCACTGACTGAAGGTATGGTGAAGGGTGGTGAGGACAACCACAGCATGGTCCCAATGATGCAGGGTGGTTGCACTGGCCTCCTGCCCACACCGTGACAAAAAGCAGGGGGAAAAGGGGGGAATTACATCAGGGCTAAGATGGAAGGCGTAAAGGCTGGAAAACCAGGCCCCCCACTTTGCAGCCCCACTGTGCATCCAGTGACGCTGGGCGCATCCAAGCCAGCTGCTCCATCTCCGCATGCAGGGGAGGATGTATTGCCACAGCCACCTCTGAGGATTTTATTATGAAGTTTGGGAAAACCATCAAACCAAACAACTCTTTTGCCAGCTCTCTCATCCATCTAGCCTTCAGCTTTTTCCCTGGAGCAGGGCCATCTGAAAGGGGCAGTCCCACAGCTTTTCCCAGGCCATTTCGGGGAGCGTCGGCTGCATCCCGCTGGACCTGCTGTCCATAGACGAATCATATGGGTTTTCTGCAGTGCCTCCTCAGACACAAATTCCACTGGAGACAGCAGCAGCTTTGCTGCAGAAAGCTGGAAGCAAGGACAACAGAACAGGATTTTTTCAGAGGCAGTAAGACTTTTTTTTAAAAAAGTCAATAAGTAGGAGAATTGTGGGGTTTTAAAAGCACGAAGATGAGAGGCTGAGTCAGACAGGGTTGCTGACCACAGCTCTGCCTGCGAGCTGGGAAATGCAAAGAAAATAATTTCTGCCCTATAGAAATATCTAATTATCATCTGCCATCTCAAATGCCTCCAAAGAGAAACTCCTGCAGAGACCTTCGAAGCTCTTTTAATAGAGAAAGCAGGAAAGCAATGTCAGACTGAACCAAGATGCAGAGTGTGATCGTATAAATCCCGTGTCTTGGAGCACAGCCCAGGCATTTCTGACTTTGTTGTTTTTCACCGCAGTTTAGCAACTCAGCAGAATCACGTTTGCAGTCCTAGATCTACTGGTTTTGGTAGCGATGGGACTTGAACTAATCGCTTATGTAAATAAACATTTAAAAGCCTAGAGGAGGACTAAGACGGCTGTGAAAAAAGAATTATGACTAACTTCCAGCAATATACGTGGGGGTTACAAATCATCATTACTTTTTTAATTCACAGAGTCTTTATTTTTAGAGAGGATAAAACCTGCCTAAGCCTTCAGTTCCTGACACATCTCTGTGGAGCGAGGAGCGAGCGATAGCGATTAACGGGGAGGTCTCTGGTAGTGCCAATGGGCTGTGGTTTGTCTGTGCGTTATGACCTTTCAGCCCCCTGAGAGAGAGGAATAGGTGAGGTAGACACCGTGCAGCCGCCGTACAAAGGTAACTGTTGGTAAGGAAAACAGAACAGCACCGTCGCCGCTTCAAGCAAAACGATCCTGGCCAGCGCGGGCGGCTCCGGGCTCGTTATCGACCTTCCAGAAACCCTCGGTGGTGTTCTTCAGAAGCGGGTTGATGCGATTCCCAAGGGAGTGCTGCCGTCACCTGTCCTGCTGGCAGCGGCCCTGGGAAGAGTTGCCAAAGGGCGGTGGGTGCAGACAAACCACACTGAAAACACCTTTGGTGGGTCAGACCTTTATTCTTCCCCCCTTGTTTACCCTGAAGAAGAGAAGGCTGAGAGGGGACCTTATAAATGCCTACAAATATCTCAAGGGTGGGTGTCAGGAGGATGGGGCCAGACTCTTTTCAGTGGTGCCCAGTGACAGGACAAGAGGCAATGGGCACAAATGAAAGCACAGGAAGTTCCATCTGAACATGAGGAAGAACTTCTTCCCTCTGAGGGTGACGGAGCACTGGAACAGGCTGCCCAGGGAGGTTGTGGAGTCTCCTTCTCTGGAGATATTCAAGACCCGCCTGGACA
>Ga0065711_1007909_pt1 | contig 26305 bp, 14 predicted proteins | sample Hoacrofraction12_FD_59098 | JGI IMG/M metagenome (GOLD analysis project Ga0065711, IMG submission 59098) | Hoatzin crop microbial communities from Cojedes, Venezuela - Epithelial fraction 12 v2 (version 2) | ecosystem: Host-associated > Birds > Digestive system > Esophagus > Crop | place... | reverse complement strand
TGTTGTGGAGAATGCCAGGCCACAGTCTTAAGGGTCTAAAATATTTAAAGCACATCTGCCATAACTACCTCTGCAAAAATGCTCTACTTCACAAATTGGCTCAAACTCAAACTATCAGATGCATCTCTGTGGAAGGATTCTTCTGGTTTTTAGGAAAGGGTTAGGTAGTATCCTTGGCAGAATACTGTCCCCTGTTACATTCAGTGCTGAGGGCTAGTTGCAGACATTGTTTCTGTATTATTTTTCAGGAACTGTACACTGCAAGACTACAAAACTAGAAGATAGCCTTTTTTCAGATTCTTGCAGCCCTTTCTGCTAACATGAGAAATGTTCGTTTTTCATCTGTGTCCAGACTAATGTCTGCCATCTTTAGTAACACGTGGCAACAAGGTGTCTGACTCTATTTTCTCCCTCTTGCTTAGTGACTCTCACTCCTAGGCTAAAAGCTTGTGTCTAGCAGGAGGAGCTGAGGAAGAGAAACAGAGATTCCTGGCCAGTGTTCAGGAATGAGCTTAAAAGCATCAGCTGAGGAGAGACTAAGGGTAGCAAAAAGAATCAGTAAGCTGTGAAAAGGTGTTGCCCAGCTGACCAGGAGAGTTCTCAGAAAGCTAAGAAGATAAAGACAAAGCAGATTGTCCAAGCAGCAGCTTGAGCAACCCGGCATTACCAGAACACTACCCTTTCTTGCTTCATCCTCGTAACTCAGTATATCCACAGAAATGGATAGTTGACTCAAGCAGGACATGAACTTAATTTAGGATGAAAGCCTCACTTCCTTGAAGTGGTTTATCATGAATAAGCTTTAGTTCTTGTGCTGTTCATGTGAGTATGACACTGTATTTGAGCTGATGTCCAAAAAACAAGCTATGTTAGTGATTTCACATATTTGTGTAGGAACAGGCTTGCTTCAAGCCAGCTTGGAGCACATCTGAGGAGCCAGAGTCTGCCTGGACCTATTTCTGCAGACAGACCATGTAGCGATTCTGTTGTGACCAATGGTGCAGAGACAGCAGCCATGGAGAGCCAGTGGTGTAACCAGCCAGAATTCCGTAGTACCTGGTGGCATTCCTATACATACCTGTTTTGTGCTGCAACCTTCGAAATGTTATAAAGGGGAGAGCAAGGGGAACTGGCAAGGTAGGCTGCAGTACTGTTGGTATAAAGAAATAGTGATATCCCAATAGCAAGCAACCCATGCTGTGAGGAAAGGGAAGGGCAGCTTCGGCCCCACATTGTGCCATGTATGGGCAGAAGGAGATCTTCAGTGGCAAAGTAAATCTGGCATCTCTGTCAAGTCACCAAATTTGGGGTTCCAGTGGCCAAAGAAATCAGGTGTAGAGTGTAAATGTCATCCAACTCTTTTCCACATCCACAACAGGATAGGATGATTCTCAACCTGGAAGAGCCCATTTCTCTCACTGCCATTCAGGAGAGTTCAGCATCACACGCCAAGGTGCAGACCTCTGTTCCTGTAGACATCTAACATAGGTGAGACGAATCCTTCCTCTAATGACCCCAGTTCTCAGTGAGGCACTCTTAGGAGAGCTTTCCTCAACTCATAGCAGACCTTCAGGCTCAGAGCCTGAGGTGACAAAGCTTTGAGCTGTGGCTCCTAGGGAAACATATTTCACTGTGCTCTTGTTTTTATTGAAAGCCATTAAAGATCTGTGTGAATGCTACAGACCTTTTTTTCTTTTATAGGGCTGACTCCCAGCAGACTTAGAAACACATAAAGGTCATGGCCATACATACAAAGTAAGTGACCCTGACGGTCTTCTTTTCTCTCCTTTGTAGGACATCCCAAGCAAAGGCCAGCCACCCCAAAGAATGGATTCTCCTCCAAACCAGGAGAAAGTCGAGACGCTGAAAAGCAGTTCATTCAGAGATTGAAGGAAAAGTGTGATGTGCAGTCCCGTCAATTAAGCAATATTCGCGATGAGCTTAAAAGGGCCAGCTGTGGCTTTGATGTCTTTGCTATAACAACACAGCACTTTTTCAAGCAGGTAAGTGCAATGGGTACTTTTTACCATTGGAAAAATACTTTACCTTTACACCAGTCACTTGCCCAAATTTATTCCATGGTCATTGAAACTTTGCTCTTGGGAGCAAAGCATGTAATTTCTTTGTAACTGTTATTGTGAGGAGGGAATTATTGTTTGATTCCCTGTATTTGAAAATAAAATTTCGGGAACTTGAAAGAGGAAGAATTTTGACTGAAGCAATTGTCACAAGCACAGAGGCATTTCAGGTGGTTTTTTAGGAGTGAAGCAGATGCAGAAACTTTAAAGTCCCAGTCCCTGACCACTACAACTGGAATGGAAAGCCTAATTGAATTATTGATACTTGCAAACAAATGCAGGAACAATCCACACATTTAGTCAACCAAAGGTGTTTGACGAAGTAAAAATTTGCTTTCTCACAGTACTTACCTACTGTTCCTGTTCACCACAGGTCAGGCAGAGCAGTCCCTGTTACAGAGGTGCCAGTTTCTGAAGACATTACAATAACATTATCTCAGCATTTAGGACATTACATTCAGCAGGTATAAAAAACATAAAGAAAATAATGTTAATAACAAGAGAAGTTTATTTATTCACTAAATCTGAGACAAAATGGGTAAAGTCTTAAAGATGACCACAGTAACCATGAAGGACTTGTAGGTATTGCTTGTTTCAAAAGCCATTTAGTGATCTGGGGAATCTAGCTGGGCTCTGAGTTCCAGACCTGGTTCACCCGATGCCCATGTATTTTGTACCATCCCAGGTTAAGCTGGTGACCCAACGACTTTGTAAAACAGGCAGACAATCACCAGCAGTAGGACCCAGGGTCTGGATAATATCTTTGATTGCCTGTTTGTCTGATTTTGGAAGAGACAAGAGTAAACTTTCAGTATTAAATCGGAGGAAGAAAATCAAAGAAACAAAACAGATTCAAAGAGTCTTTACATATTCTGAAATACTTTATTCAGTTATTCTTTTGTATTAGTGGGAAAGGTTATCTTTGAGCAAATACTGCAGTTCACACTTTTCTCTAAATAGGAGCTGATCTTGCTGAGGGGAGATTCACTGGTCTGAAAATACAGGGAATTTTTAAAAAGTACTGAATATTTTAAATACTTTCCCTGGGGGTTTTCCCCCTCTATTTTTCTTTAGTCTTGACGTTTCTGGGTTTGATGGGCATTTGTAGCTTTTTTTTTTTTTTCTTTTTTGGTTTGAGATGATTTTGGAGTGTCCTTGATTAAAGCAGAGGGAAACAAAAAAGGGCAGAGCAGTGTCTCCTCAGCTTTGTCTATGCACTGTTCACTGGGGAGAGATTTTTCATCTCAAGCCTCATTCACAATTTGCTGAAGGAATTCTGGAAGCTTGGGTATATCTCCTTCATCTCCTTTGAATATGTTTTAAATGAGAACAGCTGCTGCAGCTGAGCTTTGAGATCACTCTCCTACTGTTGGTCCATGCTGGATCTGTCCTGAGAATGCCTCCAAAACTGAACACCTCAGGGGACTTTATTTCAGAGAGTCCTCTCCAAGTCCTGGCCAGACATAGCTGTGCCTCATGTTCCCAGCTCCTCTGCACTACCAGGCCAGCTGGAGGTTTGCAGTAATATTCCTCTAAGTGCCTGGAGGATTTGGAGGTAAAAAATAATATACCTGTGGAATTTAAGCACCTTCAGGCTTGGGCAGGATTAGATGTAGATTTTTTCCTGATCCACTACTGGACTCTTACCTGTGTTCAGCCTGAGTGTCAGTCCCTTCTGGGCTTGCCCGGTCGCCCTGGAGTATATATACCTGCACATCGCCGTTCAGTGCAGTGCAAGACACTTGTGTCTTGCTGCTCGCTGCTGGGAGCCGTGTAACATGGACCTCTCCCAGGCAAAGGCACCCCTGGCTTCCCTGGGGGGTGAGCTGCACAGTCAGCGTGAGCCCAACAGTTATCCATTAGGCACTCAGATGTGATACCTACATTAAGAGTACAGTTGCTTTAGGCTCCATTATTAGTGAATGGAGGCAGGTGAGCACTTCCAACAGACTATTTACAGCACCAAAGATCCGAATTTCTGCTTGAGGCTCTTGCCTGTCTTGACTGAGACCTCCAAGGAGGCCTAAGGCTGCTGCATTTTTAAACTCAATGCTTTAGTTGAGAGCCTACACGTAGTGGGACGATCTGAGACTACTCAAGCAGTTGTGTAATTGGGCAGTCTATTGTCTTGCAACACACACACAAATTTCCAAGTCTTTGAGTGTCATTTGAAAACACAGTCAGTAGACATTTTCTGAGATGGCATTATTGTTTGAAAGCTTGAGCAAAATTGTGTTGGCTGGCTTTGAGTTTGGGCAGCATGGAAAAAGAAACTTTTCCCATTATAAAAATAATAATAATTGTGTGTGTTTGTTTCTGAGAAGCCTGCAGGCAAAATGGTCGAGGTCTCAGTAGAATTTCAGCTTGGCAAGGGAATAAGACTCGTTCAGGAACAAGGTGGAGCCTTATTCCAGAGAAGTTTGGGGTTGATTTGTCCAACTGGCAGTTCTGCTCTGCTTAGCAAAAGGGCCCAATCCTACTTGGGTTCTAGGGAGCCTCTTTGGGCTGATAATCACCCACAGCCTAGTTTTAGTATGTCTCTCTCTCTTTAGACCACACCTAAATAATGTCCAAAACATAGATTTTTTTCTATGAATTGGAGCTGAATTCTGTTGGAAAATGAGCTCCCAGGAAGCGAGGACTGGACTGAGTCTTAAAAGCAACCAAAGGACCAGTGTTTTGCACACAGGTAGGAGTCTCCCCGTGACCGTGGCTCTCTTGTCTTGCTCACACTGTTTCTGTTCTCTCTCCAAAGTTGGGGAAAGCACCAGTGCAAGTGGTCCAAGAGATATGTTTAGCTGAAGAGAATGTCAATGTGTAGTAAAAAGTGTTGGCCCACACTGGCAGTTTCTCTGAGTGCTTTCCGATTTTAAGCACTTGCTGCAGCAACCTTAAGGTTGCATGACCATTTTCTTTGGGGTTTGTAGGATTTGTTTTCTGGCTGTTCCAGACCACTGCTGAATTGTATCCTGGAATCATCTTTCTTTCTCAGCTGCAAATGCTCTTAATAGGCAAGATTCATTTAATAGGCATCAAGGAGTGCACAACATGTAGCAGTACTTAATAAAGAGCCATTAAATGACAGCTAAACCAATTTGCTGTCTTGGAAAAAAGCCTAGGCAATCGAAGCAGGTGATGACTGAGGCACTGGACAAAAAAAATCTAAAACGGTGGATCTGACATAAGCATTTATCTAGTTATGAAAAGTAATGATTGTAATGCCTGTGGACAGCATGAATTCTAGTGATTATTTAATTAGCAGATTAATTAGTTAAGGCCTTCAGATATGTATGCACGACTCCTGTTGACTTTAGGAAGTGCTTCAAACTTATTCTGATAAGGAGCAGATAGAGTTTGTCCTTAGTGTTGGATGTTCGTCGTGTCAATACCACCCTGTGAGGGATGCTTCAAAGTGAACAACTGACTGGCGGGAGCTGGAGTGATGCCGTGAAGACTGTTTAGAGCAAATATCACGAATGGCTCTCCCAGACTTCGGTGGCTCCTGACCTGGTCTGGCTTGTTAGCCCAGTAAGAACGGCAGTCCTCGCCCAGTTTCAGCGCTGTTCAGCTAAGTGGCCAGCAGCAGTCCCTCTTGGAAGAGGTAACAGTGCCATCTAAAGGAGAGTTGCCCAAAGTGACAAATTCTGGAAGGTAAATCCTTCTGGACATAAACAGGCAGAAACAAAATCCACTTTTTGTATCTCTAGTACACTGTGAGCAGATGTGTTTGTGCTGAGGAGCGTCGTGGCCAAACTGTGCTGATGCACTGGAACCTGGGCTAATGCCTTTCTGCTGGTACAATGTGCCTGAACAGCTGAAAAATGGAGTCCAGTTAATGAGTTCTGCCTCTGAAATTTCAAATTAGGACTCCAGGCCTACAGTGCATGTGAGGGGAAGGGATCATTTCCGGCTGCAGACCCCAAGGGTTGGAGCAGGTAAGGGAAAGGGTTATGCTGGGGTGGTATGTCCCAAACTCTGCATGGGCCTGGAGGGGTTTCCAGACTTGCAGTGCAGCCTCATGCTGCGGTCTTTCTCAGCGGGGGAAAACTGCTCAGGACAGGTCGCAGTACGGGGATGCAATTGGAACAGCTGGGAAGGGGGGAACCACACACATGCCATGACCAAGAGTTGAGATGCCACTGCAGTACTCGATGGCACCCCAGCACTATGTGTCTATCAACACTGGGAAAGACATGACACTAGTAATCAGCGGGTGTGTTTGTCTCCACAACTGACTGTGGGTTACTTTTAGGTGGGTATATGATACATATCTTCCAGATAAGTAAACGCATATGGCAGTGTCCTGCAAAATCTACGATGGACAAGGAAAACTTTTTCCCCCATTCAAGTAACTGAGATATGTTTGTGCTTGTGTGTATTCTTCAGAGTAATGTTTCTGTCTGAGGAATGGGCAATTCAGCACCCAGTGTCAGGTAACTCCCTTCTCCAAATGCAAAAGACCTCTTGTGTTAGGGGCAAAGTGGTTTGCACTAGTTATAAGTTGCTTTGCTCTTCCCACCATCGCCTCTAAAACAGTAATTGGGGATAACATTTCAAGTTCTTATCGCAGGCTGAGCTGAAAATGGCTTATTTTCACAACTGTCCCTGAGAAGGAGTTTAGGAGAAATATATCTATTGTTTGTGCCTGGTGGTGGCACAGTGGTAAGAAGGCAGCACTCATCAGAAAGACTGACCTTCTGGCTTTCAGGGGTACTACTTTCCCAACATTTGCAAAATATGTTGGAATTTGGCCCAAGAATGGTCCTTAGAAAAGTGCCACTCCTCCCTCATCATTATTACTGTTTGGCTAGATTTCCTGTATTTAGCAAGTTCAGTCTTTTCTTTGTTCCTGCTGGACACCAGAGCAGTCAGAACAACTCAATCTTTCCATTCTATATCCTGGAAAAAATCCGTTTTGGACTCATCAAATCCTGACACTTTCGGGGTATGGGTCAAGAACATTTTATTGCAAGACAAACAAAACACTTCATTTACTTGGGAGGAAAAAATTAGAAAGAAGCTTGTCTTCATTTAGGGCTTTCTAAACTGCTTTTAAAGTAGAAATGCACAAGATTTGATATTGGGGACTACTAGTTACAGTAAAACAGAGCAGTAAGAATTGAGAGATGCTCCTTTACTTGCAAGCGTTATGATGAAGGCTCTGTAATGCAGATGTCATTGTACCTGCAGGACACTCACACATGGTCGATGTGCCCAAGGAATCGATCAGGGTTTGTGAACTGAAGGAAAATGCCTTCTGTAGGACCCCTGCTTATTTGCTGTGGGTTCTAAAAGACAGGCAGTGGAAAGGTAAGGTGCTGTAGGAATAGAAACCTTGAAGCAGCGGAGTATCTTTATCCTCCTCATCCTATGGGTAACTGGATGTTACCGTAAAATGCTACGCAGGGCCTATGTGGAGATCGTTTCAACCAAGCTCTCCACCTCTGTGCCAGAGCGTGTCCCTCATTTTCCACTCGTGCAGCACCCGCCCGTGCTCAGTGCTCTGCTGTGGTGACTGCAGAGCCGGACACTCACTGCATCGTGCCCTGCGGGTCTGCCAGCAAAACCCACCTCTCGCCCATCACAGGATCTAAGGGATGTTTTTAATCTCCCTGTGCCTCAGTGCCCAGCTGTTAGATGGGGACACCAGGGCACTGCCATCACAGGAGGGAGCTGTGGAGGAAAAAAATTTGTATTTGTGATTCACTCTGATATCAGGGTGCGACCACAAAAGAACTGCCAGTGAGGAAAAGCATGACTGCTGTCAGTGCAGAGGATAATGTGGGTTATAAATAAGTCCTTGGGCTACATAACAAATTTAGAAGATAAGCAAATTCAGAAATGAATACTGACGTGCCTACTCACTGGGCAAAGTGGGAGTGCTGTGCTGTACCCCTTGCTGTGGCTGTACGATGGATCCAGCCTGCGGAGTGGACCTCCAGCCACCTGGGTACCGCATGGCTTCACTGTGCTGCTGCTGGTTTTTGGATGCAGTTGTGCACCCATCAAAGGGCCATGGTGGGGTGAGCTGGCTGGAGTGGAGGTGATGATGTGGGATATTGGGTACCGCAAGAAAACAGAGAGAAACGCCCTGCTGAGGGCTCTTGGAGTGGGCACCATGTGAGGTGGGAGTGGGGTGGGTGGTGGAGTCTCGCGTTCTGTGAATTTCAGCTGTGTGCTTCTGACTGGCTCAGGTCCCACAGCAGGATTTCCTCTGCGATATGGTCTCGCTTGCACAAGCTCCATCCTAACTGCAAATAGGGCAACTATATAACTTCTGCCTCTGGGGTGCACCCTCTTCTCCCACGTCTGGCTAGGTCTCCCTGCTCTGGACTTGTGCCCTATGGCTATATGGCAGAGGAGGAGAGAAGGACCAGGAAAGTGATAAAAAGAGGAGGGAGAAACTTGCTGGGCTGACCATGTCTCTAATACCATGGTTTTCTCAGACCCCTTCATACGGGATGAGGAGTGGGAGTGAGTAACTCACCCCAAGGGATGCAAGCAGTGGGCAGCAGGAACAATGGCATTTGGAGGAAGGGAGCAGCAGCAAACACCTTTCCCTGCCTGAAATCCTGAGGCTTCAGAGCAGGCACAAAGGCTTTGCAGGAGAGATTTAAGGGGAAACACTAAAGGCTGATGTTGGAGCAAATTCAGGTGAGAGCATAGCTGGGAAAAAGGTAGGTGAAGGAGTAATTGCTTAGTGAAACAGTTGCTTCTTCCTTCTGTGTCAAGAGGAGATGCCTCAAAAATGTTAATTGTGCACATTTTCAGTTGAATAGGAGTTAAGAGTAGAACAAGCAAAAAAAATACATATATGTATACACATACATAAACATACGTAAAACTGGTGTTAATCAAGGGCTAATTATCTTCACCTACTAACTGGCTACTTGGGGAAATCCGCTTGTGAGGTGTGAGTAGAGATTTTTAGTCTCTCCCCGAAGCTTCTCTTTCTTTTGCAGTGTCAGAGGACAAGCTCTGTCTGGACCTATTTGTGCCGGTGGAGCAGGTGCTGCCTGGCTTTGCCCCGCGTGGCTGGCAGTGGCACACCACTGGCAACACTTCACAGGTGGGATCGTGGTAATGCCACACTAATCCTGGTGGAAATAACCCACTGACTCTGGAGGCAGGTGGGGACAGGGACCTGTGGGCAGCACAGGCAGCGTGCACCAAGCTGCAGCTGAAACAGGGCTGTTTCACAGTGCCACTGGCAAAGGTGGTGCTGGGACAGGGGGGAAAGCTGCCCAGTGGTCCTGCCTGACCCCTCCGTCTCTCCTTTTGGAGAGGTAGTTAATGCTAGGCAGCTCTAGAACCACGTCACTGCTTTTGATTTCTGCACATTGCTGCACCTGCAGTGTTTTGCTCTACCAGTTCACGGCACCATCGAACGCACAACACTATCCTCAGGCACCTAGTACTCAAAAAGGTCCCTTTAGGTAAGAGACGAAATGCTGCTATCCCATCACGGGACAGGCCAGAAGGGTCTCTCACCTGCTTTGCAGCCAAACTGGCACCGAATGTTAGACTACTGCAGATACCCTACACTGCTCCCGGCCAGCGTGGTCTGCTCTGCTTCAGTCCCTGCAAGACAGAAGGAAGAAAGTGGAGGGAACCTCTTGGCTTCTCCCCCTGTCCTCAGTGGCTTTCTCACAGCCACTGCTGTGACAATGCAAATTTTGGTTTTGGAGGGTGGAAGAACACGCTCCCCTGGGAAGTGCTGGGGCAGTTACATGGCCTTGTTTTGAAACAACAATCCAATTAGAGAATGTTTGTATACCTTGGTTGGAGAAGAAATTTCTTAGCTACACATAAATAGTTCAAATTTCAAGATTATAAAAAAAAAAGCCAGCCCCAGGCATTCTAATGCTCCTCTTGAAGATGTTTTAAACATGCATTAAAAATTAAAGATCTCTCTATTTACATGTTGTCCTGAAAGAAAAAAATATTTAGGCTGAGTGCGCCAAGTATCAGGTAAAGGTGAATTTATTTTCTCCTCTTGCTTGTATTATTGATCTCCTTGTAAGAAACTGACTTTGACAGCCCTGATTTTATACTGCATTCAGAGGAAAAATGCAGAATAAGGGTCAGGAGTGGCTCTTGTAATGATGGCAGCCCCCAAGAGGGGTGGTTGGCTTGAGGGATTTGGCAATGCATTAGGAACTGCCTGAAAAGCGGTGATGGGCAGTAGGCCCCAGTGGATTGTGGCCTTTGCTCACGCAGGGGACAGAGCAAAACCCGATTCACAAGGTTTTCATGTGTTCTGTAAGTTCAGCAAAGGGGTCAGTGGAAATGTATCTCTCGTCTAAATCACATGCATTTTTAATTCCTCTTTCACAGTTAGTCAATATTTCATTTTCTAAGATTCTGAATTTCTTTTCCACTTTAAACTGGAGGATCTATTTTTAGTCAAGGATCCTGTTCTTTGCAAGAAACAATGATCATGCCATTCTCAGGTGAATTGCTGAGTCACAGTAACTGTTCATTTTTCAACCTCTTGTTAAGTTTTGCCTTCATTTCCACAACAGGGATCTTGGGAGCTCTATTCTCTGTTTTCTCCAGGCCTGAGGACAATGTGGAGATCTCTGTCCTGCTTGGTCTTAGCACCACTTCCACCCAGTTCAGGCCCGATCAGTTGTCCAGGGGTGCTTGTGTTTACGGGGGTTATGTTTCAAGGAAAAACTCTGAAAGCATCACATTGTGCAGGGATCTGGGCAGAGTTTGTTAGAGCCATAGTTCACTCTATCAATACCAAAATGTTCCAAAGGGTATATTTTCGGCTCAGGATGCCTACACTTTTCCATGAAACTTTGTGTCATCAGACAAAAAAAATAACAGTGAATAATGATTCTAACATCCAGAGAATTTGACACCCTTGGATCAAGTACTTTGTGCCAGAAATGTATTAGCAGTGTTTACTCAAAACATGTGAATGTATGTTCTTGGTACAGGCAGTCTGGAATGGCGCTTTCATAGGCCCCGTGTGGCTGCTGTGCATGTGCAGTGGTTAGACCTGTGGTGGAGTAATTGCGGAACTATTAAGTGTTCTGAATCCATTTATAACATCAGATGCTGTTCACCAGATAAATGGAAATGATTGTGAACTGACTGGGAAGGAGGCATGCCTTTCCCTGAATTAATAACCTTCTTGTCTCTGAATTAATAATTTTCATTTTTGAAATTGCTTGCACAGGAGCTGTAATATTAGATGTTTCTAAACTACCCTTGCTGGACAGTTGAAGGGATGAGAAGCCCGCATCTTCCTCACAACATGCTTGAAATCAGGCAGGTCCAACACCAGCAAGGTGCCTACAGGATTCATATATGGCCCACAGACACATTAAGCAGTGCAGTACAGCAGCTACTGCTGGACTCATACTGCAAAGGCAATTTGCTCAGATCAGTCACCATTATTTTTTTTTATTTTCTTTGTTTGGTTCATTGGTTGCTCTCCACAGATACTCCACCAAGATTTCTAGTAAGAATGTAAATGAACAAAGACTGCAATTCATTGTAGGTCAGTAGGTACAAGGTTCATACATGCAAGTGTTAATCACATCAGAAATTGAAGAATTTTTCTACTTCCATGAGAGAACAGAAATATTTAACAAATTAAATTTTACAGATACCTTTCAGGGAATTTTTCAAGGCTGGACAAAGTTTTCACTGAGAGGGATCAAATAAAGAATCCACAGCTCTCTTTAGCAGCAGGATGGCTGAGCCCTGGCCTGTTCAGCTAGGGGGGATCTCGTCCTCTCTTTGGGAGTCAAAATGCTGAGCCTCCCTTCACAGACAAACCTTTCAGCACAGCTCTTGTTTTATACACATATTCAGAAGATTTCACTTTCGTTTCAGTGTATGATGAGACCAATTGTCATTCTATAAAGTTGCTGTAAAATGGGAGGCCATGCTCCGGTTCACAGATAATCTTCAGAAGTAATTTCAAGACCAAATTTTTGAACAAAAGTCAAAGGGAGATCACAATCACCTAGAGAGGAGGCAAACACCAAGTTACCCATTCAGAAGAAGCAGTGACCACAGAGTTACTTGATACATATTTATGGGCTGGCAGTTACTTTGCAGTAGCCTGATCCTCTGGCAGATCCATGTCCCTCTTGCCCACGTGGCCAACCTCAGACATCACCTCATAGCTCAGACTGTTGCTGCAGCCTCACCTGGAGATGCTCATCGTAGCATCCCAGCGGTTCTCCTTCCCTCAGATACACATGCATGGCCTCCTCTACCTTCTCCCTGCTAGTATTTTTAGACCTCTAGCAGTAATACTTTTCTTTGGTGGTTTTATGTTACCCCCAGGGCAAAGTGGTGCGGCTCCATTAATATAGACATGCCCAATAGTGACATATATAGGAATAGAAGCGTGGGCAGCAGCTTGAGGGAGGTGATTCTGCCCCTCTACTCGGCTCTGGTGAGATCCCACCTGGAGTCCTGCGTCCAGCTCTGGAGCCCCCAGCACAGGAAAGACATGGAGCTGTTGGAGCGGGTCCAGAGGAGGGCCACTAAAATGATCCGAGGGCTGGAGCACCTCTCCTATGAGGAAAGGCTGAGGGAGTTGGGGCTGCTCAGTCTGGAGAAGAGAAGGCTGCGGGGAGACCTTATAGCAGCCTTTCAGTACTTAAAGGGAGCTTACAAGAAAAATGGAGAGACTTTTTACCAAGAACAGGATGAATGGTAGTGGTTTTAAACTGAAAGAGGGTAGGTTTAAGTTGGACATAAAGAAGAAATTTTTACTCTGAGGGTGATGAGACACTGGAACAGGTTGCCCAGAGCAGCTGTGGGTGTCCCCTCCCTGGAAGTGTTCAAGACCAGGTTGGATGGGGCTTTGATCAACCTGGTCTGGTGGAAGGTGTCCCTGCCCATGGCAGGGAGATTGGAACTAGATGATCTTTGAAGGTCCCTTCCAACCCAAACCATTCTATGAATCTGTGACTGTGATAATAATAATAATGGCAATAATGATCACTGCAATAGAAATTAAGTTTTTTTAAGGGATATTACTGCTTCTGCAGCTTAGGAAGAGAAGCGATTTATTATCCATAACAAAGGTCTGGCAATGCTGAATGTCTATCAAACAAGCTATGTGCCAGCTTTTTAATTGCAGAAATAGCAGACTTGTCATATAATTGCTTTGATTTGGTTTTAGCCATCACAAATGATAAAGCCTTTCTTACCTGAAAAATAAATTTTTATCTGTTTATTTGCCAGTGCAATAAAATCTGTTTAAGTAACATTAGCTTGTTGTGTTTAATTGAATTACACAGAATAAGGAACAAAAAGATGTTGTCTGAATTGAACCGGGTGTGTTAAAAACAGAAAGCGCTTGGCTGACTTCAGGTATCCCTTTCCGTTCATATTTGACCTTTATATAACAATCTCATTAGAATTTAGGACATGAACATTTTTATTATTCCACAGTTATCCCCACAGAGCGGCAGACGTTTTTCAGATAACAGAAAGACGATGTTCCAGTCCTGGAGTGCTTAGCATCTTGAAGGGCAATAGCCCAATTAAAACCGGGGAGTCAAAGTGACTGAGTCTCGGAGATTACCATATGTCCAGTCTGTTCTGGGATCTATATGGAAAGATAGTCACATGTTTGTGTACCTACTGTCTCAGATATCCTCGTTTTCAGGCAGCGTATGAGGGATAGGGCTGGAGAATCGCAGGGCCCAGGACCACCAAAAGAGTTGCAGTGACAGGCGCCACTGGACAAGGACCAGTCGGCACAGTGTCCTGCCAGTCCGTCACCTAAGTGCAATAGTGAGAGCAAAACAGCATACATCGGGAGGTACGGAGGCAGCGATGGTTGTGTGTATGCAGCTCTGTATGAGCTGTAGAAGACAGCACAGCGAACACGGTTGCTCTTCTGCAGGCAGGGATATTCCCACTGTTCATGTTCATTTACACCAAATGGGTGTGATGAATATTTCACATCCCACACAAGTTTATCCCACCTTCCCTTGGCGGTGTTTCCTGCGGTGCAGCACTTGTCTCTGGGCTGCTGCAGAAAAGGAGCAGCAGTACGTGTCCTGGGAAGCACCGTCGGCTGGCGGCTGCCTCCCAGGCAAGCAGGCTGCACGGCTGTTCTTATTATCTCACCCTGACTTCCTCTGTGGGGAAAAAAATAAGCTGCATTTCTTTCTTTTTTTGATTACTTAGTACACTGAGACATTGGGACCTTGGTATACACAGTGTAGAGAATCCTGTTTGGAGACACAGAAAAAGGAACGTGTTGTGTAATTGTATATATTGAATGCTACTGCTAAAATAAGGAAACAGGCTGGAGTAAAACTGAAATCGTATACATTTCTCACAAATGTGAACATCAGCATCTTGTCCATTAAGCTAACAGGACACAATCACTAAGTGTTGTAAAGGAAAGCAAAGATACCTTTATAGACATATATATATATGGTAGTAGACTGAATAGTCCCAAAAATCTTCGGAAGTTAGCAAAACCTAGTCCTTAATGAAGTGTTTCTTACCTTTGAGCTAGAGACGAATAGATGTTAGAAAGGAAACTGGAGGGCTCTCGTCTGCTCTGCGACGGGCCCCCTGTGCCAGTCGGAGCAAGGGGCTCAGTGCGGGGCTCGGTCCAGCAGCCATGGGCACAGTGTTGGTGTCAGTCAGGTGAAGGGGGTCTGATCTCCCTCAGACTACCCATGTTTGGTCTACTGTCAATGGACAGACCCAGAGGGATGCTGCACCTTGGGGTATGTATGGGGGGTGTCTGCCCACGGATCGTACAAGGAGCCCTGGCACCTCCGCTGTGCTGGCTGTGGAGTGCGGGGATTCACCACCATGAGAGGTGTCTGAACTCGACCTTTTTCTGAGGCTGTGTTTGAGATGCCTGTATACGCCTGAGGTGTGGTGCCCCAGGCACTCGGCTGCAGGCTGCAGGAAGCCCCTCTTGGTCCCATGACTCTTTTGTTCTGTGCAGGGACTCAGCTTCCCCAAGACCAGAGCAAAGCAGTTTTTGCCTTCATCTAGAGTACTGCATCACCTGTCACGTGGGACATGCTTTCCGTGCCCAGCATAGTCACCTCCCTCAGGCTGAGGAGGCTTAGCTCAGGGGCTTGGTGGAACCAGAAGACTAAGTAAGTAGTGAACCCTGCAGCAGCTGAAGTTGGCTGTATTTCTGGACATGGCTTTTGGAGCATCTTGAAAAGACTTGTGTAATGTTGAGCTGCCTGCTTTAAGCTGTCCCATATTTAACTCCAGGCAGGAGATAAGAACCAAGGCAGGACTTCAGGCAGGAGGCAAAGCCCCCAGCCCACTGGAGAGCTACTCTGAGCGTGCTACGGCAATGACAGCCCACAGGGAACTTGCAGGCTAGGAAAAGAGACACTTGATAGGTATAAGTGACTGCAGAGTTAATCTGTCCTGAAAAATAAAAGGAAAATGTTCTGGAGGGACTGGATGTTGCCCATAGCTCTGTGCATTTCTGGTGGGATCCATGTTGCAAAAGAAAAAGGTTATAGGGTTTCTTTCTGCTCTGACTGTAAAGAAGCAGAGATGACCTCTAGATTTGGCACAAGCATCCAGGTATTTGGCCTGACTTTTTTGCTTTCACCTTTTGCTAGCTGGCAAGCATGTTGCAAAGGAGTGTAACATACTCCAAGCAATGGCTAAATGCATTACACGGATTCATTTAAAAATAGGCATGGAATAGTTGAATAGATGTGGCCTATATGTGTAGGTGTCATGCGTATGATTACAGTGTTTGAACTTCTTTCGCATACGCTTGGAATACATTCTGTTGCATCTAAAACAGCATTGCACCTATCTTTAGTCAAAATTAAGTACTGGAAGTTACTGAGTTTTAGGACCATTAAAAAAAAAAAATGTTCTGCCTTCTCTCTCCTGCCCCAAAGGCATTTTTAACTGTCATTTGCAGGAAGACTTTGGAAGATTGTTTACTGTGTTCCCACACCACTGCATATTCCTAAGTTAGAAAGTTCTGCTGATATAACTCGCTGTCTCTCCAAAATTACTGCTGCAGTCCCAGGTGGTGCAAGTGTAAATATCATGTCTTCTTGTGTAGATCCATCAGCAGATGTGGTTTGAGCTGATGTACAAGAGGGATTTTGCAACAGCATAGTGGAACTTTCCCTGTTGATGAAAATTCATGGCGAATGTGAGGTTGCTCCAGTATGAAACAAGGCTTGAAAACACAGATAGACTATGACTACAACTCCCACCTTTAAGCCTTTCAACACTTTGTGCCACTTCTGCAGAAATCTCTCGTATAGTCATGCTGACAGAAAAGGAGCGCTTCATTAGTGAAGCTGTGGTTTGATCTTCAATTTTACAGATGCAATTTCATATCCCCATTGCATTCCATTGGATTGCGGTTACGAATTTCAGCAGATAGGTAGCCACGTATTTGATTTGTGAAGTGCTAGCTGCATAGACTTTTGAGCATATAAAACCAGCATGCTCACATTCCCACTGCTTGATTTTTGATGAATGATCATAGAATCATAGAATGCTTTGGGTTGGCAGGGACATTTAGAGGTCATCTAGCCTAACCCCCTTGCAGTGAGCAAGGACATGACTTCAACTAGACCAGGTTGCTCAGAGCTCCGTCCAACCTGGCCTTGAGTGTTTCCAGGGATGGGGCCTCCACTACCTCTCTGGGCAACCTGTTCCAGTGTTTCACCACCCTCATCGCAAAAAATTTCTTCCTTGTATCTAGTCTAAATCTACCCTCCCCTAGTTTAAAGCCATTATTCCTTGTCCTATCACAACAAGCCTTGCTGAAAATATTTCCCCCAGCTTTCCTGTAGGCCCCCTTCAGGTACTGAAAGACTGCTGTAAGGTCTGAAAGACTGCTATAAGGTCTCCCCACAGCCTTCTCTTCTCCAGGCTGAACAGCCCCAACTCTCTCAGCCTTTCTTCATAGGAGAGGTGCTCCAGCCCTCTGATCATCTTTGTGGCCCTCCTCTGGACGTGTTCCAACAGGTCCATGTCCTTCTTGTGCTGGGGGCTCCAGAGCTGGACGCAGGACTCCAGGTGGGGTCTCACCAGAGCGGAGTAAAGGGGCAGAATTCCCTCCCTCAACCTGCTGGCCACGCTTCTCTTGATGCAGCCCAGGGTGGATGGATGCAGCAAAGCCAGGCTGAAACCAGCTCTGCCTGGAGCTGTCTTTCAGTATAATCCTGACTTCCTTCTGTGCAAAGAAAAGCCCAAGACTTAATCCCTTCACCCTCACCATCCCTTAACTGGCTGATACTACCCGCACGGAAAGCCTGGCTCAGAGAGGGTATTTGGACCTGGCAGTAGTATGGAGGGATTTGGATCATGAAGTCAGCTGGGCCCATTCAAATTAAATGTGTTGCAATGCAACTCCATGTTAATGCATAAATGCAAATGTAGGATACAGGTCATGCCTACAGAACTGTGGTCTGGGCATCAGCTGGAAAGGAGTAACTCCAGGAGTAGTTCGAGTTTCTGGTGTCAGAGCAAATCAAAGTGAGCTGCTACTGTGAACATGTGTAATGAAAAACTGTCATGATCTTTGGGTGAATAAGCAGGGATGTAGATAGTAGAAGTAAGAGGATGATAACACCTGCACATTCAGTACTGGGGAGACTGATACTAGAATATGACACTTAGCATTTGTGCCCACACTTTTTCAGGAAATGAAAAAGTGGGGAGGAAACAGAGAAGAGCAATAGGCAACTGTGAGGGCTGTAAAAATACTTTGCTATGGGAGACTGCAGAGCAAAATTGATTTTCTTTGTAAAAAAAGACAAAGTGGTTTGAGTCCAGAGCAGAATAATCACCATAAGAAGGTACTGCTGTGTACCAGAAGGTGCTTTCCTCCTACAGGGGAATGTCTAGCAGAAACCACTGCTGGAAGCAGAAGCTTTACATCTTCAACACATGAAGGAACCACAGACTTTCAGCAGTAGAGATAATCAGTTATTTGAACAAACCACTGTGAGAAGAGGAAGCAGCTCCATAGCTTCATGTCTGCAGTTCACTGCTGGATGCCTTTGTAGAGGGGATGCTTTCATCGAATACAGTCACAGAACAGTAACTACGCAAAATAGATGTCCTGTGATACAAAAATGTGTTACTTGATTGAATCATCCCTTTGTCCTTACATTCTACAAAGATTCGTTGGCCACAGTATCTGGATGTAGAGTGTCTGGATGTAGAACACCTGGTGATGCAATAGCTGTTAGAGGGCAGACTCCTGTTTTAAGGTTGGAAGCCCTTTTCAGATAGATATTGAGACGTGATCTCCATGCAGAACAGCTCTTCATCACTCTTTGTAATGCAGGGCTTCTTGCACCTTCTGAAGTTTCTGGCAATAATCACTGCTAGATGCAGGACCTGGATCACATGGATCGTGACTCAAAGACATATCCACATGGTAATTATTGTGTTCCAATGACTTTGACAATTATGTTTGCTATCCTTTCAAGTGAAAAGTATATCCACCTGATATTCTTTCTATGTCCTCCCAGCCATCCAAAAGCATGTAGCTATACTTCTGAATCAGATACCCAAAACACAGCCTGTCTCTCACTTAGCTCCTCTTCAGATCTGACCTCTCTGGTTCCGAAATTGAATTCTGAAAGATTTCAGCTGCAGTCTTCCAGAATTCCCTGGCCTGAGTCTCACCCCTGAGATCTGATTCCAATGCTGTTTTCTACAACCACTTCTTACACATTAGAGAAATAATTTTGGAAGGCAGTGGAGTTTTTAATTTAATTAGTTGAGAAGTGTTTATTATGATTTCTTCTTAAAGCCAGCTCTAACTACAGATATGTTGGAGATAGAGAAATGAGTATAAATGAAGCATTTTAAAATTAGTTCTAAAAATCACCTGAGTTAAGTTGTCTTTATATAAAAACATCCCAAGCCCACAACTGATAGTCATTGATATGAGTACATGCTAGTCCTTTCGGCAGAGCAGTGGGAATCTTCTCAATAGGAGAAACCTTGGTCCATATGAAGCCTCTGGAATTTTCTGCCACTGACGTTGCTGTCACAAGATTTCAGCACTTGTCCCTTGCACTGCTTGGCTTCAAAATATGGCAGCTTGAAGTTGTCATTGGCTTTGTGCCAGAATAATTCAGAGGTGGAAGAGAGGAGATTCCCTGTTCGTTGGGAGAAGAAGGGAACATTTCTCTGTGAAGCTGGTTTAAGAAAATGGCCATCTGCTTCCAGCTACTCAGATGTTTGGAATCTAGATATAGCCCTGCAGGGGTTGTATTTCTAGGTAGAGGGCAGGTGAGGAGTTCAGCAAAAACATGCATTTGTTTTAGTTCCTTGTGATCGTGGTATATAAATGATGTTTCACATGAGAAAACACAAATTCCTTGCGAGCAAGAGCTAGTTAATTTGGAATTCACTGCAAATGCTTACTTTGTACCATTCCAGACATCAAGAACTAGAAAACATAGTAATGAAGTATTGTTCTCTGGTGCATTTTAATCCATGACATTACAAGCTACTGACATAAAAATAAATGTAAGGCTACACTAGCAGAAATAACAAAAGTCTGAAGGAATTCTGTTTAGATCCTCCTCACATTCTTTTCATATGAGAACTGAATTAAAAAGGGAGTCAGCTGGCTGGGCTCTCTCACTTGAGAAACAGAGAGCATGTAGTCCGTACTAGTTTGTTAAATTCTAGAGTAAACATTCTATTCTTCCAGATATACAATAGTGTAATTGTATAGTAGAAAAACTGTATTAAAAAATGTTTGCTTCAATAGAAGTTGCCTGAGGATCATTAAAACCTCATGGTACTGAGTAATACACAAGATGTGAAACCTAACTGTAAATCCAAGGGAAATTGCCATTCTGGGGACACCCGGCATGACCTTCAGCCCTAGCTGAATCATCTAGCTGAAACTCATGACTGACTGCTCATATCTTCAGAAATCCCCAAATCTCTATATTACATTTTCTGATTTATTTTTTTATTTTTAAGTTAGGTAAGAATAAAAACAATAGACCCGGCCTGGAAAATAATGTATTACATGTGTATGCCGAAAGATCGATATGGAGTACCATGTTACTAACAACAGAGCTGCACCAGAGAAAGTTTGTAGTGCACCTCCGACAAGGAAGATGAAATGTAATCGTGAATGTATTTGCTCTTCTCATTTCCTTGAGCCACTGTTGTTTTCAGGCTGACAAGATTAAGGGCTCATGGGCTTGTGACAGGACCCTCCTCCCAGCTTGCAGCAGAGTGTGGAGGCTGCCGTAAGAACTCCACAAACGTGTTTGGCCTGGGGAAGCTGGCCCTGCGCTAGGGAGGTTGTGTCTTCCCTGAGATTCACCACTTTCTCCCTGATTTAGTTTTAAGCCCCGTCTGATTCACTGCCCAAACACTTCTGTGACATACGGAAGGAAACAGTGACAAAACAAGCGACCGGGAGAGGGGAAGATGAAATCACCTGCTCTGACAGCAGCACTCATCTTTGCTGGTTTCAAGAGCTTACAAATACAATGTGACTAGCGCTTTCAGGAAGCAAAACTTGGAAAGACAATTTAGGACTAGTTGAGACTGTTTCCAAATGATGCTGCTTACAGACACTGAAAAACTAGTAATACTGATAATACCTTCAGCAATGGATTGCAGGCTTTGAGGCCCATGCTTTGTTTATTGAAGAATAAATTCAGTCCCCCTAGTTGTCTGCAGTTCTGACAGTATACTAGACTTGTCTCTTGTAGATATCAAAATTCTGAGGAAGTCCACCTGCATGTTCTGTCACACAAAATATAACCAACAGTGTCTGAAAAGTGTATGTGCAGAGAAACAGGTCGTGGTAATCACACAGGCAGTGCTGGATGTCCCTTCTCCCTGCCTTGCTCTCCCATCTTCGTCATGAATGATAATTTGTGGCATGCCATTCAATCACCCTCTGAGCCTCCTGTTCAAAATGCATTACTGGAATAGCTTTACTCTACCCTGCCTTGGCTCTGCCTCAGACAAAATCCTGGCCCTCGCTGAATGCCGCCAACCAGGCTTCTCCTCACACCATCCTTTGGAGGTGCTTAACGTCGGTGTCACAATCGCCTCTCGCTGTTGACTGCAGAGAATGCCAGGAGGCGGCAGTTGCCGATAGCCTGACTTGTCCATCACCCTCTAGAGTTGAGACATCACAGAAGTTGCGGTGTCTCGGCTGTGCACCAGGTCATCTGAATCCAACCTTCCCGTCTCTCCTTATCTCGTCATTCCTGCAGTCTTCTGTTCCTTGTCTCCCTTCACTGCATAGCCCTTTGCCTTCTGAAATGCCATCATCAGAGCAGTTTCTCCTTTCTCTTCTGTTTCATCTCATCTTTGAAACCATGCTTTGGTTTCTTTACCAAGTGAAGCAGTTTTTCACCTTGTGGTGTGCCCCACCTCAGCCTTCTCTCCCCATTACCTCTCTCCATATCCCTATAGTGTTGTCTTCAGTCTGCTTGGTCCTCACTTCTAATCGCTGTCTCCTTCAGCTTTCTCCTAGTTTCCTATGTTTATTGCCGTAACCACTGGTACTGTCCTATCAACTTATTCCCAGAGCTGGCAGTCCTCTTACAAACGAATTTTTGCCCCTTGAGGTTTGCTGTACCATCTTCTGCTCCTCTGGCCCTCAGACAGTTATCTATTCAGCTTAAGTCAAGAATTTTTTTGACATACTTCACATGCTAAGCCTCTCAGCAGGCATTTCCAGTGTTTCATAAAAGATGAGTAACGCACAGTTCACGTAAGGATTCTCCTGCTCAGTGACACACGTAGTACAGTGTTATTGCCTTTATATCCCAGAGCTTTCCCAAGACTTTGGCTCTGGTTTTCATTCTCTTGTTTTCCTCCCTAGGTCTCCAGCTTCATAGCAAACAATACTTGCCAAACCTTTGCAGAGCAGCACTGCGAAAATCCAGGGAAAGCATTACAGGTCTCATAGGAAGGGCAGCCAGCCTCCATAAAATAGAGAAACATCAGATACTAATGGTTAAGAATCCAAGCCTGCTTATATATGCTAGAATACATTTTTAGAATCCTGATGAAATGATGCATTGTTTATCTTCTATATGGCAGAGTTTCTACGCTGATACATAAAGACCATTATGGAATTAAAGAGAATAATGCGCTCCATTTGAGGACCTTAGCAAATTATAAAAAATGGCTAATTAAACCCTACCTCTCCCAGTTTCAATAGACGTAAAATACTGGAATTGCTTGAACAGTAAATAGGAATCATATTATGCCTATCGTGGAGGAAAGCATTGATTCTGTCCGTGTAGGAAAAAATTAATGCCTGTGATGCCTTGTTACTATTAGAATAGGTTGCTTATAGACTAAGCAACTCTCCTTAAAGAAAATATAGACGTCTTCCTTGAGCTTTAATTAGCCAGGAGCTTTACCCTTTGAGGTGCTAACTACATTCTGTTTCCACTGAAGTCAATAAATGTTGGAGTATTCAGTACCTGGTAAAATATATCTTGTTGAGTTACTTGTTGAGTGCTACTATTTTGATGTTTCAAAATGTTGACAGCCTTGGTTCTTCTTATCCCTGTTTCTAATCCTATGCATAACAAGGAACACCTTTCTCTGTGGGACTTCCCTGTATTTTCTGATTCCAATAAGGAAGATGATTTTTAACTAACAGCACAGGTTTTCCCAGGCCCTGTTGGTCTCTGTCTTGTCCACAGACTTCTCCTTTCTGCCTTAAAGGGCAATGTGAATCAGACCTGCTGGGGTAGGGCTTGATGCAAAGTAGTTTGGCAGAGGCACACTCACCATCCGAGTGTGGACCATCAATAAGATGCGTGGCAATACGTTGGTGACAATGCACAGACGAGCAGTATTGCATGGATAGGAATGCAAGATTAGCAGAGTTCACCCTAGGTCACCAAATCCAGCCCCTTCCGGTTGCCAACAACCAAATCACATAACCTCTTCCCTAAAATCATCAAATTTCAGCTTAAAAGTAATTGTCTTTTCCTCAGTTCCTGCCAGAGGACTGTTTCAGAACCTCTTGCAATGGAAAGATATGTATTTTCAAGTTCACACCTTTATATTCTTATGTAAAATATCTTTTTTGACCTTGAAGTACTTCTCGCTCTCCTACTGTTCTCCTCCCTGATGTATTTATAGAAAGCTATAATTTTTCAACTTCACTGTTGTTTTGTCAGGCAGAAGCAGATGTGTACTTAAGTGGCACCCGGTCCAGTGGTATAGGCTATATAGTCCTTGGGTCCGAACTGACATCCCCAAAACATGGGTGACCAGAACTGTGTGAGGTTCCAGGTGAGATCTCTCTGGGCCTTTCCATAAGGCATTTAAACTTCTCTCTTCTCTCTTTCCTACAGTCTAAGGTTGTATTTATTGCATTCTGAGCTGGACATAGACACAGTTTTTAGTCATCCTGTGATTGAATAAGCACCACTCTTTTGCTGTTATTTTCAGCTGATGAATTTCCACTTTCTACTTGAAATTCCTGTTATTTGCCCCTGTAATTGTGACTTTGGACTTCGCAATATTTTAGGTTTCTTCTCTTATCCACTACTACAGCCCTGAATATCATCCAGCTTGACAAGCATGGTGTTTTGACTCTCCCCTTGATGGACAGTCCATTCCAGCATTTCATTAGCATCCCTCTAATTTTTGACCAGGGTTATAAGTGAACATAATTTACCCTAAGAACTGATATTTGAACAGCTCTATTAATTATCTCTGCTTAGTCCAGTAGTTCCATTTACTACAACTCCTTGCAAGTTTCCCACACACAGCTCCTCCCTGCTTAACGCTTCTTCAGCGACTCTCCATCTTTCCCAGGCTAACGAGCAATGTTGTGGTTGGCACTGTATCTGAAGTCACTTGGTCCCCAATAGGTGGGAGTTACATATTACCCTCATCTGAAAATACCAACTCTTTAGGTGTACAAAGGCAACAGTCTGCACTGACATGGATCTATCTCCCTTTGGTGCTTTGTTACACTTGACACTTTTTTTAATGTATTATTCCTTTCAGCGTTTGATCCAAGTGCCACAGGCCACTGAAATCAAGCAGTTGACTCTAGCATTTTAAAATAAAGACAGAGTTGATAATTTGAAAGCTTGGTCTGAACCTGCTGTTGAAAGTGTCAGTTCTCATAGATTTTAGGTATAGGGCTTGTCTTCTCTCATGACATGCCTGCTTTGCTAAGCTTTCTGCTCCTGTCTCAGTTATGCTCATTTCTGTTTCTATATCCCTAATCCCATAGGCATTGATGCCATCAAGTGTGTGTTCAAAGTCCTCCATGTAGTGACCTGCCTCCGACCTGCAGCATGCTCCCACCACAGAGACCCCTCCTGAGTGCTTCTTTCTTCATCCCTCTTCTTTGTGTGTTTGACTGAGGAACTGCTTTTTCAAATAGTTTCTGTTTTCCTTTTGCTTTCTTGTCTTGAGTCTTTTCTCATCTTAATGCTACACGCCTTGACCTGCAAGCTGAGGCTTAATTTACACTGAATGAGTTTGGGGTCACTTCCTCCGAGAGGACCTAATCTGACCAAAGAGCCCTGCGGCTCCCCCGTCATGTCCTTACCCCTTATCAGTGCTATGTCCCAAATAAAATCAGTTTCTGGGGGCCCAATACACCCTTGCCAGAAGGACAGCACGTGGCTTTGGCCTAATTTAAGTTCCACTTAAGTATTTTATCTTCCAATTTAGTGCTGAAGTGGTACTAAAGTGGTGCACAGACCTTGCTAGCTAATCTCTAGTTTGGATTTATCACCACACGCAAACAGTAAATCTACCGTCATTAGTGGAGTGACTGCAGAAGATGGGTGCTTCACTGTAAAAGCATAACAAAAGGAGTAATGACAGGTTTTTATTTTCCTTGCCTGATAGTTAGAAACATTTATCTAAATACTGTAGTTCTAATGGCCAGCGCAGAGAAATGGCTGGGGTAATTGGTCTACAAGTGGGAATATTATTACTTTTTTCCTACGGCAGTTAAAATGTTTCCAGTCAGGATTCAGACTGTAAAAGATCCAAATCATGGACTTCAGGTTGTGTGGCAAGAAAGAGGTTCACACAGCGAGGACGAAATGATTTCACTACACACGAAAGTCTCCTCTTACCTTCACTCTGTAGCTGCTCAGTAGCCAACCAAGTTAATTTTCACGTGCTGTAAAGAGAAGTTAGACCTTGAACACACGTGTTAAAACACGTGTGTTGAGTGAGATTTTTAATTTGGTGTGTTTGGGCGTTTTGTTCATGGATTTTTTTGTAATTACTCATCCATGATATTCTGAAACTTTGTTCAGAGTCCTGGCTTGGCTGAGGAAGAGTGGAGAATCAGAAGCTGACAAACGGGGAAGTTGCCTGAGCATTTGAATGTGACTTAACACAAAGTTTTGCTGGAGATTCTAGTTGGTTCCTGCTATTTCCCAAATCACTCTGTGCATCACCAGTCGCAGCAGAAAATACAATTAAACAAAGATGCCTTTCTAGAGAAGCACAGATCTACGCATTACATCTGCCCCACCAGAAGGCAGAGCTGTGCAGTATTAAGGGCGATGTAGAATTTTTGTACGTTTGGTAGTGATTTGACTTTCAGGAAAATGATGCTTTTCAGGCTTTAAGAGTGCAGGCATTTGCAGCACTAATACCACCTCGGGTGTAAGTCGTTGAACCATTTTGCCTCTTTCCAGCTTTATCTTTTATGTAAGTTATTAGAGGAAAATACATATGCCAGAGGCAACAGTGCAGGAGAGGTGAGGTTGCTGCAGCTCCGTGCCCTGGGTCCAACCAGGAGAACGTATTCCCAGCGGGCACACACGTGCAGACCGGGCATGTACACCACGTATGTGTGTACACGCAGGTTAGGGTTAGCGTTAGGTTGTCTGTATTTATACACATATTCACGGCCAAAAAAATACCCCAGCCCTGGAGGATTGTAAAAGTCTTCAGGTATGCTGCAGAGGTTTGCGCTTTTGCAGTCACCGAGGTCCAGAGGGCACTGGTCCTCCTTGGGAAGACCCAGCTGAACGATTCAAATAAACGACTTCGGGACAAGCCCTTGCTGAGAGAAGCGGGAGCCGCGGGACAGCCCTCACGGCCTGCAGACCCGAACAGCCGAGCCCCCCGTCCTGGAAGCCCCTCGGGGGAAGCAGCCGGCTCGGAGCCGGTCCCGGCCCGCCCCGCTGGCAGGCAGCCCCCGTCCGTGTCCCCGTCCCCGCGGCCGCGCTCGCCCCGGGGATGCCGCAGAGACGCGGACC
>Ga0065711_1007854_pt1 | contig 26306 bp, 16 predicted proteins | sample Hoacrofraction12_FD_59098 | JGI IMG/M metagenome (GOLD analysis project Ga0065711, IMG submission 59098) | Hoatzin crop microbial communities from Cojedes, Venezuela - Epithelial fraction 12 v2 (version 2) | ecosystem: Host-associated > Birds > Digestive system > Esophagus > Crop | place... | reverse complement strand
CCCTGGCCCACGGGATTCCTCCCAGTAGCTCCTTGAAGAGGGCAAAGTCAGCCCTCCTGAGGTCCAAGGTTTTGATCCTTGATATATGGATCTGTAATGAAGCCCATCTCCAATAAGGTGTATTTTGGAAGATGAGCATTAGCTGATCAGTCAAGCTGTAAAAGTCCACAAAAAATCCCTATCAAACTTGAAAAAAACCATGCCTTTATCTGAGCAAATCCTTCTGCGATTTGGGACTGGAAAAGTTTAAGTTTAGGAAGCTGTAGCATTTAGTTTAAATGTGCACATTTGATTTTAAATTAAGCACATACTTGAATTTTGTATTAGAAATTGTAATGCCCTTTGAGTTTGAAGAGCCCATTGTTGTAACATTTCAAATGTTCAACGGATATGATCAGGTAATTCAAAAGATTGTCAGAGCTTGTTGGGTAAAATTCAGGGAGATATCAGGAGTAGCTAACTGAAGTTTTCCTGGGGAGGATGTGTTGCTCTTGACTGTGCTGGAAACAAGGTTACTGTAACCTGTCTTGGTTTTGTGCTTTAACTCTTGCCTTCAGACAAAGCTATGGAAGGAAGAAATGAGTAATTAATGTGGACCGAGACAGGTATGACATCAAATTTTGCAGAGATGCAGACTGAGTTTTATTTGGGCGGAGTCAAATGGTCAGTCTGTACAATCCAGTGTTCTTGTGTAAGTCCACTAGAAGAGTTTGTAGCTATTTACGAAATGACAACAGAGAAGGCTGCTGCTATGGTCTATGTTAAAATCTTACTACAGGGTCATTTTATGGCCTAATGTTGGTTTTGGCTCTGACTTTTATTGTTTAGTTTTCCTACTTTTTGACTATTTTCTTGATATTTGGCAACTGCAGCGCCCACGCGCTGTCTGCAGTGTTACAAAGAGAAATCAGTTAGGGTATCTGTAGTGGCAGTGTAATACAGAATCATTAAGGTTGGAAAAGACCTCTAAGGTCATGAATTCCAACCGTCACCCCAACACCATCATGCTTACTAAACCATATCCCAAAGTGCTACATCTGCAGGCTTTTTTGAACATCTCCAGGGATGGTGACTCAGCCGCTTCCCTGGGCAGCCTGTTCCAATGTCTGACCGCTCTTTCAGTGAAGAAATTTTTCCTAATATCCAATCTAAAATCTAATGCGATATCGTAATATCCAATCTATAATATAACGTGACCTTGTGGACACTTTTCAGTAGCAGGTCTCAAAGCACATTAACACACACCCACCCCTCTCTGGCCCCGAAGAAACCAGCCAGGGGTCTGTCACAAACCCCCTTCTACAGCTGGGGAAACTGAAATGCATTGCTCGGTGTCATTGAGGAGCACCAGTCGCAGAACTAGGAAGAGATTTTTTTTCGAGTGCCTGCGCACAGTGCTTATTACTGTTGATTTTAAGATTTCTTTACTGATTAGTTCATGTTTAAATGCTTCTCAGTGGAGCTCAGAGCTGTAGATGTGCAGGTTTTTATCAGTCATAGAGAGCTCTAACAACCTTGGTACCTGAAACCCCCTCACGATCAAGGATCTGTTTATCCTCGTAACGCTTTTGTTTTAGGGGAGCAGCGTGCTGAAGCAGAACTGATGAAAAAAGGGATGACTGTCATACCTTGTCACCCACAGAAGTCTCCACTTTGACCGCTTCTGTTCCATGTGCTCCCAAGCATAATTCATAACTGCAGCATAGCAAGACTAAAGCAGGCAAGGTCGTCAGTTCCTAGGGTGCAAAATGGCTCTAGACCCTTCTGCTTGTGGCTGTCTCTGCCAGACCCTGGGAAGCCAGGCTGATGTTGCTGCTGTGGGTGATGATTTGCAGTCGGGTGAGTTGTGCTTGGGTTACTGCAGGGCAAAAGCAGCCTCTTCCAGCAGCCGTCAGAGGCTGCCTGTGTGGTCATAGTCCCGTAATCAGAAGTTGAAACTCTACCCTGTTGCTGTGGTGCGTAGCAAGCACAAATAGAGGAAAAAATACTGCAAGACCAGTTCCAAGTTCCGTTTTTGCTCTGAATCTCATGTACTTAATAGTTCCCGTGTGTGCTAACAGCTAGCTAGAAAAGGTGTCTTCACTTTGGCATTAGTATTTGCTAATCTTCGGAGGATTTCGTTATGGCTTAAATTAGATGTCACAGTCTAGCTAGTACTCTGCATCTTTTTCAGTTGACAGTGTTATGGCAGAAGTTTAAATGAACAAATATTTTGATGCTTTATCCTTCTGACAATCCTTGAGTACCAAATACAGAGTTATGAGAAGTTATGAATAAAAAAATGTTAAGCTGGCTTTCTGAGATCCTCAGAAATACTTTTTGTGCTTGTACTAGATAAGCTTGAATATTGAATCTTTGTCATAGAGTTGGAAAAGTGAATAAAATTGTTTGTTCAGTAGTGTCTTGCCTTGTATAACTTTTTCTTAAGGTTCATCCGAGAACACTGGATTTCAGCAAAGATATTCACTAGACAGCTCTCTGACAAGGTGAGAACCGTAGCCTCTGCTGCTGTGATTTGCTGGCTGAGTTTGAGCCTGGTCGCAGTCTGTCCATCAGTGGAGTAAGAATGCTATGATGTTGCATTAGAACCCATCTCTTAATGACACGTGTAGCTCAAAATGTAGTGATTTCGATATATTACTCCTTGGTGACGCAGTAATGCATTGTATTCAGACTAAATAAAAAAGGTAGATGTCATTATGCAGCAGACAGTACAAATCCACAAACTCTTGAAGCAGCAGAAATTTCCTGAAAGAAAAGTTACAAATCACAGGAGAAAAAAATGGATTTAACTCAATGTGTTCAGAAAATGGGTTTTAGGGTTTATGCTGCTTCAGATTCTACTATATAGCGCTGACAATGTTGAGATGCAAATCACAGTGGGGCTGCTGCTAAGACTCAAAGAACTAGAAATCATGCATTAGTTATTGAAAATGTGAGCTGAGGTCTAAGGTGTGGTGTATTTTCGAATTACTTATAAGTTAATTTTAACATTAAAACAGATGCTGCATTGCTGTTCGTAGTTTATTTTTCATCTTGCAAAAATTGTTAGTGTGCCTTGGGCATATTACTTTGTGCCACAAACAGGTTTTATTACATGTATAGGTTTCAGTAGAGGTGCAGCATTACTTTGTGTTATCTGGAATGTAAAAATTTCCATTAATTAAGATAACTAGTGAAAAATACTTCGATTACACAGGGCTTTTTGGGAGCAGATTAACAAATGAATTCATTAAGGTGTCCACCTCTTCACCACATGACCATATGGAAAAATTAAACACCGAGTTGAGCTAGTTGGTACCCATGTGATAATCTCATGTAGAGAAATTACAGCTTTCATCAGTTCGTAGCCAGCACCACTGCTTTGTTGATCTGCACAGACTTATGAAGTCTGCGCTTGTATCTGTGCACTACATGGATGAATTAATTCATTTACAAAGCTGACGAGTAGCTGTAAATGAATTTTTGGGCCCCAGCTGAGAGAGGGAGTTTATCTACAAAGTGGGTTCATTAGATCTTCCAGTGACAGTGAATGTCCCCTGGTGCCAGCTTGTTACTGTGCTGAAGGCTTCCTTTCTCACTGTACCTGGTCTTTGTGCAGATTTGTGATGGTTACTGTAGATGGCAGCAGAAGCTAAATAAAATACAAAGATTTTAAAAATTAAACAAACTCCTCTCTGCTGCTGTCCTCAGTATGTTTTTTGTCTTGGTGCTTGCCAGCTGTTATTGAGGACTGAAGCAATTATAGGCAGCAGAAGCCAAATTAAATAAATTATATATTGAATTAAGGTTTTACTTATAGGCGGTTGGGGATTTTTGTTGTGTCTGTGGCTGTGTTGGCTCTTGGTATATCCTGTGTCAGATCCTAACAGCCAGTTGTAAAGCTCTGCTGATAATCTCTGAATTCCTCTTCTTTCTTCTGTATATGCAGTAGTATCAAAGAGCAGCAGCAATTCTGACAAAAGATAATGTCTTTGAGAGTACTTTTGTATTTCCCTTGTAATAAGGCTGCTGTTTGCTTGCTTTCGTTGCAACTAAATGGACTTTATTTTCCTGTTTTTTCTTTTCTTTAACATCCGTCCTTCCTCCTGCAGTATGCTGGCTGTCTGTAATCTGTGTCCTTGGATGTCAGCTCCTCTCGGTGCGCAGAACACAAGGAAAAATGTTACAATGTGCCATCGTGCCAATTAGCTGCTTAATAAGACAGCTTATTTCCTCTTCCCAATACCTTAGTACATATGAGAAGCACAGGGGACTCTTAGGACAGGCATTGGCTGGTTAGAAGTATTTACAGTATTTGGAATAGTGGACTGATCTTTAATGGGAAATGACTCGTAGCATAAAGTTTATTACACAGAGCAATAGATGACTTATAAATAATGAAAGGGCAGAAACCCAAATGATTATGTGTGAACTTGAAAACAGGCTTTAGGGGCAAGCAATAAATAATAAATGTACCAAAAGTTCCATACGTGATTCGCAAAATTGCTTCAAAAGAATAAGCTGTGAGAACTAGGGGTCTGCAGTCTTTGTTTTCACTCTGAAAACCATAATACTCAATTTTCTGCATGGCAGAAATTTTAAATTAGACAAAATGTAGGGCATCAAAATGACTATTGTTTTTGAAATATTTCTGAAGTCCCTTTATTATGGAAAACTATGGGAAAGTATGGAACTGCTGTTTCACAGTTGTGTTCAATATCTGATGAAGGTGGACACAAAGCTCTGGGTATTAAAGTTTATGAATGTATTAATGCACTGCTTTGGGGGAATTAAACTTTAATATTGATGATAAACCTTCCATAATAAAATGTGGGGAGAGCAAGACTAAATCTCTCTTGCAAAGTCCCCAAACTATTTAAATAACTGCATGTAAGCTGCAGCATCTCCTGAGATAGACTATAAATGAACTTCTACACTGTCATATGCATACGAATGTACATGGTGCATAAGGTGGGTTTTTGGCAGAGTTGCTTTCTGCCCTGCAAAGGATCCTGTCCCAAATGACTGTGTTTCTTCTAAGTGATTGATCTCCAGCATTTCTTCTGCAATATTTCTCTCAAGATACACCTCATTCACTGCCCAGAGTGCATACCAGTGGGAGGTTTTCTGTTCGCTGCTTTGAAATGGTGTGAGATTCTACAGTGGATTTTTATGCCAGTGTGATGTTGTTATTTTTAGATAACATTATGGAAGAGAAATTCTAACATTTGAAAATATGAAATGTTGATGAGATAGAGGAAATTGTAAGTTACAGTGATCTGGAATGTAGCATCAGACTTTCCTCAAACAAATATGTCTGAAAGAAAAACCCCACAAACTCATGCTTCTCATCAAACGGGGAGAAAATTGTCATTGTAGATAGCCAATATGAAAAGTGAAGATGTTTGGAAAGTTATCCATGAACTGCGAGGAGCTGACACGCAAGTCGATTTTATTGCTTGCATACCCCAGAGCACAGGGATGCAATCTGAAAGCTTGCGTTTAGTAGAGCTGGTGTGAAGAACTCAGCTGCTACAAACTTTAGAAGCAGTTGCTGACTAGAGCAACTACAGTGATCTGATGATCTTAGGATGTTGCGCTGTCAGTTTAGATCTGGTTCGGATAAATAGAAGATAATGTTTCAAGTATTATTCTCACACAACTACAGATTTCAAAGGGTGTCAGCAAAAACTTCAGCACAACAAATGTACTCTTCATTCTCTGCTCTGTGTTGCAGCAGAAGATGGGAAGTTTTAGGAGATTCTGCTCTATTATGCCTCTGATTTGGCTATAGCCATTAGGGAGAAAATTTATGAAAAAGAATAAATTAAAGGAGGAAGCATCTATAGAAACCAAAACCAGAGTGGAGTTCTTGTAGGGTTTTTGCTTTCAACTTTTTTAAGAAGTTGTAAGTCAGGGCACATTCTGTCAACTTCAGCTGTACAGGCGTGACACGAAAAACAGCCACCACCACCAGCACTCATGAAATAGTTATCTTTTCGGCATTTCACTGGAAACTAAGGCGATGTTAGCAGCTGAAGTAGTTGTCTATGGATTGTGATTCTTCACATCTGCTTTCCGAGAAGGGCAGTAGAAGTTATTTGTAGGATTCTTGGTAGCGTTTAGGGAAGAAGAAAGAAGTTGTGTCCCCATCTCTTGCATGCTTAACCTGACAGATTCTTTTTTGTCAGCACTGACAACTCCCATATAGGCCCTTTAGTTTCTAGGTCCTAGGTTTACAAACACTGTGATGTATTTCAGTGATTTTGTTTTTGAGGAGCCACAAATGCAGCCGTGAAGCCTAAATGAAGGAATAAGCCTATGGTTCAGTTTTATTTTAGACATTTCTTTTCAGATGTGAATTGTGCAAATGCTCATGGGGTCATCTGGCTTTAGCCAGAAATATACGTTATTGACCACATATTCTGATTGAAATAACAAACATAATTTCAGATTTAGAAAACCACAAACCCTAAATGGAGATTTATGTTTTTAATTTTTATTCATTGAAATAAAAACAAAAGAAAAAAAGAAAAAAAAGAATCTTGCTAGGTCTAATAAGCAGCCTTCCTCTTGTAAGTGCCGGGATGTGGACCAAATGCTGACATTTCTGGCTAATACAGCCAGTCAAATGGCACTTTTACCTGTCACTAATTTGCTTAATTTAATACAAACTGATAGGAAAATAACTGACCTTCTTTTGTTAATAGGGCAATTCTTAAACTCATAATTTTGACTTACCTTTATTAAGGCAGTTTCTTTGTTTCATTTGGTGTGTTTGCATATGCACGTCTGTCAGTGATTCAATCTTTTTCTCTTTGTGCTTTGTCCTTACCAGAAAGTATATAATCCTTTTGAACTCTCCTGAAGATGCTGAAGTTCTCCAGTTTCTCTAGAAATACCTGTAAAATAGAAGATTTGCAGAATTTGCAAAAATGTATTGTTCAGAAGACATCAAATGTTTCAAATCAGCTAGTTTCATATATATATATATGTATCAGACCTGACAAAAAGGGTGTTTGAAGATGGTTATCTGACGCAGTAACACAACATTGAAGCGTTCCATTGCCTCCTATGGCAGCTTCTGTTTCAAAAGCTTTGCCTGTAAGTGTGGTTTTGTTGATTTTGTTGTATTGGGTTATTGGTAGTGTGTTGTATTTCTCTGTTCCTAGAAGTGTGTATCGTCTGGTACCCGTCACAAGCTGAGCTGTGCAGTCTCTGAAGGATACCCAGTGCTGTGTGTATGGGTTAACACAGAAAAAGCTGCCCCCCCTCCCCGTTTAGATCACCTTTTTGTGAGATGTTGTCCTAATGACCTTCCAAGTCAACAGAATGCCTAGTGGACTCTACAACATTACAATCTCTTCATTTATACCTTTGCCAAGAGTAAGGCATTTCTGAATTGTGATACTGGAAGACATATATTTTTAATTTCTAGTTAACAGGAAATCCTTATGTCTGATCAATTCAAGACATTTTGAAGCAGTCGTTGCTATTACTAAAGTTAATCAAAACTCACTGCTGTGTAAGAAAAATCAATAGAAAACAGATTGAGATCATGTAAGTAAGGATAATTCTCCTGTGGGGCTTCTGTAACTTCACCCATCAATAAGCAGGAGCCTGACTGCTAGAAGTTTCCTGTGTCCTACTGCTATCTTCATTAATGAACTGAGTGCCAAATCCTCCCGTTACTAAACGTCACGTATCTGTGTTTTCAGCTACATAGTGCATTTTTTTTGTGACTTCCCATACTTTGCAAAAGAGTGATTTGTGAGCTAAATTGAATTTGGATGATTGCGCCACCCGAAGTGTATAAAACCTATCAGTTTTATAGGATCTTTCAGAAATTTCAAGACGTTTTCAATGCAGATGCAATGTAGGGAGTTGCAATGAGATCTGGTTTGAAAGGTCAGCTTCATTGGGACTTCATTTTGGGCAAAAAGCGAAGGGAAACTGCTTTCCCATTTAGCTTTAAGTATTTCATTTGGACGTACCTTGAATTTTAAGTTTTGTTCTGTATTCTGTACAATCATATTCTGCACTGTATCACTATATATAATATGTAATTATAGAAAAATGTTTTTATACATTTATAATACATAATTATATATTATAGTAGATTAATCTACACATATTTATTTTATATCTAACATTATATATATCTCTCTAGAATTTTATATATCCAATATTTTATGTTTATTAAGCACCTTACAAAATAGTGGTAGTATTTCAACAGAAGGTCAAACTACAGAGTGATTTATGGTTAATGACAGAACTAGGGAAAATCTGCGTTGTTTTGACTTTGTGGCATGTCTGTACAGCAGTTGTCATGGTAGGCAAATAATTGGCAATCCCGTCTGGTGATTTACTGATGCAGGAAAACGGCCTTAACCTATGTGCATTTTGGCTTTGGGCAGAGTTATGCAGTAACTGACTTGAGGAAGTGAGTGAAAACGATTTGCTTAATATACAAATTACTGTCCATTAGTTTATTATTTCCTGGTGTTATTGACCTTTTCTTACATCTCTCCCTATACTTGTATGAATGCTACAGTCAAATTTAAACGAACATTTGATGACAGACTGAAATCCTAATTAGTTCTCAGAGTGTGTGTGTCTCCTTCCTGTGGGCTCCTCACTAGCTGTTCTGTGCATGAGATGACATGGATCACATGCCAGTGAAAAATATGTTGTTGCTTGGTTTTTTTTTTTTTTTCTTTTTTTCTTCAGAACATGTTTTATTCAACCAGTATGCGAATAGAGTAAAGCTGTAGCTTGCTTTGAATCCAAGGGAAGCTGTCGATTCTTAAAGTAATTTCTTCTGACTTCATTTATTTATGCTCAGGTCAGGCAGCTGTTGCTTCCGTGTACAAGGTCTGTTCAGACTGTCTGTGCCCACCCTCTGATTAGCTGGAATCAAACCACTCAAATTTCTTTTCTGTGAAGATAGGGTTGGTATCTGAACTAGTTCTAGGATACAATATGCGTAAACTCAGCTATTGGTGTCTCTGCAGTCAATTCAGTCATTCTGTTTTCTTTCTACTTCCAAACTAAGGCGTGGTCTCAGTTCCTTTTTCCCCACAACACAATGCCAGGTGGATTGAACTGTGCGTATATGGGTAGCTTGGGGGTCCTTCTTTGGACTGCTTTTTGCTGGAAACAAACAAATTCTATGATGACTTTATAAGACAGATTTCCAGCTGAGGAGGAAATCAGAGTTATATTTGTAATGATGATTTCGTTATGTACCTGTTATTTTTATCCAAATGATGTAACTTTTGTTTGTAACACATACCCCTGATTTTTCATGCGGTGCATAGCTTACTGCGCTGAAGGAATTGTGTGTGCTGTTGGTAGGCTACGAGAAAGGAAAAGGGATTATAACTTTTTAAAGTTTTTGCCTCTATAATAAAGTACTGCTCATATTGAGCAAAGGATTTTGGGACAGTGGAAACAAATTTACATACTGTGCACATTTCAAATTGTTACTTTTTCACTTGCCCTACTGAAAGCAGACAGCATTCAAAAGTGGTAAATACACATGTATTTACATGCATTTCACTGTGCATATCAAAGTGCTGTAAGAGCGTACTCAATGGAGGGTAACCGCATCTTTCTAGTCATTAGGAACCACTAATGTGTGGTTAAAAAATAATAATTCTGAAGACCTATTTACCTGATAGATTTAATGGTCCTGATGGAACTATTAGAAGCTAAATAACAAAGCTTTTAAAAATCTCCTAAATATTTCTAAAAGACCTAATGGTTCCTGAGGAGCTACATTTGTAGTCAGTTTGGCAAGCTGCAGATGCCATTTAAGAAGCCAACAGCAGAATGAAATGATATAGGAATGAATAATCTGTTTATGATGCGAACAGTTAGCATGGCATTCTGCAATTGTGGAATAAAATAATTCAGCTAAAATGAAGTTGTCTTTAAAAAAAGGAAAAAAGGGTACAGCTCTTGTCATAACATTATTTAGATGTTTATTTCTTTACATGCTCTCAAACAGGTCTCTTATGCCCCAGTTAGGAGTAAGTACTTCTCTGGTAGGCTGAAGCCCCGCAGTGGTAGGTGTACCTAAAACACGGCTGCAGAAGGTGAGGCAGGTATAGCTCACACAGCTACTGTTAAACCTTGAGAATGAAACACTCGGGGGATTTTTTTTTTTTAATCCAAGAAGGTAGGGAGTTCTGTATTGTTAGAAAATTTCTAAGAAATTACAAAGAATTTCCCTTTCCTGGTTAATTTAGGTTAGTAATACATTAGTTTAGTCCTTGGTAGTAATGGCTTCTTGACTGTAACCATTGCTCCCTCAAGTTCCGTGTGTGTGTGTCACACAGTGTTTGGTCAATCTGTGCTAAACAAGAGGCGAAAGGCAAGCAAGCCGTAGATGCAAAGCAGCATTGTTCCACAGAACAGTAAGAACTGTATTACGGAGGGGTTGAATCTCAGCCTGCCTGTCTGGCATCCCAGAGTAGGTGTCCAACTGTCAATTTAAGTTTGGAGTCGTCTAAACCAACTTTGTTATCCGAGTGGACTCCATCTTGCCTAGCTGGCACTCTAATAAAGGCATCTTTTCCTAATGCCCTTTCTTGACACCTTTTAGTCAGGCCAGTTCATCTGCAATAGCATTTTTCAACAACTTGCCTTTTTCTTCCAGCACACAGCCTGAACTTCTATGAGAGATAATCCGTATTAAATATAAGGATCGCTGTAACCCTGGGGCCTTGATCCATGTAATGAAGCCAGGTCCATTTAGAGAAGTGCCTAGGAATGTGGATCTTGCCTTTAAGAGCATTTTCCCATGCTTATGATTTTTTTCTTTCCTTTGGCTACAAATCTTTTCTCTTACCACATGAATCAGTAAACTTTCACCGAGACTGTACATCCATGTTTCTTGGAAAATATGTATTAATATTTTTTTGTATTTGGTAAGAACCGAGGATCATTTTTCAAATGATCTGTGAGTACCATGTAAAAGCTCCACTCTGCTGTGACACGGGCAATACTCCTGGTGTGGCTGGACAGCTGGTGTGCTGTAGCAGGTGCTTGTTTTACCAGATTTAGTCTCTTTATATTTTTCCTAACCTTCTTTTCCTGCCTACTGTCAGTTTCCCTTTGTGCTTGTGTTGTCCAAGACAAGCGTGGCTGCCAAGCGCAGCGGAGCCCTGATTTCTACACCGAGACCCCTGTGCATCGCTGCTGTATAGAGTATTATGCTGTGGTCAGTCCTGAGGTGACTTTGCATGGGATGCAGTGCCGCTCTTCAGGCTTGCTGACACAGCATGCTTCACTTCAGTGTTTTGTGCCTCAAAAGACACTTGAACCCAGAAAAGAAAACTAATTCAATATGGCAGTGATTAAAATTGTAGCTCTAGAGTAGCAAAAATTCCCGGTCTTCAGTTCTAACCAAAGAAATATTTTCCTTGATTAATAAAGATACCTAATGATTAAAGAGGTCAAAAGCTTCTTTATAAAACAAAAGAATTTTTTTGTTACGGCATGGATAACTTAAGGGATGCTTGTTTTCCTCAAACTGTTTGCTGCTAATGAATATAAAATTCAAATATGTTTGATGTTCATAGCTGTAAGACACCACTGCTTCTAGTATAGAATATGTCTATTTTTGTTGGGCTGGAAAGACAGTTCATTAGGAAAGCCAATACAGAATTTGGAAGTCTATTTCCTTTTAGTTCCCTGATTTGTTTTGCCGTGTTCAAATTCTCCAGTGACTTATCTCTTCAACTTTGCAAAGCTGCCCGGGTTTTAAAAGGAGTGGGTGAAGAAGTCTGTCATGTAGCTGCCAGCCTAATGTCTAGCATCTGACTGCTCTTCCATGAATGAAACTTCAGGAATGGTGGTGTTGGTAAATTAAAATCTGTAGGTATAGATTAGGTGTATAGAGCATCCAAGTAACAAAGTAGTACAGACACTATGAATAAAACGATGAAGCTGCTGATCTCATTATACAAGAGTAGTCTTCTCATTAGCTCAATTGAGTCAAATATTTCTCTTGCTGGGTTACTGTTTCTGATTCCAAAGCAAAAAAGGACAAAGAATGTCTTTTTTTGTCCTTAAGTTGCTCATCATGTTTAAATAAAGAGTTATTTCTATAAATAAAAGTATGATCTGCACCTGCGTGAGTATATATCCATCTGTAACAGCAGCAGTGCTTACTTGTTAAGAGTGGAACTAAGTTGCTAGCGAGGAGTGGGCATGAGGACCTTGACAGTGGAACATGCAGAAAGACGTGTTTTCCTGTGTCCTTCGCTCAGAGAATCACTACTGCTCAGAGCTCCTAGACACATGAACGCATCCAGAATCTCAAAGTGCAGACTTCACAGTAACGAATACTTTGAGTATATAATCTGAAAGACTCACCAGATTTTAAATTTCACAGTTGTCTCTTGTATTATGGGCCAAAGGAAAACTCTGCGTCTGAAGGGAATTGCAGTTGGGAGTTTGGTACCAGAGCCAAAAGCTGCCATCTGTGGTTGTGCTTTCTAGACTTGAATGAATTAACCAGCTTTTGAAAGCTGAATAATCCTAATCTCTGGGAATTTTGAGATGAAAATTGCACTCAGGGACACACCTCTATTTCCAGAGTGCTGGCTTGCCTAGATGTACACATGTTTAAAAATACATTGGTATGGAAATCCTTTAAGGTTTGATCCACCAGAGTTACAATATCACCAAAGCAAAGATGTTTGCATATATGTGTGCATATCTGTCTATCTATATATAAATATTAATAGTTCAGGTGCTATACCACTTTGAAACATTGTTGACAAATTCAAAATCTTTCAGATTTAAATAGTAGCGTGGGGTTCTGGCCCAACTTCAATTCTTGTTATGTCATCTCCTGCCTAAACTTCTGTAAAATGGTGACTCTTACACATTGTATTATTGTCTTATGATTGCTTAGCCTAAGGAAGAGAAAAATGTGTGAAGACATACTAGCAGTCTTTAGATGCTTAAAAGGTTGCTGCAGAGATTAAGGTAGTGATAATAATGCAGATCCACAGGGAAAAGAGCAAAAGGGTAATGGGTTTAAATTGTAACAAGAGATCTAGATTTGTCATGAAGAAAAGCTTTCTAACTGAAAGCTTAAAATTAAGAACAGGAATAAATGACTTGGAAAGTGGAATTTTCATAACTAAAGGCTTTTAAAAAGAATTTAGATGGATGTCTCTACAGAATGACTGCAGTTGTATAACCTGCTTTTTCAAGTTAATTCACTGTCTTATTATTCTGTCTCCATTGCTTGTTTCCTTTTTTCTATATTCTCTTTTCTTTGATCCTGTTTCTCTCCCTTTTTGGAGGTACTGGTGTTTGGAGAAGTTCTTGGCCAAATTATTATCAAAGGAAAATAGTTTATCAAACACTTTGTTTTAGATGGGCACTAAAGCCCCCAGCTATTTTCTTGGTTCTTTATTGTCATTAAATATCAAGTCTTGAGCTGGAAATTCAAGTCTGGGTTGTTTTTTTTTTTTTTTTTTTTTTAATTAAAAAAAAGTCTCTAATTGATTAAACTAGTTGCAGAAACTCCTGTTGCCCCATTGCATTGCTGTTAACCACCTTAGAATCTGTAATTTTACGCCTAGATTTTGAAAATCTTGGACAAGCAATTAGTTATGAGTAAAATACTTATGATGGACTTGTGCTCAGTTAAGTCTGGCTGTCTGCAATCACAAGGCCACCTCTAATTATCCTCATGTATGTGTATGCAATCAGAAGACTGCCCTGGGCTTTACAGTTTGACTCTTGAGACCATGCATTTGACTCAGACATGTTATAAAGAAGTCAACACAAGCTTGCCACATCATCACTCTGTAACTGAAATTCTTGCTGTTGCTGCCTTGCAGAGCCTGCTGTTCCTGGTGGGTAACCATCGTGCTCGTTGCACACAAAAAGCTTTGTGGACTGCTGGACTGTGGTGGTTTTCCCAGATCCCACCCCGCCAGCATCAGCTCTAAAGCTGCAATGTGCTATCTTTAGATGTGAGCTACTAGAAAGTGTGAGGCAATGTCTTGGGCTGCAGTTGGCAAACAAAGACAAAGCAAAGCTTGCGATTGCTGTGCTTGAAAGTGGAGAGACAATCCTTGAAAACAGAGCTGCGTTTGTTACCAGCACTGATATTGAGAGAAGTATCTTAATAGGGAGTGTGGTTATTTGCCATCTTCAAGGATTTGGATCTAGTTCAGTCTAGGGCATGGTTGTTTCCTGTTAAGTAGGTGTAATATGATGGCCTCAGGACTTCAATTATAATCATACAAGGACAATGCTGAGGATATTACATTCAATGTAAATGAATTATCAGCAAAAAAACCCCAAACCAAAACCCAAAAAAACCCCACCAAAACCTCATCCAATATCACATCTATTTTAACTTCTGAAACAAAGATGTGTTTATAATTCATTATGTGCTATGGTTTTGCTTAGGAGCTAGGCAGACACATCCCATTGCAATTGTTCTAGGGGTACGTACGGACATTTTGGTGGGATTTTGATTTTTAGTTATAAGGCAGCAGTTAGCTATAGAATTCTCTTTAGGTTTTCTTTGCTGCTATATATTGCGTGTTTGTAGACTTAAAACTTAGTGAAATCTATTTCTTATTTTACTGTGGCACTGCAGGCTTCTGCCACATATTCAGTTGTGATGAACCTGATGCTTAATCTTCCTGCATCTGCCTGTTGTCTTTTGTTGGACTCTTGCTGCCAATCAAGGAATCTAGGGGTATTTAAATGTGGTAAATTATATGGTAGTTTGAATTTGGTAATTCATTTTTTGATTTGAAAATATGTAAAATATGAATAATTGCAGGAACTCTGCTTCTGCATCATATAGATACGGTTTTCAGTGTATCTGGTAGCATATCCTGCCACATCAAGAAGTTAAAATGAAAAATGGTTTCACTGCTTGTTTATGTCCATAATAAATGCTTCCATTTATTGGAATAGAAACCCTAAGACAATGTGTACATCAGAGTTAACCCCTCCCCAAATATGAAGCTGAAAATGTTCTTTTTCAGTTGTGGAAGAAGTTAAATGCCTTCATTTCATTGGAGTGCGTCCAGAAAGTGCAGTTATTTGTACCCTCTCCTTTTTGCTATATCTCTTTAATATTTTCCATTCAGCAGATGAAGTGTTTCAAACTGTAGATGTGAATGTTAAGGTGCAGGTGTTTTGCTTGTTCTGAAAATGTTTTTGTAAGGTCAGGTCTAACCACTAAGCAGGACTGTAGCCTTGTCTTACAGAGCAGGGAGGTTTGTGGCCTGAGGAAAGACTGAGGGCAGAGGAGGTGTCCAAGAGGTGTGAATGGGAATTACACATGTATGACTTGTTTTAAGGTTCTGACTGAATAATTCTGAACCTATGCTGATTTTCTCACTTCTGTAATCACTCTGTAAATTTGTTAATATCTGTGTATGACATTAATTTCTGGATTGCTAGCAGTGCAAACTGTATCCCCCAATTCAGATCCAGCTGGGTTCAGATTTTCAGTCGTGAGGCAGGGGTTAGCCACCTTACCTGTAAAGTTTCATGTGTACAATAAGTTAACATACACCATATTTATGCTTAGCAGTTGATGAAATTGACTGTTTTATAATGAGGATTGAAGAGATCAGAATTTGTTAGCTGTTTATGCTGGAAAGAAGGCAGGAAAGAAACGCAGTACACTTTTTGCAGTACCTTTTCAAATCATTATTTTGTTTTTTCCTTACCTGAATGTCTGATGCAAGATCCGAGCTGTTTGCAAATAATGCTTTTTCAAAAAAGGACACATTTTTGTGTTTGAAATGGAGATCAAATCAGATAAGTTGATACTTATAGTGACAGTGGATATTTAAGCAATACTATAACTTAATAGGTTAAATAGTATTATTAACATGTATGTGTTTGAGACTGGAGGTTTTTGCATACCTGATGAAGTTTAAATACATAAGCTGCAATACATAAATGCAAAGTTATGTTTCAAAGGCAATGTTTTTCCTTCCTGAAAGATAAAATGTAAACCATTTAAAACTAAACAAACTAAAAAACCCATGAAACAAAAAAACCCCACAAGTCCAAACCAAAAAGCCCCATTTAGTCAGGGTGGTTGACTCATGCTAAGTACCAGTGTGGATTCATAGGTAATATTAATGCTTGGGAATAAGTCTCTGGTCTTGGCAATTGCTGTCATTTCATTTGCTACAGTGAATGGATGCAGATATGTGAGCGTGAGCTGGATGTGGAATAGATAAAAATATCTCCCTGTTTGTTGTGTACTTGATATTTCTATTGCTTGAAAAATAAAACTGATAGCTGAACTAACAATATCTATTGATTTTACTGCTCAAAAAGCATACATACTAAACAAAGTGTTAAGCCCAGGCAGTTTTTAACCTTTATTGTTCTGTTGGTATTGCAGTGAGGAAAAATCTCCTCTGCCCAGCAGAAGTGATGTAACGAGCTACCATATATCAAGATAAATTTCCAAAACGGGTGAAGATAGGTAAAGCAATTACAAGAATCATAAATTTCAGGAGGCAAGTGAGATATGCTGACAAAATTTCCTACACCATACTATATTATTGAGGAAAAAAACCCCACAAAACCGAAGTTTCTTTTCCTTTGTTTTCCTTCTTTAATATTCTGTGGAAGACTAAGAGCTGAGTTATTAAGGAATTGACCAAATTTGTTATTTATTAACTTGAGATTTTTGCCGTTTGACGTCAGCAAGGAAGGAAGTTTGTTTGGGTAGGTTAGGTGACGTGAAGACAGCTGAGCACTACCGATGAGCACGTGGAATGAAAATGCGAAGCTAAGCCTTGGAAAGTGCCATCTTCCCTCAGAGGGTTATATCCCGTGTGATTTTTGTCCTATTCAGTTCTCACATGGAAATAATCACGTAGCATGGAAGGATAACAGCTACCTCAACCTGCTGGTTTCACTGAGGCACTTGCTGCATTGTTAGGGCCGTCACGTGTTAGCTATGAGACCCTGTGTGGGAAGAATCAATGTTGTGTACCTCAACTGTGGTCTGTGCCACCAACGCTGAAAGTAAGAAACAATACATCAGTCTGTTGAAAGGAAAATGTTAATGCTTTGGTATTCTGCTAGAGGAAAGGAAAATATTGATCTCTTTAAATTTCATTTTAGCTAGGAAGGTGTGAAATAGTTTTGGGGTAAAAAAGGTGTGGGAAATAAACTTATTGAACAGAATCTTTCCTTGATGCCCCTTGCCTTGATGCGACCATTTTCTGTATGTCTGTATTTTCCTTCTTTTTTTTTTTTTTCTTGTGGTAGTATTGAAAGCCTTTTCCCTATTTGCATATGCCCATAAGCATATGACACAAGTAATGAGATCCAGCTAGTGGATGCACACAAGAGGGGGATGTGGACTACAGCAGGTCACACAGTCTGACCCTTTGTACCATTTGCCGTTGCAGACCATGTCTGTAGGGGTGGGGTTGGAGAGGAGATTTTTAAAAAAAGAATCTGGAGGACATTAGGGATGACTTTGAAGATTATATACTGTGAACTCCTGCACAGAGGAAAAATCCTTTGTTCTAGAGTCCCTGTGTGGAATTAGGGAGAGCTTGTGGGAAATGACCGAATCGGAACAGTTTCATGAGTTATTTAAAATGATAATTTATGATCACCATTGAGCTGAGGAGTTTGAATTCGCATTAGAAAACCTTCAACATATGTTAGTTAAATACAGCAATTCCATCTTGTTTAAACATAATAGACACTGTGCTGAGTCACTCCCTATTGCTTTATGCAGAGCATGCTTTGCCTGTGCCTAAAGAGTATTGCTAAAGAGACTGCTGAGTAGAGAGGGCTTTAACAAAGCGATCTCAAAGTAAACACTGACATTTGTTACTGCCTCTGTTCAGCACTGCTGAAGGTCCCCGGAAACTTGGGAAATTGAGCTGTCAGATCTACCAAGAGAAAATGAAACTTTGTTCTATGGCTTCAGTCTCTTAGGAAAGTTTTTCAGGTCATTTAGCATTAGTATTGTGAGGAGGGCTTATTATTATTTTCCTAAAAATTATTGCCTCTTGTTGATAAATATAGAGTGACAGCTTGGCATTGCTATTAGCCCATTTCTGTTTGGCTAAGGCACTGCCTTAAAAACTGACAACGCATTTTGCAGTCGGCTTCTCTCATCCATCAGCAGGACAGGATGACTGATGTGTGTCAGATGTAACCACTGTATCAATCGACTTGTAAATTGTAGTTAAGCAGATTCACAGCATCACTTGGCAAGTAAGCACAAAATGCTCTGGGAAAAAGATTCCCTTCTTGCTGTTTCCAAGCATAAACATAGCTGCTGTTTAAAAAAGATAAAGATCCAGGGGGAAAATGAAATGCCAGTGAAGGCAACATTTGACCCTTCGAAACTGTTGATCTGGGCTTGATTTGAGATTTTGGGAGCCTAATTTGAGAGGAGGGAAACCTCAGCATTTATAGATGTCTTATTAACACTTTCTTTGGACTGCTGCTCTCATGAGTTTTTATAAAATGTGTATGTCATAATGCCAAGCGATTTCAGAGATATACCAACAGTAACTCTTCATCCTGAAGAAATTGGTTCTAAATCAAAAAAACCAAACCACCTCCTAATTTTCATAGTGATTTTCAATTCCATGACTAAGGGCCTGGAAAAGGCTTTGGAACTTAAAAGTGGGAGTGGAGCAGTTCTGACTGGTTTTGCTCCCAGTATTGCATACTGTTTGAAGCTGGGAGAATAGAGAGCAGCCGTTACTGGTGTACTAGTATTTCAGTAGTATTCTTCATTTTCTGCTGGGGACTCAGTTAAGCAGGTTTTAACCGTTCCTTATTCGCGCTCCGTCAGCCAACCGAGCAGGCAGATCAGTGCATAATAAAAGGTTGAGGATTGGTGTCTGATTTCACAGCTCAACTGCTCCTCCAGTAAAAGTATAGCCGGGAAGATACAGCTAGTCTCGCCACAGCCCTAGGCGATTAAACTGTGTAGCTATGGTGGTAAAAAACGGAACATAGATTTAGCGTAAATTCATGTTTACACCTTCAGGCAACTGTACTGTGAACACTGGATATAGGACAGTTTCAGTGCTTATCAGTACTGCTTGCTGAATATAAAGGGGTATTATGGCCTCTAGTATCAAGTCCTGCAATCTGCATGCAGGGTTCTTTAAGACAGTAATCTCTTTTCCATTGGTTCCTATGCTCAAATGGATGAGGAGTGAAAGACTAAAGGCCGAAACATGCCAAAATCCAACATTTCTCTGTAGAGAGGTGGATATGCAGCAAGAAAAAGCCACCCTTTATTACAGAGATATGTTATTTAAAGCTGACTGTTCTTACTAAATTAATGGAAACTTTATTGCATGTGAAAAAAATTGTTTTATTTGGAACCTTAATTTTTTTGGCTTTACATATGTTTTAATCAGTAGACTTTCCTCACAGGTACAGTCAGTACTTCTGCCAAGCTGTGAGCTCTGATATTGCCAGGATTCTATTTAACTAGATGTCATTTGATTTATAATTCAGTGACTCTAATTTAAGAATCTAAGCCTCGGATAACAGAACAGGTCCCAGGTAGAGTAACTTCCTATGTAAATTCAGCTTAGTAAGTAACCAGGGAGCTGGTTCTGCATTTGAGATGGATCAAAACACCAGGAGTCAAGTATTGGCTGCCTAAATGTACCTCCTGTTGGTGGAGTGACATTTGGACAAGCAATACGAGGTATAAGATATAGTTCATCTGAAACGGCAGCTTTTTCTTGTGGGTCTGCAGAAGCAGAGCAATCTGCAAGAACTGGAAGTTGCAGTGCTGCCCTGTCCAGCAGCGAATTTCAACCCAAAGCAAAGTTCTGTTCTCTGCCGCAGAAAGCAGCACACCAGATAAACATGCTCAAGCATCTGCTCATCCTGAAAGAAACGTACAAGCAGATTCTGCACCTTGACTTGTGCGCTGTCGTAATGTGTGCGTGAACACTGTGACGTGAATGTTCAGTTCGCGCTTGCCTGCGCAGACTGACTGGTGTAAATTGTGGGTCGGTGTTTCCTTCCCTTTCTTTCCATGTGCCACGTGTTGGCAGTAATGCGTTGGCGTTGTATTCACTTTGGTTTATTAAAGCCAAGCAAACGATGAAATTTACATCTCGGTATCATTTTATTTGCAAATCCACCTATGGTAAAACCAATGTTTTTGCTCCATATCAGATATGAATAGGCAGTCTTGGAATCTCAGTGAAATGCATGATCATGGATGCAAACTAGAAGTTTTTGTCTTTTACTAGTGGATCTTCCTAATAAAAGAAGTTAATGGTACTCTGAAGTCAGGACTGGTTTGTATCTGGAGCCTAGGATGTCTGCTGTGTACTGTAACATAGGGAACACCGAAGAGCTGTCTGTGGGGAAAGGATTTAAGTGCCGGGAGCGCCAGGAGAAGCCTGCGGAACTTGTGTCACAGTTCACAAGATGGCACCTGTTATGCAACGGATAGGTGAAGTTTTTTCCTTTGAGCAATAAGAACACGGAAACCCCTGTAATCAGAGGGACCAGTGCGCAGGGTGAGCTTGTGCTGTCTGCTGCTGGATGCTTTGTAGCAAAGGGTGGTACATCTCCTGCTGGAAAACTGCATAGTATCGTGCAAGGAAAAGAAAGTCTTTCTTATGGAAAAACTGGAGAACGAAAGTAAGAATATTGTTATGCTGCTGTGGGAGTCCTTGCTGTGTCTGTATCTTGAAGAATGGTTTCAGTTTTATTCCTTCTATTTAAAAACAAAAACAAACAAACAAAAACCCCCAAAAAACAACAAACAACAAAACAAAAATAACTGGACAAAGACAAAAAGGGCAGTTGATGATAGATGTTGTGTAGATAATGATGCAACTGCTTGTAACAACCTAGCAACAAACTCTGTTTGAATTTGCTTAGTTAGGACTCCTGTATCATAGATGGAAGATTGAAAGCTATAAAGGGCTGACATTGCTCTGCCATGCAGTAGAAAGACATTTAGTTAAAATCAGTTTATGAAACAAAAATGACTTTTAGTAGAAGAGTCTCCAATGCCTTTTGTACCTTTTCTGCATCATCATCTCAGTACCTAGTTTTATGTAAGGTCTTGCTTGTTGTACCATTGAATCCTGATTAAACAGTACTTCACTGAGCCAATGGCAGTCAGTGGACAGGACATTTAAGACTTGCCATGCGCCTTTTCGGGGCAGGTAGGTACCAGCTCCTCTACATGTTGGCTTGAGCCCCTTCTCTGACACGTTAGTCACACAGGGAACAGAGTAGCCGCTGGCAAATTGTTAATCAAATTGTCACAAAACTGTGTGGGCGGTAGGTGGGTTATAGACAGCTAACACAAGGGCATGGAGGAGAGAAGTGAGTGTTCACACGTTACTTCTGGCAAAAAAGAGAAAGGAGATCAAATGTTCTATAACTACAACTCTGAGTCAGAAGCTGTCTGGCTATAGCTAGGTATCAGTGCCACGTCCACCACTTAGGTGAAACTGGTGAAAATTCTCACCATGCAGTTTCCAATACAGATTTGGAAAATTAAGCTATTTTTATACACGAGGAGGAACTATTTTAAATGTTTCTTCTATCCTGTATACTCTCTTCAGAAACCATTTAATCCTCCTAAAAGCTTATTTTTAGGGACATTGTCTGTGTTTTGAAAGTATTAAGAATAATCTTTCCTTGGAATTTGATGTCTGTTTCGGGAGCGAGTTCTCACCTTCATAATTTTGAGCTGGCTAACAGCTATCTGCTTTGACTGCATATCTTCATGCTTTGAAACTAAACCAGCCGCAAATCCTTCTGATGCTCAGTTCTGCTCAGGGAGCAACAAAAGACATGAAAATTTCATCATGAATAAATGAAAGCTTTTTGGTTACTTTAAGTAACAAGTTTTCTCTTGTGGAGAGGTTTGATTTCAGAGGCTTGTTTAGGGCGTGATTCAGCATGAGGACTTCAAAGGGGTGAAGGTGTCGATGTTTGGAAGCCTGGTGAATATTAGTAGGGTTGCCTGCACAAGGCTTGGTCATGAGCTGGCTTGGGCTGCCGTGCTGGCAAGCGATGGTCTCTTTGGCGCATGTTGTTCCCACATTTTCCCCTCTTTCTGAGGGCTGCTGCTGCTTTTCTGTGTGTTTCCGAGGAAAGGTCTGTGCCTTAATTGCTCTGGGTTTGGGGGTTGTTTTGATGCATTTGCATTTCTCTCATGAGTACATTTACCTTCTCTCATTTGCTTAGAGGTTTCTGTGAATACTGAACTAGTCTATGGTAAGACAGTAATCATTATAGAGGGCTCCTTTTGCTGTGGCTCAAGGAATGTAGATTACTTTCAGAAAACATTTCATTTCCCATACTGACAGAGGTATGTGCTCTGCTTATACCTTTGGTTTGAGGAGTTCATTCTCAACAATGGCAACAAATACTAGAGACGCCAAGACATACAAAATGTCAATGTCAGAAATATCCGCATATGTGTCATGGTATTGCTGTTTGCCAAGGGCTGATGCCTGTGAAAGCAGTACCTCTGAATAAGAGATGATTGATTTGGTTCTGAACTGTTTCACTAAAATAACTAGAATAATATAGAAGTTAAGCAAAATTACAGTGCTTCTGAACTAGATTTGTGTCTATGTAGGTTGTCTATTGCCGTTTTTCCCCTAGAGCTTGAGTCAATGGAAGGATTCTCCATCTTTCTGGAGTTTTGATTTAGGCTCATCATGTTTTTGTTGACCTGAATTTGTTGTTCCCTGGAAGCTGGAAGTTTGCTGATGTTGACGTATTTTGATACATATTTTAATTGTCAGTTAAATACCTTAGAAAAAGTGGATGCTTTTAAGCAAATCGTTAGCAAGAGGAAGCTTTCATATGAAAATTCAAACTTTGCGTGTATTTGTGGTCTTGAAACAGTGACAAAAATCAAACTGTTTCTCTGATCATAGATTTCAATACAACTGATTTCCCTGGGCTAGCCAGGGTTTCACTTCCATGCTGCCATCTTTGAGGAGAAATCTTTAGGAAGAGGGTGTAGGTACAGTACAGAGTGGTATCTAGGGACATTCTCATTCAGTTTCTAACACAGTCACTATTTATCCTCTAAGTTGTAGTATCTTAAAGCACTACAGAGCCATTGAAAATTCTTGCGAATTCATTTGACTGCTGTTATTCCGGTTTCCGTAATGTGTCGTGGGAACAGGCTTAACCCAATGGCAGAGAGGAAGGACTTAGTTGCAGGGAAGCGATACCAGAATTTCGCCTTAAATTCTGTTCTTCATGTATCCAATTTGCTGCATGTTGCAGTACTTGCTCAGAGCATCTGCTTTTTATTGCCTGCCTTTTCTATTCTTACTATATTTTTGCTGCTGTTTCTCTTAAACTGTACCATGTTAGCACTATCTACATAATTTCATAGCTTGTATACCTTCATAAACTTACTGTGCAAAGTATTATTTCTTGCAAGCTGTATAGATTTATTTCTCTTAAATATACAAATTTTAAATTGTCCTCAGGACTCATGCTATTTGTTCTTAAATTGAATCTTATTTTTCGTAATCCAGTTCCAACTGATCGAGTATTCCTCATATTATACTGACAGAAATAAACACAGAGCTATAAGTGCTATCTTGCCAGGGAATTATATGAGCTTGTAATAGCTGCATGCAACTGAATTTTCATTTTACTTTATTTATTGGTGAGCTATCCTAGGATTTTGAATTGTTTCCTCACTTTTGTTTGCATTTATATGTATTTCTTCAATAAAAAGAAATCTCCTGTTATTTCAGGCCTCATCAACCTTCCTGAAAAATAACGTGAATAATAGTAGTATAACCAAAATTGAAATACATAACTGTAGCTTTCAGGCCTGCAAGAAACCTGTGCTAAACCAACAAGTGTTCAGAGCAGAAGGTGGCTTGTAATTGCAGCTGTGCATTGAAACTGCATTTAGAAAACATTTGTTATAGTTACAACATATTAACAAGTACCAGGGTACATTAAAATTTATTCTCAGTAAAGCAAACTTAGGGTTACAATGCTTTTAGGAGGAACTACCCAAGTCACGGGCAGCGCATGGCATGCTGCTCTGGTAGGAGATATGGGAAGGCTAGTTACCATATATATCATGGCACAAGGTATAACATACTAATAATTGGCATACCTATCTTTATCAGTTCTTATCTTTTAACTCATGGATGTAGAATACTAATAGCACAATATGGCTATTAGCAGGAAGGAAAAATGAGAATGCTTTTGAGAGCTGGGCGATGCTGTATGGCATTCATCTTGGGGCTAGGGAGGAGTCAGGTGGGTTTCCTAAGGCTGTTTAAAGCAGAGGGGTGTGCAGCCATGGTTTTGCTTGTATAAACTTTTTACTTTCCACAACAGTGAAATATTTACTTTCCGAGTCAAGACTGTCATGTTAGAGTAACAGCTGACCATACAAAGGAGATTTTATGATGTTGGCCCAACACACACATTTCAGTATTTCTGCCTATATATGTCTATACCCATATATAGGTGAAAATACTAAATATATGTAGGCCTGTATGTAACATATCAAAGACTGGACAAAGTATGTTCTGGTCTTTTTATGAAAGAGAATACATGTAGATACTAGTTAAGTTTACAGTAAGCATGAGAGACCAATTTATTCCAAAAAGAGTATATTTCAAAGATTCACGTCATTGTTACTAGTAACACGGTAACGACACTTCTGTTTGATTGTTTTCTGAAGTCTCAGTCCTAGAAACTTGAATATAACTTAACTTGTCAAAGCATTTTGGGGTAGGAGAGTGAAAGGTAGTTAAAATGCATTGCTATTAGCATAACATAAATGCTGTGCCATAAACAGTTCTTGATTCCAGTTAGTTATTTATTTAGATTTGTGCTTAGCTCCATTGTAACTGATGCCATGGAGTCACATTAGAAGTTTTTTCTACAAATAGTGTGCTCTGTTTCTGTAATAAGGCAGGTAGACCACTCTGGAGAAATAAATCTGAAAACAATCATTGATCAAAAATGATGTAGTACAATCAATCTTTCTGTGCCTNNAAAAAAAAAGAAACAGGCTACATTCCTGTGTCTGAGCTTTTGTCTTTAATTTCAGTTAAAGAAAATATTGGAGAGTATTGGAGAGTTTTAGTGGTGGTATGTTTCAATGATGGAGTGCCATGGGAGTAGGTTTCTGTGAGATTTCTAGCACAAGGCTTTTTGCTTCCGTTGGTGCAAACCAGGAGTCATTGGAGACATTATATGAGGCTGTTTTGAGTGGAATTACAGCCCAGCTGGGTTTCTCTGAGCATCCAACAAAGACAGTAAACTTTTTATTTCTTATCTGAACTCAGCTGAAATTTTGTACTTTGAGGTCTACCGATCATTATTACCCATACCCAAGGGTAGTACTGATTTTCCAAGATATGTGAGGGTGTTTACTGTCTATTACAGTGTCAGGATGAACTCCTAAAACTGTGAGACCTCAGTGATGATTATCATTACTCTGCAGATTCTGTTCCTGATTGTCTTTTAACACTCCTGAGTGAACGTCCCTGAGAGACTTGTGGGTTACTTGAAGCTTCTGCCTCAGTAAACCTAAAGTAATTCCACTCAGGAGATAAATAAGCAATGTCAGACATCCTCATCTTAGCGCTTTTCTTTGTGATTACATTTTGAAAGTATTTATTTAACTCTTGATTTGTTTTGTCTTTTCCTTCAACTTGATTTCACAGCAGATACTGCAATAACCTACTCACTTCACTGACTCTTTGAGGGTTAGGAAATATTTAACAATTCAGTTGAACAGATATAGTTGGGAATATTCTAGATTTCTTCTTGCATTGCTTACATTATTCCTCTTCAGGCAACATCTCCCCGTATTCTTTCCAGGTCTTTATTGTTCAGCATTTTGAAGCTTCTGCTTGGCATATTAAAAAAAAAATTTCCCTTTGAAAAAAAGTTCCTCTGATTTCTTACATTGATCCTTCCTGCTTGTGCATCTTTGATGTTAGTGTTATATCTGTTTCCTATAACCTCAGCAAGTACACCACTTCTAAAAAAAAAATAACTTTTCCCTTATGTTCTAATCTTTTGGGGTCTTGAATAGCCATTCCAGACTTCTATTTATTTTTCTACTGTGGAATCTCATGCCTTTAGACACGTTCAACTGCAAAATAAATATTTGTGTAATTTTACATGATATGACATTAATATGCTGTCCTGGGTTTGGCCAGGACAGGGTTAATTTTCACCGGACTCCAGGAAGGGGCACAGCCGGGGGGTGGGGGCTGACCCCACCTGGCCAAACAGAGCCCGGTATTCCATACCATGTG
>Ga0065711_1003799_pt1 | contig 26306 bp, 16 predicted proteins | sample Hoacrofraction12_FD_59098 | JGI IMG/M metagenome (GOLD analysis project Ga0065711, IMG submission 59098) | Hoatzin crop microbial communities from Cojedes, Venezuela - Epithelial fraction 12 v2 (version 2) | ecosystem: Host-associated > Birds > Digestive system > Esophagus > Crop | place... | reverse complement strand
CTCCCGAGGGACACCTCCCACGGCCGGACCTCCCCCCCCCCGTCATCCGTAGGACCGATGCAGCTTTGTGCAGTTGTACTGCCTGAGGGTCCCCTTCGATGACTTACTCAGAAAATCAGGAAGTGTCCAGCTGGGGCTTCATCGCTTCCTAACAAGTGAATCAAAATGTAAAAAAAACCTCAGCGTGGCTGGTTGCTTGTGTTTCTGCCGGGACTCATAATATCTCTTTTTTATGCTTAGAACTGTCCCCAACATCTTTTCTTTGTACTCTTACTTGATTCAGGTGGTCTTGAGTGAAATTATTTTTCCTTCCAACTCTAGCCAAAATACACATAAACCACCTCTGATGAAGGGTGTTTTTCCTTAAAATTGTAAAAGTCACATTTTCATTTTAATTCTGAGTGCTTCAGAGGTTCGGCTCTATACGTTATTCTCCAAGGATGCTCTTCTATCACAGAGGATTACAGGGTCAATGCAATTAAAACAGAATTTTGTGTCAGTCTGGGTAAGTGCCAGCCCTTGTAAAAGAATCCAGCTTTCTGTAGATCTGAACAGATAGTTATGAAACATTTAGGGTTTATTTTATTTATAGTTTTAAGTTTTTATTTCCCGAAGATTAATTTGGTCTCTTAGAAAAGGGAGGAATCCTGTTTGGTGTTGGCCATGATTTTTGTTGTTACAAGGGAACTAAGATGACTTTTTCGGATTAAAATTGTTATGTTTTCCTCTAACCCAGAGTTCCTTATGGTGTTCTTTAAAGCCTTCTTATGCTGCATTTAAGGGTTTTAAAATCATAGAATCATAGAATGGTTTGGGTTGGAAGGGACCTTGAAGATCATCTGGTTCCAGTCCCCCTGCCATGGGCAGGGACACCTTCCACCGGACCAGGTTGCTCAGAGCTCCATCCAACCTGGCCTTGGACACTGCCAGGGAGGGGGCAGACACAGCTTCTCTGGGCAGCCTGTGCCAGTGTTTCGTCATTAATCAAACGTGTGTCTCGATGTGTTAGTACACACAAGCCTGCAAACACCTTCCCTCGCTGGCGTAGAATTCTGGGTCCCTAAAAGCCAGTGAGTACTGAAGGAAGCAGTCAGTCTGCTTGCTCAGGGACAGTGACGCAGATTCACAGTAGCTCAGTAAACACAGGCTTTGCAGAATTGTCCAAGCTTGCAGAAAAAGCAGGAGGGAACACAGTAGAGCAACCAAACTGTGTTACCTGCCAAATTATGGAATTATTTACTTTATGCTACAGGTTTCTGACTATAGTCTCTGCTCCTTGGAGAGGATACTGCAGCTGCCCCTAATGGTGTTTCCAGGAGCATGTCAGGAGGGGGACAAAATCCAAAGAGCTCTTGTAACCACTGGGAGAAAGAGGAGACAAAAACATCTCTCTGCAGCCAATTATGACCTCCACGTAAGGGCCGGGCCTTGTTTGCTCCAATGTAGTTTTGATTTTTAAGAACAGAGAAGTGAAAGGGACTGCTCAGGCCTCTTTAACTTAATCTCCCGTGATTATAGACAAACATAAAATAGAGTCTTTTCCCCCACCGCCATCCTAGAATAGACAAGGATTAAAAGAAAACAAAGCTTTTCCCCTGCTCGGCAGGAAATCATGGTAAACTTCTGCTGTCCCTGAGCAGATGAATCGTAGTAGCACAATGGATTTTTCTTCCAAGAATTGGTCTGATTGCTTGCGGGGTTTTTAGACCGTGTGGATTATTGATATCTGCAATATACTGCAGTAGTAAATTCTGCAGCGTAACTGTACACTGTGGGATAAAGTGCTTCCCTTTATTTTGAACCTATTGTTTGCTAAGTCATTTCATCCCCCAGCGTTCTCTCACCAGAAGAAACAGAGAACTATTGTTTCATTGTTACCTTTTATATGCCATCCATAATTTTAAGTTCCTTTATCAAATGTTTCCATCAGTCATATCCTTTGCAGGCTTGAGAAGTCCTAATATCTTCAATTGTTCCTGTTATCAAAGCCATTTCATACCTTTAAATACCCTTACAGCCCTCCTCTGTACATTTTTTCTGTTACCATTTTTTTTCAAGAAGGCCAGCACTGCATTCAAAAATGTGGTTCCAGTGTAGGTTTACACAATAGCTTTTTATAATTAGTAATTTATCCATAAGAGGACATTTTCTTTTATCCCGTGGCATCTTTATATCTCTAAGTGCCTTCAGTGAGTGCTGTGGTTTAACAGCTTTAGTAAAACCAGGTAAATTAGATCAAGAGGATCTCTCTTTTCATGCGTTCTATAATGGCTGGCTGTCACAGATGTTATTAGATCCCCAAAGTCATTTTTCTACATGTCTCCTATTCTTTGATTACAGTAGCTACCAACTACCCCATATCGATGTCAGTCTGACGTCCCTTAGAGAACTCTCCTCAGTGGAAGGTATGTGGGAGGACAGGCAAGATGGGTAGTTTTTGCACTAGACGTGTCGAGTCACCACTCTAAGGAAAGCACAGGCAGGTTGCGCTGTTTCTGTCAGCTGAAGAGCAGATGGAAAGCAGCTTAAAAGCAGTGAAAATCTCCATGTTGACACATTTAAAAGTTTAAACTTGGTTTTTAACTTGCACCACTGGCGTTGTTCTGGATACAAATCTGTACCAAAATAACTCACCTTCGCCGGGTCTTGTGAACTCTGTGCATCCAGACAACGATTACTCAAAGTGGCAACAAAATAAATCTTAACTGAAATCAGTTTGTTATTCTAGGAATCTTGTAATGGGCAAAAAGAGGGGAATACCTTTTATGCAAAGCCAAGAATTTATTGTTGGTCTGATTGAAATCTTAGTAGACTTATATAATATGCAATAAACAGTTGCTAGAATTAGTCCAGTTACTAAATTTTACAGACCCAATTATCTAATTAAATAAATCTCACTGTTAAAAAAAAGTCAGTTTAAATTGTTGCAAAGAAGCATGCACGAGCACACGCACACGCACTCGGTGGAGCGTGGTGTTAATGGTTGGGTTTGCTCCTTGTCTTTGTCAGGAGGAGTGTGATGTTGGCAGCTTCTTCATCATTCTAGGCTCCACTTGGGCTATTTTCATGTTTGCTGACACACTCGTACACTTTGTTCTTTCTTTGCTGATCTGCAAGTACATTACATCCCCGTTTACAATATACAGTGCATTTTACATGTGTTAGGTACTTGGGTTTTGTTTTCCTTTACTCCTAACACTGGTTTTGCACAGCTCCAAATTGTGCATATTTTTGATTGACCCTGGGTGAGTACTTGCGTCCTTAGTGTTATCCCAAGCTCCCTCTTATCAGCCCAGGCCTGTATTTTGTCTAAATTGCATCCAGTGTCCCTGCTTAGGAGGCCTTTGCTGTCATATCTTGCCTCTATTCCTATGTAATTGCACTGCTCACTGTATGTTTGAGGCCTAGATACATCTTTCTACGTAGAATAAGCAACTACCACTGTTATCTCTATAAAAATTATTACATCACATGACTCAAATAAGCAAAAGTAGACAGGTTAGGTAGTAGCTGTCTGATCACTAGGAAAAAAAATTTTGCTACAGCTGAACAAGCTAAACCAAGGTTTCCAGTCAGGCCGAGACAAGTTTGGCCAAGGCCTGCCAAACCTCACCTGTGATGCCGTGCAGGTTTGGTCCAAAACCTGTGGCCTGTGCCTACGAGCCTGGCTACAGCCCATTCCCTTCGCTGCAGCCTCGGGTGGAAACTGGCAAGCCGTTGTTGCTTTAACCGTCTGAAATCAAAGATTTGCTTAAGTTAATGGAATCTTCTGTAAAGGTGGTGAAAAGAAAGTGAAATAATCCGTACCAGAAAGGTGGAAAAAGAAAAAAAATACCCAGAAACTGTGTGAACGGTAAATGAAGTGGTCTCAAAAAAGAGAAAAAGAAATTTCTAGAAAATGTATCCAAAATGCTCAAGATCCCTTTTTTCCCTCTCACAGAAAGTCTTGTGCCATGAAAACTGGAAAGTGGATGTGAGTTTTCATTAATAAGCGAAATGTAAAAATGCTCAGAAAAATGAAGTATGAATGAATTGTGTTAAGGAGGTGATATTTTCCAGGGAATGAGATATTTTTCGTTAGCACTCACAATTGCTCTGCAAAAATGCTTGGAAGACCTGAAAGGTCCTGGAAAGTTGTATTTATGTCCATCTCTGGTCTTGACAGGAATAAGGAAGAGAAGAACCAGACAGCTACTCTAATAAGTGAGACATCAGATTAAAGAGACATTATTTACAACAAAAATATTAGCAAAAAAATCATAGTGCTTTCTATAGATAGCTGTAGATTCTCTGTAGGTTCTTGCAAGGCATCACCAAGTCAGAACAGGAGGCAGCTGCGTGTAATTACATATGCTGTGGATGCTTTATCAATCTTAACGAGTAATGTGATCCAAAATGAGCAGAGCTGACGAACTGAATTGGTGCTGGGAATCTGTGTGGACTTTGCTAGGGAGGGGACGGCTTTGGGCTTACTCTGGACTGGCCCCAGGCACGGAGTGCCGATAGCAGTTGGGATTTGTAACCTCTGCCTCTGAAGATCATCTTATGATTTAGTTTCCTCTAGAAGAAATCCACTTCGTTTTCTCCAGCACAATTCCGCAATGTGAACTGAAGTGCAGTAAGAGGGAATGATCCTGATCTGAATGAAAATACGAATGTAGGCATGTCTTGTACGACAGGATCAGAACCATGGTGATAAAAGTTCTTAAGTGGCATTTTTTTATTTACTGGAGCATCTTCCAGCAGTGAAGGAGGAAGTAAGAGATTAGGACTGGAACCAGAAAACTAAACAAAACAAGTTGAATATAAGAGGAATATGAGGTTGCATAATTAATGCACTCAGCCAACCAGTGAGATATTTCTTCAAGAGCCATGACGAGATACAAAATGTGGCTGTGAGAGACCAGGGTCATCTGCGCTTTTATTCGATCAAGCTGAAAAATGCAAAAGCTGCATCCACAAGCCTGGAGAAGTGTACACTCATGGTTCAGTGGGAGGGAAAAAAATGTAAAGTAACAATGTTGAAAGACAAGTGTGCTTCAAACTGCATCTCGTTCTGCTAACTTGGGTCCTTATTTGTAATGGCTTGATCTCTTTCACTGCAGTTGAGGCAAAGGATACTAGGCTGTATAAAGTGCCAGCAAACATCCTGAATTGCAAAAGGCAGGGAGAAAAACTGATTCTGCAGTGAAACCATCCACTCGGAAAATGCTTTTCAGTGCAAAAGTAATAACTGCATGCTATTAGCTGTAGCTGTAAACCTAAGGTCATATAATACTGTGTTTATTCCCACCGAGTGGGTTCCTGTGATTCTGCTCTTTTGCATCTCCTTAATCCCTGCACATGCTACTTTATGCATTTTCCTTTGTAATACTCTGCTGTGCTACCTGCTGTCTGTATGCTACATGCAGTTCTTGTAAGCGTGCAGGATTATCTTTTTAGCAGTAGCTAGCACCGGCTGGCATTTGCATGCTACTCTTAACTCAATTCAATTACTGACTGTCCACAGGGCAGTAATTGCAGTTTCAGAAAGCTAAGGTTAATGAGTAAATTGAGTTTATGTCTTCCTGGGTCATAAGATAGTGATGGGTAAAATGTATATGGATAGAATAGACTTAAATTGTGGCAGTTGTGCTAGGCTGTGGTAGAAGTTCATAAAGAAAGTTTAGATGCCTGCTGAAATGGAAAATCTTGTCAATAACAGAGCCCAAAGGAGGATGGAGGAGACCTATCCTGACCGGTTAAACTTCTTTTTTCCCTGTAAATGACAACAGCATGCAATTAGGTCAGTGAGACAAAGAGAATTTCAGGTTTTGTGCAATAAGGTCAACTTCTGGTATGCATTGCACAAATCTAAGCAAGTGTCATAAGTAAATATCAATGTCTGAGAGGCAAAAGGCTTGAAAGAGGTTTCTATCTCACGTAGAGGTCAAAATGCGAATCGGGCATTTGCCTCCAGGTGCCTGCCCATCTCTGAAGAGGTCAGAAAACAGTCCCTGGAGTACATCAGCTCGGTCAACAGGTATCAGAATTGACCAGTTGAATCAGCCACCCAATTCTAATCTGCCACCACCTAGAAACTGAATTCCCACTGAATGAATATGGAGCTTTTTTTGTATGTTTCAGTTATTTAAAAAACTTCAGCAAGTTGGTGGTCCCAGAGGAAGTTTAACTTGTCCCAGCTCTGCTGTGAGAAGAGAAAGAGGAGGAGGTTGTGCTGCTGTAATGGCTTTCTGAAAGTGGTGAGCCTTTTAATAAAGCATTGAGGTTTCCATTTTCCTTTATGGCAAAAGATAAGAGTAACTAAAATGAATAGGAGGGAGAATGCAAAGGTGAGTAGGGATGTGGGACAGTCAAGCCTCACATCTTGAATGTCGCACGCCAAGCAGCCATTCAGCAGAGTCAGATCTCCTGTGTCCCTTGGGGCACTCAGCGCCTCGTGCTCTCCGTCTTTCTTTACATCCCCTCAGTCTCCTGTGAGGGGCTGCAGCGAAGGCTGGCCGGAGGGAGCTGGACCCGTTTCGTTCCCTGCTCCAACACACTGCAGCCTTAGCACATCTGGTCAGTCTCTTCTTTGATCTCCCTTAAGAGCTCTTCATTAGAAAGTATGTCTCAGCCATGGCTAGCACCTTGACCTCTCTCCCAAGCACATGAACCATTGCGTCCCTTTCTTTCTCATTTAGTTCCCTACAAGGCTGTGTTAGTGAGGGCTCAAAAGCTTGGTAATTACTTATCTGAGCTTTAATTCTCAGTGCGCTTGGCCACTGTTGCTTTAGGCAAGAGAATTTTAGGAGTGTTTGAGAAGAAAACAAAGAGAAAATGGAGAATGGATGGGAGTATATCACAAGTAGATTGAGTTTAGATGAAGGAGCAGAAGTGAGGAAGCAAAATAAGAAGATGTGAGACTAATCAAGCAAATATTAATGAGGTACTGGAACAAGAAATTGTGCTCATTAGCGTTAAACCTCTATTGTCAGCCTGTCAGAATTCGTGGGGGTGATGCCTACCCTGTCAGCCCTAGTTGAGCTGAGCCGAGCTCCTGGTGTGCCCAGATGAACCGTCAAAGCAGCCTCTCGCCAGTCAGAAGGGGGGTAGCTGAGCACGGTACAGGCTGTGCACAGGCGCTCCCCGGGCAGCCCCAGCGAGCAAGCAGGGCTCAGATCCTTAGGCCAGGATCCATGAAGCCATAGCATGAAAGTCTCGTGCACATTTCCTACGTACAGGACTGGCAGGAGCCTCTGGAGCACTATTGCAATGGGAGCAGAAGAATTAGAAGGGATAGTGAAGAAGGAAGAAAGAAGCAGACATACTGAAATGGAAGAAAGAAATTGGAACAAGTGTTGATTATATTAAAAGTGCAGTCTAGATCATGCCAACAAAATTGTTAGCTTATGTATGGAAGTATCTAGCAACTAGAATCCCACTGCATGTACTTTGGTTGTTTCTGAAACATATACATAGGGCTACTTTTGTGGTGGCACAGGAAACTAGCCCTCTGCTTTTGTTAAAACTGTGCCAGTAACAGCAGCAAAATCTCTTTTTCTGGCATTGCAGTGTTTAACTTGACATCCCATCTGATGCAGAAGACAGCAGAACCAAAAGGGAGATCGATTAATGTGGCATTTTCTGCATTGGATAGATCTACTTAATGCCATTACAGTATCATACAATGGTTTGGGTTGGAAGGGACCTTATGGATCATCTAGTTCCACCCCCCCTGCCATGGGCAGGGACACCTTCCATTAGATCAGGTTGCTCCAAGCCCCATCCAACCTGGCCTTGAACAGTGCCAGGGAGGGGGTGATACACCTTCTTATTCCTCCCCTTGTAGATTCACAAGCACCTAATCATGTGTCAAATAGTTTGAAAATGTTGCTGGCAATCAGAAGGGCAGTGTTCTTAAGCATTCACCTGTGACAGAGCCACAATTAAGGAATTCCTCAAATTCTGAATTGGAATCATGAGTGCATTTTATTCTGTTTATTAATATTTCATGGTAAAGCAACACAACAAAGTTTTATCTTAGCCTTTCTCTGTCCTCACACCTTTTTTTTTTTAAATTTCCAAATAATATTGCCTATATTCCACAGTTCATATGGTCATATGAGGGTGCACTCTTCTGATGACTAGTAGTTATTTTCTAATAATATAATATTTCCATAACCAAGATGGATGTTTCTAAGGGAATGACTACATGAGTGTTTGCAGCTGTGTTCAAAACATAGTTCAGCCAAAGACTGTCGTGAGTATATGTTACACACCCAAAATTCATTTCCAAACAGTGCTGGGCCTGCATTTTAAAGAGCTCATTTTAATTCTTACGCCTCTCTGTGAAAATGATGTTGCAGGATTAGTCAGTGGCAAAACCCAGCTGGAAGATGATTTTTTTCTCCCACTGAAACTGTGGGTGGAGATCTGGGTTCACATCCTTACTCTCTTAACTATTTTCTGTTCCTGGCCAAAGCAGAATCGGTTGGGATTGTGATCATGAGCCTGTTTAAATAACCCCTTAATAAGGGTGATGTTTTTCTCATTATAGACACAAATTTCACATCTGAGATTCTGGTGTCTCCATAGCTCTTTCCTAGGCTCTACGTGATTATATTAGCTCATGGCTCTAGTCCTGAAAAGAGTGTAATTTCATCCCCACATTTCAAAAGGTTAATCTCTTCTCATTGGCGGTAAGGGGTCACATCAAGTGGCTAAAAAAAATAGTAACATACTTCTGAATTTCCTATCCATGTGAGCAGTGGAAAAATGAACAGGAGTGGGAAGGAGTCATCACATCATATACTTAACTCATCTAAATCTGGATGCTTAAATTAGGTTCCTCCACCAAGTGGAGTCAGGAGGAGTCATCTCGTTCACTGTTAGGAAAGTCAAGAGAGATTAGGCTCCTAATTTACGTATCAAAATATTGGATTGTGTTTGATTATGTATCAAATACCTTAAAAAGGTGCTGTGAATATCTTGCCTTCTTCCCAGCCTCTCAGCTGCTTAAGCTGCTAACTGACTGATCCTGCTGAACTTTCAGAAGTATACCAGAATATCTTCTCTTGGGCTCTAGACCAACAAGAAGCAACAAAAAAGCTTGAAGAAAGCTGAGAAGGAAAAATTTTCAGAAAAAAAATTGGACCTGAAGAGGAGGAGCCACAGATGTATGTCGCAGCCACAACAGTAGCTGCTGCGTTTAGAGCTAAACTCTCAGCCCGCGTGAACTGTGAGAGCTTCATGACCAAACCTGGCCATGCACAATAAATGTTTGGGCTGAAGGAAGAAGGTCATGGTTTGAAGACCTAACTACCGACAATCTGATAGTGACAGGGGTAATGAGGTATTTTTAGGAGGCAAAGGTGTGAATCCAGCAGAGCCACGTAGGCAGGAGCTGTCATGGGAAGGGCCACCAAGCCCATGGACATCGCAGGCAGGTGCCCAGTGTTCCCTGTGGGGCTGTAAGGGCCTCGCTGCTGCGACAGCCTCCCTGCCATGGGCTTCAGCAGCCCCAAGGTTGCAGAAACCTTTAATCTGAATCTAGCTAGATGAAAGCCACTGCAGGTATACCTAGCCATGCCGTAATGGCAACTTTGATTACAGTGTAGGTATCTTTGAAAATAGAAGATCTTGAGAACCGAGGTCAGGATATGATTATAGGAATTACAGGCTTTCCTAAAAGCGCTGAGGAAAACAAAACCAAACAAACTGAAAAACCCGTTGATGCTTCGATTTTAATCCTGATGACCAGCTACGTCAAAATGATCTGCCAGGAGCCATTGCAGCCAAATCCACAATAAAGGGAACACCACTTGCATCGGCAGCAGACATCAGAAATCTTCCCAGAGGAGAGAAGAGGTAAGGAATGTAGAACTGGCTTTGTCGCCTCTCTTTTGGCAAATGACTAGCTCTCAAAAACCCTAATTAAGTTTCTGCCTTTAAAATGTGATTTTCATTTGCTCCCTAAGGTTTAAAAATAGTGGAGAGATTTCAGCAACTGATGACACTCTCAGTTGTACTAAATTAGAGTGCAGAGGAATTAGAAGTTGCTGCTGTTGGTTTCATGTAGTGATGGTGTCTCTTTTTCTTCTCGCCCTTGCACCAGGATGCTGTTCCCCACCGCCCTCCCGGGCAGCAACTGCAAGCCAGAGAGGCAAATCACCCGCCGGTGGTGCTCGGTGCTCAGAGTAAGTTTTCTACCACTTTTGGATTCACGTAGCCTTCGGAGCCCTTCGTTCAGGTTCACCCACGTGCCTGCACCTCCTGTCTTTACTCACATACCCAGTCTTGTAAAAGTGGGAACAATTTTGCCTTTGTGAGCATTTATCAAAACAGCTTAATATTACTGGCTGCGATGGAAATCCTCTAGATTTGCACTGCTGTGAACGAAATCGGGCTCAGGGGATCCGTGTGTGGGGGTTGTAGACTGCTTAATTGCATGTGGGCAGTGTTGTCTTCTGACTCAGAAATATCTTTGTCTTGGGAAAAAAAATAATGTGTCCCCTCTAAAATTCTTGTCTTTCTCTATTCACAGACATCATCTCTTTAATGTTGCCCTACATTTGTCTTAACATGATTTATTGGATAAATAGCAAAAAAGACTCTTAGTTGTTTCCCCTGGAGGCTGTGAATGATAAACACACATGTACAGTAACTGGACACGTTTGTGATTGAACACTCTAATTCAAAAGCATCTCACCTGCTCTCGATATGACGACAACAATAACAATAGCTCTGTGCTGTGACTCTGGCATAGTTTCAGCTCTTCCACAGAACTTAAATTGTGATTGTATATTCCAGTTAGCATAGGCTTCAGGCTTTGAAAGTTCTATGCGAGTAATGAAGAGAAAGCAATCTGATTAGCTGGTGGAGCTGACTAGAAGGCACCCTCATTACAAAGGATGTTAAAAAAGGTATAGAACTATACAAAATGAATTAAAGGTATAATAATAATAGCATCAAACAGCATAACAAAGAAAAATGTCTGCATTCAACTGAAATTAGTATTTAATAGATGGCCCAGTGATGTCCGTGGCTTTATATTCTTCTATTTTAATGATCTTTACCACAGCTTGAGGTCCTTCGTCTTGTCCCCTTCTACTGACATCAGCTGGAAGTGACAGAGATTAAAACAAGGGTAATTTCCCCATGGTGGTTGCTTGGCGCTATTTCTGCTTTGCTCAGCCATTAGCTGAAGTTTAAAGGATGAAGTACTGTCACTCAAACTGATTCTTCCCTCCACCCTTTCTTACCAGGGTTAACCACTCAGGCAGTCACCAAGGAGACGCATGGCTCCCGTGCCCATCTTGCTGCCACCCTACAGCCTCACGTTGGGAACGTCACCATAATCTCATTAGGAGGTTGAATTTACCATTGAAGCTTGAATTCCCAGAACAGGAGGGGAGTGGACTAATGCAATTAAGCAAATTAGTGTTTTGAGCCATTGTATGGTATGTGTCTAATACCATGAGCAAAGACTAGGTAGTTTTCTTCCTCTGTTAAAAAAAAAAAAAACAGCGAAACAAATGTCCCAGTTGTCTCCCCGTGGTATGTTCAGGGAAATACTGTAGTCCTCTCTCAGCTGTAAAGATCTTTTACAAATGGGAAGATAATTATTCACTTGACCAAAAACCTGAATAGTTTCCCCCTCTTTTTCCCAATACTCCCATCCCAGTGGTTCCGATTATTTGTATCTGTGTAACATTTATACATCTGAAGGCAGATAAAAACAAAACCTCAGGGACTTGAAATAATAACTAAATTCTGCTAATCCAGTAGGCTGATGTCAGTGTTTTGTTTTGCTCCTCTTATGGTGTGTGGCAGTGGTTACCTGATCAGAACAAAATTCCTGTTGGTTTCAAATCTATTTTGATGTGAAGTGTTTCTTAAGTGCTATGGATAGCTGTTTTATAATACGCCAAATTTTCTGGAGGTAATTCCAGCACATTCAGTAATTCTCTAGAAATGCAGATTATTTAACGCCTAAGGCAGAGATTTTCTGCCTTTTGTTGCAGGGTTGGGAGGCTAATCCAGTTCCCTCCTCCCTCCTTCACCCTGCCGAATAAACAAAGGGGCAAGAGCGGGTTGTAGGAAGAATCAGGAGCCATGAACCTTTGAATAATATCCTGGCACATGAGTTTCAAAGGCAGCGTATTTCTCTGGGAGCCCGGGGGAGTGAGGGAGGGAGGGGAGCGGTGGTACCCTCCTACAGAGAATGCTGCCATCTCCGTCACAGATTTTCTTCCTGAGGGGGTGGAAGATGGAATGACATGGAGAGGATCTAGGAGCCTCTTATGTGTATTGATTGCCAAGGAGGTTATGCCGCTGGCTGCTGGCTGTTTTCAACTTCAAATGAGAAAGGCAGGAATAATGAGTGTATTTTAGTAGATGTTATTGTGCTACCACTCGTCTTCTCCCGAATAAATCCCAGCCTGGCACCGGCCACTGCAGTGCTAAGCAGTGAGAACATGGGTTATTACTAAATAAGGACATTGGTTTATATGCTCCACTTTATATAATACATGGTCCCTATCCTAAGCTGCTTACGAAGTAGACATATATTATGTAGGCAGTATAGATAGTCCCAAAGGATAGTGTAATCTAAGTGGTTTTGCCTGAAAACGCAAGTAACTTCAAGACTGAGTCTGTACTGAGAATATCTGTCACAAACTTGAAAATAGAATATAGTACAGATAATTCTGCAGTTGTTTGAAAAGCGTCACGAAGCTAAGTATTTCAGTGGTCACAAACTCCCGAAATGTCAGAGCTGAGCTGGTACTGAAGTGAAGTCGAAGTGTGCTGAAACAGAAAATCCAGGACTGAGGCTCACAAACAAAACGAGCTCTGCACTGTAATGGCAATAGCCATACAGTTTGAATTAAAGTATTTTAGTATTTGTGGTATCCGATTAGATAAGGACAAAAAAAAAAAAAAAGAATTAATGTTTAAAATGTCTTTTTTGCCTCTGATACCATTACAAGATAGAACCAGGGCATGAATTATTGCCCCATGTAAGTTCTTACATAACATCGCTGTAAAGTAGTCATGTTTTGCCTATTTGGTTTTTCCTTTTTATCATGTTTAGATTTAAATGTAGCCTTAATCCCGCATATGCTGCTTTGAAAAGCTTAGATCTGTAATGTAGTGAATAGCATTCTTTAAAAGGCTTTGCTCTGTAGTGTGTGGTATCCTTGAGTTAACAATATAGATTTCAGTTTTTAACCTTATCCTTGATAGTTTTTTCTTGGACAATATTCTGCATTTAATACAATGCAAAATTTCAAATATGCACACTAATTGAGACCCAAAAAACCCCCAACAGAATACAATTATTTAATATCACTTATTAGATAAAACGTGCAGTAGCAACACAGATTTATGGGCAAATTCACCAAGATGCCAAAGAACACAAAATAAAGTATACCATCTAGTAATGCTGAGTTTGTTTTTATTTTCCTATGAATTTTTCCCTACAGTTTATATTTTCCTATGATGTTTTTTCCCATTTTTTGAAGAACATGACCAAGCAATGGAGACACATCCTGCAAATCTGGTTTCTAGCTTTAGAGCTGATCTCTGAGGTTGCAGGACTGTTACGGTGAGACCAGTATTACATCAAGTGAGAGCAGCAGGGCTCGAGTCTGAGCGCTCGTGGTTGTAGCAGTGGTTCCCCCAAAAGTGTAAGTCCCCGAAGGGAACTCCAGTCTCATGGCGGGGAGCAGCACTGTTGCAGGCAATTAGCTTGGAAGTAGAGAGGTGAGTACGCTGGCTTATCTCTGACCGCACAGTGACCACTGACGTGACCTGCACTCTTGTCCTGAACCTGCCTGTAGTGTGTACAATCGCAGTGATTAGCCAGAACATCATTTAATAGCTTAGCAGAAGTGTAACCTAATTTCTTGCAGTGTATTCCATGCATGATAGAAGAACGGATACATATGCCATCAGTCCTAGTCTTTAACTAATTTCACGTCAAGCTAATCGGTATATATTCTTGAAAATTCTTGAAGGGCAGGCACGATAAATGTGGCATTTTTAGCAGAAAATAAGAGATTGAAGCCATGTTTTGTACCCACCATCAACTGCAACTTTATTTGGAGGGCTGTGACCACTGTCCCTGCAGTAGGTGGATGTTACTTGCTCTGGAGGAGGTAAGGTAGGAGAGCCCTGCCAAGCACCAGTGCCTGGGTTTTCCTGGTGACTTTGCTTCATCCCGCGCTGGGGTAATGAGTTCACTGAGCAGCAGTTATCCTTTTCCTCCTTCTTCCCTGTTCTCTTTTTGATAGTATGTTTCATGGTGCTGTGAGTTTCCATCACAAAAGGGTTTCAACAGGTAGTTTACACAGCTCACCTCTAGTACAGATCAGACATAAAATACATATGAAAATGCAGTTTTGCAGCTGCATCTGTGCCTTGACCCACTGCCAGACTTAAACATAATTGTTTCAAACTCTGCGGGGCTACGGCATCTTTCTTACCTCGAACATAGTTTATGCTTGGAAAGAAGGTAAACCCACAAAGATGGGAGGATAAGACCTTAAAACTTAAGCTGCAGGCAAGAAGGATTTTAGGAGAGGAGTAATGTGGCCCGAAGGGCAAGGGTGATTTTGATACTCTGAATGAGCAGGAGTTAGAGGAGAACAGAAAGCAGGAGATGGAGACAAAGGCACGGGCACGCTTCAGGGAAAGCATAGTAAAGGAAGAGAAACTTAATGCCAAAAGTGAACCTGCCTTTTTACATTCTGGGTGTTGATTTCTTTCATGCAGTCACATCAGCACAATAGGTGTTTGCCTAGACTGCAGGATCCATTCATACCTTTTTAATCTCTTTGGGAGTTTGTTAGGTGACTTTGCCCCTGTGATGATGGACTCTTTTCTTGAATGGAAAAAGGATGGTATATAGAGCCTAAAATTAAAGCCACTAAAGAGAGCTTTAAAATTTCAAATGATAATAAGCTTAAAAATCATTAGTGACAAGTGCCAATTTAATAGACGTTAAAGATCTTTCTTGCGCTTCAGTGGAGAACAGAAGTGTTACAAAAATCGATGCACATGTCTGGAGTGTGGCAATGCAGGTTCTTGGTACACAAGTCCAAAAGACACGAGGACACAACCTGTTGCGTGGCATGCAGAGGCACTGCCGGATCCGAAGCCATTACTGCTGACAGACCGCAGGAAGGAGGAGTCAGGTGTGTATTCTTCTTCGTTCAAGTGACAGCTGTCATACCATAATGCTTTAAATTATTGTTCACTGTTTATTGCTAAAGGGAAGTGCCCCAATTTTAATATCAGCACTTTGCCCGAATAAATCCCACATGCCTGTTTTTGGGAAGAAACAACATTAATTCACGTAGAAAAGGTGACTAACAGCAAAGCAGAATAGGGGGGGAAAGAAGATAAAAATAATGGACCATTAGTGATCCTTTTTGCAGTAAAAGTTCTAGTTATGATGCAAAGGATACAAAATCAATGCATCCGTGACAGTGAATGAAAAATGAGAGGGGGCACAAACATGAACTCCCTGTCGTTGAAACGAAGCTGCACTGCCGTGCTCCTCATGAACCGCCACGTTGCGCGGGCACTCCTTGGAGCAAAGCTGCTTACCCTCGGAGGGGCGAGTGGCTTCTGCACCGCTAAGCATGGAAAGCAGAGGGGCATCCTCGCGTGACAAGGCTCATGGGGTGAGTTTGTCGGAGGGGGACACCACCAGCAGGCATTGTGCACAGCCGCGGTGTCTCACAGGGCATCCGGCAACCCCTTCCTCCTCCCTGCCCTCCACTGCCCGGTTCCTCTTGGGCCGCTTGGAGAGGGCATGGGAGGGATGGGAGGAGAGGGAGGTACAAGGCATCGTCAGGCTGCACTGGGGTAGTTTTCTAAAGGTACTGTAGTGGGAAGTATGTCCTAGACCTAGAGGTGTTCTGTTGATTGCCGGAAGCTCATTTGACTTGTAAGCTTGCTTCTTTTTTTCTCCTTGTCTGGATTCTTTCCCTTTTTCCCCCAAATCCTCCACTTTGCTGTGTGATGGTAGATTTACAGAAATCTAGGTGTGCCAGGTGACTTATAATCCAATGCTAGTTCTCTGTAATGTGTGCCAAAACAGGCTCAGCACAGATCTTTACAAAATTATGAGAGGTTAGTCCAGTTCTCATCTCCAAGATGTTCTCAGTACACACAGTTACGATGCCCATTAGCCAGGGTTTTAAATTCTGTTGACCAACAGTTTCTTACTTTTAACCCACAGAGCCGTTCCTTTTCAAAGCAAACTAAAGTTATGTTCTTAACTATTGAAATCTTTCTTGATCGTCCTGATTAGATGACAACACTAAAGAGGTTCCCATGATAATGGACTGAGCTTTTTGGGTCCTACAAACTCTCTGATCTTCTCTATGGTCTTTCAATGAATTTCGAACTAAAATACCATTTCTACTACGATTGATTCTCTTCCATTCCGTATTTACTCACGTAATTTTTCTAAGCCTCACTATATATTTGTTAGCCTAGATTTCCTTATTGCTTCTAAGCTCTGATGAACAGTGTGTGGTTTAGCTTATAATTTTAAAATCCAGTGGAGTTCCCTCTGCTACAGAGCAAGAGAAAAAAGGCTGATCCATGTTCTGTGTCTTGCCATTACATTTTCTACTCTATCATACATTTCTCTGCCACTTCCCTTGATTTAGCTACTTCTAAACTTTTAGAAATTTCTCTTTATCGTATTGAATTAACTCATAAACGAAGGATGGTCTGAGGTTAAAAGCACAGAAATCAGTTGGCATTGCTGCCTCCAGATACCGCCAGCCTGGAATCAGGAGGCAGGGTATGTGTTTTGAGGTCCTACCTAATGAAATGGCCAGGACTTGCCATAAGCAATTTATGAATTGAGAATTGTTTATAACAATTATGTTGGAAATACCTGAAACAAGTAATGAATTTTGGAAAAACATAAATGGATCTTTAGCAATCTGCAAACATATATAAAAGCTAAATATGCTAAATACATTTTAGAAATAATTACTCGCTCATCTCTAGTCCCCAGTAGGTCTACATTTAATTTACCACAAAATTATCTATTACATAATTTCATTAAGGTCTTCCTAGAGTCTGTCACAGTCTTGAGCCACTGGAAAAAAATTTTGCTATGAGCAAATTTGGTGACTGAATCATAGAATCACAGAATACCGGGTTGGAAGGGACAAGGATCATCTTGTCCAACCTTTCTTGGGAAAAGCACGGTCACGGCAAGATGGCTCAGCACCCCGTTCAGCTGAATCTTAAAAGTGTCCAATTTTGGGGGAACCACCACTTCCTGGGGATTGTTGTAATTATGAAAAATTTTCCTCTTGTGTCCAGTTCCAGTCTCACAGGAGTAACTTGTACCCATTACCCCTCATCTTTTCCATGTGACTCCTTGTAAAAAGGGAGTCTCCATCTTCTTTGTGGCCACCCTTTAAATATTGGAACGAGGGCTCCTCGAAGCCTTCTTTTCTCAATGCTGAACAAACTCAGTTCTCCCAGCCTTTCCTCAAATGGCAGGCTTCCCAGTCCTTCGATCATCTTAGTGGCCTTTCTCTGGACCCTCTCCAGCCTGCCCACATCTTTTTTGGATAGCGGAGTCCAAAACTGAACACAATATTCCAGGTGTGGCCTGACAAGCACTGAGTAGAGTGGGATAATGACTTCTTTATCTCTGCTGGTGATGCCTTTGTTGATGCAACCCAGCACCCTGTTGGCTTTCTTTGCCACAGCAGCACACTGTTCACTTGTATTGAGATTGTTGTCCACAAGGACCCCCGGGTCCCTTTCCACAGAGCTGCTCCCCAGCCAGGTAGATCCCAGCCTGTGCTGCACTCCTGGATTATATTTTCCCAGGTGCAAGATCTTACACTGGTCCTTGTTGAACTTCATAAGATTCCTGTTAGCCCACGCTTCTAGCCTATCCAGGTCTTCCTGCAGGGTAGCTCTCCCTTCCAAAGTGTCCACTTCCCACTCAGTTTGGTATCATTGGCAAACTTCATGAGAGTACACTTGATCCCATCATCCATATCACTTATGAAGGTGTTAAACAGTGTTGGGCCCAATATCGATCACTGGGAGACCCCATTTGTGGCAGGTTGCCAGTTTGAAAAGGAGCTATTTACCACCACCCTCTGGGTGCAACCTGTCTGCCAGTTCCCCACAGACCACTTGTCTAGACTGTAACACATCAGTTTTGAGGACATTCACTTCCTCTTCTAAACTGCAAATAAACAGATTGAAAATGTGGGTTGTATTGTGGTATTCCTTGACAAATTAAATGATTAATGGCTTTCCATTTTTGCCAGTTATCCCTATGTATTTCCCACCTTGCAGTAAGTTTTCAGTGCATTGCAAGATGAATTGTCCACAACCTCCTAAGACAGATTTTATCAAAACTCTTCAGAAAAATTTAAATAAATGGCAACTGATGTTTGCTGAGCATTTCCTAAGCTCTTGGTATTTAGAATAACATTAGTTGTTCAACGGTTTCGTTTTATTATTTTTAATTAACATCTTATGCTAAACCCAATGCTGAGTCATCTTCTGCACTCTCCCAGAGCCGTAGCTGGTTTGTGCTTTCACCTCTCTGCTGACATCCCCTCTTGGTGGAGGAGATCTTCCTCCTCTTTTTTCCTCTGGGCTTATTCTAATCTTATCCAAGCAATCACAAGCTGTGCCACGATAGTCAGTGGATTTAACTTTCTGCCCAGACATGAGCAGCAGAGCCAGCGCACACCCCAGCCAACGCTCCCAGATCATCCATATGGCCCAGCTAGGTATAGATGAGCAAACCCCCCGGCTCACCAGTCCCTCCTTGGGGATGGGTAGCACAAGACCTTGGACAGAGAGCCAAGCCCACAGCAGCATGGATGGGAGAAAGGGTGGAAAACCAAACCCCAGTCCTGTTTCCTCCCAGCTCAGGGCTGGGGGTGCCGGGGCTGGGGCGAGTACCTTGACCAGCAGGCACACGCTACGTTGGGGAGGGCTGGTTCTCACGCCTACCTCAGCAATAATGCTCCCGAAGCACCCACTGCCGTCGCATCCCCTGGGCAAGTGCCTATTCTTACCGAGGATAAATGAATTTCGGAAGTTGCAGTGTTACTGTAAGAAAGACAGCAGCGGGAACTTGTAATTGCTCCCAGACCAAGACAGATGTCCAAGCAACTGAGGTTTTGTTTTGTCTTTATTGTAAAAAGATCTTCATATGAATATTGGACTAATTATCCACAGGTAAGGCATTCAAATAGTTTTAACATCTGAAGACCGTTCAGTGCTAGCACCATGCTGTCACCTCACAATTTTCAATAGAGAATATTTGAGCTTTAATTCCATTTCCAAGCAATAAACTGAACAAAAATATATTTCTTCCTTCATAAGCTGGAGGACAGACTCCAAACTGTGTTACAAGAGAAAGTAACTAGAAAAGTCTTCTTCGTCCCGCCTGTTTTTCCTGCCATGGCAGGGCACTTCAGCATACTTCTAAGCTCAACCCTGCAAACTGAGATGTGGTAAATCAATAAGTTATCTGATTGTATCTTATTCTTTATGAAATGTGGACATTTGCAGTACTAAATGACATGTAGATCTGCTTCAGACTAGCCTCAAAAAAGAAGATCCCCAAAGTGTTATAAAGACAAAACAGGTGTATCCTCATCTAATTTTCGGGTCTTTTTTCAGAATTCTAGTAATCCAGTGCTAAGAACACTTCTTCCTGGATAAGCTACAGGCATCTGCTGATCTGAAAATATTTTTTAGTGAACATTAACTCCCTGTTTTAGTGGAAAACTTTATTCTTGAACCATTTGTTACAGGTGCAGGGAAACAGCACTGTTGGTTCTGCTACTGATCAGATACAAACTGTAGCACACTACAAGACAAGAAATAAAGCAAAGCTTATTCTTCAACTTCTGAATAGGAAGTGCTAACAGTATTTATTTAAATATGCAAATTAAAGTCAATGATTTATTTGCTGAAAGGGCGTGGAACCCTGAACAAACCACTAATACTATTTCGGTGACTTATGTTGTGCTTAGATTCTACGTATATTGTGCCTCCATCTTCCCCTGCAATCAATGGTCCATCTTCCAAACATCCCTGTGACACGTATGGAAATCAATCTTACTTGCTTATACTTCCCTTAATGTCAGGATAACGCATTCCTGCTCATTGGCTTCTGTTTCTTCCAGGCCTTTATTTTTTGATTCTTAGACACTAACAGGTGGGTGAGAGTTTGCACATTCCTTAGAAGTCGTTGATGTCTCGACTGATTGTGGAGTCTTCTCAGCTGAGTCTGAACCACAGGAGGTAACTATGGGCTTGCCTCAAAGGTGCTGCATAATTGAGATCTTGACTGTCACACGGGGATGCAATGACATGCCCCAAATTTGGATGGGAGAGCTGGAGAGGAAATTCCATGTGAGAACACAGGCAGGCAAGCAGACTTCTGTAATCAGCTTTCCTGAGCCCTAACAGAACAGCAGATGCACGGAGGACAAAGCGACTCCTAAACCATTGCAGTCAGAGTATTTGTAAGAAGCAATTGTTTGGGATTTTCAGAGACAGAAAAAAATGAGGGAGCAGCTGTCTCAAAACCCAGACTTAAATCAAAAACCAGCTACAGCTTTGAAGGGAACTGGCACTAAAGCCAGAGGTCCTAAAGGTTTAGGATCAATTGGAGGTAGATTAATTGAAATTACTGAAAAGAGACAAAATAAAGAATATGGCATGTCTGCCCACAGCGTCTTAGGAGGAACTGAAGTGGGAATGAAAAAAAAATTTGGGTTTTAGTTTCTACTGGGAACAGCCTCCTTAATCATGGTCAGAAAAGACATAGCTGAAGAGTTGCTAGGGGCAGGAGGAAATAATACAGCGGGAATAAAGCACTGTGGAAAAATACTGACTCTTTAATTGCTAAATTTGGCACAGATATATCTAGGAAGTTAATCCCATTGAGTGTTTGCTGTACTGGGATATTGGTTAGTGACCAGAGGTGTGTGTGTGTGTGCAGAATATGATATTTTCTGCAGCTTTCTTCAGCCAACTGTACCATTAGAAATGGATAATTTATAATAATCTAAGACTGATGTTTTGTTCAGTGTAAGGTGACACTTTCCTTGCAGGATATCCAAACTAGTAATACTGCCAACCGACAGTCATCTTATTAGTCTGCCTCCTTGGCTTTTACAATATGTTTCATAATTCTGGGAAATATTTCTGGTGTTGAGGTAATATCAAGCTATGTCTTACAAACAGTATATCCAGTAACTCATACCAGTTTCAACAACCAGAACCTGTGAAAAGCATCTGTTTTGAGTAAGTAATAAGTATACGACCCGTCTTTCTTTTTCCTCATTGATTGTCGGGTAAATTAATGCTACCTTTCTGTGCCAGCTCCCTACTGTCTATGAAGGAGACCCAAAATGCACCATTCCTCTGATTAGAGCCAGCCTTTCATTCTCAATGATTCTTAACTTAGTTGGTCTCTCCCTTTGGAATGTCACCAAACATCCAGGGGTTAAAACAAGCAAATGTTTTATGGCTTTGAAAGCCTTGATTTAGTACAGTTACACCCCCAAAAAAATCCCCGTAGCACGTAAGGGTTAACCAGAAACGGAAGAAGCTGTATCAAGTCTACTTGAAAAGAGAGACCTGTTGAAAAGCAATAAATGATCCCTTGAAAGTTAGGGAGCAGGAAAATAAGTGGTACACAGTGCTATGCTACACTGATCAATACCAGATCCTAGATACTTCTGTCTACAGTGCTGAGTGGATGATAAATTTTAAAGCGTGCACGTGAGTGCTTATTGAGGTCGCAGGTGGTTTGTGAGGGGGAAAAGTAAAAATTCATTAATATTGGAAACTGCATGTTTGACTTGTTTAGTTCTGAACTAGACAGTAACTCTAACAGCACAGGACATGATCCTTGGTCTTTGAGGTTCACAGATGCCCCTCAGTGTGATAGCATGATATATTAATTTTGGAGGCTTTTTCCCATTGGACATTACAGTTGGCTCTACTATGCAGAGATTGTGCAGTGGGTAACAGACCAAGTCAGGCCTCAGCATGAACTTTTGTGTCTCTCAAGCCGACACCAGACCGGAAAAACCGTGCTTCGTGATGCTGGACATGTAGGACTTTTTATATTCTGGCTCTTTGGTGTCTCCTTGGACACTGAAAGAGGAACAGTGCTCACTTGGGCATGCCTGCCCATAACAGGGTTGCGGATTTCAGCCTAGGCAGAAGTGACTGACCCACAGCTGGAGGAACTGGAAGAGGGGGCAACTCCACGCTCAGGAGGGGTAGGAGGGCTTCACCCATGGGAAGCACCTGCTGCTTGCACAGGGATGCCCAAGCTCTCTCCCCAGCAAGAAGGGTGCAAGGGCCATGTTTACTTCCCAACTGTGACCCGGGAGGGGGGAAGGGGGGTTCACACATGCACGAAGGCTCAGCACCAGCAGTCAGCTAGCCCCACCAGCCCCTTCATATTTGGGGATTTGGTCTTTAATCCCTGCAGGATGGGGACAGCTTCAAAGCCCAGCATCCCACCTGCTGGCCTGCCACCGGGCCACCAGACCCTCTGCAAGAGGTGGAGTGTTGCTGTTTTCTCAAGAGAGCTGATTGCCACTGTGTTTTGCAAGGACCCCAGTCCCTACCAGAAGGCATTAGTGGTGACCGCATGATGCCCAAGAGCTCCACTGCTGGCTCTGACTTAGCCAGCATGGACACATAGAAGGGAGAAGTCCTGATCGTCTTTGGAGCTTTATGGCCAAAATTAAGGTGACCAACAGAGCTAGGAGGCTGTGGGGTTTGGTGATGGGCTTTGGGGGACTGAAGTCCTAAAGGACTAGGAGCCACTTCATGCAATTATTTACATTCCCAGATTGAATTATGGCAATAAGTAATATTGTTACTGTAGGACAGAGGCTCTGGTAAAGAACTGAGACCTTTAACAGTCAGGGTTTATACACATAAGGAGCAAGAAGTCACAGTCTAGATGTAACTCCTGGGACCAGGAATAAAGCTTTAAAAAAAGGTCTTTGGGGCTTTGAATCCCCCAAGGAGAGACAGCAGTTGAGGGAGAGATTGAAAAAAAATAGGATTTATGAACTTGAAAATGTCACACATTTTTCTGCTGAAGCTGCACCGTGTTGCTGTTGTTAATGCGTTATTGTAACACCTGCTGGCCCTCATTAGGATTCCTCTGGGATGGTATAATCACAGAGCATAATGTGGCTACAAAGAAATTACAGCTCATGATCTGCAACATATAAAACGGGAATAATGACAGACTCAACCAGATATATGCTGCTTTCTCCATATGTATGGCCTGTACGGGTGCTATTTGTGTCTTCTATTTACGTATTTTGTTTTAGCTCCGTAAACATCAGTCCTCCCTCCTAAGTTTGAGCCCAGCCGTTATAAATTGGCTGCTCTTACGGTGTCATTGAAGTAGATCTCAAATAGGGATTTGAAATAGGAGAAAATAACAGCTTAGGCTACTGTAAGCTGGGCCGGCTAAGGGACAAATTTACATTTAGATTGAGCCTCTTCACATCTTCTCTAAGTAACTGTAAACTCTCTCATGCCTCAGCCCTAGAAAAGAATTTAGGCAGCCCTGCACTGCCAAAAACTGTGCCTTATGCTTTGTAAGATGTGCGATAGCTAATCTAAGTAGTCGGGCTTAGCATCAACTTTTCATAATTATTTGTGCAAATATAACTCAGTTATCAAATGTCTGCATTAATCAGGCAAAGGATATCAGCATTGCCAAAATAAATTTGTTGTAAAAGTGTTATGTCTGATTATTTGTCTTATTCAACCAACACCCAGATGCCCTATTATGTTAAGAGCTACGCAAGCATGTAAGAAACCGTTCCACCGCCAGGGAGTGTATGACTAATTTACGATAAGAGAAAACAATTGGACATTACAAGCAAGTAAAAAGAAAGGGAGAGGAGAATTAGAGTAAGCGTGATAGTCTGTGACTGCATGTTCCTGTGAGAACCATTAGCGAGTTTTAAGTAAAGGGAAAAATGGTTTGATATAAATAAATGAGAAATATGATATCAGTAATCCTTACTGGGCATTTGCCTAGCCCAGTGAAGATTTCTGCGGTATGTACTTAGCTTTCATATTAGGGCCTTATTCTCACTGACGCTGTGCCAATTTACACCACTCCAAACGGTGTCGCGCAGACAGCAGAGGACAGAGGAATGCAGCCAAAATGCTACAGCTGGCCCCATACCACACAGATCTGCCATCTGCACCAGCCAGGCACGTGGCCCGCTAGGGCTGCGGAGGCTGCGTCTGTTTGTCACTACACGCTTTATACTGCCAGCACAACGTAAAGGGATCTTGGTGCGACTGAGCGTGCGTCTCCATCTAACGTGTTTTGCTGCTGCATGTTTTCAGTTCCGCGGCTGTTTTGCTTGAGCATCAATGTAAATAAATCTCTTTATTGAGATGCCTAGTCGAACCGGTGCTGCCTCTGAACGCGAGGGATAACAAACCTTACTGTATGTTTCAATGAGAGGAAGATGCACAGAATACCAGGATACATGTTTACAGAGGTGTCTGCTCTCCAGTCCCCTTGCTGATCTGAGGTCACCCTGCCACGTCGTGGGCCTTTCATTATTCTGAGGCTGGATTCTCTGCTTATCGAGGACACCTCCGCAGAAGTCAGGCTGAGTTTTGGTCCTTCTTGTCTTTGCCCTTAGGAGCTTGTGGTCAGTGATGCTCAGCGATATAACAAGACATCTTAAAAATAAAGCATTTAGGAGCTGAAACAAAGCATTTAGTGGAAAAAAAACCCACATTAAATACCAAAAAATGTATTTATTAATGTATTTGCAAAGTAAAATTTGCAATGTAATCGCAGGAAGCTGGACTCTGTCGGGCACTCAAGTGTCTCAGATGAAGTCTCCCAGACAATCCCCAGCCTTTTGTGAATGCGCTTTTTTTTTCACCTCCCTGATTCTTTTCCCCTCCAGTGCAAAGAAGCCTGGCACTGTCCTTCAACTATTGTTTGTCGGAAAGTGGCTTATCTTGAGCCATACTTTTTCCTTTCATTTTCCATTTGAATGGGACTGTTCTGTTCATGGGGCAAAGTCAAAACAGGGTGCTCGTAAATTACCACAGAGCAGTTCCCCTTTCATCACAGGAACAGAACACGTTGCAAATCTAACAGGCAAAGCTGGAATTCCCGTGCATTCTTGAAAGTTGTAACAAACTACAAGTGAGAGTGGCAACATACCTGAGCAAAACGACCTTTCTGAGACCTGTCATCTAGAGCAACATGCACAATATTTAGTATTTCTGTAACAATTAATATTGCTTGGGATGAAATGCAGCAACTGCCATTCTCTTTCACTTTCTAACATTTCAGAAAAGGAGCAGTGCTTGAACCGACCGGTCGCACATTGCCGAAAGAAACCCGACTAAGAGCACAGCAGCTTCGTGGGAAAGACTGATAACGTGTGGTGGCCTGACACAAATGCTATGTTATTAAAATGTAGCAATAGTTTATATTTCCTAAGTTGTTCTGCTAGACCAACGTCTGCCCGAGCCGCTTCGTATGGTTTCTGCGGGCTGGTTATCTCACCCAGTCGGCAGTCAGTCACCAACGTTGTGCACGGAGGGAGGATGAGGGGGCTTTACACCTGCGAGCGGGTTTGCTGGGTTTTCCTTTCCTCAGAGTGTTTTGCGGAAATTTTGAAGGACTTGGCCCGACGAAGTCTTCCCGGGGGCTCTGCTAGGCGTGCAGACCGGCCGACTTTGCCGCAAAAGGTACCTTCTCCTGCGACCCGAGAGGCACATCTGGGTGCGGGGCACTGCGGGAACCGAGCCCGGCAGCGATGCCGGTCGGGGGGAGAACTGCGAGCGGTAACAGAAGCTGAATTTGTCCAGAGATCAGAAACCACCACCCCCTCAACGCCGGCCACGCGCCTCCCGGCGGGTGCCCCGCAGCAGGGCTTTCATCTCCCGGCCACTCGCGGAGGGGCCGCGCCGCCCGGCCGGGGCGGGGAGGGGGGACCCCGGGCAGGGGAGGGACCCCGGGGAGGCCGCTGGCCGTCTGCGGGGAGAGGGTTTTCACGGAGCCTTAGCTGGGGGGGAGGGGGGAAAGAATAAAAATACAGCGGCAACGCTGCACAGCTCGCGGCTGAGAAATTAAAATCCCACCCCCACCCCCCACGCCCCCGGAGAGGCTTTCTGAGGGCAGGCGGCTGGCGGAGGCGCCCCGGCGGTCACGCCGGCGGGGAGCGCAGCGCGCCGGGGGAGCGGCCCGCCGCGGTGACGGGGGGCGG
>Ga0065711_1032986_pt1 | contig 26309 bp, 19 predicted proteins | sample Hoacrofraction12_FD_59098 | JGI IMG/M metagenome (GOLD analysis project Ga0065711, IMG submission 59098) | Hoatzin crop microbial communities from Cojedes, Venezuela - Epithelial fraction 12 v2 (version 2) | ecosystem: Host-associated > Birds > Digestive system > Esophagus > Crop | place... | reverse complement strand
ACAGAAGGCTTTGATGTTGCCTATTTTCTTCTGACTGGTAATTAACAACAACAAAAAAGGAGCTTAAGGAAACATCGGCTAGATTTTTAACACCACCACCAGCTAAAACAAACATCTACACAGAGGAAATAAGTATGCTGAATGTTAATGATGAGAAACAAAAACTAAATCCTCTCAAACATCACCTGAAGCCAAATTATTGAAAACCGTAACAATGGGCTGTCCCGTTCTCCAAAGCCGCGTACCACTGCTTCCCACAGATGCCATGGTGGCTTCTGTCTACACCCCATTTTATCTAAGCTTTAGCGTGTACTATATTTAACAACACTTATAGCTAAATTCACTACTGAATCAAGATCTGCTCCAGCAAAGCGATGTAACCATATGCACCTGGGTATAATTACACTTCCCCCCCTTCCTCTGCAATCAATGTGAGGACCATATGACACCTTCCAAGACGGCGAGATAGATGTGACCAAAGGAGGCCCTTTGAGAGAAGAATCAACTACTTTAACTTCTACCTCGAAAGACTAAATTGTCAACCTACATAAGAAATCAAAACGGGGGATTAAAATCACAATTTTTCAGCTTTATTAAAAACTAGGAAACGTATTATCAGAGAAGCAGTTAAAACGACATGTAAATCGGCGTTGACTGCATTCAGCTGTAAGATACATTAAACCCCTGCTATTTCAAACTGAATCTTTATATTAGAAATTAATATTAAAGACTGAATTTTAACACCTTCCCCCTACCTACCCCTTACCCTAACCCCTGGTGAAGACCAGCTCCTCTGCAGAGACAGCGACAGTTTTGTACGACCAAAGGAGGCACATAGGGAAGATGATTACGGCAGTAACAAAGCTACTGAAAGTCCCTTCACAAGGTGGCCTTCTGCTCGGCGCTGTGTGGCAGATGAGCCCCACGATGTGCCGCAGAGCTGTGCTCCTCGGTACCAAGGGGAAGACTTGGAGCCAGTCTATACACGATCTGGATTTTCAAGTGGAAGAACACAGAAGGCTGTTCCTAGGGACGGACAGCAGAAAACAGGCACGCCTTCAGAAACGAGATCACAACTATTATCTCACCCAGTCTGTCTGAGCCGGTCGTCTCTGAAGGAACTCACACCAGATAGTTTTGCATATCCATAAAACCAAACATATTTGTTTTTAAAAATGTTGTCAAAGAAGAAGTATTAAAAAGCTTAACCCCACATAAGAGCGCTCCAGGGAGGTGTTTGCCATGTGCACCAGAACCCACACAGACCTGACCGCGGGACCAAGGCCCTCTGCTCAGTCAGCGCCTTTTAGACATTTTTAAGTAGTGTACTAAGCCCATTTCTTGCCTTGGTTCACACAGTTGGAAACTGTGGAGATCCAAACTCCAGTAATGTGTTCTTCAAGAATGCCTGAAGAACAAAATAAACCACAAACCCTGAAGAAGGCAGAAGAAAGAACACCCCAGATTTTGGCAGTCTAGGATTACAGATAAGCAAATTCAAGGGAATATATAGGGAAACCTTAGCCAACTGCTAATTCGTAATTACTTCCTCAATAACTCACACTGAAAATTCATCTGAGTTGTAGATTTGAAAGGAATAAATGCTGTGGCCTTTATTTGTATAAATCACTGTGATTTTCAGTAAGAACGGAGAATAGTTTATAGCCGGCCATGTGCAATCAATGTCCATTAGTAAGAGCTATTAAAGCAAGTAATCGGACCACAAATCTCTCCTGTAGTTTGCAACATACGGGAGCAATTCTTTCCTGCGCTGAGAGGGAACAATCAGCCCCACACTGCTGGACACTACAGCTCTTCTAAGTTTCCACCGAGAAAAACTCTCAAGGAGAGATCATAAACTTTTACGGCAAATCCTCTCCACCTAGAATTCTAACGGAAACTCCCTTTTCATATTTAAAGGGTGAAGTTAACAATCCTATGCCACCAGATTCGAAGCAATCTTCCAGCTATCGCACAGGCAGGACGTTTTTCCCAGTTCTTCACCGAATGGGGCAGCAAGGGGTGGAGGATCTAATCCCGAACTGTCCGTCCCTCTCTACCCTGTACCACTGAAGCTGCGCACGTGCTTTGGTTTTTTACAGACTATGAGCACTAACACTTCCTCTCAATTGCCAAAGCAAACCAAGACTTGCCTGTCTAGAAGAGTATGGATACAAATAACTGCTGCTGCACTAGTCTCCCATATAAGGTGTTTTAAAGCAGCTCGCTTTCCGTCTTGATTAAAAACAAGAGGGCAGACAAGCCACATAACAGGAGCTGGTGTTGTCCTTCCGCTGACCTATTTCTACGGCACCACTGTTCTATCACAGGAACACCTCCTGTGTTGTGCTCTCCCTAACAGCAGGCATTCAAACAAAGCCCCAGGACACACAGGAACTGGTGGCGTGGACACAGCTACTTTGAAAAATACCTGGGAGAAGAGTGTGAACTCACCATTGCAACCCAGTCCAGGGTCTGTCTACAAGAGGCACCTTCACCTAGGTTGAGTCTCAATACGTCCAGCATTCCTTGTAGCAGACATCTGAATTGCCAGGCACATTCAGAGTCCAGACCAGGCACATCAGTGCTATAAACATGACTATGCGCAAGAGATCACTCACGTCTTTTTGTAGCACGTCTGTAAGACACTTAAATGCCTTTGGCCTGCCTGGCTGTCTCCCTACTTTCACGTGGGTGCTGGCGGCCCAGACATTTTTCTCTCCAGACATCATTCACTACCTCTAGATAGCACCAGGAATAGGAGGCAAACGCTGTTACTACCGTCTGAGAATCCCATTCTGGAAATTTTCATGGCACATTTTCTGTGCCTGGCTCCTCTGAGCATTTATCCTATGGGATATTTTTAGAGAAGTTAAATACTTCTACTGCGTGGAGTCCAGTACGAAGACCCTCTAGCTACAGTTCTCCATCCTGTAAGGACTGGACTGTCCTCTGCATGAATTTAAACTCTATTTTCTGCAGGCCTTTGATGTCCATGAATATTCTCCCAAATGGTTTGGATACTTGGAAAACTGACAGAGAACTGACCTCTGTATTAATTTGAAACACCTTTTCTCTACTAACAAACAACAGCTAGCTGCTAGTTTCTTGTGTGCAATCATCGTTTTGTTTCTTTATCACAAGCACTATCTCCTAATTTTATTGTCATGTTACACATTGTCAGTCTTACCAGCATGTTCTAGCACTTGCTACTTGTCCCATTACTGACCCGTCACAGTTTGTCTCTCCCTTTAATTACAGTTAATGAAACACTGGAACATGGGGATAGCCATTATTTACGTCTAGGCATATTTGTTCTCTGCTCTTCAAAGCCTTCTGCTTCTGCTAGATTTCTTCATTAGTGTTCCATCTCTGTTTAGAGGGATGAGAAATGTCTGTTCTCTTACTATCCTTGCTTGTTCTCAGGCTCTGGAAAAGAAACCAAAAATACGTGAGCAGCAAAGTTGAGAAACCTGTGTCATTCACCAGAGGAGTGAAGATGTATCCTAAGTAACTTCTCAGAGCCAGTTTAAGTCTGTCAGGGTTTATTAGGACAAATGCATCTTCATATAATTGTTTGGTTCTGTTGTCTGACCCTGAGCAAACAAGCCAGCGAGGAGCCAGCTTGGCTGGTTTTAGCCTGCTTTACTCCGGCCACAGCAAGAGTCCGGCTGCAACCTGTCACACAGGAGGTACTGCTAGCGAGAAGACATTATGATGCCCTGCCACGAGTACGTGTAGTACTTAACACACAAGTTAAAGAGACAAGAAACTTGCAGGCTATATTAAAAGACAAAAAAACAGCAAAAAAAAAAAAACCACAGGGAAGAGAAAGGTAAAAAACCATGTTGTACTTTCATTGTGTATGGTTTCTGCCCTTTTCTGTATTTAATGGAATACATGGAAGGATGCTTACTCAAACTCTAGCAACTCAGACTTAAGGGAAAGACTAGCATAACTAAATACAATAACCTTTGCTTTTTAAAAAATGTAAAATTGCATTTAACTTCTCTTCCTGTCCAATCCACAAGAAGCTTTTCTCCTCGCATTCTTTTCTCAGCTGTGAAGTGATGGCCATACTGGCCTCCTGCTCCATATCTAACCATCCTTTAAGGACTTTAACCTGACTTAGAATAGAACAGAATTGTTTAGGATGGAGGAGATCTTCAAGATCATCCAGTCCAACCACTGACCCAACATTGTCAATTCCACCACTAAACCATGTCCCTAAGCCCCACATCTGCATGTCTTTTAAACACATCCAGGGATGGTGTCTCAAGCACTGCCCTGGGCAGCCTGTTCCAATGCTTCACAACTCTTTATGTGAAGAAATGGTTCCCAATATCCAATCTAAACCTCCCCCGGCACAGCTTGAGGCCGTCAGTGCTAGCTGATGAATCCGTGTACCTGTACTTCATTATCACTTGCAGGGTGCTCTGGAAACTGCAGATTCAGAGATGTTCTCGAAATGACCAGCAGAAACCTACAGCCTTCTTACTCCCACCTTCCTTACTTAAAAGTTAAGCTGAACAAGCCTCAGCTGAAATTCCATGCTGGATTTTTCTCATCTGTTTTGATACAGTATTTTTTCCGCTCATAATCAATTTTAAGAAACCTGAGCTCTAATGTGCTTGCAAGTTTGAATGACAAATTGCTTACCAGCAATGTAGAAACATACCTTGACCCACCAGACAAGGCAACTGTGCTTCACTCCCACCCCAAACCATTAGAAAACAGGACATGTTCACTTCAAGTTCCCTCAAAGCACTTGGGAGAAGCTTTTTGTCTAGCAAAGAAAGGAACTGGTCTTTCTTCTGAGAATATTTTAGAGGAAAATGAATTCATTTATGTCAAATTTGCTACTAACTCCCCCTCCTCACACTTACATAGGGATTTATATAGTTCTGTATAAAAAAATAAATCAATTTTCTTAACCTACTAAATGAGAGTTTAAAAAAAATAAGCCTACCATAAAATATTTTTGGAGGTTAATTTTTGCCAGGAAAAACCAGCAGCAGCTCCTGGCTCTGTGCTCTCTACGCACCACTTTGAAGCGACCTGAATACCCCCAGCGGTACCTGCCTCCAGTCTGGGAACTCCTCACTCCCTCGCTGCTTTTTCCTTACTCGGTGCTGTTAACATAGGGCGTTGGTCACATTAAACTCAATAAATACTCAACAACTACCTTGAAAGTAGCCCCTTGATTCATATATACTTGACCAAAGGCCTGAGTGAAATGAGTTAACTGCAAATATGTGGTCTTTATATTCTTTGTTACAGAGATGCAGTTAAAACTCAGAGACAGCTCAAACTCTGAGAGTAAACACTGTATTTTAAAGACTTATTCTGCCTTTTGGAAACTTCCATTGAAGATTTTTATTTGAAAGCAAACTAGTTATTAGTTTATACTGTCTAATGTAAAAATCCTAACAAGTGGTTTGTGTGAAGCTGTATTTTATTTTGCCAATTTGCAAGGATTTATTCTTTAAAACACAGAACGTACCCACCCCAGATACTATTGCAGTTTAATGTCGCAAGTGTAATGTAATAGTGACTGCTTGCTTCACAATGTTCAAACTCACCTGTGAATACAGGCCACTCTGTTTTAAATTCCCACATAAATACATACATGATCCTGCCAAAACAGGAACCACAGTACTGCATTTTGTACGACAGATTTTGAGAAAGCTTATTTTGGGAAATATTCTTCCAAACAGCTGCACCAGATAGCAGGTAAAGCACAGTAGCCAGATGGTATCCATGAAGAGAAACAAGTACCACTTCACATCTTGTAATAAACCTGAGGCTGCACCCTAAGGAACATTTGCTGCATCGCCGGCCGCAGCACCCAAGCTGCCTGTTAGCAAGTGCAAACCTGCCTGACAAAGTAAAACAAAAAAGGTGTTCAGTGTCTCCTTCTCTGGAGCTACTCAAACCCCGCCTGGCCGCGGGGCTGTGCAGCCTGCTGTAGGTGCCCCTGCTTCAGCAGGGGGTTGCACTGGGTGATGCCCAGAGGTCCCTACCAACCCCCGCCATGCTGGGATTCTTTTCATATTTTGAATGGAGAAGTGATTGCATCTTTTTTTTCTGGTGAAGAGAGAGTTTACTACAGAAACATCAGAATGTTTGATTATAATTACAGGGATACATAAATACCTATTACAGTTTAATTAAGAAGATAAATTCCATTTTCAGCTCTACAGGGCAGATTTTAATCTAGCTTTCAGTGCTTTCAGTCTGTTTGCACAGGACAGCTACTGCATGCATGGTCTACAGTACATTATGCATATCTTGAATTATTCCTTTGTACAACAGCTGAATTTTAGGCGTACAGTGTTGTCTAGAGCACTGCAGCAGTCCCTTAGTGCTGGAAGCTGTTAATCTGTGTTGTGCAAGCCTTCCTTTGTCTCCAGGCTGAGGTCTTATTGTATTTTCCTTGCTTATTAAAAATAGCTGGTAGTATTGTCAAGTTAGTGGGATTAACCTACTTTACAAAGGAAATTAGGTCAGTTACTATATTCATGCCCAGCCTCCAGCTCTCATGCATTGTTACAGCCCTCTTGCATCCTACAAAATGGGTGGCTTCCTGGGGAAGAGAGATCTGTGTGCAGCAGCCTGCTCAATCCCACACTCGAACACAACCCTGACACAAACAGGGTGGGGCGAAGGCCCCGTCACTTGCCATTAGTCTCTGCTGATACAAACCTCTTGGCCAGCGAAGAAACATGACTTACTGTAGACCGTTAAGAGGTGCTCCATTAGCAGGTTGTTTGTGACAGCGAAGACAAATTGGGCTCTTACATACGTCTGATATTTGAAACACCTAAAAAATCAGACTCCAAAACAGTTTCTGAGGTTATCTTCACCAAAACACCTAGGACCACCCCTTCCAAACCTGCCTTGCCTGAAACGGAGATGTAGATGAAACAGCCACCGACAGAGGAACGCACTCGGCCAACCACCAAGCTACTAATCCTCTCTGACCAGAGAGGGAAGGAAGGGGTGACAGTACCCCACCCGCAGTAATGGGCCTCGATAGCTATGGTGGCATCTGAAACACTGGGCACACTGGGAGAAAGAAGCGATTGCTCATGCTCTGTGCAGCTGCTGGTGTCTCGGGCTAGGTGCAAGACACAAGGCCCAGCTGCTTACCTGCCACGCAACGACCAGGAACGCAAGCGCTCACAAGGCAAAAGGCTCAGCGGACCACGTCTCCACTCACTCCGTCCTCAGCTTTTTGAGTCCTCCTTTGCTCTTGGCCCCTTATTTTTATTCACTACAGTTACTAAGTAAAGGCTAAGTTCAGAAATTACAATTGTTCGTTTAGGCAGGGCAGTCTGCTGTGTGCCCCCAAACAGAGCTCGCTCCTGCCTCTCCCCAACCACAGCTCCCTGTAAGAGCTCCAGGGCAGAGCTCTTCTGTCTGCTGCTGTCAGAAAAACTTTTATTCTGCCTGCAATTTCCCCACAGCGAGGAATCCTCATTATTGTCTTCCCAGTAACAGGACAAGATTGACCCCTAGATAACACACCAAGAGAAAATAACACACAAAAGAGAATTACCCCTCTGGTGTTTCTCTGACAAGTCTTCCTCTCCAAACCAGTTCACAGCCACCCTCTCACCTTCACACCAAGGCAGGAAAATCAACAGGTAGGGAAAACATGCTGCAGTTACATGTAATTTAGACAGCTAGCTACCTGCATCTAGAAGAAAGAACTGAAAGTCAACAGTACGCATTTTCTCTTTCCTGTCAGCTGCAAGCTGATCTACCCCTAACAAAGAGATTACAATTTCTGCATATTAATTATACTCCAGAAAAGGAGAGAGAGAGGAAAGAAAGTAGAACAAATCCAGGCTGCACAGGGCATTCCTTTCTCCAGCATAATGAGCTGCCACAATGGAACCTTTAGCATTCCTTGGTATCCACTTCTCCTTCCCATGCTCACCCACACGCCTAGATATTTCTGGGAAAGGCTGAGTCACCAGGAAGCCTACGATTCTGCAGAACCACCCCCACAAGAGACCATACAGAAAAGCCTCAGGAATAAGCACTCCCGTGATTCCTTACTGCGGTACTTTTGAACAGATGACAGAAATAAAACCTTTTCTGTTTTGTTTTTTTCTTCAAGTGCCCAGAGAGCGCAGAGAACGAAGCGGCATATAGCACACACCGACTCTCCCACCCCCTTGGGTTACCTCAGAAGCAGTGTCTACATTAAACAGCATCCTTTACAGCCTCTCTTCTGCATCTTCTTTAAGCAATGCCTGGGATACACAGGCAAGTGAACATTGCCAGGGGTGTCCCCGTGAATCCCACCAAGCCAGGACTGACAACTTTCAAATTTCAAATAAAGCTCCTTCTTTTCTTATTTTCCAGGATCATCTCTGCATAGGAGCCAAATGAGCACTCCTTAGCTGTGCAGCAGATCTGGATTTTGTAACATGATTTTGTAACACGATTTTTTGCCTCAGCATTCCCCAAAAGAAATGCATAGACTCAAAGAAGTCATCAATGACAGTAGCAGTAAGCAACAGGCCGATCAAAATAGCATTTATCCCTTCTACAGCACATGACACATCAGCAGGTATTTTTTGTCTGTTGACACCACAAAGCACAGCTAAGAAGCAGGAGCACGTTCCAAAGACGTATGCAACCTGAATCGGCTAACACAGGTAAATGAAATGACAGAGATGCCAACTGCAGGATGGACAACCTAAGAATCATAAGACATTTGCAACTTTTTTACTTTTTTCTGGATCATTACAGGTCAAGCAGAGTCACACCTTCACTGCGTAACAAACGCCCACTTTGCACTGTTGAATGTCACTCCTCCTCAGAGCTAACGGCTTCAAGAACCAGGGATAATCTCGCACCCAGATTAAATAAATACTGCCACAACAGCTCCTTGTTTTGTAGCAACATACTACATCCCTGGCATTTTCCTCACCAATCGGAACATATGGCAGACAAACACTGTAAGCAATGAACTTGGAGAAAGGCTCCCCACCCGCCATCCTCTGCATGGGTAGGTGGGCAGGGTGGTCAGCTCTTCCCCCACACAAGCACAGAATGACATTTCGCAGAGTTCCTATGTTCATTACCTTGTAGCAAACATTGCTCTCAGGGAAGAGAAGGTAGCAGCATCTTCTTTCAAAGCCTTCAGCTCATTTCGTAGCTTCATCATGGTCTCTGTAACCATAGCTTTCTCATTTTCATACTTGCTTTTTAAGTTGGCAAGGGCTACCTCTGCAGTCTATTGTTTACCAAGAAGAACAGAAACACACTGGTTAATGAAACTATTCACAAAGTGGCTGGCTAAGCGATTTCTAATCACTGTTCACATAATTAAACATCTACTTTGCACTGGCATGTTAAAACTTCTGGTCAACTTTTCTTGCACAAATTAAATAAAATTTCATCTTTGAACACTGAAAATAGATCAGATACATGGGTCTCCTACTGCCATTAACCATGCAGCAGCACCTAGGAAGTTACAGAATATACATTTAGTGACACCTATCTCCAACTGCTAAACCAAATTAAACTTCACATACTTCAACACAAAGAACAAAAAAGTCTATTTAGTATCTCTATATTTAAACGCATCCATCAATCACTTGCACAGCATTTTGCCTAACTTACGTTTTGGGACACCTTTATTCAAATGTGCAAAAGAAAACTGAAAGTATGTGCATATTTATTAAACAACATTATACCCTTTTTTATTTGAAGACAACTTCAATTTGCATTACTCTAGAGGAGACAATTAAGCATGTCACATGGTGTCTTAATAGCAGTTATTTTCAGCTACTGCACTGCCAGCATGTATCAAATGGCACAGCTTAATTACCAAGGACTAATTTTACCTTTCACTCACTATTTTGACCATGTTCTTATATCACACCCTCATCTTGGACAGATTTCTTTATTTTGCAATTTGAGAGGGGAGAGTACAGAAGCCTCAGAACTCTTCTAAGGGTAACTATTAGAAATTTTTCAAGTAGAAAATAAGATTTACATCCTCATTTTAGGTGTCTTACATTAAATATAATCTAATTCAGACAGACAGCAGATCAAAGCTACCTTAAGCTTAACAAAAAGTCTCATGCGTATGTGACAAGCAAGAGTCAGCTCCAGCCCCAGCGCTCGCCTTTCCAGCAGCACAGCTGTGTGCCCCTAATGAAACAGCCCTGCTTCAGCCTCGCACCGAGCAAACAGCAGCAACTAAAGCCCCACTGAGTTGGGAGCACGGCAGTATGGCCTCAAAGATAAATTCTCTTGTGTTCATGACCTAATTCCCTGACACTATAACCTTCACGTCTGTAAGACCTGGTTACCTGTTTGTTGGCCTTCAGCACAGTTCTCAGCGTTGCTATCTGCTCTCTCTTGGTGCTCAGCAGAGACTTCAGCTTCAGGATTTCTTCCATGAGAGCTTCCTTGTCTTTGTCCACCACTGGCCCAAGTTCCTGAGTGGCAACACGCTGCCTGGACAACTCGGTGGTTCTGTCCACGGCAGCTTGCAGGTGTTTGATCTGATCCCGGATTATAGCGATCAAGTTGTAAATGTTCATCGGTTCCTTCCGAGGATCTGACACAGGAGACGGCAGAGATGACACTGGAGATGGGCTGCTGTCACCGCTCCCGTTCTCTGCCTTTCCTAACTCTATAGTTAGCAGCCCTTTAGAAAGAAGAATGGGAGACCTTCTTCCCTTGGTCTCTGGACTACTGCGTCCGCCTTTGCCTTCCTTGTAGTAATCCAGCATCACTCTGTTTGGAGTTTCATTGTTGCACATGCAGACGTGGTGGTATAAATTGGCCAATTCTTCACTGAAGGTGACTAGCTCATCCTGGGCCACGCTGAGGCTGCCCTGTGTTTCTCCAGCAACATCACTGACTTTCTTCAGCTCCTTCTCCAGCCTGGCCACCTGTTCTCTATCATGCCTACTGGATTTTTCTAGTGAGGTGATCTTTTCAGCGAGAGCCTGGCTCTCAGTCTCATACCTGCTCTTCTCTTCCTCATATTTTGTCTCACATTCTTTGTATTTGGCCTTAACATTTTTAAGCTCTTCTTTTAGGTCAGTAATCTCGGCCACAGCCACTTTGTACTTGCACTCCAGGATCTCTGGCCCATTGATGTCAACTTCATAATAATCTCCGTCTTCATGGCTGTCTCGGTCCTTCTCATTGTCAAGGGCAGACTGGCGTTCCTTGCTGACCTGCAGCTTCTTCATCGCGTTCAGGTTTTCTGTGAGTCTGCCAACTTTCTCGTGCTGCTCTGAGAGGGCCCCCCGTGTATTTTCCAGCTGCTTCTGAGATTCCTGTAGCGTTGTTAACAAGTTCACCTTTTCTCTTTCCATCTGAAATGCATGAACACAGACATCTACATAAAGGAAACTATCACTGGAAGGTTTTATTACGAGAGACAGCAACTTAGCCAAGGTCCATACGGTTACAGAAATCCAATCACTTACACATTCTGGAAAAGGCTATTTAATTTATGCTAAAACTATCTCAAGCACAGTGTTTCTTGCCAATTCCTCCTTATTTCCACTCCAAAATGTACATTTTTACACACTTCTTCCACAGCTGATGGTCTCATTGTGAAAACATCCTTTCAGCTGAAGATAGGCTAAAGTTCACTCTTATCTTGCAAATTATTAAGTAAATATTAGAACACATGCAGTTAGTCTATGGTGAATGCTTGGAGTTTCACGAAAGACTCAGAAATACTGAAACTTTTAAAGTTGCTCTTCTGAAAGTTCTCCAGAAATTTTTTCCACAAAGGCTTTTTTAATAGAACACTTCAAGCTTAACAAAGTAACTGTAAAACACTTCCAGGCAACACAAATATGTATCTTGTTTCGAACTCTCCAGCCTCCCAGTAGCACAAATATAACACAGAAATGCTTGGTACTGATTAAAACCTCACGTTCTTCAAACTAATTACAGAGAAAAGGTGTACAAAATTACTTTTCATGAAGATGACTGGAGTAACTATCAATTTTTGAACAAAATACCAACTTTCTTCACTGGTGACGTAATGAAGTGGACACAGCATGCACTGCACAGAAGGTGCACTGCAACACGACTGCTAGCTTCTGTGCATAAAACAAAAAAGCTATGGCTTTCCACTCACAAACATTTAATATCCTCAAATTCTAAGTCAATCAGAGCCTTCACAAATATAGTTCATAGTGTATGGTGGCCACACGAGATATTGAAAAGACCGAAATTACAACCCAAGTGAACTCTAGCAGCTGTTTAGGAAACCCACTTACCTGTACAAGCTGTTGTTTCAGCTTCTGGATTTCAGAAATGTTTAATTCACTGAGAAGATCTGAAACCAGACTCGGGGCTGGAGGGAAGCTTTCATTTTTCTTGGGCGTTGATGTACTGTTCTTGCCGTTGCTGAGTTTGCTGAGGCAGTTTTGTTCAAATCCATTCATGATTTCGTCGTTGTTGGGCTCTGTGGCTTCATCGCTGAACTTCAGTCCATCCAGAGAGATGTTCAGGTGGCTGTTGTACATGGAGTCGTTGATGTTCATGTAGTGAGAGAGCTCCTTACGAAGATTGTTCTTCTGCTCCCGCTCTGTCTTCAATGTCTCTAAGGCCTCCTCAAGCTGGCGTTCGGAGATCTCCTTCAGCCGTATGGCATCTTCTAGCTGGCTGTTGAGAAATTCTGTTTCCTCTTCGAGCCTTTTGATTTCATGCTTCAGGCCTTCAAACTCCACCTGGAGAGGGGAAAGAAGAAACCCTAATGAAAATGTCTGCCTGCAAGGCAACAAGTAATTTCAATTTTGAATGATTTTATTAAATATGGTAAGAATAGAATATTTTTTTTTAAGTTCTGGAGCCTGGTTTTGGCACTATGACTGTAAACACTGCTCACGTAATTTACCTTCACAGAGACCAGAGAACAAAATTTCTAAGCAAACCGTCGAACGAGCTGATCTATTCCAGCTCAATTAAGACAGGTGGGAGATCCAGTGTGTGATAGAGAGGCATAAAAAACAGGCTTTCCAAGGACATTATGCAAACTCTTTCTCTGTCTGATTAACAAATTCCCTCGCCAACCTTCCCACAAATTCAAGCTCAGCGTTTCCAACACCCAGCATCGCAAAGCTGTTCTTCCAACACCGCTGCACTGCTGTTAGAATATGCCACTCAGCTTCAAACTCTTGGGATGCGCCTAGCAATCACACTCTGCTTTTATACTTTCAAAATAAAATATTTTATCATTTCTGTCATCATAATTTCACCACATCTTGACAGCGCTACACGGTAGACTCTACACTTCAGACTCATAGTGCTGCTACATGAAATTTGATGGCATGCAGTAAGTTTTTACCTGCAAAACTGCATTTTTTAAAAACTCTCTTGCACTGAAATGATGAACACCAACCATTAGTGTAAAATTTTGAATTCACTGAGGGGAGGGAGCCTAAAGATATCCTTTCCTTACCTTGAAATAAAGCAAAACATACCACATGATACATAGCTATATTTATTTTTGCCAACTGCTAAAGGCATCTGAAATGCCAACATACAATCTGGTAGCATTGAACCACACCTGACTTAAAAACCAGGAATCAATCATGTTAATTCAGTTTTGCAAGTTAAGCCTGGGAAAGCTTGATGGCTTCTTCTAGTTATGTCAGTGGGATAATTAAAGCTTAATAAAATTCATCAAGTAGGATTAGGACAAGGTAGAAAATTAAATAACCCATTGCCATGAAAAGAGTTAGCTCTTGGTTCTATATAGGTCCACTGAGCTCAAATATCTAAGATTGCAAACTATTTTCAAAGGTTCCAGAATACAAACACAGCAGTCAATAATTACTAGCAACTGACAAGATAGCATCTGAGGTTAAACTTGGCTGAGCCCAGAATGATAGCATTCTTGAATATTGTTATTTTAGAATGTGAACATGGAGCTGGGAACTTTCACTTGCTCCTCTGAATACAGTGAATGAGACAAAAAAGGTAAAAACCAAAAGTAACCAACTACATAGGTTGGATTTTCTCAGATCACTATCTCTTCCAGTCTGCATCTAGAACATGATAGCCCCTTCATCACTACCACACGATGTCAGGGCACCCAACACAGCGTAATTAGACCAAATATATTCAGGTGAGAAAAGGTCCAACCTGGAACCCCTTTTTGGGCACATCAGTGAAGCCAAAGCGACAAACACTGACATGAGTTACATTGGCCTGTAACTAGTGGTGTTCCTCAGGGGTCAGTACTTTGCCCAGTCTTGTTCAACTACTTCATCAATGACCTAGATGAAGGGACAGAGTGCACCCTCAGCAAGTTTGCTGATGACACCAAACTGGGAGGAGTGGTGGATACACCAGAAGGCTGTGCTGCCATTCAGCCTGGACAGGCTGGAAAGTTGGGCAGAGAGGAACCTCATGAAGTTCAACAAGGGCAAGTGCAGGGTCCTGCAACTGGGGAGGAACAACCCCATGCATCAGTACAGGCTTGGGGTTGACCTGCTGGAGAGCAGCTGTGCGGAGAGGGACCTGGGTGTCCTGACGGATATCCAATAAGTTGACCATAAGCCAGCAGTGTGCCCTGGTTGACAAGAAGGCCAATGGTCTCCTGGGGTGCATCAAGAGAAGTGTGGCCAGCAGGTCAAGCGAGGTTCTCCTCCCCCTCTACTCTGCCCTAGTGAGGCCCCACCTGGAGTGCTGCGTCCAGTTCTGGGCTCCCCAGTTCAAGAAAGATGAGGAGCTACTGGAGAGAGTCCAGCAAAGGGCTACGAGGATCATGAGGGGACTGGAGCATCTCTCCTATGAGGAAAGGCTGAGGGAGTTGTTCAGGCTTATTAAGACTGGAGAAGAGAAGGCTGAGAGGGGACCTTACAAATGCCTGTAAATATCTTATAGGGGGGTGTCAGGAGGATGGGGCCAGACTCTGTTCAGTGGTGCCCATCAATAGGACAAGGGGCAACGGGCACAAACTGAAGCAGAGGAAGTTCCAGCTGAACACGAGGAAGAACTTCTTCCCTCTGAGGGTGACAGAGCCCTGGCACAGGCTGCCCAGAGAGGTTGGGGATTCTCCTTCTCTGGAGATATTCAAACCCTGCCTGGATGAGATCCTGTGCAACCTGCTCTAGGTGACCTTGTTTTGGTAGGGGAGTTGGACTAGGTGTTCCCCAGAGTTTCCTTCCAACCCCCACTATTCTGTGATTTGGAGTTTCACCTGGAGATAAGTAAAACACCTTCAGTATCCCAAACATCTCGCTTGGTAGGGCAGCTTTCAGTCAGAACACTGAAGGTGATCTGAAGAAAATACAAATAAGCTTTTGCTATGTGCTCACTGCAACAGATGGTATTAACACTACTGTTTTCTTCAAAAGCTGTTACTTCAGGTATACTTTACTATTTTCTCAATTGAATCTCGAGTTTGATTTATACAGTAAGACCAACAGGTACCTGAGGAATAAAAATAGTAAATCCCCAACCGACAGATGAAGGTAAGTAAACCTTGCCAAAGCCCACATGTAATCTAACTACCTCTGCAAATGATAACTTGTGGAAATTCCTGAGTTGTTCCAAGAACGTAGTTTTCTAAAATTCTGAAAATAGCTTGAACCATACAATTAAATGTGACTTATCTGCTAAGCAGTCACGCAGTCTGACAGTATAGAGCTACTGTAAAAGTCCATGTTTCACGAAAGTAGCTCTAGAAGGGGACAGAACTGGAGAGATGAAGTAAGCACTAAGTAGCAATAAAAACATACGTTCATAAATACACCCGGTTACAGATACTATAGAAATGATGGATGGATGGATGGATGGATGGATGGATGGATGGATGGATGAAGTGTAGCAAAAAGACTAAACCAGGTAACAAAGCAGACTGGTAGAGACTCCACTTCCTTCAAAGAGAGAGACGGCAATGGAAGGACTTAGAGGTCAAAGTAGAAGCAATAAAGTCTTATGACTGTGTATAAACAGAGTCAGAAAGGACTTACACATTTTGGGACAACGTTTGGTACTAAAAGATAGAGCTTATAGTCTCAAAAGAAGTACAAACACAGAAAAGAAGTGGCTGGATGTTCAAACAAGACAGAACCATGCCGTAACACAGGAATTAACCAGTGCTGCCAAGCAACGCTCGCTATTTTGAAAAACTTGCCTGATTTTGCTTCAGGACAGACACTTGTTTCTGTAGACAGATGTTTTCCTCTTCGAGCTCAGTGTAGTCTTGGAGCAAACGTGCTTCTCGGAATTTATATTCTTTAATATCATCTCGCAGGCGGGCCCTTTGGATCTCCACATTCTGATTGACCTGGAAAAACAAACCCCAAAACGATGGTGATTTGAACAGCTACAATTAAATTTCAAAATTTTGTCTTTCCTTATTGTATCAATAAATTAGATCCCATTCAAACTGAAACTCTTCCCCTCCCTACCCGAACTGAAATTGGAAAAAAACAAGTCATTTACACAATATTTATTTAAAATCTATTTAGATTTTTATTTAAAAACTATTTAGATTTTGTTTTCTCACTTCTCTCACAAATTTTCACTCTTGACTCAAAGAAAACTTAATGAGCAAACAGGGAAAGCAGCATTCGCACCTCTGTTGTCTCCCTGGCTGTAAGCAACAGACAGAAGTTCTCCAGATCAGAAGGCAACGCCTGAATCTGTTCACACTTAAACAAGAAGGGCCTTTTCACAAGAGAAAGACAGATGCAGATGACTCCAGACATTCTTATTTGGACATGTATTTGCTGCTACTTTTCAACAGGTCTTTTCTTTATGCCCAGGGCAATATTTGGAAATATGCTCTAACGATTCCTTTTGGAGAGATACACTGAGTTAAAGTTCAAATGAAATCCAAGATCCCAGGTAGAAAGAAATAGCAGCTGCGGTTCACTTACAAAATGTTCCCTCCTCTCAGCCCCAAAACTTTAAAGAAAAGCTTAAAAAAACCAAACCAAAACAAAAAGCACCACCATTACTGTTTTGGGATGGATAAGAAGTAAAAATCAGTATGTTGGAGTATTATGATCTTCAGATCTTCTGTGAATACACACAGACACTTCAATAAATTGAGCTAGCACACATCCAGCTATGTGAATGGCTCACTGTACTTCGCTCTACACTCTTCCAACATATTTTTCCTTCAAGCAACATCTTTAACTACTTAATCAAAACAAAGCAAAAAATGTGTTCTAAAACATTAGCAGAAATATATTCAGATGGGCAAATAGGCAATATAGCTGCCTATAAAAACAGTATCCAGACATTTTAGCAGCTGTACCTGTGAAGTGATGGGATGGTTTTCTAAACAGCTCTAAATCAGCTCAAAACTAACGCGAGCCCATGAAAGAGGCATCCTATCAAGTCAGCTAGGTAGGTTACGGTATCTGATTTCTGTTTTCATCTATCCAGTAGCCTAGTAAAGAAGGCTTCATCCTCTGGCACACAAACTCAGATTCCCCTAGTGTTCTCCACTTCTGGTCGTAAACCAGAACGTCAGCGATGAATAAAGTCATGCCTCAGTCCTCCCGTGAGTGTGCAGCAGGAGCACACAGCAGTAATACCACAGGTATCAACAGGCACCTCCAGAAAGCAAAGAGATAAAGGAAGTCTTTGCAGCAGGAGCATATGCCAAGACTTGAACCTGGCACATTCTGAACAAAAACACAGAATCACCTGCAACTGTTAAAACCAATAAATTTAAATTACAGCTCCCTCACATGTCAAGTAGGGATTAGACTATATAAACTTGTCTGCTTATTTTTAGCACTGACGAGAAGAGCACTACTTCCTAGCACACTGAGAAGCTAAAATAAACATTAATTGCTGAAACCAGACGCTACAGTACAACAAAGCAAATGAGAAGTTGCCGCGTTCCATAATTCCATGCCTCAGCAAGTGGTGGCTCTATCTTTGCACAAAGGCAGGGCCACAGGGCAAGATGCACGGCAGGTACCTGAAGGCTACAGGCGGACAGGAATTCACAGCTGAACTTCTTCTCCCTAACAACTGCAGTGATCACCTCTTGCCTTTGGCAGGAAAAGCCTCCAGCCAGATACTGCAAATCATTTAACAGTTAGGATTGCAAAAGGCTTTTGCATCAAACCGAGTTTCACACAAATTAGGAGATTTTATCTGCAGTTTTCCCCATTCCCAAGTAAATGAAATGCAATGGAGGACCTCCCACAAAGCTACTGGTGAGCTTCTCTCCCCACCGTTCAGGTTGCTTTGCTCCTCTTCCTCCCTGGATGATCTAATCTTTGCAGAGGTCAATGCCTGGATAAATCATTGGAGCAGGTCCTTTTTGAAGAAAGAATGGTTTCTGTCCAATCCTGCCTGTTTAATTCAGAGCCACAGCAAGAGCTCATTATTTAATGGGAATGTATTATCGTGCTCTGTCTAGCATAAGAAAAATCACTCTATTTCAATGTGTACAGGAAGGCCAGATTTAAAAATAGCTCCCTTGTTTCCTGACTGGGGAAGGAAGATACAACCTGCATTTACTGGCTGTTCAGCAAGCTGTGCATTCAGTTTGCCCTTAGTGTTTTCTTGTCAGATAAATGTGCATGCTTACGAGCTGCAAGGTTACACTGGGTGCCATGCTATCTCGTGTAACTGACCAAATGGTGGGGTTTTTCGTCTGCAGGAAACAGAAGCTACTGCGTCCTGCCTTGATCAGATTGTTCTGTTACCCATAAAGAACATGGTATTCACGTATCTGAAGACAGACACGCATACATTGCACATGTTCTCGCATATGGTGTTTCACAGTTCCTCAAGCACACAGAAGTGAGCTGATCTAGGGAGGAGTTTGAACCTCTCTGGGCCTCTTGCTGCTTCAGTGGCTTGGTGGCCTCTTCCTCCCTCTGCCCTGAGCAGGGAGAAGGGGGAGCTGGAACACGAGGGCAGGCCTGGCTACGCTCTCAGCTGTGTGAAAAGTCACATCTCCCCCCAAAGCGAATCATACAGCACTTATAAAATGTCATTACCACCGTGTGGAGAACTGCTGGCCATAAAATCCTGTCGAGTGTTCACCTATCTGACAAAACCCCTCAACTTCTCAACCTGGAGAACATTCCCACTACGCAGAAGCCTCTCACTCATCCTGCCCAGGAAAAGACTGGGATCTGAAAGTGATTTCGCCTGAGTTAAAGGCCATAGACCACTCTGCTTCTGCTGCTAGAGAGCTTGTCTTGAGCGTTTTCATCCTCCCAGCTTTGCCTCAAAGAGCTCTGCCAGGGGCCCTCCCAGCAGCACCAGTGCTAGAAATAGCAGGGATTTTCTCAGGACCAGTTTGACTCCACCCTTGCCTGCATATCAAAAACACAACCACTGTCCTTCATCACTGCCAAAAGCCCGCTCCTTAGCACCTACTTTTCTAGGACACCCCAGCATATAAAGGTAAGTATAATTTGACCATAAGAATTAAAATAATTGAGAAAAAGAAAAACACCCTCAGGAAGCCGATTCCCCCCTTTGCTTTGGGCACTGCACAGCCCGACCGGAGTGCAGCCTCCAGGTCCCCAGACAGCTGTGTCACCAGCACGGATTCTGTTACCTTGAACTCCACCAGCTCATGAGGTCACGGGTCAGTTCCAGTTCCCCGCTACAGCAAACATGCTTACACCTAATTTTCATGTCATTATTACCATCAAAAGTCAAAACTTAGTTTGCCCAAATTTATTACTAATTCTAGGGTTCGATTTCACGCTTCATCCAATAAGTATTTCTAGATATGATCATTCCCTCTTGTGTTCTTCATGGGAAGGATTCATAAAAAAGGATGCAGACTCTTTGGAAGAAATGCAGTGCAGTTGGAAAGGACGGCAACTCATACATATTCTGTTTTATAGAAACATTTAGGTTGGAAAAGGCTCTTAAGATCATCCAGTCCAACCGTTAACCTAACACTACCAAGTCCACCAAAATAATCAATAAAATATCTTCTCTTAGATATTTTATTAAATATCAGCACGGAAATTGGGAGGACTAGTCCTCAGATGCTTAGGTAACTTCGCCCCTTCTTCAGCACTTCTTCGAAGGAGGCACTTCAGCCAGTGTTGTTCTGGACGCTGCCTTCATACTCGCTGCTGTCACTCCAGAAGAGCCAACCTCAGAGCTACATCATCTGCCTCAGGAACCACTGATGAAATTAAGAGCTCAAAATACAGAGCATAAAGTTCTGCTATGTGCAGAAAGAAAATTTCAAGTCAACCACTAGACATTAAGACAGCAAACAAGTTACATTATTTAGGCTACAAAGGGCCAGCAGTTGCAAGCTGTGTGTGAAATTCACAGTTGTCCATCTGATTTTAATTGCATGTCCTTTGCACATGTGAGGACTGGGCTCCTGTGGAAAAGCATCACATTAACTGTGTAATTAAGGGCTGGGATGTAAAATACTCCTAGAACAGAGCCACATTAAGACTGCATAAGAAACCAAAATAATCTTCCCCTAGCTCTCAAGTTACGGGCTCTTAAATTAGAACAAAACACTAATATTTGGCAGGGGGAAAAATAGTTCCATTAAATCCAACGATATATGAACAAAAGGTTTGGAAACCTGTACTTTTGCCACTGCAAGGCAGCTCGCCTGCGCACGAGGCTGGCTGTAGTCCCCGGCACCGGGCAGATGCGCAGAGCAGCAGGCACGCGCGGCCGGCAGCACCTCCCGACGATGCCCGTCTCCCTCTCACCTTCCTCACATGCTGGAGCCACACCAGCTGCTCAGTTTTGAAATTTTGCCCACTCTGTTCTTACAGTAGAATAACTATAAAATAGTATAAAAATGTTTATATATTTATTTATGCAAAAGAGAAATGCCATGGTGGCCTGGCTCTGCTTGCACATCCACAGGAGAAGCTGCCGCCTGTGCACGCGTACCGGTGCAGCATAGGATGCCCCTTTGTACGGGGAAAGATGTACACGTAAAACACCTGTAGGTACCGTGGCTAAGGCAACCTCGAGGTGGGAAGAGAAGCAGCCTTGTTTCCCACACAACCCCTGTATGAAATCCAGGCTATCTCACAATACGCACACACACCCCATGCATGGAGTGCTGGGAGACAAAAACAAGTCTGGTGGAGACTGACAGGCAGGCACAGCTACACCTGTAGCTGTTCTGTATACATAGAAACACAGGTCACAACTATTACCCAAACTTGTGGTGATGACATCTGTTCAGCATTCAGCTATTCTCACCGACCTACGGCGGTCACCGAGCTACTCACCTGTCACTATCGCAGCTTCCACACCTCGATTCTGAGCCACAGGCAACCCTCTCCGGCCCAACGCAATGGAAATGGACCATCCTTGGGACACAAATCTTTGTTTTTTCTAATGGTATCCAGCACCTGTGTCCTCTTCTCCAAATACTGCACGCAAAATTACTAAGAAAATGGTTCTTAGAAGTGACAGAAAAATTCGCCTGGTCTCAGCAGTGTTTTACAACACAAACACGTTCAAAAGAAATACTGCAAAAGACTGAGCACCCAACCAGTAAGGAAAGGCACTATCTGCACCAGTCGGACTGTATTTTCCAGAATTTATAGCAAGTGTTGTGGGTGCCTTGTTCACACAAGCCCACTGAAGAAAATTACAGTAGATACTATGCCAAACCGTAGTTTGGACTCTCCTCCACTCTTTTGGTGCAAGTCATGCTGTGACATGGTCTATCTGCTGAAAAGCCGCTCGGCCTTGTAAGCCTCGGGGGGGCTGCAGGCAGAGGTAGGTACAAACAGGGAAGGGAGGAGGAAGGCGGAGCGCTGTGGTCACTTAGAAGCAGAAGAAATAGCGTTTCGTTTGTGTGTTTTCAAAAGCAAAGTCAAGCTTTAATTGCACTTCATACAGAAAAAAATTACTGAGCCAAAAAAAAACCCCAAGAGAGATGACTTATATCCCAGTCAAAGTTTCCCTTTCCCAGGTGCCTCTCTGAAATACTGTTTTGCTCTGGGAATGGGGGGTGAGGGGGCAAAGAAAACTGCAGTCAAAAGCAGGCAAGCAGCTCCGAGCCCCACCAGCGCAGCACCGGTCCCCAGCGCTCTGGCAGGAACCCGCACCACGCTCAGATGCCACTGCCGGCAGCTCTGCCCTGTTAGCACCGCTCAGCAGCATGGCACCAGCCTCCCAAATACAGCACCAGGAACACCTTGGGTTCTTCTGCCACTAAAGCTAAAAGAACTTACTAAAAAAGTTCCTCACTTCAGCCCTTTGGAGGTTTTCCTACACCTGGGCCAGGTATATGCCCATTTTACACATTTGAAGCCACTGAGTGAATCTGACTTGATTCCTCTTTACTAGCAGAACGTGTAGTCTTACTTTTTATTTTTTGGACTAGGAGACAAGATCTGAGGCGCTCATGAGACATGTCCAGTGTTCCTAAGCACAGTCAGGTTGAACTCCACAACAAATATCTTCAAGGAACACAAATCAGAGATGGCAGGGAAGAAGAGGTGGAATATGTGCAACTCACAGCACGTTTATCCTCCTCCAGAAAGTGGGGGAAAGAGCCCACTAGCTATTTATGGTCAGATATATAATGCTCCCAACAGCTCTGAAGCGTCAGTGGAAGACATGCAGCTACACTGAAACTGTGGCAGCAAATGCGCACAGCTGCCTGGTTTTGGGCTGGTTGTTTTGGGTTTTCTCACCTGTCCTCTCATTATCCAAACACCTATCCCATGACAAAGCATCTCACTATGGGTATATACGGCTGTGATTAATGCTGGGGCACCACCCTACTAATGTACTCAGCCCAAGATTTATTGATTTTTTTTGCAACAAACAGCTTTGTGAAGCTGTGACACTAAGGATGGGTTTATTGCAACACTGCAGAACAAAGAAATGCCCTGTCACGGATTTCTTTCCTGCACAACATTAGAGAGACCAGAGCTGAGAGTCAAGTTACTCCAGTGTATCCTGGAGCTGTTTAAATCTCTCATCACTCCTTATTCATCATGAACTCTAGCTACAATATGTACGTCCTATTACTGTGGTGTTTGCTAGCTATCTGCTCAAACATTTGATCCAGCCCAGAGTCAAACCCAAAGCACACCCTCCAACCCTTTCTCTGTCACGGGGAGGGTTAATACCTGGGCATTCACGGCTGGCATGAGCAATGCGCCACTTACTTGTGGTTAAGTTCCTTGTATAAGAGCCCAGCCCTGCTCTAGCAATGCTCTCCCACCACAAGCTTACAACCCAGGTGAGGACTGACACACCTCCCTCCAGCCCACAGGCTTTAGCTGCCCACCCAAACCGGTGGCCTTTGCCCAGCAGTCCACTGGGTACTGAACAGAAGGTGCCTGGCACTGGTGCAAGCCCGCGCAGGCAGCAGCAGCGGCGTGATGCCTTCACAGAAACAAAGAGATCAGCCGTGTAGAAGAATCCAGGAGGACTGGAATGAGCCTTGTGATCAAGAACTGGGGGCACTGACAAGTCTCTAAGATCAGAGGACAACTTTCTAAATCCATCCAAAATAACCCATTTTAAAACTGGAAGAAGTCAGTTCCTGCTAATGGTCTCGTTTCCAGGCGGTGATCTCATCACCTATAAAACCGCGCCATTTTTGAGCTCCAGGAGCAGAAGAGGGGACCCCATCCCTCTGTGCGTTCCCAGCCGCACCACTTCTTCGGAGACCCGGGCTCGTCCTCCCGCAGCACCGGGGCTCTGCGCCTCGGCTCCAGCCGAGCATGGCAGGCTGGATGGAAAATGCTAAGGACAGCGTTACGAATGGCACCGTGTAACGTTATTATTGCAGTCCCCCCCTTCCTGCTCTGAATTGCTTGCTAAGAGCAGTTAAACGCCAGCTGCTTTTCAAATCTCAAATCGAAATGCTTGGCAGCTTTCCATGTCCTTCACTGCCACAAAGAAAACATTTAACCCTTCCGAGGCCTGCCAACAAGCTTGTAGGTAACTCTCATCTTTCAGCTCCAGCTGGGCTGGCGGAGCAAAGCCGGGCTCTAAGCAGGGTCACCGCCACCCGAAGTGTCCCCAGGCAACCCCCGCAGCGATGGCCGATGCTCCACAGCACGCCGGCCACCTCAGCTGCCGGGTCTGAAGGGTGTTCTGTGTGCTGCGCTTGCATTTTCAGATGCTAATGAAACAAGCTAGAGTTTTTTTCGACAAGTCTCCCTCAAGCTGAAAGGAGAAGGAAGAAAAGAGCTCAGTAACTGAGAGAACAGCCCTCTGCATCCAGCAGCGTCCCGTCCCAGGCTTGGGAGGGCACGGCGATGCTGTCTCCTGGGGGACAGCTGAACTCAGATATACTTCAGGAATATCTGAACTCGGGCTCTGACTCCAGTAATTCTCCCTATGGATGCAAACTAGGAAGGGACTGGCAAGACGAGGCACACTTCCAGGAAAACAAAATGAACTACAAGCCAGCGAGATTTACACAAGCAGCACAACGAGCCTTTGCCGCCTCTTCTGCGGTTCTGTCTACAGCCCACACTCAGGGGAATATAGTATTAAAGATGTATTTCAATTAGTAGCTCTAAGTCATATTCAATTTTTTTTTAAATTCATCATTTAAAATGATGAATCAAACATAGTTTTTAATATTTCAGATTAAGACTGCTTATTAAAAGCTAATAACCAAAATCAGTCATGCCCTGTGTCTGCACTCCGTAACAGAGAAGAGCCATGACACCTACAAGCGCGATACTGCTTTGCTTGGGGAAGCTGCAGTGGCTCTAGGGAGCTACAGAACAAGGAGATCACAAGGGAAACTTTGAAACAGTAACTTGCTGAAACTGATTCCAGATCCTTGAAAGCTCTCAGGGTTTCACCTCGCAACTGCAGCATATCATTTCGACCCCTCTAATGCACCAGGTGTCCTAGGAAAGTCAAACGCATGCAATCCACGGCGATAATTTGGTAGCAAACTCCAACCAGACCTGTTTCCCTATCTAGAAACTGGCCTACGTCTCTGGTTTCAGGAGGACTCTCCTCCTCTCACGAGCAACCATGCTGCTGCAGCTTCTCTGGGAAGGAGACCAGATGATCCACAGAGGTCCTTTCCAACCCCTGCCATTCTGCGATACCCACAACAGCCCCCATCAGAGGGGGGACCTTTTTCCACAAGGTGCCAATTCACTGCACGTCGCCACGACCCAGCTCTGGCCCTGAGCGGGCGGTGGGCCACCCTCTGCCCCCCTGCCCCAGCCCCTGCCAAGCCGGGAGAGCCTTGCAGAGCAGTTTGTCAGAGATGCTCCCAGGTACGGGACAGCCTCGGGACAGAAACAGCGACGAGCTGATGTCCTGGTGAGGAAGCGGTCGGGAACCCCGTCCAACGCCATCGGACCTTTCCTTGTCATCACGGCAGTCCCTGCCCTGAACAGTCTCACTTGTCCCTCACCAAACTAAACCAAGTCTAATGTTTCAGTATGTCCACAAACCACTTCTAGCCTACTGATAACTTCTAAATACTTTACTCCCTGCTTAAGTTTTTTTCTGTTCTTACTTCTGTTCAACATCCTTCTGTTAATCAGTGACAACTGTTGACCAAAACACTCCCACTTCAATGACATTAGAGAAGAACTACTCTAGCTGTGCTCAGCACTTCGTGCCCGAGATCCGAAACTGCAGATTTACTCTGCTGTCACGTCCCTTTGCAAACCCATGTTCAGTTTGCCTCATCAGAAATGTCCACAAACCACATATTTTCAATAATCTTGAAGTACAAGTTTCTCTTGTTAATTAAAGCCTGCCCGCCTCTGTTATGAGGTCTGTTGGAGGCTCACTTATTTTCTTACTCATTTCTTACGCTAGTAATAAAGGCCTGTTTTAAAGTTTCCATTAACTGTTCCCAGCAGTGACGGTCTCTCTCGGGCAGACTGAACACCAGCATACTGTGGCAGCAGGCCAGGAGCAAGCTTATGGGACTTCAGCACCAGGTACCACAAATCTGTCAGACTTGAAAGAATTTACAACTAAAATAATACTGACAAAATGTCGAAGTTAGTACAGCTATCAAAGACTAGAGGTCTCCTACTGGCTTAATCTGGCCATAACTAATTTATGTGTAAAGCACAGAATCACAGACTGGTTTGGGTCGGCAGGGACCTTATAGCTCACCCAGTTCCAACCCCCCTGCCATGAGCCGGGACCCCTTCCAGCAGCCCAGGGTGCTCAGAGCCCCGTCCAACCTGGCCTTGAGCCCTGCCAGGGAGGGGGCAGCCACAGCTGCGCTGGGCAGCCTGGGCCAGGGCCTCACCACCCTCATGGTGGAGAACTTCTTTCTTATACCTAATCTCAGTCTCCCCTCTGTCAGTTTGAAGCCATCACCCCTTGTCCTGTCACTCCAGGCCCTT
>Ga0065711_1004939_pt1 | contig 26310 bp, 10 predicted proteins | sample Hoacrofraction12_FD_59098 | JGI IMG/M metagenome (GOLD analysis project Ga0065711, IMG submission 59098) | Hoatzin crop microbial communities from Cojedes, Venezuela - Epithelial fraction 12 v2 (version 2) | ecosystem: Host-associated > Birds > Digestive system > Esophagus > Crop | place... | reverse complement strand
CTCTCGCGGCGGAGCAGCGGGGCACGGCGCGGACATGTCAGTCGAGGCCCTGCGGAACGGCAGCCAAACGGCTGGCGCTCGTTTCGAAGCAAAACACCGGGCTTTGTTAGGAGCTACCGGGATGCGAAAGTTCATAAACACAGGGGGTTTTTTTGGAAGGAAGTAATTGCATAGTGAAGCCTGTTTCCAAGGCCAAAAAGCATAATTCCCTGTAATTTAGAGGCTTTAATGTGTTCATTAATATACCACAGTGTCCTTTATGCGCCTGTGTTGCATCCCAAGCAGTAAGATTTTTCCGAAGCCCATTGCCAGGTCCCGGATGAGGGTAGTGAACCTTGTCCCGAACAGAGCTCATTCTGAGGGCAACTCCAGCGACGTCGACCGGCTCAGACAAGGGATCAATTTGGCCGGTTTTCGCCTTCCCTCTTTGAATTGGAAGGTCAAAAATAAATACATCTGGTGCACAAAAGTTTTAATTTAGGAGAGGAGCTTTGTTCTCTGCGTCTGCATGCGACAACTTCCAGCTTCTTTCATCCTCCGCGCGCATCCAAGGGGCTCTGCTTCTGAGCCGTGCCCAGCTGAGCACCGATGGCATTAACCCTCTGGGACTGTGCTGTCCCATTTGGAAACTGTGTTCCCGCGATAAATTTGCGTAAATAAGCCAAAGCCCCTGTGGGGGTGTTCAGCGCTGCTCCCCAATGCTAAGGTGTTAAGGCTGTGGTGGAAGACAAACGCATCTCTGAGCTGTGGTGTGAAATATGGTGTCTCTTCAGGCAGAGACCGCAAATCAGACGAGCTTTTCTTGTATTCTTGAAACAAGTCTTTTCTGTCGATGAAATCAGTGAGAAAAGTCCTGTGGACTTCTATGGGAGCTTCTGTAAGAGTACTCATGAAGTGGGAGAACATATACTGTCCTGAACTGCGGAGAAAATGAAATTGGGAAACTCTTCATGATCCCCGTTTCTCCTCCGAGGGATTTAGGTGTTCGTAACCTGGCCATTTTTGTGTTAAACATTATTAGACTTCTTCCCAACAGCCTCAATAAAAGAAAGACTCGCAAAAATACATGTGACAGCGTAACATGAAATCATCTCGCAAATTAGAGTTAAAACTGAGTGATTCAGTTTGCTTATTAAGTAAGCTACCTCACACGAGCAGATATGAAAGTCAAAGGAAAAACCTGCTTTCAAAGAACGAGCAGCCTGGTGGTAAAACCACAAGCTTGGGATGTGGGAAACCCACATTCCCATCTGTGGTGTGAAAGAGGCAAAGAAAGGATTTGCATGCAGATGTTCGGTAACTGAGGTAAACACTCTGATCAGCAATTTTAGGGCAGCCAGATCTCACTTTCGTATTTCGCCCGCCCTAGGAAAACTATTTGAGTGTTATGGTTCTTCCTAACACAGTGGGAAAATGCCTGCGTAACAGGAAAACTTGCCCAGTTCTGCACATAATGCTGGTGTTCCACAAACAGCTTTGATGGTTTGTTCTCATCTACAGGGCTCTATATGGGGAGAAGCCGTTCATCTTTAAACCCGCGCAGTCCCAGCTGTGATCAGCAGAGTATCCGGAGAGCAGCTGCCCCTGGTAGAACCTTCTCTGTGAAAACTTCAGGTCCCGATGGCAGCTTGAATCGTCGTATGTCCATATGACCTCAATGAAGTGTGCAAGCTATTGTTTTGCATATCATTGGGAGGGAATATGAATTGTTAGGATTCTGGAAACAGCTGAATGCAAAGCTTGATTATATATATTTCTTTTTTTGTGTACAGATTTGATTATAAATAACTATTATGAAATTGCTGTGTGCTTTTATTAAATTTTGTTGAGAAATATCTTCTGGGGCTTATGTGTGGTTTGAAAACAAGCTGAAAAGATGAGCAGATCAAAAATATGAAGTGCCAACCCATACACTGCAGTGATATGAAAGCTGGTGAAAAGTCAGCACAAGCGATGCAACACCTCCAGGATTTCTGCCGAAGTGCTGCTCTATGAGTTACCAGCTTCGTTTTAGTGATTGTTTCTTCAGCGCAGTCTGCACAGAGAATTCTGAACGCAGGCAAAGAAGATGCACATCCTCAACTCCCAAAACGCTTCAGTGTGCTAGAGCTAAGTAGTTTTGTGAAGTTAAAGCATATTCATCAATTCAAAGGCTTCTTCACATTTACATTAAAATATTGCAGTCCCAGTCTTCTGGATCCTGCTTGGATATGGATCTTTGAGGGCAAATCACCTGCCACAGCTCCTCACTCTGACAAGATGCTTCCCTTACGATACCAAGAACTAGGCCAGTATAATCCCATCAGCCACATATTTATGGTGCTCAGATTTACCCAATCCTAATCATTATATAATAAATTCAGTGACATTTTAACTTTGAGAACATATGAGCTTTCGCCACCCATCAGCAGTTGTGAGGTGGGGGGGAGGTAATGTAAAATACAGCTCCAGCCTCGAGATAAATAGTAAGCTTTCCCTGTTAACAGAGTGTCAGGCAAGCTGAGACAAGAGTTGATTTTCCTGTGGCTTTTCCTGGCATTGAACTCTATGCAAAGCAGATGCAAAGGCAATGGAGAGTTACTACAGGAAGAGAAGTGGGTTTGTACAACTTCAAGTTTGCCTGCCGTCAGTTAGGAATATTAGTAAAGAGACTTTTTCTGTCACACGTAGATAGGCCAAGGGTCCCTGGCCAGTACGGCCAGCAGTGATGCATATGTTGTCAGACAACCACCAGTATGGATTCAGTCCTGGCCATGCATATGAGCAGGCAGTTATATCTCAGTTGGCTTAGCCAGAGGGCACAATACTGGCGTTAATGGTGGTTTCGTGTTTTGGGGGCACTGTTACGGCACTTTGGGCAAGGACAGACGCTACCTGATCAGCCTGCAGATGTGCAGTGTTTACATGATAAAGTTTTTGAAGACATTTGACCGGGCTGCATGGGTTTATATGAGCTGTGTGTTTTGTTTTATGCAGGCACATTATTTTGCTCTGGTGTAAGATTCCATGTGTCACCCAGGAGCAGCATGTGAGACATTCCTGTCATTTGGGATGTAACAGCTTTCAGTTTTTACCTTCTCCTCTTCTCCTCACAGGAAAATTTAGACTTTTAAGGAAGACCTGCCAGCTTCGTTATGCTGCCCTATCATTGTTAAGACCACTTGTAGACCTACAGAAGATTTTTAAGTCCTATTTATCTAGAGCAGTTCAAATGCCCTTACAAATTTTTGTCTGCTGACACAGAGGGATACAATTTTATTCCCCAAGACTTTTAACTTACTAACTCTAGTCAAGACAGGATACACAAGACACATATAGGACAGCATACAGTGAACTTAAATATATAAGTATTTACATCCATACATAAAAACCTCTATGCAATTTTAAATATGTGAAGTTATATTAAAATAAAGGCTATAGTTCTCATGGGCTGTTAATTTTTGTGCCCTACCAAATTTCCCGTAGTGGTATGGACCTGCTAGTGATTTTATGTGTATGGACTGAAATTTAACATAGACGAACTCACACAGTATATGAACATTGCGTGTATGGACTCACACAGAATGCTAATGTGTTTTGCCTTGTCACTGCAAATCCTTTTCAAGTTATGTGACGGACCCCAAGAAATCCACAAACCCTAAACCAGAAGTTACCTTTCAAATGCTCAGCTATATAAAGCACAGGTCTAGGTTCTGCTCCTCTGGCTTCAGTGGCAGCTAGGTTGTACACTACCCAGTTTAAACACAAGACCAGCACAAGGTCCTGCAAACCTTACTTCTTTTTTACACGTAGGCGCTAAGAAAGCATGGTTAATGTATTTTTCTGCAATAACATTAGATTTGGCTTGAAAGTAACGTGCTAAGATATACCACATTACTGGTATTTGTAAATGGTTTGACTTTTGGTTTAATTCAGCTGTCTCTGACTTTTTGAATGTAGTTGTCCACTAAAAATGGGGTGGGGAGAGAGGAACAGCTCAGCTGTGAGCTATTCTTTAGAAAACTGCATGCTTTTGCCATCCCACTAATGTCATCTGGCATTAATTAGCATAGCATCTCTCTAATTATATTGTCAGCATGCAGCCACTAAATTAAAATACAAAGAGAATTGTTAAAATTTCCCAATTTAACTTTGGTATTTCTTTCAAAGCATAATTTTTCAAGTTTTGTGTATATAGGAAATCATCCAAAACCCACTGAAGTTAATGGGCTTCATTCCGATTAGGCACAGAAATGGTTGGAAAAATCAGGAGGGTGTCCAAATTGCCTCTCTTAACCAAACGACTAGAGGCCTCATTTCTATTATTGGCACCCGCAGCTCAGCACCCAAAACTGTCTGAGTGTCTGCAGATCTAACGAGGTTCTCAAGTGACAGAAGACTACCTCGTGGGGAGAAAAAGAGAGCATTAGACACAGTGGAAGTTCACCATCCGCTGCACCCATGCCTTTAGGGTGCCAAAAAGAAACACCAGGAAGAAGGACTTCAGTCAGTAGATCTCTCCTACCCGAGACAGCGTGGAAGAACAGTGAGGGGCTCCACACCACGCACTTGCAGTGTGACTGGGTCAGCTGAGGCAAAACATAGTCCTGAGACGTGCCAGACATCTGCTCCTCAAGTGGAACATGCAGGAGGTGAACAGAGAATGCCAGCCCCAGCCTGACCCACTCCTCGCAAGCAGCTCCCACCTCTCTCCTGCCTGTGTTCCTCTTCCCATCCTCCTGAGTCAGCGTGTCAGGCACAGCACAGTGACCAGCTCTGCGCGCTGCCCCTCAGCTCTAGCCGGTGGGAGAAATCAGGTAGTTGAGGAAACATGGCAGTGCTGCATGGCTACATCCCATACTTTTTGCTTTGTCCTGGGGTCAGCTGCTCCCTGTCGCTCTCCTACAGAATTTTGTGCCTCCCTTTCTTTGACTGGGGAAAACTGTGGAGAATAACCCAGTGCCTTAGCAGAGCTTGTGCTCTTAACACAGAGCTGAGAGGCCTTGAGCAAAACCTTTGGTTCCAGCTAAGTCCATCCTGCCGAAAAGCACCCTACCTGTGGGCGAGAGGAATCTGCGTGTGCGGCTGAGCCAGGCTGGGAGCGACAACAAAGTAAAACACTGGGTTAACTTTTCCTTTTGATGTGACCTAGAGTTCAACCCTGCCCTCAGCAAATGGCAGTTCTGCCACTCACTTATGCCTGGGTTTACATGTCAGCATTGCGTACCCTTCAGCATCACTAGCCTCCACATATATCCCTTGGAATTATTAAAATCTTTGACATCTAGCTGATTTCTAGCTCACCAAGAGTTTTGTTTCTCTGGAGTTTGGTAAAACTATGCATCTCCCCAGGATGATCAGAAACACATGGAAAAATATTAAAATGGTGCATAAAAAGAAAAAGAATGAAATATTTTCTTTCCAAGACAGCTACTCTTTTGCTGCAGATTTTTCACTTCATGAAAAAATATCAAAGTGTTGTCAGCACTTTGGAAACTACGTCCCTTTTTCCAGCCCAAAAGCCTTTTGTCTATTTTGCTTAGACCTGTAAGCTGAGCACGTTGCTACAGCTCAGGACGATGCATGAAAACCTAAGAGTTTTCAAAGAAGTAAGAAGCATTTCAGGAGCAGTAGCAGTTCACGTTTTTCTTGCACAGGATGTATTTCCCCAGCTCTCCTGGGAAACTGGAAGCAGAATCCCAGGGCAGCCCCCTCACAAACCACTGTGCCTGGGAGTCAGCTGTTCTAGGGATATGAACCGGTCTGGAAGACTCAGCCACTGGAGACACCGGAAAACTTGCAGATTCAGGGAAGGCTGGAAGCCCCTGCTCTCGGTGGTCCACAGACCTCTTGGACAGCAGAAGAGCTCGGAGTCTGAAAAACTGAGGCACTAGGGCTTGCCGTCCAGGGAACTGCCTGGTGGGTTTGGAGCCCAAGATCCTGGCAAGGCAAAGGACAGGCAAGCAAGAAGCTTAAATTGAAATCACCATTTTCACACAGAAAGTTCTGACTGGCAAATCCCCGTTTCTCGATAGGGGCCATGGTCTGGAAGCAGCTGTTTGCCAGCTGCTGGGTAGTGCAGGGCTGCCTTAACTCCTGCTGGGACGCCCTGAATGCAATGGCAAGGAGCATGCTGGCATCATCTTACATTGCCTCTCCCATGGCAGATGTGGTGCTGCCCCTTCTATAAAGAAGCAGGCATATCTTGCTGCCATACCTTCAGGACCTGTCAATGATTTTCATTCACTGCTGTCCCAAATACTAAAATATGGCTCACTGAATGGTGGTTTTGGCCTGTCCAAATGGTGCAGGACTGGACTCCCTGTGCCCTGTGACTTCTGCATTCACGCACACCAGTGCCAAAATCTGCATAGGCCACTAAATCAGAGTGGTGGGATTTTATACAGGTAGAAGGGCAAGCATGCACCCACGTTTGCAGTCACAGGTCATTTAAAACACATTTGGTCTCTGAGCAGATTATTCTGTAAACTGAAAATCAATATATACAAATATATTGCTAATACAAATATATATATTACAAATATATAAGCTTTTGAATATACAAATTATTGTTCTCACACCTCTTGGTTACATAATGCATGAAGTTAGCTGGTAAACAGTCTGAGACAACCCCTGTCGCCAGACCCTCCACCAGCATAAAGGAATATGGTGTGTGTGGAGTGATACCAGTATACCCCGTTGCAGCCAGTTCTGGGCTTCCCAGGGCTGTAGGTGAAACTTGAGTTTTGCAACTCAAATGATACAGTGGCCGGAGGCAGAGAGGGCCTTGCCACTTCTGCAATGGGAGACAAGGATGTGTAACTGGGACAAAACCTCTGGCGAGCTGAACTGTCCATTCCCATTGCTGCCAAGGCACGGGGAGGCATGGGGCAGTGGTTGCTGCTGCTGGGTACGGCCAGCCCCAACCATATTAGTCATCTTGATCCCATATAACCAAGCTCTTCCTCAGCACAGCAGCTTCCACACAGTCAGAGCTGTGAGCAAAAAAGACGGTAGGGCCACACTGTTCCTGCCTCTTCTCTTACTGTCCTGGTCTGCTGTCCTCGCTCTACATCTAGAGCCAGCCCAAATAAATTATATATGTCAATATATGTATTTTATAGCAACCTACAAAACAATTCTTTGATCTCAGTTTAGGCCTTTGGTTGTCACTATGATACAAGCAGTAATAAGTAAATAAACACAGGAAGAAGAAATACCTATGTGCAGCAGCAGCAGTTTGGTTACCTGCTTCCTCACACATACATATGCTCCAATGCTAGAAATTCATTTTAAGAAAAGGTCGCTGTACTAGAGGATCACAGTTCCTACTTTGCCGAACTGCAATTCAGTTTCCATTTCATTTCATTTCATTTCAGGAGATACCTCTATACATTTATCAGCTTACACACTCAGAATTATTCGGGAATGGCTGCATCTACTCCAGACTTCAAGTAGAACAAGTTACAGCAAAGTTTGTCTAATGGTGGTTGGTACATCCAATAGCAGCGTACAGCCCTGGGAAATGCACCTAGAAGCACTGCAAGAATGTGAATACTGGGGGAAGTATTGCTGAGTTGTAACATGTATACTCAGAGATGGTTCTAAAAATAGAAGAAACTTCTGTTTAATCACAATGGTGGGATTTTTAGGATCGCTTGGTCTTGCAGAGGCAGTTAAATAGATCCTGACATAGAGTACCAAGGAAGGAAATGTACGTGTTTATTTTGGAGTGTTTGGATCATTGGATAGAAAGCTTATAGGAAAATGGAAAACACACAGCAGTAATTTATTTCTAAAGGGAAGAGGGAGAAAAGTCAAGGAAATTCCCTCACAGTCTGCTTGGAGCCAGGTTTTCAGCTGGCTAGGTTAAAACTATTGGAACCAGCTCGTGTTCTGTATCAACAGAAAGCAATACAGCAATGTTGATTGACATTAGGTGGTGATTTGAGGCCCTAAGGAGAGTCAGCATTACCAGACTCCTGCATCAGTGTAAGACCACGGCTTTGTCCTAGGATCAGATCCAGCTCTCATCTGCAGTGGGGCTGTGCGGCCAGGTAGCGGCCCCTGTCCCTTGTCAATAAACGTCAGCCTCTTCTGCTCTTTCCACTGCCCTGGTAAGTCCCGTCTCTGAGTACATTCAAATAAAATTTAAGCTTTGCAACAACGATTCCTGTTTGCTTGTCCTTATGTCCCTACACTCAGCAACTTTGCAGACCAAACGTGTATTCTTCTTGACCTCCTCAATATGTTTGCATTATCAGCTGCTACATTTTTTATTACACATCATTGAATTTGACACATCAAGACTTTTATGCAGGTTGCCCCTGCTCTCTAGGAATTTCACAGATAAATCACTGACATGCACTGCAAACTGTCACAGAGTTGCTGACATACTCTACAGTAGAAAGACACTGGATAACCTTTTGTGCCAGAATGCTATTTTTAAGTGCTTTAATAAAGAGCACTATTGTTTCTGAAAATACATGGCTATGGTGAAAGAAGTTAATGGTTTGCACATGATGTATCACCCCCATGATAAAATTCTTCACAGAAAAGTTAAAAATCCCAAGCAGTTACCACGCACACAAAATTGTTAAGGATACTCTGTGGGTTGAAGCTCTCGTCTTTGTCTGAGCTTTTAGACCTTTCTGAGCGTCCTTTGTGTAACAGAGCACAGATATAAAAGCCAGGCTTAATGATCCAGCCACTTTTCCACACCACAAGGTCAAAGCCTTGGGCAAAGATTTCCCCCACCCAAAGGCAGGGATGGAGGAGAGAAAGGGGTGCTGGATGTGTCTCACCAGCTGCGTCTCGGTTCTGTGAGCGCCCCGAAAGAAAGGATACCAAAGCATCTGTTTCTTGGGACAAGGCCGCGGTGTTTCTGCAAAGGGGGAATGACTGTGTGCTGTTTATAACCACCCTTGTGGTAATCAGCAAGTGTCTGTGTGTGCTTTAAATAGACACATTACCCTAAGGAAATACCCAAGTCAGCACCTCTGTATCCTGCTCTTAGAGAGGAAACCTGACCTACAAGCCATCAAAATTTGCTGCTGCTTGGCGAAGGGGCAGAAATATTTTAGCTAAGGCCTGACTGCTGCTTGCTTTTCTTGTAGAGGTATCTGCATCGTGTTTGGTTCAGCTCTCACATATGTCAGCTTTACTCTGGGGTGACTCCAGTTACTTCGAGGAGTTGCTCCATAATTACACAAGTGGAAATGAGAAAAGAACCAAGCTTGAGGGAACTGCTTCCTAAGTGATGCAAAAAGGATATGATCGAGTAACTGATTATAGATTCCTCACTTATTCTCACTAATTGCTGTTAAATACAGAAATACTTATTTCCAAATATTTGTCCCAGAAAATTACTGTTCTTTTATCTGATACTCAAGTCTTACTGTATGAATTTAAAACCATACAAGACAAACCATCGGAGAGTGTGTTAAGCAAAATGAGCATAGAATTGCAGTTGATCAAGATAGATCTTTTCAACAGACAAGAGTGTTTTCCTCCTTTCTCAATGCCTACAGAAAAAAGTTCTGTACTAGAGTTTTTTTAAACTGACATGGTGCTTGGGGCAGTAATTCCAAAAAGAGCTTCACTGAAATACTTATCTCTAAAGAGGTCTTCATAACCAGGTGATGTCTGGAAAAATGGGACTTCCAAAATATTATACAAGTACACATTTAGAATAGAAAGGGAAAACAGAACAGAAGTGGGGGAAAAAAAAAAAAGCCACTGAAAAGGCGTTGCAAACTGTAGCATTACACACATCCATTAAACTGCATTTTGCTATCTCAGTGCAGTGAGAAACTTTGCAATTATAAACAAGAAACAGAAGACAGAGATTAACATGCTAGATTTTATACACAGTATTTTGCATCAGAGTCTGGTTGTATAAGCTAAAGTGAGGATATTGAAGTCAATGAAGCCACTTGGGAATGACCCTACCACGAGTGAGATCAGAACTAACTGTAGTAATATATTGTTAAAACTTCATTTACACCAGAATGAGTGGGGGAAATGAAATTTTTCTAATATGTTTCCTTTATTACATGGCAGAATTTGATCAGCCTTTCCTGAAAAACCTGCCATTTAGAGAAATACATATTTTGGAGGAAATGCAATAAATCAGCTAATTTAGTTTTACAGGAGATGTACCGAGGATGCACATACACATAAAGTTTTCGTAAGACTTAGTCTAGGGGAATCAGGTTTACAAACACACACTTCAGGCTGTCAACCGCTCACTTCCTCACATTATCCTCCTGCCATAAGGCCCATCTCAACCCAGATTTGCCCTTTGAATTGCTGGTTCACGTTCTCACTTTTCAAAGACCTCTAAATAACTCTGTGTGAACAGCTGACATCTCAATTTGTGTCAGAGAGAACTCCTGTATCTAGAGCAGCTCCTTGTCAGCAGACCTTCTCTGAACAGGTAGAAGGATGAAAAGTGCTGTGGTTAAGAAAGAAACATGAGTCATTTGGTTTATCACTCTGTCAGCTCTTAAATTGCTGTGTTCACACTCAGATTCAGCTTGAGATTGAGCATGACCAAGCAGTGGCCAAGCCATGCTTCTGGCCATGTCTTAAATCTGCCCAGATGGCAGGCATCCCTGCTCCTCACAGAGGCAAGATCTTAACTTCAGTGACAGGCCAGGGCTTCTGTGTGACTCACGCAGCTCCTGCTGAGCACAGCAGCCAAAGGGAGGTATAATCGTGGAGACAAGAGCATGTGCCAGGGACAGGAGCAGGGGACAATACCTGATAAAGTAACCTTCTTCCAGTCTGTAACCTGCCTCAGTGGGAAGGCTGAGCTGAGACCTTACCGGGAGCGGGGACCGGCAGGGCACTTCCCGGCGGGGCACTGCCAGTCCTGCAGGAACTTAGCACCAGCAGAGATGCTGATGGGCTACTAGAGTCCTGGCTGTGACCACGGGCCTGCTGTGTCCCAAGTGCAGGGAGATAAGACTGGTTCACAGGCATGCTTAGGGAATGCCACTTATGTGCAGTTTGGAGCTTTTTTCCACCCGGATGCAAACAGTGTTAAAACAACCTGGAGAACTGAGAGTCGGGCTAAACCACCTGTGTAGACATAGCATATGTGCTTCTGATGTGGACTTCACTATGTGAGATTCTTTTTCTCTTAGTTCGATTGGAAGATGTAGTCTCTGGTTACTAATGTCAACTAGTGTTTAAGGTGGAGAGACTGTACAGTTTTACAGAGGCCATAGACAAAGAGTTAATGAAGGCTTCAAATATTTTCTTTTTCTTCCTGGAACCACCTCGCACTTGACTGGGATGAGCTACATAACATAGGCACTGTGTAAGTGTTTGGAAGCCTTGTTCACGACAGCGAAGACAGGACATAAAGACGAGTGCTCCTGAGCACACTGGCAGCATAGGACTCTGAAGCTCTACAAGACTATTTCTGTGGCACTCTACACATGTGAGTTCTTTGTGGACAGGGAGTGGCTACCCACATTCACAGATCAGCCTGAAAGGGACAGTCATGGTTCATTTACACTCTCTGTTCCCAGCAGGTCCTGTGTGTGGGTTAGCGGTCCTCTGTAATCAGTAATCCTGTAAGCCGTTGATAGGCATGAGCAATACGACCGCTGTGGGTTGAACTCTCTGCATTCGCAGATGGTGGCCGGCCTGATCCCTCATGCAGCACAGAACAAAGCTCACCCAGACATTTCTGCGGCAAGTTCTGAGCTTGTCTATGAGGTTTTACACGCCTGTAAATAAGTCACCTGCTAGTCCCACTAAATCTTTCTTCATGCCATGGACTGATTTAAGCTTTGCAGTATAAAGGTAAAAAGCTGCTGAGGCAAATACATCCCTGTAGGAGATATATTTCTTATGTTCTTTTCCCCAGCACGCTTTCCAGGGAGGGTCCACCTGCCACCACAGCTGCCAATGCAAGGAACAGCTCTTAGGGAGAAGAGCAATCTGCTTCATCAGGGAGCACGCATGTGGCAAGGGGAGGAGTGAAAGCCTGTTGATGTGAAAGGCAAGGATAGCAATAGATCAGTGGAAGCGTACGAGCTGACAGGTAGATTTTCCATCAAGAAGACAAAGAAACACAGAGGCATAGCTCTGCCCTTTTGTGAAGAATAATTCTTCATATACAACGAATGTCACTTACTGACTTTTGAAGAATTCCTCTAAAATTCCTGTCGAGCATGACTGCTGGTAAAGCTTATGCATCTGTTTGAGACCCAGTAAAGGAAGATGATATAGGACTGCAAGATGTCATAGTACAAATGGTGTAGTTCACCAAAAATAAGACACTGAAGACTTACCCCTGTCCTCACCCTACAATTATGGGGAGGCAGCGACTGTGGAACACAGCATTTAGGACACTATGGAATATATTTAGCCTCCAGGCAGTTCTCAGAGCACCTTGCTGTTTATTTAGGGCTTGTGGTTGTGAAAAATAGAACAAAGATTTTTGGAGAGTGGGCAATAATCAAGGCAGTAAAGTAATTTCTTTCCTCTCCTTGCCTTTTCTCTCAGATTTTCTGTCATAGAACAAATCGAACCCCACCCCTATCCAGTTAGTTCACTTAAGTCACACTTTCTTGACAGCTAACACATGCTGTGCAAGGTTGATTTCCCACATTCCCTTTTGCCTTCTACCCTTCCATTTCATTCTTGCTGTATCATCTTAAAGCTAGAAGATCTTACAAATTTCAGACATTGTCAGTATACTCAGACTGACAGAAGGCAGCAGAGAATGAGCTTAGCTTGCTATTTTTCTCAATAGCTCTCTTTGAGATGAAAATTCCCCCTTGCCACATACAGTCCTAAATGAAAGAGCAATTTCTGACTTGCTTTCACAAGCCTTTTGATTTCCTTCTTCTTTAGTCTGCACATCTCACAGATATTTCTCCAGTCCCTGCTCCTTATGGAACAGTATCATCTTACATCACTCTCACATTTTTATCAAAGTTGTCCTTTTAACAGAGAGATGCTCCTTAGAAGAAGTTCAAACCTAAGTTTCACTGAGCTTTCTGAGAGGAACCAGCCTGGAATTTAATTTTTCTATGATGCTCAAGTCACTGCTTTTCTGGGTTGTTTTTTTTTTTAATTTGGAAGAAAACTTGGTTGGGTTAAAATTAACATTATTTTTTTTAAATATAAACTCATATTAACACCTGAACTTTGTAGCTTATGCCCATCCATTCCTTTAAATGTTCATTAGTAAAATACTCACTTACTGAAGGCAGAAGAATAATTAGTATCATCTGACATTACAGTCAGAAATAAAGGTTGTGTGTATATACACCTGTGATCAAAGAGTACAATGAGAGTGCATTACAGAAATCTAATTCAGCTGTCTTTATCTAAGCCCATTCTGCTCTGCAGTTCCTTTGTTTCAAGGAGCAACAAGATAGAGGCTGGCTAGGTGAGTAATAAACTTATATCACATACATGAACATACAGTAATCAGATAGTAAAATCTTATTCAAAAGGCCTATTGTGCAAGACACTGTACAAACAAAGACAAACATAGTTCCTGCCTGGCAAGTCAGTAAAGGCAAAAGGGAGAATAAATGAATTTTAACAGAAGTAGATCTTAACATGAAGCATAGTAAAGACAGGGCTGGTCTTTCCATTGACTTTCCTTGATTTCAGATCACACGTGTCCATATGTACACATGCATGTACACATATGCACAGAAATTGGTTCCACCTATGTTTATAGATACACACATTTTACTCAGATGCAAGTCTTGAAGTGACACTATATATGCAACAAGAGTGTATGTGATCCTACTGAAAAAAGAATCCAAGTTTCACTTGGCAATGAAATCAATACCTACGTTGCTTAATTGCTGCCACTCTCCTGAAATGCATTTGTGTCTTAACAGTTGTACTATGACAGAAGCAGGTAGTGACGGAAGATCTGTCTTGAACAGAAGTAGAGAATTAGATTGTAAAAATAAGATATTTTTGTTGAGAATTACAGGCATGTATTTTCACTCAAACAAGCTGTTCTATGAAAAGGAGAAAGAATTTTACTATTTGAATGTTCTCGTTTTTACTGTAAGCTGAGGTACTCAAATCCTACACTGAATGCATGAGCCACAAAGGTTAAACGTAGCAAAGCAGAGTTTTAGCAATGTGGAGACAGGGTAAGAATGTATCTTTTCTTCAGCCGTGTTTCAAGAACTAGTTCTCATAAATTTTTGAAATATTTTGTGTGGCATTTAACAAAGTCACATCGAGACTCCCTCCTCAGCCCTTAAGAGATGCTATTGTCTTTTTCAAACATGCCTTTTCAAAGCATACTCCTTCACTGGTAAACTTGTCGTGATAAAAACAAGCATGAAAGAGAAAACTTTGGATAAATTAAACACTCCATTTTTGTGGCGAACAAGTAGCTCAGAAACTTGAGGAAAGAAGTCAGTGTTACAAAGTCTAATACATGGAGGACAATTTTCAAACTTCTGCTCAAAGAAATTGCGTGCCCTATCTCTGCACAAAGCTTGACCAAAACCAGTGTGAAGTGCTTATGTCAACGCGAACTTCCAGACACAGAATTTTATGCTTAGACTTAGCTTTTATTTGTGAACACTTGCTTCCTATTTGCCTTTTCTGCCATTGTGTAGGAGGCTGGCTCCTACATTAAAAATCACTGTACCTTTTACCCAAATCCTACTTCCTAGCCTATTCCTAGCCTAGCAGGACTAATGTTAGTCTCAAAATCCTGTCCAGACTTCAGCAAATAAATGCACTCTGCTTACCTAGCTTTCCTAGTTTCAGTTAGAAAACACTATGCTGCAGGTTCTGTATCACTGTGCTTTACAAAGTCTGTACAACATAAACGTACTGAGTCTTTGTTGAAACGTGCTCTACTTCAGCCACAGCCACAAAAGTGGGTGAAAAATTTCTCAGTGCATAGTGTACATCGATGGCTCAAAAATCTCTTTGTGTGCAGGAATTTCTATAAATGATGTATAAATCTATATTTGTTCATTTAAAGGCATTTCTTTTTGTGGTTTATTGTCTCAAGCTAATGAAAGGTTACGCCACTGTTGTGTGTTTACAAATTGGGTTATGAATAAATAACAATTAAACTGTTTATACTTTAATTTTCAAATTTTTTCTTCTACTGGCACTGAGAATGTACAACTTAAAGTTGAATCCACAGCTGAGGAGCCACTATAATGGAAGGATGCACATGGCTAATTACTGGGTTTATAACATCTTGCTTGCAGATATTTCCTTTTGCGAACTCTTAACAGGAGATGAGTGAAGGTCCATGTTTCAGTTTATCTGAACCACCAAAGTTTACAAAGAAGGAGAAGAGTGGGTGGGAGAAGAGGAAAAGGAAGGGGGGAGGCTGGGGAAAAAAAGCATTCCAGCTGTTGTCTATCTATGTTCTAAATACAGGATCCTCTGATCTACTGATATGTAATTCATACGAGCAATTCGATACCTTAAAAATGTTTTGCATAGACCTGATGATGTTATGGAATATTTTTCCTCCACCTCCTTTAATAAACAGTGCCATCGGATGATTTTCCTCTCTTAGCCTGAGTCATTTCCTCTTCCGTCACTTCAAGCTCTTTTAGCCTACAGCTGACACTAACCATCTCTCCATCACAGGAGTCCTTCAAGTCTCTGTCCTCAGCTGCAGTTAGCTTGCTAGAATTAGGCATTACTGTTTGGGGAAGCTATTGTGACACTTTCCAGGGTGTGAATCTAGTTATCGTGATTTAAATGCCCACGTGGACGCTCTTACTCTGTACTAGAAGCATGTTTCTGTGTTTTAACTTGACCCATTTCCAAAGTAGCTTATGCTAAGGCCACGTGGACATATCTACATGGAAAAATAACTTGTAATATCTTGTTATAGCTTGTATTCCTCACTACCTCCTATGTGGAGATGGTTATTCCCACCCTAATTATACTCTGGAACTGCTTACTTATGTCTTGGGTAGTTTTCCATGAAAAATCTATTTTGTTCCTTATCTCTTTTATGCCACCAACTGCCATCAATTTTATCCAGCTGTATAAAATTTGATCTTCCCTGATTTCCCTTTTCACAAGTATTTCAAAATGCCTTCAATGAGTGATATTTTATAGACTTTACTGTAATGCCACAGATAAACCACAGTTTTTTAGCAAAATTCATGTTGATGAGATGTTGCTATAGAAATACTTATAATATAAACAGCTTTAATCTGCAGCCATTGTGATGGGGAAAAAAATGACAAATACTTACAGCTTTTACGACTCCGAAAAGCCTCTCCAAACCAACAAACAAGGCTCTTGAAGAAAGCTACCACAGATCCAGTTTTTCCTCTGATGTGCCCTTTTCTTCTCCCAGCCTCCCATCTGGGTACACTTGTAGGAATGCAAGCTGAGCCAAGTTTTCTGCAGTTCCCACAGGAGCAGGTCCGTGGTTTTGGCGTTTATGGCTGAGCCTGGCAGGCATTAGTATGACAGCAGCAGGTAGCAGGCAAGGAGAGCCAACGTGAGGCAACAGTGTTCCAGCAGGCAGAGCTGGAGAAGCTGAGAAGACAGAGGCAGTGCATTATCAGTGAGAGGCTGGAGCTTCTGGAGCACATTCAGAGGAAGGGGTTTGGGCTTAGGAAGGAATGGAGTGTGCTGGTGGGGAAAGGGCTTTTAAGGAAGGACAATCCTGGGAAGGAGGGGAAGTAGGGAACTGGAAGGGCAGAAAGGCTCTGCAGTGCTAGAGGAGGGACAGACCTCTTTGTGGCAGGCAACCGAGACAGAAGTACTGGTGGATGGACACTCTGGCTGGGAAGGGCAGGAGGCTCTGGAGACGAGATGGGTGGATAGCTGGGATACCCAGGGCGCAGACAAAGTTGGATTTGCCTGGGACATACTATTTTCCAGGCACTCTGAGTTACACAGGGGGTCTAATGGGGGGACAACCCAAGGTTATTTAATGTTTTTGACCTTTACCGTCCTCGTCCTCAATTTTACTATTAGAAATACAGTAGCTCAGTTCAAAACTCTGCGCTTACTGCTGGTGAGCCTCTGAAATTTGGGGACCTCAGCAACAGACTTGAAAAGACTTGCTGCAGCAGGCTCTGGGGAGTGGTTGCAGGGGTACTGGGCCACCCCAAGAGCTATGTAAGCCACATATCCAGGGACAAAGCTACTCATTAATGACTCTGTTCACTTTTGAATTCAGAGTTGAACACGAGCTATACAGGGCCACAGAGCATATGAGGTACCATGAAGATAGCTTTATGTGCTGGAAAACCACTGTAATCCATGGGGTTTCAGACTATGGCACACAGCCAGCACCGCCCCGAGGAGAACTTCAAAAGAGCGAAGAACAAAAGATGTTCTCGCCAGCGGTCCCACAGACCTAGAGAGTGAAATCTTTGTCCCACAGGCTAAAATTTTATTTGCAGAAAGGCAACTAAATGGACTCCCAAGCAACAAGTTCAATGCTGCTGCTGCTGTGATTGCTCAGGAGTCCACTTACTCACCATCGTATTTGGCAACACCATAAGTTAGTTTTCATTATTTTGTTTAGAGCATGGAAGACCTTTGAGAAGCAGAACTAAATAATGAGTTGCTTTCAGTTGTTTTTATGTTAGAAAGCTTTATCTTTTAACAACCTGAGTTAGGACATATTTTTCAAAAGCATTTGTCTCCATACCTGGCTTTTACAGACAGCCTTTACAAGAGTTGGGAGGCAAAAGGGAGAACAACAGACATTTCATCCCAAAACATAAAGGAATCATGTGGATCTTGGCTTAGGGATGTTCAAGTTAATTTCTACTTAGGTGATAAATCTATTTTTCATGGATTTGTAACTTAGCTATAAAAGCATACTTGAAGACTTTAATCTTGGCAGTCAAAGCTTTCAGGTCAGGAGAATATTTTTAGCTACGCTACACTTTATTAAAAAAAAAAGAAAAACATAGACGGTTGTTTTTAAGTTTACAAAGTTAAAGAAAGAGTTTTAAAAAGCATGGGTTGGGTCACATTTTGACATCCATGTTTGCTCTTTTTTTCCCCTTAAAGAAGAGCAGTAAAATCCCCACCCAACCTGCTTCCAACTTGACAGATAATAAAAGATTTCAGATTCATCCTTGTAAAATTGCCCACAGCCCTCTTTCATATTCAAGAGTAAATAATCCATCTCAGCTAATAATCCTTAAAAACTGAAATCAAGGCATTGTTGTGAATTTTAATGGTTACATTTAATGAGCAGATCTTCAGCTCATACAATTCATCACAACTCCAGGAATGGCAATAGCAGTACATCAATTAGCACTCACTGAAGAAGTGGATAGCAAACTACACTACCTTCCTCAAAACACGTGACTAATTCAGTAATACTGAGGCAGTAATTAAAATAATTAAGACGTTAGAAGAAATGAAGAACCAACGAAAGGACACCAGTCAGCTCAGCATGCCACGTACAAAAAGCATTAGGACAATCTTGGTCAAGCATACTGGGGCAAACACTGCACCACAAAATCTTTGGGTTTACAGTTTCGTTCAACCTCAAAATTACAGAGGGACTGAGTCAATCCTGCCAGGATTTGAATTAGTGGTTCCAGGGAGGCTAGGAGCTAAGCCACCAGTACAGCTAAGCAGGGGCGCAGAAAAGGTGTGGAGCAGGCAGAGCAAACAGGAAGGTCCATTTCTGGTCTTTAACTTACACCCTCTTGTTTGCTTCTGCTGCACAATCTCCCTTCTATGATTTAGACTCCATTTCACATCGTGGGCCATATTCAGCTCTGGCTGCTAGTACTAACCTCTGTGTTGTACCAATAAGGCAAAGGGCTGTCCTAAAAGAGTAGATGGCCTTTTCTTGACACTAAGAGAATCCAGATTTGGTATAAGGATGGTTCATGCCACCTGCTCTCAACCCAGACCAAGAAACTCTTAGGACACTGACTGGGCCAGACCTAAGGAACCCACTGCAATGGAACCACCCATATGGGAACATTTTAAAGAAGCTATAGGATTAAATACCCTGGAGCCAAATTGATCCCAGCCCTGCAAAGTTTTAAGGGAACAGAAAGATGACTGACAGATTTAACTCTCACTACAGGTTCTGCTTTCAATTCAGTTCAGCTCATTTGGGCATGAAGATCTAGCCCTTTTAAGGTGATCAAATCATCATTTAAGAGCAATTCTTACCCTCCTTGGCACCCCAAAGGAGGCTTTTGAGTTTTATCTTCAGGTGTTTTACATCCAGCAGTGATTTCTGTAGGCTCAATTACTGTCTTAGTCTCTGTCCCTCCACCTCTGCTCCTTCCACCCTCATCCTCCCTTGACCTCCCCTCCCTGGTGCCTTCCTCCTGTGGCTGGGTTCCCCTCTCTGTGCCGTACACGCCCTACTAATGATTTTTGCACATCAGCCCTTCCAAGCACACATCCTTCATACAGCGTGTCACATAACGCACCTCCCATTCAGAACAACAGGCCTTTTCTTCAAGCTTCTGTCCAATGAAACAGCTTGGTCTGCACACCTAGCCACAGCCCAAAATAGAATAGAGTAAGGAGAGGGACGACTGGGCAAGGTTTGGGCTACGTTTCAGTGGGCTGGGTTTCATGCACAACCAAGCTGTGGGACAGCAGTGAGGGTATTTGCAGCCTGTTTGCAACTAGCAAGGGAGCTACGGTCAAGGAGATCAATATGTGCATTCACTTAAAGCAGAAGGTACTGTTCTGCTACCATCATTTAGATGGAGAATCTCACCACTCAGCTATTCCAGCGAGCCTTTGAGCTGCCGTTGGAGTTCTTTCAGCCTGAGTCTAGGTATTATACAGCCCCCCAAGCTGTAGTATTGGAGCACCTCCCAAGTGTTTAAAAATAGAAGTCACAGTAACAATCTCCCTTTCTTACTTGGCAGCTAGGAGAAATACTTGGCGTGACATACACATTTGTTTGCATATTCATGGGTGGGATCAAGTTGGTTGTTGATGTGTACATGGGAAGAATTAAATTTCTCTCAGTAAGTTGAAAAGATTTTAGCACAAAAAGTTATTGCTTCAGTGGCAGTTTTCCACGAGTATACTGCAGCTCAATGAGCTGCCTTCTGTCCCCTTGGATTCCCGAGGTTTTGTCCAGAGGGTAAAAATGTGGTCTAGGCCACGATCCAGAGCACGTTGTTCTTGTTAATTAGCTGCTGGGGTCTCCATAACATGAAGGACTTTCTGTCCTCATTTCTGCTTCTGGGCAAAGCACACCACTGCTGCTGAAACACTTCAATGCTCTGGAAAGCCTTATAAAACACCCGAGCAGCCCACCCATGAGGAACAAACACCAGTTGTTTATTTGTGGAGGTCTCTCTCTAAAAGAATGTTCTTCACCCCACACCCTTTGTCAACCAGAGCAGCTGACTGCCACGCGATGTAGTGTCTATCAACAGCTCGGTGCATGGATCCCAGATGTGAGTGTGCACGAAGTATGGTCCTCAGTTCACACATCTACACATTTAGGAAGGACACACCTCAGACTGAGGTCAGCGTGTTTCTGAGACAGGCAGAGAGCAGTATAAATCTTTATGGGTTATCAGGGATCAAGTCCAGAAGGTGACTGAGCCTGGCTAATCAATGGGAAATGATGAAATTGCTCTCTGATCGGTATTTGGAGGGGAGGGAAAGGGTAGAAACAAAAGAATTCAATCCAGTTACCTGCCTTAAATACAAATTGGAAGTAAATACAGGGTACATAAATAAATGTGGGGAGAAATATGAAAGCCAGCACATCTTCCCAGAGGGAGATTTTCCTATCTGAACACAATCTAAAGACATAGGATGTACCTTAGGACTGAATGTCCGAAAGTATTTATTAGGTAGTTTCTACAGCTTGTCAGCTAGATGTAGAGAAGGGAAAAAGAGCAAGGGGCTTTTGCTCTCTGGGTATGTTCTTGAAAAGAATAGGTAACCTTAGATTTCTTTACTTTCTGTCCCCTGTTTAGGCAAAATGCATTGTTTCTTACTGCTCTCTTTTTAACTAACTAATTTCTTAGGGTAGATATGAAATTTAACATACCCCCATGATATTTCCATCCTTTTGTTTCCCAAAGCTTCAGATTTTCTGATGAAGTGTCCCTGGAACAATGCAAAACTTTGCAAAAGGAGCTTCTGTAAGTAACACTCATTCTGGACTTAGAGGCCTGAAAACAGCCAAACCTGCTCCTTCTCACTGTGAGAGTTAATGCAAGTGACATGGAACCATCATTTAGCCTTTTGAAAGATGCAAGATATCACCCCGATAGGAGTCTTCCTTGTAACGCAGTCCCCTACAGACAGATGATGCAACAGATGAGCTGCTCTGGAGATGCTGGATGCTAATTTGCCTCTGTTGCAATGTGTCCTACTTGGCCTGTCTGGTTCCTTGTCCCTGCTCCCGCAGTTCCACTCACCTCCCCAAACCACGCTTTTGAGGCTTCCTGGTGGGTGTCTGCTTTTCCTACACCTGACTTAGAACAGCTTAAGCCTCCCATGTTGCCTGCTTTAATTTCAGTCCCTTTTGCCACACAACCAGACAGGTAAGCTAAAGATGCTTTTGTCTATCCCAAATTATGGCTGACCAACCAGGGATAAACCTGACCCAACAGCCTCTGTATAGCCACATGCAATTAGCAATACTCCCAGTTCTTTATGGCTTTTCCTCACACCATCAATGTCTCTCTGAAGAGATTTCTAAATTTTTCAGAGTCTGGTTTATTGACTCCACGCATATTCCAACACAGTACCTCTCGATTTGTCTCAGTGGTCTTANAGGAAGNTAATCACTTCTCCAGGTANGCCTAGAGATNATCTAGTGCAAGCCTCTGCTAAAAGTAGGGTCACCTAGAGCAGGTTGCTCAGGACCATGCCCAGTTGGGTTTTTAGTATCTGCAAGGACAGAGACTTCACAACCTCTCTGGGCAACCTGTTCCAGTGTTTGATCACCCTTACAGTAAAGATTTTTCTTCTGTTTAAGACAGATTTTCCTGTGTTTCAGTTCGTGCCCATTGCCTCTTGTCCTGTCATGGGCCACCACTGGGAATCGCCTGGCTCCATTTTTTTTTATATCCTCTTGTCAGTTATCTATACACATTGATAAAATCCACCAAGCCTCCTCAGCCCAAAACTCTCAGCCACTCCTTGTACGACAGATACTCCAATCCCTTAATCATCTTAGTGGCCCTTTGCTGGACTCGCTCTAGTATTTCCATGGCTTAATTATGCTGGGGATCCCAGAACTCCAGATGTGTCTCACCAGTGCTGAACAGAGTGGAAGGATCACCTCCTTCAATCTGCTGGTAACAGTCTTCCTAATGCATCCAGGGAGGGTCTTGCTGTCTTTGTCCCTAGGACATATAGCTGGGTAATAGTCAGTTTGTCCACCAGCCCCAAGTCGTTTTTTGCAAAGCTGCTTTCCAGCTGGTTGGCCCCCAGCCTGTACTGGTGCCTGGGGTTATTCCTCCCCAGTTACAATACTGTCGGTGACACATGGGAGGTGCAAGATGGTAACTTCTGTTCCCTGAGAAACAAAAACAAGCACCTCTTAGGATAAGCAGAAGCATACCTTTCTCTCCCAGATATTTCCTCTGTGACTGTGCCCCATCTCCCTGGAAAAATCCTTCTTCCTGAAACTGTATTTTCTGCTAGCAAAGGCATACACTCAAAATAAACAGGAAAAACAAAACTACCGTAGTTTTCTCTTTCTGTCACTGAAACACTACAGCTATCACTGGACTTATCAGGAATAGACTGTGATTCATGCTAACTGGCAAACAAACACAGGTCCTATGCAATTCTACCACTATCATAAAATTCCTTCCATAGCTCTGGGCTGCTGGCATTGATCTGACTATCTTGACTAATGCCAGCCACCAGAAAACACTTGTACATGGACTCTTGAATTATGAGACATAAACAGGCCTGTGTGGATCACTGGGGATATACTGGAGAGCTGTTAGATAGCCTGCAGAAAGGTTTCGAGCTGTTGGGCATGGTGACAGCATTCTAGTATCCTGATTTTGAGATTGCCACTCATGCAGGTAGGGTATATCTTGATGGTAGACCCTTACCTTGCAATTGCTTTTAACATAAGCCATAGTGAGGTAAAAGCAAATAAGAGCATTTATGTACAAGACCCAAAATCCATAACATCTTGTAAAGATTTATAAAGGCAGAGATGACAAAGAAGACAGAAACAAAACCATTTATCCCACCATTAAATCCTTAAATCATCCTCCTCTACCCCTTCTCCCATAAGCTGATAAGCTACAGATCCACTCTTAACCCGCATGATCAGGACTGGATCCTTGTGCACACTCTTGCCCTCAGGCAGCATTTGCAGGCTGTAGAACCACACCAGTTCTGTCGTTTTACCTTTGTTTGGGGTTCTTCTGGGGACTTGCTTGGATTCACATCTCACACTTCTCTCATCTTGGTCCTGCTTCCAATCATTATGGACCTCTTCTTAAAGAACTGATTTCAAACCTCACCTTCTGAAACTGTACCTTTTTCGGAAATACTAACCCCTCTGCCAGGCCTGGTGTGTCACAACTGTCCCCGAGGAGACGTAAAATGCCTTTTCTCACCTGAGAGGACCAAGTGCAATACTCAGTGAGAAGCATTTCCCTACACTTGAACTTATTTTTCACATGAATATGCACATCGGCAGACACACTCGAGACAGATACATATGCAGGCCTGTTTCGTGCAGCACTGGCTCCTGACCAAGATTTCACGTAACAGTAATTAATTACTTTAAGCAACAATATACATGGGAAAGCTGAGCAACCAGTTCCGGGTTTGGGGGTGTTATTTGCAGGTGTACAACACAAATTTGCCAGGGTAAAATAAAACCCGCATTATGTATCCAAATTTAACACTTGGTACCTCCTTGTTTGCAAGTGTAAAGTGGTACCTTGATTTTCCCCCACTTCACATGCCTGCAGTTGCGTGACTGCGCAATATGCAGAACAGCTTCCTCTCTTGATTAATTTTTTTCCCTTGATAATAGTAATATTGAACAATTATATAGCACTTTTCATCCACAAGGTGCCTCACTAGTTTTAATACAATTAGCTATCTTAATTCTCCCTCCTCCTTCCCCCTGAACGTGCACATAACAGGCAAAATAAGACGCCAAAGGAAGTGTTAGAATCACTGGCATCCAGTCCTAAGGCCGCTCCCTCTATGGAGCAAGTGATATAAGACACCCCCTACAAAGCCCCACTATTACAGCTGCAATTTTGTAAGCACCTTTTTATAGCGACTTTTATTCTTTATCATCCAACGCATTGAGCAAATAGCTTCTGGGAAGGAACACATTCATGTTTACCTTCGGTCTGTGTGCCACCATCAGCGCTATCTGAAACCCAGACAGACATGAAACAGGTGCCAGGGTTGCATATTTGAATCACCATCAGTAAAGGCTGACTCATAATTACAATGAACATACACTCTGTTTTCAGATCTTTGGGTAGAGATGTATAAAACAAATGTCACATTAAAGAGAGGCTGTCAGCCCTTTAGGTCTCTAAGGAAACAAGGCTTGACAGTAAAAATGGATAATGATATTATTTCTGGAATATTTTTTAGAGTTTATGACTCCTAGACTTTACACAAATCAATTAATCTTCTCTCTGCACCCCCTACAGAAATATATCTGAAAAAAATACAGATTTATGGAAGAAGTCTCTTGCTTGTACCCAGGAAAAAAGCTTCCATTTAAGTGAATGGAAGCTAAGCTGGGACAAAGACCACCCATTCTAGCTTAGAGTTGATCCAAGGCTATGTCAGTCATAGGCTAGTTCAATAACAGATAGTTCATATTCAGGCACCACTTCTGCACAGTCTGTGCTTTGTTTGTTCTCGTTACAGAGGGTGGTCTCTATCTTTTGCAGGACACCTTCAAGTTTAGAATGGGCTCTTCTTTCCCTAGGGAGCAAGAAGGAAAAGGAAGTGCAATGGTCTTCTCAGGAGGCAAATGAGCACAGGGACCTTCAACTTCTGCAACATGGAGCCTTTCCTACCTTTGGATTAGCAGTGCTTCTCTCCACCCTCTCCTCTTCTTTGCAGCTGGCACCAGCAGCTGGAGTTCAGCTGCAAAGGTCATCACTATGTTAACCTCTGCTGGTCTGGTTTCCTACCCTTCAGACCAAGAGGAACTTGGACTGGGGAGGTCAGACTGTACCTTGGTGAAGGAGTACCAGATGACTTGACCCATCCAGAATACAGTGAGGAGTGTATGTCCTATCACAAGGGAGCTATATAGGTTAATGTGCACGCACAGTACTTTTAACTGCAATAGCACATTGTCCAAGGATTACAGAGCACTATTTTTAAATAAAGGAAATACTATTATCGGTCTTGTATAGACATATAAGGCACAGGAAGTTGTATGTAAACTTCTTAAATGGACATAAGTATCTGATCTGCAAACAGAACTCAGGTCACCTGCTCTAACCTCCCACTGCCTCCCATACTCCCTTGTTTATCTCTGCTGCGTGTATTACTTTAGATATTTCAGAGGCAAACCATTTCAGAGGTTAGATTTTCTAAGTGTTGCAGAACGCCATGATTACTCAAAAGACAAGAGAGAAAATACAGACTCACATTTCATCTTCATTTCTTCATTCCCTCATCAAAAATGTACTTAAGCATGTACTATCTACTACTATCTACACCTGATTACACACCAGTTAACTTACATTAGTGTAACCCTTGAAGACTGATCAGAGACCTGCCAATGAGCAGATCTCCAGCAGAACAATCCTGTTTCAGTGAAGCAAGAGCCACTTCCAGTCACCATGATTAATACACCAGATCAGTTCCCTGGGAGACAATCTAATCAAGTGATCAGTTTGATCAAAGAAGTTTCTATTAAAGTTTTATATGCTCCTGTCCAGCAAGACTAGTATATTGCTAGCCAAGTCCTGGCATGTTTGAAAGATTGAGAAATAACAGATTCCAGGAGTGGCAATTCAGAAGAATTTTTGCCAGCTAAGGCCCAGATCCTGCAATCAAAAGTAGGAAAGCAAGCTCCTACACCTACAAGCCATCAGTGACTTAAGTAAAATTTTGTACTGACTACAGTTCTTGTCCTTGTATTCCCCGTTATTACTCTGGAGCCAAAGACTGCATCTCCTAGCTAGGGGCAGATTCACAAGGAACAGCAAGGCTACAGGGGCAACATTCACACCATGCACATGTATTCCAGCTGTCATGCAGCCTCACCCAATTGTGTTTGCTCTTTTCAGTGGTGCCCAGCGACAGGACAAGGGGCAATGGGCACAAACTGAAGCAGAGGAAGTTCCGTCTGAACATAAGGAAGAACTTCTTCCCTCTGAGGGTGACGGAGCCCTG
>Ga0065711_1004092_pt1 | contig 26310 bp, 9 predicted proteins | sample Hoacrofraction12_FD_59098 | JGI IMG/M metagenome (GOLD analysis project Ga0065711, IMG submission 59098) | Hoatzin crop microbial communities from Cojedes, Venezuela - Epithelial fraction 12 v2 (version 2) | ecosystem: Host-associated > Birds > Digestive system > Esophagus > Crop | place... | reverse complement strand
CTGGAGATATTCAAGCCCCGCCTGGACAAGGTCCTGTGCAGCCTGCTGTAGGTGACCCTGCTTCGGCAGGGGGGTTGGACTAGATGATCCCCAGACATCGCTTCCAACCCCAACCATTCTGTGATTGTACGATATCTTTCAACGTATTTGAGACCCAAAGATGTTTAAATAGCTATACAAGTTTCTCTTGGGAGTATTTTACACTTCATTGATAACATTCATCTTTCAGTGTTAGAGACGAGGAATTACATGCCTGAAGTTTATTTTCAGTTGTATACTCTATTATGGCAACTCATGAGGTTGTTGTATTCTGGTGGGCCCACAGATTAAAGAAGGCTGTGCTTAAAGGTATGCAACTTGTGGGCAGGATTGACAGAAAACAGTAAGCATAAAACTGGCTTCTCATTTGGTCAGTATAACTGGGCAACCATCCTCTGTACTCTAAAGTAAAACTCACCCACTACTTTTGGATGCGGGCAGGACAGTCTGTCTGTATGATCAAAATACAGTGTTTTCTTAACTCACGGAAAAAAAGGCAGAAGTGTGAATGACTTTCAGAAGGCATTCCAGGCAGTGAAATTCCAGCTTTTCTGCTCCTCAGTGAAATGGGTGTATAATAAGAATGTGGAAACTATCACTTCTGTGACGTACTAGAAAAGTTACAAAACCTTCTTGAAAGAATGTCAGAAAATGAATTTACCACACTGGAGAATCTGGCAGTGGCTAAAGGACTAATAAGTCTTTCTGACAAATGTTTTTCATGTTTTCAAAAGTGCCACAGGGAAGCACAATGCCTAGTTGAGATGGAAAGAGATTTCAGAACATTCGTCCCTACATCAAAACTTCAGGTTTTCTCACTGTTGGAGACTATAGCATATTTAGGAGGCAAATAGGATGGTGTTACCTGCAGAACAGTTAGACAAGAGACACATGATTCGCAGACATGTCAGGTGAGCACACTGCTCTGGATCAGCCATTGCTGGAGGTGCTGTATATGTCTGAGTGTCATTGAAACATTAATTTTGTGGGTAACTTGATCGGTAGACATTGTGGCCCCATGGGATCGTTGAGATGTTATACCCAGAACTTAGTATGATGCAGAACTATACCCAGAGGTAAAAGACTGAGAAGTAGAGAACTGTGTGCTCTCCAGTGGCATTGGCAGGAATGGAGATTTCAAGGACTGTTGTTTAGGCTGTAGAGACTGTAACTCTATGCAACTGTCATAACTATTAACCTAAAGCTTATTCCATATTTATACAATAGCCTATTTGTCAGCTATCTGAGCTTCTACCTTCAGCTTACTTGACTTAGGCGCAGCTCTGGGCAGGCCTGGGAACTGCATGGCTCTTGCGTATCCCTCCAGAATCCCACCAGAAATGCAAGGGAATGGACTCACACAAACATTACAAATGCAATTCCTTTTTGTTTTCATGCTGTTTATTATTTTAGTATAGTCTGTCTTATTCCTCTCACTGTCTCTAATTTGTTATGTCCTGGTAAGGCCAAGGTCTGCTAGTTTGAAGTCTCAAGCCAGAAGCAGGGTCATTTGGGAGCAATGGCTGAAGGACCTACTCCCACAGTACACGCAGTAGAACTTAACATAGTTGTTCCCATAGCAGGACTTCTTTGGCAAGGAAGCTATTTCTGATTATTATAGCTCTCTGTTTTTCCCAGCTTTTCATTTTTAATTTGTGTTAAAAACTTGTTTGGTTGAATTTGATTTTATTCTTATTGTCTGGTGCAGTCTCACATTTGCAAGTGTGAAAGCCATTTTTGCCTAGCACAAGCCCAATTTGTCAATGCAAGTAGTGGTCTGGTTAAGATTAGATATAAGTGTGTGGCTATTTCCTGGTCTTAATTTGGGCAATTAGTAGTACCTCCATTTCTCATGTTCATTACGTAGATTAACTGATCACTTTTTTAGTTTGCTAACCATTACACCATGGAATGCAGGGTTCATTCACGTAAAGCAATACAAAATAACAACCGTGTTTCAGCTATAGGAAATTGTTATACTTTAAAATAGGAGTGCTGAAGATTTATTATGTATAATTAAACTATTCCATATGGAGATTTGTGGCATCAATATACAGAATATTTTGGAACAGGAACTTCCATTCAGGAGAGAGATATTTAAAGTACACTCTGTTGGTTTTCTTATGTGTCTTTTGTGAGGTAAACATAAAACTCTGAAAATGCTTTGCAAATCTTGAGAACTAGTTTCATTGGTTACTGCTAGCTCTCAGTTCCCCAATTTAAGGCATCATTAACTCTTTCTTGCTTGTGGCATTAGCAATAAAAGTTAACTGTTAAACTTGCATTTTAACCTTTTTGCCAGTGGTCAGCACAAAACCTGCAAATTAAACTGTTGCAACTACATGATACCAAGCAAAAGCAAGGTAAATCTTCTATATAGCATTCTGTGGTAGAACATCTGGCATGGCTCAGCTAACATTTTATGTAAAATTTTTTGTGAAGTTACTGGATATTTAAAAGGGTAATTAGTCTCCATCCTTTCTAAATCACAATGGCCAGATTAATGATTGTTCAAACTGCAACAATATTGTAATAAAAGAGATAGCTATATGGCTGACTATGCTATTCTCTCTTAAAGCCCCTCTTAAAGATGTGATTTGCCAATGCAATGGTTTTTAGACAACCTGAAATGAACTCTCAATTGTAAGTAATTCCTAATATGCTAGTAAACTTATCTATGCAATTTACTGTTTAGTTTCAAGAAATGTATGTGTGAAATAATTCTTCAGGTCAGCAATGGTCATTTAAGGCCACCATTCTTCCAAGTTTAGGCTAGGTATTAAAGTTCTGGGAATGTGGCACAGGAGATACTTGCACAGAGCTACCACCTCTCATTTGTGTGTGTGAGTACAACAACTTTCTGTTTTTTCCTAAAGTTTCAGCTCCTGGTCTCATATGAATATATGAGAACATCAGCTTTTGTTCAACAATCAGAGTTTAATTCTCATAACTGCAGAGTGTAAAAGCCAAAGGTTCAAATTTCAAAAGGCAATTCTCCCCTTCCAAGCAGAAGAGGTTGTGTTTTTTCTAAAGCTGATAGTTAAGGTGTTCTCTTCATTGTGTGGGGGCAGAATGGGGGTCTGACTCCTGATTTCTGATTGCTTGAGGTTGACAGTACTGCTTACTATCAGACATAATACACAGTGCTGTGAGTGTCTTGCATGTACCTGGGTGGTCGTCTACTTCAGCATAAAGCAAACATAAAATGCAGCATCATGAAACAATTTTTGTTTCTTTCTGCATTGGGGTACATGATGGCCCCAATGACAGCAGGGCTGTTCTTGGACTGATAGTGGTTCCATTTATATTTGGCTCTCCTACAGGTCAGATGGTCTCTTGGTTAGTATCCTAAAAATCAAATTTTTCATTAAAAGAGAAAAGAAAAAAGGAGTGATAATAAATGAGCTTCCCTATTTTAATCAAACCCTGCATGTTCAGAACAAAACACAGAGCAAAATGTTGCTCAATCACTATTCTTTTTGCTTGTTTCAGAAAGTAGTTCAGTTGGGTTCAGTCATATCTAAAAGAGACTTCATCTCCTGGAGTTCAATTCTGCAGCCAGCTGAGGAAATTAGTCATATAGGGCTGGGACATACGCAAGTATTAAAAATCTAACTATGAGAAACTTTCAGACTTATCTCTTTCCTCCTTTTCCACCCACCACAATGTTGACAGTATCCTGGCTGACCCAATATACACGTACACATGTCTGCAAGCCTGTTGTCTTCTTCTACTCTTCCTCTCTGTCTTTGTGACTAGGTCACTGAAAATAATGGTATTCCTTCCACAAAGGCAAAGAGAAGTAAAGCAGCTGTAGATTCCCAAGAACATCCTGAAAAAAATACTTGAACATCCTCTGTCACTCTTTAAATCCAGAGCAAACCCCAACATACATTTATTTCTAAACCATAAACTCCAGAAGAAAGTGAGTATTTCCTAGAACTGTGTGAGGTACTATCCTGCAGTACTGGGGACCATTCTTGGCTAGGAATACTAGACAAAGCTATTCACGACTCTTCCAGTGCAAGACCTATTCTATTTGTTTCTGTGTTGTCTGGACAGGGACAAAGCATGTTATACCTGAAACATTTTCTTTCAAATTGAACTGAGGTAGCTGCCAGTTAGATTTGAACACCAGGAATGGCCAAGTCCTCTCATCCAAGGAGTCTGACTTCCCACAGGGAGCACACGAAACAACTTGCTGACCTGGACCGACTCATTTTCCTCAGACTGAGATAAGAACCCTACTATTTTTCAGAAAAAGAAAAGGAGGCTGTCACAATGGCTGTGGCCAGTTAAATTAACTATATTTGGTAAAATGCAAAGGATCTTTTTGTCCTGTTACTGCTTCTTGTTAGAGTTAGGAAGGTGTCACGGGTTAAAGCAGGGCTTAATCATGAGATTTTTGACCCAAAGGCTGAATATTTCTTGGAAAAAATAAAATGAGGTCAAAATAAAAGTTTTGGTTTATGGTGAATTTAAAAAGTGAAAAAAGCCCAGTAAAGTTACTTAACATGAAGTATTTGGGTTTTTTCATCGTCTTTGTTGTCCCTCTTCTCTTTCTTTTCCCTTTGTTTCTGCCTTTTGAGTTCAGGCCTGTTTTGAAACAAAGTTTCAAATTTTCTTTTGGAAAAATAACACTAGAAAATGTGTTGACCTTTTGAAACTGAAATGTTTCAGCAAAATATTCTGCAGACACATTGGTGATATTTTCAAAAGTTTCTCTCTTGTTTTCCAATGAAACTATGTGATGACCACAAAAGTAGTTTTGGCCCCTTCCACATAAACTGTATTTTCTAGTGAAGGTGGGCTTCCTTAAACACTTTTCCTCAACTTAAGGAACCATGACTGCTCACAGCCACAGCAGCACTGATGTGCTAGCTGAAATGGCTGTGCCTCCTCTTCAGTCTCAGGGATTTCAATGGTCCTCTTCAATGGCAGGACATGAAAGACTGAAAATTCAAGAGTCAGTGACAGAAAATGCAGGAATGTGACAACAGGCCCAGCACAAATTTTCTTGGTTGTATCACATCCAAGGATGTCTCTACTGTAAGAGCAGCACTGGATCACACCCTACTGGAGTATTTCAAGCTGGACTTACCTCATGAATCTCAGAATGCCTTTGTTCGCACCCAGAATTAAGCATTTCCCATTTCAAAAATGTATTTTTCTGATTTTGCCAAATAAAATTACACACACCTGAAGAAAATTATGCACATCTGAGAGAGGCTTTTCACTCCCCAAAGCCATGGAGTGGACACAGAGCTGGTAATACAATCATTTCCCCCTCTGAATTAGGTCCTTTCATACTACAGGAAGTCCTAGAATCCACACTGAAAAAAAGTGCCACCTCCTGCAATTCCTTTTAGCTAGTGAAAAAGAGTCAAGAGTGCCCAGAGACCCCCAAACCAGTGTTCGCATTGGGTTAAATTCAGTGTTCTGGTCCTCATTTGCAGGGTAATCTCAGCCAGTATGGTCATGACCTCCAGCAAGAGCTGTGTTATACTGGAACAATGGATCTGTCAGCCTCCTGAGTGAAAGGGGTGTGTGCAAAGGACAAAGGTTTCTCAGCAGCTGGCTCATGAATCTGGAGTTCCTGCCTGGAAGGGATCAGGATGATTAAAAAACTCAGCACCTTCCAAGCAAAATGGAAAACCCACTTCTTCGCTTTGCTCTTCCCACAAATGCTCTACATGAAAAAATAAATTAAGTCCAGTCCCTGCCGCCTCAAAAGAAGAAAAAAAACTTTATTTGTGGGAAGAAAACAGCTAGGTTATTTCTGTCTATATATTTGTTATAATTTGTTATAATTTGGAGATCTACCACTGTGTTGCCATTACAAAGCCTGGTACCTAGTTGGGTGGAACAGATAGAAGCCACAAAAAGATTCAAGAAATTTGTTTGTGTAACACACATCTTTTTGTAATCCTTCATTGTTCTGATCGTACTTCCTGCCTCGCTCCAGGCCTGATCAGTCTCAGAGCTAAACAGGCCCACAGCCTGCTCTGTGTGAGAGAGACCTCAGGGTCGCGTGCATCATGCCTGAGAAATATTACTACTGGTGTTCTTCCATTTCTAATCCTATTCCAGTTTTTCTGAAAATGGTAGCCTCAAATTACAATACCACACTGAAAGTTCACAGTCTGAGCTGTTCCAGATACGTCTCTTACCGTGGGATCTTTGCACGCTCCAGCTGATCTATTTGTAATTTTATTTGTGCCTCTGACATAACTGGTTTGTTACTTTGGTTGATGCTCTTTCCATTAGCAGTGCCTATTTGGTTGCTTTCCCGTAATCATCTCAAAGCATAACATCTCTGTGAACCCCACGTTAGCTGTGTGCCTTTAACGCTTGTTTGTCTGCAGGAGCTATGCAATCCTATACGTGGTCACTCACCTACACTGTGACAACAGCTGCTGGGTCACCTGCTGAAAATTCCCAACAGCTGCCCTGCATGAGAAGTCCACATGTACCACCGTCCTCTGTCACACACCGAATACCTGTTTATCCCCACAGAGAAGAACACGGGTAAGTCACTTCCCAGTGTCCTGGGTTTTCTTGTGGGTTTTGGATGAACCTGTGCTTAGGGTTTTTTTTGAAATGCAGTAAAACCCATTTTTTTATGTAGTAAGTCTGTATTGTAAAGATGCTGGTGTCATTACTCTTTGGCTGTTGTTATTGTTGTATGATTATATTATCTCTTGGTTTTATGATCTCATTTAATTCCATTTATAAAAAAAAAAAGTAGGCTTGGGTAATATTTTGTAAAAGAGAAAACTTCAGTAGATTTCTTCTCTGATTCCTACTTTCCTGTGCCGTGTTCTATCCCAAAGGCTAGATGTGTCCGAAGAAGTATGCTACTATACCGTGTCTCAGGATAGGTGATCCTTTTCCTCTGCTCAGCACTGTTGAGACCGCATCTGGAGCACTGGATCCAGTTCTGTGCTCCCTAGTGTAAGACAGACACAGACACACTGGAGTGAGTCCAGAAAAGGGCCACTTAGGTAATTACAGGGCTGGAGCATCAATCTCAGCTGAGTGGCTGAGAGAGCTGGGATTGTTTAGCCTCAGGAGGCGAAGGCTCAGGGAGGGTCTTGTTGATGTGTATAAAGTGGGTAGATATATGTGGGTGTTGTAAAGAAGGAGACAGATTCTTCTCAGTGGTATCCAGTTACAGGACAAGAGACAACGGGCACAAATTGAAATACAGGAAAGTCTGTTTAAACATAAATAAATAAACAAACACACAATTTATTTTACTGTGAGTGTGATCAAACACTGGAACAGGTTGCCCAGAGAGGCTATGGAGTCCCATCCTTAGTGATATTAAGCAATCTCCAGAGGTCTCTTCCAACTTCAATGAGTCTATGAATACTGTTAAACCTGTAAATCAAGAATGTCCAAATCTTGGAAAAATAGCCACATTTTCACCAGAATATAATCCCATCTCCATCACCAAACTGTGCCCAAGGCTCTCAATTAAAATAATGAAGTAGGTATTAATGTAACATTATTTGATCTTGGAAAACTTCATAAACTCTGACTAAGTCTCTCAGTGCTCTTTTCATGAAGCAACACTTTTTCTGTGCCATCCTTATTTGAACAAGTGTGTAAATTACAGATATCTATAACTAGAAAGAAACAATCACAAAATAGTTGATGGGGAAGGGTCAGGCACATGGCAAGATTATCAAGTGCCCAGATGCTGACATGAAGTATGACATTCAAAAGACTTTACTGAGTTCCTCAGTCTCATCGCATACTCATTACTTTTGCGGAGGTGCTTTCACAGTGTGGAAGATTGCATACTGTTTGGCAGGGTGACAGTAGATTAAGTTGAACCCTGCATCTTCATCCCTCGTCGATGTGGACAGGTTTGGATTTGTGTTGGAATGTCAATGCTAAGCCCTTCCTTCAGAATCCTGGATATGGAGATACGGAACATCTCTTCTATCCAGTAATATGACTATTTGGCAGAGGCAGTAAATCTTCTTCTAAATCCACAGTGATACTCTCCACATGTGTGGAGTCTCAGAACTGTAAATGGAAGATCTGTGGTATTAACAGAGGAAAATATCCTTCTATCTAATTGGAATTTCTCTTGTTCCAGTTTGTGTCTGTTGCCTGTCACCCTGTCACAGAACCTTCGAGCAAAGTTTGGGTCTAGCTGCTCCATATCGTCCTGTTAGATAGTTGTAGATCATCCCTTTGCCTCTCTTCGTACAGCTGGGCAAACCTAGCTCTCTTCCTGTAAGTCAGTCATGTGCTTCAGTCCCCTATCTGTCTTGATGGCCCTTCACTAGATTTGTTCCAGTATGTCAATGTGCTTTTTTTATAGTGGAAGGCCAACATAATACTCCAGATGTTGTCTTCCAAGTGCCAAATAGAGAGGGATAATCAGTTCTTTCGGCCTGGTATCTACACTCCTGCTAATACAGCCCAGCATGTAGCTGGTCTTCTTTGTTGCAAGGGCATGCTGGTGACTCCCATTCAACTTTTTGTCCACCACAATGTGCAGGCAATTTTCAGCAAAGCTGCTTTCTCTCTAAAGGGCCCCGAACTGTACCACTGCAGGAGTTACGCCATCCCAAATGCAGGACTTCTCATTATTCTCTGTGCAATGTGTTGACCATTCTTTCTGGATTATAGTTGCTGGACTCTAGAGTAGCTGGTAGTTCCCATCTGGACTTCCCCAAAGACATGCCATCTGAGTATTATCCACACTACTCAATGACTACAGATGTGGTTCAGCAGTCACTGTCAGACATGGTACTTTTTGAAGAAAACATTTTTGTTGGATATTTCAGGTATATCTTCTTCTTAGATGTAGGGTTCCTCAACCAAGTGCTTTCAGATAGGCAGGAGAATACTAGCTTTGAAGGAGCACAGTCATTTCCTTCTCATGCCCTCAGTGCTCTCTCTCCTGAAGTTGAAGAGACAAAGAGGAAGCTTTCTGGACCAAAAGCACACAATAGAGATTAGCTCAAGAAAATTTATAAATCCTTGCTCAAGTGAATTGAAGTGCTATACTTTAGCCAACAGTGATGAGTGTTTGAATGAAGAAGACAAGATCAATAGCTTCCAGACCAGGACATAGCATCCTTAATGACTAGAGAAAGCATGAAGTGCAAACAAACACTGCTGTACAGGACTTGGCTTTGTTTGGGGGTCCAAGGGCACCCCAGACTACAGGATGGGTGCCCTTAGAAAACTTCCTCCAAGAGGCAAGCATCCTCTTCAAGCAGAGAAGTCTGCACCTTGAATGTCAGGCTTATGCAGACACCAAGAACACCTGTTGCAGATGTTACTTACCAGACTATTCTGCTGCAGGAATTAGAACACAAGATGTCTGCCTACCACAGTGTGCAACAGCTCCATAACATCACCATTCCTCACTCTCTGACTCTCTACAGAGAGACTATCAAGGTCGTGTCATGTGGACACCAGCTTGTCTGAGGTAGATTATGGAAATCACTCATATGTACAGCTAAGCACAAGCGAATATAAGAATAAGAGCTCGATGTTGAACAGTGAAGATGGACACAGGGCCTTATGTCCTGAAAATGTGTTTAGAGGGGGTGCTTTGCTCTCATTTTGAATTTGCTGGCTTATCTGGTGTAAGACATGACGTGCTGTCTATAGAATCCCATCAGAAGATCAGAAGAATAACAGAATTTTAAACTGTACCCAGTGTAAAAATGACATTGAACTTCCAGAAAAATAGTAAGTCTATACAAATAACTGTCTTCTCTCTCTCACAATGGATTGGTTACCTTGTTTGTTTGTTTATCATGTTTTGTGTTATGTTTCAATAGCATATATTTTAAGAACCTTTAAACTTCTGTGCTGAATTAGCATCAAATATTCGCATGGCTACACAGAGATGGGGAGGTTGCAGAAAGTGTCCATGCATGAGTGGCCCAAATAATGGTGTCCAGCAAACACTGACCCTGCAGTTTCTTCTAGCTAAGGAAACTGCTCCCTTCTTTACCCCTGGCTATCCCCACACAAGGGGTTGTGATACAAATAGAAAGTAGGCAGGTTCTCCACTCTCAAATCCCACTCTATTCTTGAGTCAACTGTGCTAAAGCTGTATCTTGTATGCTTCAGATGCAAATTAGTATATCTCCTTTCCTCCCAAAAAAGGAACATCTGACCCCTATGCAAGAAGATAGCTGAACTCCACAGTGTAGTTCTTTAGGTGAAATCTTACCATACTTCCTCAACCTGAATAGCAATTTGCTAGGAACATGGCAATAAAGAAATAATACAAGAGAAAACCACTTTCTGCTTAGAAACTCCACAAATGAGTCTGCAATTTAAAACTAGTCATAGAAACATGCCGAGTCTCTCTGTTGTTGTGCTGAAAACATCATTTCACTAAGTGGCATCTCCCTCCCAGCTGAGCTGGGAACTATCTTTTTTTAGAAGGCTATTTAAAGTATCATTCTCCTATGCAAAAAAATGCAACTGTAGGTCTCAAAATTTATAGAATTATTAGTGGCAATACAATTATGCATACTAAATAGTGTTTTCAAATGGATTTTAGATACACTGGAAGTTACAACTATGGTAGCTACAGCAACCAGCATCCCCATCCAATGCAGAGTCAGTATCCATCTTTACCACATGACACGGCTATTTCTGGACCACTTCACTACTCGGCTTACCACAGAAGCTCTTCACAGGTAAGTTGGGTTTATTAATTAACAACGCTTGCTTAACATTTTAAGTCGACTTGTGCTTGTAAAATCTCTTATCAACACACTAGCTCTCTGAATCGCCTCTAGTCATTGGTGGTTCCCTCATTTTTTTCCTTTTCTAGCATTGCCTAGATACCTTTTCATTCCAGTGGTGATTCTTTTATCAGAAGCAGATTTAGCTGGTGCATGTAGAATATGTAACTCTAAAATCCAGCAGTTTGGATCATTGAAAGTATTTCTGTGTTAAGGAGTAGCTGAAAGATAAAGGAATATAATTAGTTGTATGTTTTTTAGGTGTTGGGAACAGGAAGAGATTCCTAACAAGAAATAAAAGTGTTTTCCTGTAGTTGAAAGGAAATGCAGAGACCGCAGTGAATTCTTCTGGGGCTTCTGCTTTTGAGAATGTGTATTTTTAGGAATTTGCCAAAAAAGTGACTTCTGCATATAATTTGAATAACTTCAGGACGCCATTGCAAAGAGGTTCTGTTTAATCTGTATACCATAGTCACTTACTATAATGCTGAGAAATTTGGTCAGTAACTATTTCAGGACTATTTCAGCTCACAAAACTGAGCCAGTAGGAACCAGCACAGATTGAGTGTTAAGATGGTATTAGGCAACAGTTCAAAAGTAATGCCACTGTAGGGGGGCTTTAGTACATCCTACAACTGGTGCTTTCCCAGTGCAGGAGGCTGGTTGCTGGGCTCACTGCTGGAAGATCTGCAAAAGGCAGGTAAAGCCGTGAGGTGATGGCATTGGGGTATTCCACATACATTACACCTCTTATGCTTTGTCTACTGGAAATTTGTACAAGTATATTAGGGACCACCATGGTTAACTCTCATCGCTGGACTGGAATAGTTTCATACCAGATGTAAAGATGTAAATCTGATAGTGCTTTGGACTAGAGCACACAAAACTTGCATCTCATTCTGGTCTTCGGCTTCAGTCTGCCAGCTGATCTTAGAGTAGTCATTTCTCTTTTTTATGCCTCATTTTCGCTAGCTGTAAGATAAGAGCATTGATCTTATTAAAACTTTTTGAAATCTGCTGGTAAGGTTATCCTATACAACCCCAATATACTTGTTTGAACCAGCTCAGCAATGGCTCTCTAGCTTATGGAAAGAGCAAATCTACAGATTCTCACCCACTTGTGTAGCACCTGGTTCATCAGACAGACTACATGAAGTGTGAGGATCTGTTTGAGGGTTGTTGCAGCAGTTGTATCTTCAATAGGAACAGTGAGTGAATGTTTAAGTACAGTGTCCTGTGATAGGTTTGCATACACTGTTTTTTCAGTACAGGCCTTACCCTGTTGTCTCAAGATTTTTTTTCCAGGATGCATCACTTTCTGACTTAAAATTTGCTCACCAATTTGCTTTACTCTCTGCTTTGCTGCAGAAAACACACGTTCAGTGCTGGTTCTGAAATGGTCTGTAAGGTCATGAATCTGTATGTAAAACAGAGAACTAGGCTTTTACTGTTCAGAAATGTTATCACCCACGCAAGGAGTTTCCTTCTGCCCTCTGACAACTGTCTCTCACACTGACATAGACAGCACAAGTTAAGCGAGAAATAAAAAATGCAAATCAAGATCAACACATTTTTAGTTTACTGATGCCCTGGTTAACTTGTTATATGCAAATAGTAACATACATTACAATCATGCAAATACTTTTCATACTGTAGTAGGCTGGCTGTCTCTACAAGTGCAGGTGTCAAATAATTTCTTCCTCTCTTACCATCCGTTGAACTGTCCTCAAGATACATGAAAAACAGCTACGCTTTAATGATCACACTTGACAGCAAAATGATTTCAACTTATATTCAGCATGTTTTTTCTCAAGCTGCTTGTAAACTGAGATGGAATCTCACAGCAGGACACAGCTAACAAAACCTATCACTGCGCTCATTCTGTGTTGAAAGGAGCTACAGACTGAAACCTTGCTTTCAAAAATAATCTAGAAGTCTTGAATGGTTTAATATGGAATTCACCGACATTCTTTTTCAAAGCTAAGTGAGCTTCTGTAAATGCCTGCCCTGATGATAAGTTCTTTCTTAGCTAATTTTAACCAGAAATTTTCATAAGATGTTAGGGAACTACTCTTTTTCTAGCAGACTTTCTGAGGCGAACATGGTGCAAGGAATGTAGGACTCACGATGTTGCAAAATCAAAATACAGGAAGCCAAATTTGCAACGAATACATAAACAGCTGCTACTATACTGAAACTGGAGGAGATGCAATGTGTATGGCTGTGGTAATACGATCAATTGAGAAGAGGAGGCATTGACCATAACTCTTCAAAAGAACTCTTTGTTATAATGTACATTCAGTCCAAATATAGAACTCTGGCTCATCTTTAGTTAATATTCAATCATGCTCTTTAGGATGGTGTCTAGGGATTAATTTCTACAAAAAAAAAATCTGTGTAGGGGATAAATTTTCCCTACAAACATGGATTCAGAGAGAGACCTTGTCCAGACAGGGGTCTGAGCAGAAGCAAGTGACATGTAATCACGGTGGATTTAGCTATAAGTTACTGTTTTGGTCTCAAAGGACACCGTGTCCAACCTCTTTCTGTGGAAGAGAGCAACATACTCCAGGTTTTATAAGGTCAGTTATTTTGCGGCTATTTTCCATCCCAGAGAAACGTTCCTAAAGAAAAACAGAGAGTTGTACTTGATTTTTTTGTTTGTTTGTTTAGTAGAATTTTAAGATTAATCATATCACAGTTGTGATTTACAGACCATCAACAGAAACAGTGGAATTAGAGCAAAGGAGATGGAGGGAATAACTTTTATTTGGTGGAAGTGGGGAACTGAAAAATGGGGAAAGGGGAAGTGAATGAGTGATCCTTTAAATTCTATATACCAACATGTAGTATGTTGATCTCAACCTGACAATACAGTGATGGCCACATTATACTAATTTTAGGATGTCTACTGTGGTTTTATCATTGGAATCCTTACTGCGGGGCTGTGCTGGGGAAGAAGTCACACAGCTGTAGATCTTGTACTATGTACAGCTCTTGAAAAGTGCAGGTGGGGCTCCCAAGCCAAGCCTGACCAGTAGCAATTCCATGTAAGTGAGAGGCTTCTGGATAATTTGAATCCCTTAATGTTAGAGGAAATGAGGCAGCAGTAGTTGCTAAGGCTGATATTGCTGAAGCACCATGTGTCACGACTCCAGGCTCACTCACACCCTGTCCTGTAACAGACTGGTGAGAGTCCTTAAGGTTATTATCTCCCATCTCTGAGACAGTCTTGGAACTTGCTTTGGCTCACAGGGGAATGTGGTAAGTGTCTTGTGACTTTGGGCTAAATAGAAATTTTGATAAGTAGCTCACAGTTTCAGAAAGATCAGTGACTTTCAGATGGAGAAGGCAGCAAAAAAATAGAGGAGACGGCTTGTAACTTTGTAGGGGAGTAGATGTTCTGCTGAAGTAGTGTCTGCAGCTACTAACCCAGCGTAAGCCTAAAACTCGCTCCTTCTGGTGGTTTAGGCTGACTAATTCTCACTGATGGGTAAGAGCCTGTTTGGTGACAGGGACAGTCTGCTCAAACCTTGGTCTTAATCCGATTTTTTTTTTTTCTTTCATCAGCATCTGTGAATAGTTCTCAGAACAGTTGCTTCCTTGTAACTCCAGGCCTGATTGCTCATTTCTTGACTTGGCTTACTGGCCAAGAGCCTGGCATGAAAATAAAGAAAAAATATCTACAGATTGACTTGTTACTACCTAATTCTCTAAACCGTAGTGCAGAAGTGCATACAATCCTATGATGCTACCCCATCATCATTTAGAAAGGGACTGTGTAATGTGTGTACATACACACATCTATACTGACTTTATATTTCATGAGTTCTCTGCCTCTGCAGTTTTAGGTACCAGATGCCAGGGTAGAAAACAGAACAACTCTAAAAGTCTCTCAGCATTCTTATCAACCTATGTTGAGTTTAGCAGAGAGGTACCCCCTTCAAAGGTAAACCCTTCGCAATGTCCTCACCTAATACACCTCCACAATCTACATTTCACTGGCTTTTGATCACAGCTTCTGTCTGCAAGTTTCACCCTGGCTGGGCAGGTCTTTATCCTCTTTAAGGCTATCCATAAATATCTCAATTCACTTCATCACACCTCTTCCTTAAACACAAAGTAATTCACACCGCAGTAATTTTTCTTTGTAAATCAAAAGGATAACACTTTTAGTAGGAAGACTAGAGAAATCTGCAGCAGTACATATTTTTATATTTTAATATAACTGTTAGCATATAAAGATGCACATCATATGAATGTACATCACCGTACACGCAGTACAAAAACAAGCAAGCATACGATATGTATGTCTAAGTACTCTAATGCATGGCTGTAGTGAATCATATTGTAGGTCCACTTATCCAGGTCCTATCTCCAGCAACGGCCAGGAGGAAAGGTGTGGAGGAAAAGTCTTAGAAATAGGGTAAGTAGGGAGTGGTCCTTTTACCAGCATAGTCACACTGTCTTTGGCAGGAGCTGACCTAGGGACATCCTGAGTAGGAAGCAGCACCTGGACTGTTGTATTTTGTAGCAAACTACTCGTCATTACCCTGTCTTTGAGCTTTTTAGTTCTTTCAGCCTTTTTGTGCTTACAGACTTAAGGATAGGTTGCATGAAATATGTATTCTCTTGTTAATTTTAAGTCTGTTATCTCATAATAGTATTGGGTGCCCTATGTTTTTTGGGTGATGAGGAATGCAAAATATTCATTCTCTATTTATCTGCTCTTGCCATTCAAGACATTATAAACCTACATCATTCCTCTCACCTCCTTCCTGTCATCTCTTTTCCAGACTGAAGAGTCATCACCTGTTTAGCTTTTCTTGTGACAGATGCTCTATACACTGGAGTTATCTAAGGACTGCACGTGACCTGCAGGGCAGGTGCAGTCTCGGGGGGCACTCAACCATCCTGTTCTCCCAGTTGTGCTGCGCAGGGAACCTCCTGGAGCTGCAGCTCCCCTCTAGACTTCCTGTGCCAACCTGATCTTGGAGTAGGTAGGAGGGACTCAGTCAAGAAGCTGACAGACCAGCCACTTAGATCTGGGAAGCACTCCTAGACTCCATGCTGCACACAGTCTTATCTTTTCTTCCTTTGCATTTTCAAAACCCATCAACCACCTCCAAATGGTGTATCTCAGGTGGAGGTACTTAACAGAGAGACACAGAAGTAGCCTAGCAGTGTTTCCCTTTTTGTTCCTTGAGATGCAATTCCCACGTTAAAGACAAACATTTTTTTGCTACTTTTAAGCTATCTCCTGTTGCGCTAAAGAGCCTAGCCAGGGTCAGCTGTTCCTGAACAGGGCCTCTGTACTCAAGAGGCACTTACCAGCTTCTGAGACTGAGAGGAGCACATTTGTATCAACAAGTGCTTGCGCTACTGTTTTGTTGTCATCAGATTTGGTCTATGCAGACCGTAGTTGACTTTCACGATCTGAACAGAACAAACCAGCCTGGAAAACACCGCAGTAGTACAACCTGCTGTTCACCTTTCAGAAGCACAGAGCACAGTACTGGGGCTATAGTTACAGGACCTTTAAGCAGTGTTTTGTACTCTGACCCTCCTAAACTGCTCTGAGGACTGTGGTGGTCTCACATAACTTCCCAGAAATGCCCTATGAGTTGCAGCACTGCTTAGTTTCTCTGTGCAATGTTGCACCCGTGCAAGAAGAATCTTTGTTCCTAACTGTCTGGCTTCATAATGGACTTGAGATTGTTGGAGTGTAATTGAAGTAATTATGTATTGAATGCAACAGGAAACGGGTGTCTTAACTTCTTTTTAAAGAATTACAAATAGCGTTTTCATAAGGCTCCAAACGCTACTCCCAAAAATACAAAAATCACTTAGATAGATGTGAAAGTTTCGCCCAACCCATTTGACAGACTAATATTCAATAAGCTTCAGTTTGTAGAGACAAGGATCAAATTAAGGGTTGTAAAGATGCAAGCAATCAATAGTTTTGATTATGGAATTTTTTGAGATTTTAAGCATATTCTTATGAAATTAATTTATAGACAGTTCTTCACAATTGCTATAACTTTTGGGATGAGTTATTTGCAGGTCCTAAAGTAGTGGCTAATATGTACAACATTAACTTATAGCATTCTGCAGAAGTGTGAGCTAATGCAACGTAAAGTCAGAGCCACATTCATAAGGAAAATATTTTGCTGTTCGGACAGAGACACCTTTCACCTCCATGCATAATCAGTCAGTGAGTTGAGGGTAAGAATAAAGAGATTATTCTCCATCCTTACAGTGCAGGAACTCAGTCTTCACTAATGAGAGGACATATTGAACGTTGTATTTTCTAAAATAATACTACAAGAAATTGAATTAAATTTACATTTTTGGGCAAGGCCTTCCTCAACATTAATCTGCTTGAAGTCTCCCAGACTTAAAGGGTTTCTTGTCTAGGTCTAAACGGCAGCAGTAGCAGCAAGTGTGAGTTAGCCCAGAAAATGGTAATTTCCTGTCAAGAGCCCTCCAACAAACGTCGCTTTTATATCTGGCAAAGATCACTAGGCCCCAGTGTTTTGAGTTCAGCATGCTTAAGCACTCTTCATTAAACCGGATGTAGAGTGTGAAAGGTGATTCAGGCAGCATGGGCAGGCATCCGCCCAGATGGCTACGCTTTGGACACTCCAACAAGGCTGAATAGATGCTTCATTGGGTGAGTTAATAGTCAGGCAGGGGCCAATGAGTACTTTAAAAATATTGTCTTTCAATAGTCTCTTCACTGCAGGGAAAAAGAAGTCACTGACTCATTTGCGATTAGCTGACCTACCATTACAAAACTTTCCGTCTTGCATTCAGTCATAACAGAATTTATTGTAAAATACTAGATATTTAGAGTCCATGTTATTTTCAAGCAATTATTCTTTTTACATTCATGACACATTCATAAACACAGCTGCATCGGGTGTGCTTGATGAAAAGGAAAAGCAGCACACTGCATCCTGTCCCCTCGTGCACAGCCATCAGCCCTGCCTTCTTAGTAAGCCTTAGCATGGCCTCTTGACTGCAGATAGGAGGAGGATTGTCTGTCCTTTTCCATGCATCCTGAAGTTCATTCTGGGATCCAAGGTTTCATTCCCCACAACGTCACAGGTCGTGTGTGTCCACGCTACCTAAAAGACGTTATGTGGCTTCCCCACATAATGCCATGTACAACCGGGAGATCCACCACAATATTCCCAGAGTTCATTATGTTTCTCTTGCTCGTAGATTAAAGTTTTGCAGTCTACAATTTATCAAGTAGCAACTTATCTCAGCTGAAGCCAGGGCTTTCTCTTGGCATTTGTAAGGGGTATGAAAGCAAGTAATTCTCCTGTTATTATAAGTCGCAACCTCAGTTTCACAACCTCAAAGGAAAATGGCACTGAATCAGGATGGCAAAGGACCCTGTTATGGTTAACAACAGAGTAGATCAATTATCGCATTGGGAAGAAGACAAGAGATAACCATCAATGTATTACAGCAACAGTCTAGATGAATCTTCTTGTAAGTATATTCTTTAATACAAGAATCTACAGAGAATTCAGGTATAGATCAATGGGTAATACAGGTAAAGAACATGATAATTGGTATCAAGTAAAACACTACTGAAGACAAAGAAGAATGTTTCTAGCTTGCACCACACCTTGCAGCTCTGCAGGTGACATACAGAAAACAGAAATTTAAAATTATGTTATTTGTGTAGTGTGGTTTTTTCCCAGTGATCCGTCCTGGTCCTGACCATCTCAAATCATTTTGTACACAGTCGTTAGTGGGACATTTGAGATCAGCCAGGAAAAACAACCTATGGATTTGACAGCTATGGAAAAGGGACTTTTATTTAACTTGAGCCAATCTAACTAATGGATTATATCATGTAGCAAGAGGAAGAAGAGAGCAATCTTCTGAGGACTGCTCGTCTTCTGTCTTAAATATTTATCTCAAGGTCTGGTAAATTCATCCTGTGGCAGCAGACAGCACAGATGACTCACTTTTATTAGATGCCTGACTTTTTGATAACAAAAGATATGAATTCAACCCTGAAGCTATAGTGAATCCCAAGACAGCTTGTTTCCCCTGTATTCATTATAGCAAGAGCTTTGTTCATGGGGGTGTTCAGGTGAAGGCAGTCAGCAGGCACTAGCATGGAAATGACTTACGCGTATTGCCAGTGCAGACCAGGCAAGCAGCGGCTTAAATCTATTGGCTAGTCTCCCAAACATTGAAAATATGAAAATTGTTCAAGGTTTTCTGGAAGCTCTTATGTTTACTTAGAATACTTGCAGGTTGGTTGTCTTTTGACAGAATGCCCTGTCCTTAATTAATGAGGTAAAGGGGGAGAACCATGATCCTAAATTCAAATCACCTCGTTTAAAACTTCAGAGGTCGAGTTTCATTGTTGCTGGGCACTGGCAGCTCTTCTCTTCAGCAAAAGCTTCTGGAAAGCAAAGTCTGAAAACATGATTCTTCTGCAGAGGAATATAAGGCTTTCTGTGGTCAGTGCCTCAGCTCTGCTGAATTTTCCTACTGAAAATCAGCCTTTTGCTGAGGTGAAGATGGAAATTTAGGTGACATTGCATAGACCTGTTGCCAGTGTTGCCAATACAGCTTATTCTGACAGCTGTATCAGCAGTAGCAGTTGAAGTGTTGTCGTTCCAGTATGGTGCTGCCGTTTGCCAACCTGTTTCAGCAGCTGCCTGCACAGGTAAATCCACAGTCTCTGTGGCGATGAGGAGCACGTGCTGAATAACGCATCGTACAGCTTTGATGTCTTCCCTCGCATCTGCTAACTGGCCTGCCTCCCCATGCCATGGTGGAATATGCCACCTACCTACAGTATGTTGGTCAAAAATAGTCTTCTCTTTCTCCTCTCTAATCAAGAGAGGCCAGCATGTGGCTTTTGAGCTGCCTGCGGCTTGTGAACAGTTTGAATACGTTTGCCAGGGCAGGGCTGCCTTCCTGGCCGCAGTCTGCAGGGAGTCGGCACAAACTCCTGGTGGAAACACTGCTGTAACTGCCTCGGGGACCCGCCGACGCAACGGATTAACCCCAGCCCTGCTCGGCAGTGGAGTAACTTAACGAGACCTTTGGGGAATCCCTGCCACCTCCCTCCTATGAACGACTACAGCAGCGCTTCGCTCCATGACCCTCCAAAATAGGGGAAATGGAGTTTACAGTCCTCAGTGGTATAAAGTTTTGGCATGCAGCTTGCAAGGTTTTCAGGTATCGGAAGAGGCGATCATCCTACTTTGGTGGCAGCTTTCTAGTTGTAGAAATACTACAGTGCCAAACAGCCTAAGATAATGAAATTTTAAATTATGGCATTTCTTGTAGAAAAGATAAAGGTGTAAAATGTAGACACTCTGAAGACGCATGGCTGGTCAAGGGGAACAGGGATCCTAACCTTGTCTGCAGCACAGGTGGATAATAAAAGGGCAAAACAGTGAGAGCCATTTCTTAGGCACAGCACACGGAAGATCTGCTCCTGTAAGACCGGCAAGAAGATAAATAAGCACAGTTTACTTTCTGTTACTGGGCAGCCTGTGGCTACAGAGGGCAAAAGCTGTTCTATTTTCCTGCGTATCTTACCCTCAGCACATCTTCTCCTTAGTGGGGGGTATTTGTGGAACTACTTTGATTTCTAGTTTCCAACTGTCACTGCGAACAGCTGGGGAATAGAGAGACTCTTCTTCTGCCTGCCTCTTTTCAGAAGTTCTCCAATTAGCTGCTCGCTCCAAGGCCAGACCGTACTATTTTGCTACAGAAACTGGCAGGGTGGCTTGTGAACATTTAAAAGGGAGGGCACCTTTCCAGTAATAAAGATCCTTTTGCTCTCCTCCCTCAAAACTCAGTTGAGTGAGCAGGAGTTGGGACATTTTATACTCTGTTTTTTACTGAATAGCAAGTTTCCAAGTAAAAGCTGTGAGAAAAAGATTAGGTTAATTCGATTCATTTTTCTGCTCCCAGATATACCTGCCAGTACCTTGCTCTCTGATAAATTAATTCAATGTTTAAATGCAGTGACTGCTTTGCAAGACTTTCCCTGACACTTTGGTTTGACTACAGGCACTAGTTATCTGATATTCTGCCATCAGTATGCTGCCTCATTGTTGGAGGGCTGCCAATTCATATGATTTTGGTTTTGTCAAACACAGAATTGTGATACCACCAGCCCTAATTTTAAAACTAAGCATGTGGTAGATAGTTCTTTAATTTTATTCTTCTTTGTTTTTACTGTAGTACGCTTTCAACAGCCCAACATCAAGAATGGAGCCCTGTTTGATGAGCAGTGCTCCCAGGCTGCATCCCACACCAGTGACTCCTCGCTGGCCGGAGGTCCCGGCCGCGAACTCCTGCTACACGAGCCCGTCCATGCACTCCACAAGATACGGAAGTTCTAGTGACATGTACACCCCCTTGACTACGCGCAGAAATTCTGAATATGAGCACATGCAACACTTTCCCGGCTTTGCCTACATCAATGGGGAAGCCACAACAGGTTGGGCTAAATGAAAGTGACTGGTACCAGCTGGGCCCAGATACTTAAGAGTTCTAAAAACTTTGTGTTGTGTGGGACTTTTCGTGGATGTTCTTCAAGGGAGGTGAAGATGGAAAAGATTCTGGACAGATAAATGTAGTTCATAATGTGGGCAGATTGCAGACCAGTATGACTGAATGTTCCTGTAGCTGAAAAAGGATTTTTGTGCTATTCTAGACCACTTTTTAGGCCAATCTGTGCCTTTTTTTAATTCTGACATGTGGGCCAACCCTGTGTGATGTCGGTTTGAGTGAGCCATTTTTGCCCCCCTTTCTTGTTGACAAATGTTAATGAGTCTTACAAAAAAAAAAAGTACCGGAACGGGATCTATTTATAATTTGAGTTAAAGACAGGAAATTCACCCTCAGCAAAACTCTGTCGTCTGTTCTTCTTTTAAGCTCTTAATGTGTTCCTTAAAAACCATTCTGCCAAGTCGTCACTCGTCCGTATCAATTCCTCTATCTGACTCCTTAAAAGACATGTGTTGTGGTAGGTTTCAGTTTACACCTAACTTTGTATATTGATGCACCTTTCTGTCGATCCAGTAAGTTTGATCTTTACAAAAGACAAGAAAAGACATGTAGCATTGAATTATACACTGCCTTAAGTTGACTATTGTTCTTATTATATATGTATTTGTGTTAAGTTTGCACAATATGGAAAAATCTAACTTCTCTGGTCAGTAATGACAAGGTTAAGAAGGGACCTGGGGACTGGGAAGATTTTGGATTCAGAGCCACAGATGTTAAATATGATGATATGAAGCAATTATGTAAAAAAAGAATGACAATGCAAACATGATTATTCATTTAATTACCTATTGACAGGTATGAAACTGTTCTTTCAATTCCTTCACGTGGTGATAATTCTATATACTTCTACAAAAGCGAAATTCAAAGCTGTGCCTTTGAACTTATTCTGTACTGTGTATGTGTGGAAAAATGTATTGTATTTTGGGGAGAATTTTTCTTAGACATTTTCTGTCAGATTTGTAGCTATTGGTGAGTTTTTGTTAGACTTTATTAACATAGCTTTTTCTTCTGTATTATAAAATGCACCAAGCAATTATGGTGGACCTATTACCCTATGGGTAAGAAATAAATAAATGGAAATATGACATCAGGCATTTTAGTAATTGTTTTGTAAATAAAATCTTTGATAGCACCCAGTGTGATGATAACCGTGTTTATGCCTAAAATGGACATAAGTGTTATTTGTACAGTTGTGCAAGATATATGAGGGATTTTCACACTCAAATAAAGTTCTTGAAATTAAATAGACGCCATTTAAATTTACTTAAATACAGAAACTTCTACAAGCTGCAAACCTTCAAAAAATCCTAAATGTGCCCATGTATGTTTTTATCCAACGAAGGACTTGAGAACCTCCATAACTCACAGCAAATGAGTAGTCCTACACCTGTGCTTTCAGGTACAAACTGCTCAAGGCTATGCCTGGACAGAGGACGTTATATCGCATGTATTCAGCCCTGCTGCTGTTGCTCCCCCAAGCCAGTGTACTCACTGAAGCAGGTAAGACGTGCTGTCTTCTTTACCATACCTTGTAACAAATGTGTTGCTGCTGGAATACTGCAAATGGAAAAGTCATTTTTCCTTAGGTAAGTAAAAAAAGCAGCAAAATTCTCTGACCTTGTATATTTAACTAGTGGGTAAACTGGCCAGAGCTTGGGGTCTAAAATAACTACAGAAATGAGCTGAAAATCTGCAAGGACTGAGGGAGGAAGGATGTGCCAGGCCAGGTCTTGCAAGTGTCCCGGCTCTTAAATACTCAGCCAAGGTCCTGGTACGATTTTCAGGAACACATCAGAGACCCTTCTCCACCTTTAGGTACCTGATGGAAATCTTGTTTCCTGGGTTAGTGTCACAGACCTTCCGACATTTTACCCCTGTCAGCTGGTGTTATCACCCAATATACTTCTATTCTTCACTTCTGTTAAGGACAAGGGAGATCAGGTTTAGGCTAATTCATCTATTTTATTCTGATTCAAGTTACCTTCAGGCAAAAGTGTCCAGATATGAAGAAAGTAAGTCATGTGAGGAAGTTTTTTTGGTGGCCAGTCTTTAGCAGCTGGAGTTTTGATGCATTTGAGACCAAAGTGCTAATTTGTATTTATTGAAGATGCTTAAATCAAAGCATTGATTCTGGCCTATTAGTTATCAACGAGCATAGAAATATCTGCCTCATCAAGACTGTGAAATTGGTATGAGGAAGGCAGTGTCGCTAGAACAGAAAAACTCACTTTCCCTTCTCCAGCGAATTCCAAATCTCTGCATTGCATTGAATCTGCCAAGAGCCCACTGTGACCCTGTTCACCCATCAACAAGAACATCAATTCCTCCAAGAAGCAGGCGCATTGGCAAGACATTTGTGGGCAGAACTGACCAGTAACTCAAAGCTGGGTCTTTGGAAGGATCAGGATGGAAGTGAATCCCGGCACCACTCAAGGGAAGCCAGAAGCACTTCCTAGATTTTTTTACAATAGCTTGTTAAACCAAATAAAGACTAATTCCCATAGACAGAGAGAGGAGAAAATGAGACTGTTGTCTTATACAAATGTGCCGCATCCTTCAACGCATCTGCGAACAACTCAGTCACCCTGACTTGAAGAGTCCAGGGAGACTGTTCAGCAAGGAGGAGGGAGACAGGACACAGTGTCAGACCAACGTGTAAAGAAGACTTTCTGAGTGGAGAACTGCAATGCCATGCGCAAAGTGCATGGGAATTTTGAAAAAAAAGGGAATTTTTTTTTTGAAGAAGGGAATTTTGACCAACAGAACACTGTCAGTCAGACAGGGCTTTGAAAGTCTTTTGCAAAAGAAACTCCACAGTCCTTCTTTTATTTTTTTTAATTAATTTAGAAAGTTGTGTTGATGCCATGGGAGTCTGAACATGCTTTACCTACTACCTTTGAACTGCTTCCTGATGAGGGCTTTGAAATTTAAACTGGACATTGGTGGGGAGCAATGTATAGATTACCAAGCACAGCTCTACAGATCTCACCATCACCGACCGCACCAGGAGAGCTGCAAGGGAAAGCAGGGCCCCTCCTTAAGCACTGCAGGTCAGAACCCACCTGCTTAATGCAAACCGTCATGGCCTGCAGGTTGCAGGGGTATAGACCAGGTTGCGAAGTGCAGCGGCTCTGGGGAGGATGATAACCTTTGGGTGGAATGGCTGGTTAGGGGCAGGAATCTCTTAAATCATGCTAGTACAAATTGCCAAACCTCCTGAGTCAGAGCCTGCAGCCTGTTAATTAAGCCCTTCCCTTGACCGTGGTAACTGAAACTGCTGTTTCTTGCCTAGTCACATATTTATGTGTAAGTAAAGCAAGTATGTGACTACACAAATCTTTCTGAAGAAGCTTTTCTATCACATGCCAAAATATTCAATCTCATTTTCACTTTCTCTTCCTTTCCTCTTTTTCTTCTCTTTTTCTTTTTCTTTTTCTTTTTCTTTTTCTTTTTCTCTTTTTTCTTTTTCTTTTTCTTTCTCTTTTTCTTTTTCTTTCTTTTTTCTTTCTCTTTTTCTTTTTCTTCTTTTTCTTTTCTTTTTCTTTTTCTTTTTCTTTTTCTTTCTTTTTCTTTTTTCTTTTTCTTTTTCTTTCTCTTTTTCTTTTTCTTCTTTTTCTTCTTCTTTTTCTTTTTTCATTTTTTCTTTCTCTTTTTCCTTTTTGTTTTTCTTTTTTCTCTTTTCTCTTTTTTTCCCTTTTCTTTTTCTTCTCTTTCTTTTTTTCTTTTTCACTTTCTGGCTTTCTCCTTGCTTTCTTCTCACTACTAATAAACATTTTATTAAAGGTGTTCTCTTTTTGATAAGCTAAAACATAGAACAAAAGCTAGGTAGGTGTAACATATGCAATATAATATATTGTAATATTAGCTATTATACCTTAACAAAAATAATACATATGGTATTTTTAAGTAGATGTATACACACTCACAAACGTGTATGTATGTATGCATATAAAAATCCATCACAATTCTTGAAGACTTTTCATTACCAGGTAGAAAAAAGACTCAGCGGGGGAAGAGCAGTGAGAACTCCATTCACTAGCATGAATCCTGTTTTTGTCAGGCTACCGCTTGCTGCGAAGGTCACTACTCTTTGACAAAAACGGCCTCTGACCTCCCCAGCCCCACAACTCTGTTGTGACTGACCCTGAAACCCATGAAATTCAGGGGCAGACATTGCTTTGGAAGGTTTAGATAAAGCTGACTAACATGGGAAGGGCTCATGGTATGCACCCATCTGAAAAGGACTGGCAGTTCTTTGGTAGAGGATGCAATTTATTCTGTCCCCTGCTTTCACTGAGATCCTAACCCTTCGTACGCTACCTAAAGTGGAAACCAAAATGCACTGATGATGAATAACAATGCACCTTGAGAAGGGCAGTAACAGTTTTATAGTCTTTAATTTTTAGGGTGTTTATTTTAATCTAAACAAAAAACACAATTGGCAATGTACAAGTAAAATTTGTGTATTGCTGAACTGTGAAGTAAACCTAAGCACGTTTATTCGCTATTATAGAGTTGTAAATCAAACAAGCAAATGACTATTTTTACTGGGTTTCTCTCAGAAGCTGCATTAGTACACACATGGACTTGAATCCGAAGAAATGGTTACGTGCTTTGGGCTGGATTCTGTTACTCCTTGCAGGCCAACGACCACGTTGTTCTGGTTTTGTATCCCAGTTCAACCCACTGCGGTAAGAAACGCCTTGCCGTAGAATTCCGACCCTAGTTTGGGTCAGACCCCCCGGAGGCGTACGCCGACGCGCCTGGGCACCGCCAGCGCTCTTCAGAGCCGCCGTCCCTCCGCGGGTGGAACCTCCCTGACCCCCGGGGTACCCTCCGCCGGGGAGCCCGTCGCTTGTCAGGCGGGAGGTTTCTCCTGGCCAGTCGCTTGTCAGGCGGGAGGTTTCTCCTGGCCACCACCGAGCAGCTCCTGAACGGAGAAATACCTCGAGGAGAAACCGACCGCGGC
>Ga0065711_1032985_pt1 | contig 26311 bp, 10 predicted proteins | sample Hoacrofraction12_FD_59098 | JGI IMG/M metagenome (GOLD analysis project Ga0065711, IMG submission 59098) | Hoatzin crop microbial communities from Cojedes, Venezuela - Epithelial fraction 12 v2 (version 2) | ecosystem: Host-associated > Birds > Digestive system > Esophagus > Crop | place... | reverse complement strand
AAAAAAAAAAAAAAAAAAAAAAAAAAAGGTGCTTATCTTCAGCATGCCCAAAGTCCTGAACTGGGGAATAATACAAACACATGAGCAGTTTTTTTCTAAATTCACACGATTAGAAGCTGAAGTTTCAGTCACCAACTTCTACATTCTCAGTACACTGCACAACCTCATTTATCTGTCCTTACTTACCCAAAACATTTTGTGACAGACCGTGCTGTCAGAGTGAATAGCAAATACTCATGTTAAGCTATTGAGAAGGTCCTTGGGAAGGAGCAGAGCTACAGCATCAGGAGTCCAGAGTGAAAGTAAAGTCTGCCCTGCTGTTCAGAGCTTGCTTATCAAAAACAGAGTTCTCAGAACAGGTTAAGTAGAGGAAAATGTTCTACATTATTATTATTATTGTTCACCTGTTTCATTATCACACTCTTTAAATAAGAAAAGAGAACTTCCAAGAAGAAAGAATTCCTTTTTTAGGAAATCTAAGCTCAAGGATTGCTGTTGAAGGTACTCTTCAGATGTTGTTCTGTTGCTATAAGACATGTTTTCAGCTTATATTTTATCACTCTTTACAATTTGCACAAAATCAAATCTTTTTTGTTAGGGATCATCTTCTCCAGCTGCTTTTTATGGCACCTGAGGTTATGATCTTCTGTTCACGTTACTATGCTCAGGAGGCTATATAGAGGAGGGGGTAAAGGTTTCATGCAGCAAGAGAGTTCAAATCTCTTCTCACAGAAAATACCTATTTTGTCCAAGAACTATAAACTGTATCTAGATTAAAAAGCAGAATTAAGGCATTCATCATAGACATGAATAATGGTGGTCAACAAAGCCACTGGAGACAAAGCCATGAAGAAATCATAATGGAAAAAATGTAATGTACTGACAAAATCACTTTAATGAAATTTAGGGGGATGGGGGAGAAAGAGAGCCTTCGCCTTAGAACACAGCTTTAAAGTCTCATTTCCACTTGTGCCACTGATTTCCTGGATGGCTGTGTGCAAGTTCTTTCACACCTCTGCACTTCTTTACTCCCTGGTTTCTGCACAGTGGAGACAACACTAACTGCCCTTGCAAATTGCTTTGAGAGCTGTGAAGAACTGAGCATGGCTAATAGATAAGTAGCAATATCACATTTAAGCACATCCTTCTAATTCCAGCTCTTCTTATACCATCGTTCTCTACAAAAAGTCACCTCAGGCAGCTTTTTTGCAAAAAAAAGCAATAGTCTCAAGTGATTACATTTATAATTTTAATAATGTAAGAGTTTTACAGTAAGATACTGTGCAACGAAGAATTCATTATTTTTCCTTTCAGATTTTAATAAAAGTACACTATGAATTATTTAAACTAAATGAAACTTGTCAAGATAAATTAATTTAGTACATGTTGTGATGCAGTATATTCTGGCTTTAATTGTGTTTGCTGCTTACGGAGTATAGCAATTCACAAAGTCCAGTAATACATTTTCCCAGCCATGAGAAACAAGAACCATGGGAGTGCTGTATCATTTTCTTTACTCAGAGATCTTTTTTACTTATTTTTTTATTTTGAATAACTTGAAGTTAGGGGATTACACTAAAAAAACTCAACCAAATAAATAGTGAAAATACAGAAAGATCCAGGAGATTTCTCATGTACCTCTTCTAATTCTAGTTAGCAGTATCTAGGAACAATCTCAGGATGACAAGTTTTCCAGAGGCTGCTATGCAAAAACAGTGAGATTTAATTTGATACTGTTTAATTCCTATTATAGACTTAAAAACAGTGTCCCAGAAAAGTCAGTAATTATTTTGCCTTTGACATGAGCCAAACAGAAGACTCAATCCATTGCCTGAACATAGCCACGAGTGCCATGTGAGATGCCCTGAGGGTCTCCACCTGGCTCCAGCTGACAATCTAGCAGTGCTTGTGTTTCCTGTAGGTCCTGTTACTGTACCTGCCGGACTTAAGAGGAATCCTTCTATGACTGGGACATCTCAAGTAGCACTGAACATAACTTTTAGATCACTGAACTGAGCCCAAGATGTCTTCCATTGGACATCACAGATTGATGGTGCCTTACATAGATAGTGTTGTACATGTCTGCTGACAGCCCCAGCCTAACAGATCTGATGGCATTCCCAACAGAAAAATATCCATTATGGTTATATATAACTTACGTATCATTATATACAAATATGTTTAATAAAGATGCACATGCAAAAAGAATCATCCTTTCCATTCAGCTATGCTATCAAGTTTCACAAAGACTACATACCAAAGATCATATCCCATACTACATACAAAAAAATTGTATAAATCTCTTTTCCAAAGCATTTTGCAGGGTTAATTTATTGAAGGATCAGGTTACAGAAAGTAGGATTCTCTTTTGGAAGTTCTGTACCTTCCTGTGAACAACCTTTGCTTCTAAAGAAAGTAATGATCAGAGATTCTTATGAAGTCTTATGTCCTTATTAGCTTGTGAAAGAGATGCAGTCATTCACTTTTACCAGAGTGGGATTCTTTTCCAGATTTCTCATGTTTTAATGGAAGCTGTGAGTCCTCTGCATGTGGAGAAACCAGACTAAATCTATTTTTCAGATTGTGCTAGAAATGATGGTTGTATTGAGTTTTCTGGGGAAACTAATCAAGAAAATAATCTCATTATCAGGGAGGAAGTTCAGTTTAGGAAGACCAATGCAACAGTGTTCCAGAGTCAATTAGTGCTCACTATCCAGGACAACAACATTTGAAACTGCAACATTGTGAGAAAGCTGGAATCATATCAGAAATTAAGAGAACTCAGGTTAACTTGAATGAACTCAAAATCAGATTTAGTTTCTAGGAAGATAAGTGCTTATAGCACAGAAACTTAATTTTAAAATTAAATTTTAAAATTTCTCTTTGTAACAAGCTTATAAATAGAATAGTCATACAATATTTTCTGAATATTTCATAAGGCATTAACTTGTGTTTTCTTAGAGGTCATTCAGCTCAGGAAGACTGATTTAGATTGGAAGTAGAAACTGATTTAGATCTTGGAAGCAGAAACTTCACTACTTTGGCAGAAAAACATAGCATTTAAGTTTCTGAAAGCAATACAGAAGTCTTCGTAACATGAGGTATATTTAAAGATACTGAATCACATTCTCTGTTTACTACAGTTGTCTTTACCTTGTACCGTCTTTCCTCCTCTTATCCACAAACTGAGGAGGCCAGTCCATCATTACTGAGCATAAGGGAGTGCACCGCGTTCTCCTTAGATATCTGACTAAATGCAACAGCAGACATCCTCACCCAAAGCAAGTGTCATGTGCAGAACCAGTGTGCCTAAACATCAGAGCTGAGTTACATGGTGGGTCAGGCCTCTGCAGAACAACCTGACAGTTACTCTAGGTTACCCTCTGCGATGCAGGCATTCCCATAGATAGTCATTGACACAGCTGAGAATAGGAGCAAATGGCTCTACAGCAACTTCACATTTTATTTCTCTTTCCAGTTTCATGTATTCCTTGAAAGATTTCTCTTGCTCTCTCTCCCCCTCATAGCACTTGCTGATGTCTGACAGAAAAGCAACTGGCCTGATATAAACTGAGAAAACTTGCCTTGCATCTCAAGGAAGAGATAGACACAGAGACAGACACTTGCCTTGCATCTCAAGACATGAGTTAGACCCTAAAATATAGATATATATATATGCATCGACCTCCAGGTTTAAAAGAGAGGTCCAGGGGTTTTCATCAATGATGAATATAAGTACAGCAAGAATGGAGGGAGGGATATTGCCACACACAAATGGGGTATTTTATGCTGAATTAAATGATGGTCATAACACTTTCATAAGTCTAGCTGCCAGGAAAGGGAAAGAGGAACAAACAAAATGGTGTGATTCAGAACAAATCGACCTTCTCCAGTACTTTGGGAATATATGGAGTATACTCTGAAGTGATTACATTTCCTCACATAGATGCGAGGAGAAAGTATGTTGGGAAGGGCTGAATTGGCCTCATTCTTCTCTGCAAAAAAAACCAAAAACTTTGCATTTTAATAACAATTTTTAACACTTATGTAACAGGTTTCCTTATGGAGAATCCTGGACTGGGAAGCAGTAGGCCCAGTACATGCTGGTTTATGAGAGTTAAAGAGGAAATAGAGAAGATAATACCATATCCAATTGATCCTTCAGGGAGATTTGAAGGAGAATGAACGCACATTTGGAATTCGGCCAGGATACTGGGGCTACAATGTCCTGTCCTAAAAAAAGATCCATTGAACTGTTAATAACCATAAGCAATCAGGCCCTTGGTTTTACATCTCATCAGCAAGACTACACTACATGTTCATTTAACTCACACTTGCTTTTGAGTTCTCTCAGCTTCTATTGCTAGTGGGTTTAATTCCTTGTCTTAACTATAAAGTGGGTTCCTTTACTTTTTATTCGTTGGAAATCTGTGCCTGACTCCTCTAGCACTACCCTGACCAAATCGTAAATGAAGAAATCATGCACTGACAGAAAAAACAGATCAAGCAACTTAACACGTTCTTAAGATTTCTAAAGTCTACGCACCATTCCTCATGCCACAGACTTGAGATCTTTTTTCGGATAAGATCACTCTGAAATCATGACATTCTTTAAAAAATAATTTATTTTTTTTTTTTAAAATGTACTGATGAAGAGGAGAAAATGCATATACACTAAAAAACCCACTAATTTTACTTCAGTGTCTTCATAAGCTATGACAAAATTTTCCAGTTTTTGAGGCATTACTCAATCTTTTGTCTCCATTATTAAACTACTAACAGACATGGTATTAAACTAACAGTGAAAACAATCTGGGTGGTGGGGGAAAACCAGTATACAATATTTAAGTTTTTCAGGAGTGAATGTTCTTCTAATCTAGCAAGCTAAAAGCAAGGTGTAAGAATTTTTAATGGAAAATATAATTTAGGAAGCATCTTGCAGAAAAAAACCCAGTTGTGTGTGCCTTGCTTGAGCTTCAAAATTAATTATTTGTTTTATTGTTCCATGTATTGCAAAACAGAGTTGCGTTGGAAACAAATCTTCAGAAGTGCCTGAAGATTAATTCTATAGAGCTCAGAAGCCTTCCTGTTTCAATCTTTCTTCAGAAACGCATTCATTACCTTTTCCAACATTTACAAAGTAATATTTTCCAAGAGAACAACAATAAGCTCTCTCGCCATGTATGCTTCAACTGTTCCGGGAAAGAAACCTGCATTTTCCAGTATTCAGCTTGAATGACAACCTTCAGAAAGCATTCTACAAACTTTCTGAAAAGCTGAATTTTTCAAGACATTTCTAGTTAGATCTTCTAAAATATCTTGTGCTTTTTTTTGCAAAGAGCATGCACATAGTTATTGCAGAGTAGCTGACAGACAGAAATACATGAAGCCACATAATTTGATCAAGGCATCAGCAAATCACAAGCTTTTTTAAAAGTCTTGGTTTCAACCAAGTAAGACTTAGGCTTCTTAATCACGTAACATTAAACACACACCAAAAAAAGTCAAATGAACTCTCCCTTTGAAATAACCTTCCTGAGTCAGGAAAAGAATGATATTTACAGTCCTACACATTCTTTAACTGGTGCATGTCTGTTCATCCCACTTGGATAATACAACAAGTTTCCAGACCATGCTACACTTTTCAAAGTTTCTGTATGTCACCTTCTTTGTTAGCCCTGTAATAGGAATAAAGCATGCAGTAACCTGTGAGACTGGATCGCTGAACAATGCTATTTTAAAAGTTGAAGAGAAATATCAGAAGGTAAATTCGGGTTTCCCAATTAAAAAAAAAAAATCAAGATAGTGTGTTAAATTTCTAATTATATATTTATTTACATGCAGTTGAGTGATATTAGCAGTCACACATCCATGCTGTCCATAAAACTTTCATCAAATGAGTAGGGTTATAAGGTTAGAGTAACATTATGATACTGGTTTTAGACCTGAAGGACCCATAGGTTAGACCCTTCTGTAGGAGACATAGGTCAAATTCACACTGCCATATCCTGTGCTATTATGGGGTCTGTTTATATATGGCTCTCCAAGCAACTCACAATCCTGCAAAGCAAGTTGTAGCAGCAGCAGCAGGACAGATCAAGGACAACTGTCTCTTTTCTACTAATATGAAAATTGAGCAGGCAAGCCCATTTAAGGCAGCACATTACATCAGTTTAGTGAATGACACAACTAAAAGGAGAATCAAAAGGAAAGTCAAAACTAGGGAAACACCCTGCCAGCATAGCACCACTGAAAGTACAAAGCTCTGGGGAAAATAATGGTAGGAGGATCTTCTTAGACATTTCTTTTCACATTGTTACGTTTCTCTTAGTATAAACTGTAATATGATGAATAGATTGAGATCTTGCATGATCTTGAAAGTTAAACAATCCCAGGCAAATGCAGTACAGGATACAAATGCCCCAAAAATGGCAGGTATTGAAAGTACAAACCAAGCTGCCATAGTTAAGCACTAGACCGTTGAAACAGAGCATGCTGAAAGAATCCCTTTGGTATTATCTATACTAGTTCATAGGACAATAAGAGGACATACTTTCTGCTTATGATCTCTAGATTTGGAAGAAGCTACCTAAACTAACATGTTGCACTCTGAAGCTTTTGTTTACATCACCATGCTTTCCAGCACCACCTACAGAGGGCAGTTATCTGCACAAGGCTCCAATGCATTAAAGAAATTGAGTCCGCACTGCAGGACATTCCTTATTTACACAAACATGCACTCTAGATTTCTATAGACACAGGTACTTCTAGCACATCCCAAGCAAATGAAAAGTAGCGTGTATCCAAAACAGCTTCACAACTGGTATATACTGTAAAAAAACTTTCTGCTTGCAACTACATAAGTGGGCAAGCACTGAAAATTATCTGAATCTACAACTTCACTCTTGTTACCAACATTCTGAGCTATATACATATACACTGACTGTTATCCTGCGCTTCTTACCAAGAAGCAGTTTGAGAGCCCTTTAGCCACCATTCCTCAGCTCTTCAAGAGCTAGGTCAGATGCTGCATATATATATAAACAACCCCTTTGTGCTTGACCTTGAAAAAGAAAGCAATGATCTGTATATGATCTATGTTACAGCAAAATGTAATTTTTCCCTCTGACAATGTGTTTATGGTTGTTATCTTGATTGCCAAGAGAAATTTGCTTTCTGTGGGGGCTTCTATAGACCCCACAGAATGTCAACTGTTTTGCCCTTCTCCCTCCTTCCTTCTTCTTTTTTCAACAGATTCACAAATTAAGTTGACCCTGTGCTATGTTGAAAAAAAAAAAATAGATTCCTGAAAATTAAAAGTCTGGCACAATCGTATACAAAGAGTCCATTTATCTTGTCTTTTCTATAAAGATATGTTGCAGATTCTGGCAAAGTTCCCATTTCCAGTAATACAAGTCCCCAGGGACTTCTGGTACCTGACACCTTCTCGTCCTCGATCCTGACCATATTGCTGTTATTCAACTGTCTACTACAGAAAATACTGTTATTATTTGTATCTATTATTGTAAAAGAGCACAAAACCATCTGTATATTAAACACTGGATAATACTGTCATTGATGTATCTGTCTCTGCAAGCTGTAGTTTAAGTTCAAAGGTGTTTATCCTCCTTACATGTTGCTTTGTTACTCTGATTTGAGAGGAGTACTGGTATACCGCACGCAGCATAGGCTACCCAGCAAGGTAATGGAATAATGCAGACTATACAGAACACAGCAACAAGTCAGACTCTACAGTCATCCATAAGTAGGTGTTGTCTGACACAATCATCTCTCTGTGCAAACTACATGAAACTTAACACTGTTTGTTACACGTAAGTGTAAAGTCTGTGACCTTACCTTGCTTAATCTGCACTTCACAGTGAATAAATTCTCATTTACATCCTCCACATTCAGTTGCCAACCAGTACTATTGTATATGTGCACCTCTCCCTGTCGCTGGCAGGATGGGCCTTTCCTGGTGACCTCAAGCTTTTGCATTCCAAACATGAAGACCGCTGACTTCCCTGTGGCTCCAGCTCACTCTAGTAAAATCATTATACCAAACTGCTTCATCTTTCACAGTGCTGGAGGATAAAGTGTGTGTGAAGAATTGCATGCTTAGAACCATTTCTGAGCACTGAGCAGTATTGCAGATGGGGCTAGCAGGCTGCTCAAAGTGGCATTTCCCTTTCTTTTAACCATAACTCTACTAAGCAATATAATCTTCCTTTTACCATGGGTATGTTAATACAAAGCCACTTTGTCAGCATGCTAGTGTCACCACAGTTGAAGCATATATCAGTTCATTCATTCATAAATCAATGTGTATATTCTTCCTAAACTCTAATGTCATTTCATCAATGCACTCCTTATTTTGCAGTCATTGATACTAAATTCCAACACGATTACAAAATCTCATTTTTTACTTTATTACATTTTGAATATTGAAGGATTTTCCCCTTTATTAAATTACACTATATTAGAATAGTCTGAAAATCCTCTGATGCATGACCAAGGACATAGTTCCATCTGTTTTGTTTTTCTTATTCGTGACATAGATGATTTTGTTTTAACCAGTACACGTATTTCACTTTAATTCCACTTTACCTCTGTCAGGTTACATCATTTCTGATGTGTAGATACTTTGCTACAGAGTATTGCAAAACGGTTAAAGTTTAAAGTAAAACCAGCTTTTTGCATAGCTCAGGTGTTCGGAAATGAGATATGGATACTCAAGTTACCAGCTTAAATCGAACACATGGCACAAAGCCATATCAAAACCTGGCAAGACCAGTCTGGCTAAAAATAATTCCTCTCTGAGGCTTGCTTGGTAGCCTGTATAAAGTGAATAAATTTCCTAACAATTACTTAGAAATACAGGTGTTTACGCAACCAGAGCTGCTAGCACAATCAGTAAATCGTCACCAGTCGTAGCCCAAATTCCAGGTGTTTGATTTTGAACTCAAATACTGCACAACAGACCCGGAGAAAATCGGCTCTATGCCTTACAGTTATACCATGCAAGTTTATTGTTTGTATTACAGAAGAACTTAAAAGACTGTAGAAATGAGAGCAAGACTCCACAGCGTTAGATGCTGTACAAACACATAGGTGCCTAAAACGAGGAGGGACGAATCCAAAACTAGCTGAAACTTAATTTAAGAGTCTAATCATCTTCAGCACTTCCAGGAGACATCTGTGGAAGAAGGCTCAGATTACAGTAGGCAGAATCACCTCCTAGATGTGCCCACCTCTCTCTATGAAGCACCCAGTAAAGTAGCACAGGTATAGATCACAATAAAGGGACAGTCGCTGAGTTTATCTATTTACCAAACAAGTCTTGTAACCTCCGGTTTTCCTCACAAAAGGAAGACGAGGAAACAGACCTTGAAATTTTACAGATCTGCCTCATTAACACGTGAGAGGAATTTAAAGTTTCAAAACTGTGGAGACTTCTTAACTCAGACTTCTGTACTGTCTCTGGTGATGGTACCATATTACCGCATTGGCATAAAAATACTTTGATTCAAAAGTTACCATGTAGCAAAAGAAAAAAAGAAAAGCAGACATCCAGGAGGATTTACTGGAAATATCATGTGAATGTATATGTATAATCAATAAAAGTTTCACATATTTCCTTGTGGACATTCCACTGTATTAATGACTGTCCATTGGGGGCCAAAAATAAAAAAATAATCATGCCTATGTTGATCAGGGTATTCTGCCATTTCCTGTACAATCAGCACCTCCAGAACCATGTTAGATGGAGAAGTAAACAACGATTGCTATCTGAGGATATCGGGGAGCAAAGCTTTCATTAGTCACTGACCCTACCTTCACCACAAAACAGCAGGTAATCCAAGGGCTTTTTTAACCACCTATCATTTGCAACATTCAAGCTCAATATATAGGCTATGAGCTATTATGCTTTGTTTTGTTTTCAGAAAACAACAAAAACAACAAAACCAAATACATCTCACCCGCCAGGTTTCAAGGTTTAAAAGTGCACGGTAGTAACAAAGAAACAAGCCTGTTTCTTTCTTGCAACAAGGGGTATATAGGTAGGAACGCAGATGGGAATAAACCACCTCCATGCATAAAGATAACTTCAGTTATTTGCAGAATCTAAGCTGAAGCAGTGAAATCCTCATTTCTTCTCCTTTCCTGCCCAGGTGAATGTTTATAGCCTCGTGGCACTTTGAGGAGTTCCATTTCAACAGCAGATATCTTCCATTTGTAATGCTGCAGCTACACACATGTATGTGCCTATGACTGTACATGTAATTTTTTACAGTAATGCTGTAGGTAGACACTGATAGACTTGTTCTCCTTTCCCCTAGAGCAGTGATATTAACAGGCAAGATACATTTACACCACTCCAGAGATGGCAATTTTGCAGCTGAATGGCAATAAAGGTATCCCACAGCACCAAAGGAAAGTCTGGACAATGGCAGAGGCTGTATTCACGTGCACCTCTGTTTCAAAGACTAAATTATGAAAAAAGAAGTATGTGAGCTCTGAAGTTTAGAGTGTGTTACCCTTTCTTCCTGTTTAAACTACATTTAGATTAAAGCAATTTAGCTCGAGACAGGATTTCTCACTAAGACAAGAACAAAAACTCAACCTGTCTTTGCCCCCCAGTCCCTCTCTTCTTCTTTCAGCATTTTTACACTCCTGAATAGAGGAGAAAATGCTACCTCTATAGCACAGCAATTCTTCATATTCTCAGTTAGCTGGGCACAGCCATGTAAGAAACAAGTATTAAAATGATTTATTTAATAGATTACAGACTATATATAGGAATATCCAAGGGTCCTAATGCTTTTTAACTTTTTAACACAGACTCCCGCCACAAAGAATAGCAACATAGTTTAAAGCCCTGCACAAAGATAGGCATTGTACTGAAGTCAGTTTTGTTTTTTTTTCCTACCAGTATAACAGAGAGTAGAATTTGTCCCATTAGCCCAAATATTTAAGGTCACTTTCAGAATTTGCGCAGAGATTGTGCTTCCCAGCTGTCCTCATTGCAATTTGCTTTGCTAATGTCATCAGAGTTTGTTGAAACTTGAATACAGGGAAAAAAAGCAGCAAAAAAAATGTGCTTTAAAGGTAGTTCTCAAACAGAAGTGTAATTTTTTGTCTTGGGGTTTCAGTATTCTATGCAACACTCTCTTTAACATTTTTGAACTCACACAAGCATGAGTAAAGTAAAATTAGCATCAGGGTTATTACCTAGGAGACACAGGTGGGTTGCTTTCCTCAAGCAAGTACCATTTCCCAAGCCATCGTTTCTTCCTGTAACTCTATAAGTAATGAAGAGAATATGCCTGTTTCACAGGAATTATTCTTATGAAGTGCCAGCTAGAGAGGCCTCCACAGCTTACCGCACACCAGAGTGTGTGCTACAAACCATATTGCTTTGATTTTCTATGTGTGTGTGGAAATGTTTGGCTCACACATAAAAACATAGTGGTATGCACTAAAACTGTAAGTCTTCAATACCTCCACTTGTAAACTAGTTTTACTACTGTAAATTAAAAGGATTTAAAGGTTTTTGTGCAGATGCTAATAAATTCCATTCACAAAATCATTTTTCTTCTCCCTTACAAAACCTTCCCATGTTCTTTCACATGATACACCTGTTCTCTTTACGTGGGCATATACATTTGTCCTGTGATAAAGCATTCCGTCATAAATAATTAAATGTCACATTTCTCTCATTCCTCTTGATTACTCAGTAAATCCCTTGGAGTAACAAAACAAATTGTAGCAAGTGTATTGCACACAGTAAGGCACACTTCAATATTCTGATCAATATCTGACCATAACAAATTAAGAAATTTCCATTCAGTAGGAACATACTTATACTTCAGTAAGAAACACGGTATCCATAACAAAAATAAGGTTACACTTCTAATTTTGTGTAACATATATGATATATACTGCATAACAATAGTAGTTAAAAGCACATACATCTGAAGCAGCGGTTGTTGTTCAGCACACTGAAATAGTTACACAAACTGGTTTTTAACCAGGGCACAGCCTTAGAAACAACAAATCATGAAAATTTCCACTAGTTGAATATGTTTGCTTTTGTTCGCTTGCATAAGGCTAATATAGCAGGATGTATTCCTGTATGAGTAAATGGCAAATGCGTGAAGGTGATTGCCAGAATGAAGTAAACCCTTTGTTTTCTAAAACAATAGCTCGTCATTCTCTGTTGTAATGCTTCTCTTATGCACAGCTCAAGGCAGCAGTAAGGTCCCTTACTACGTTTTAGAAAAAGATTAATCAGGTTTTAGGATGATCTCTTAACCATTGATGCTGTGGGTTTGACTAGGAAATTGATGACTTCAGTCTGGTCCATGGCTGTGAGGTGAGGAGGGCTCTGTCACAGCACAGAGCTGTACCCAGGAGTTCTGTGCTGTGAATGCCTCTGCGTACATCCTTAGAAGGATTTCATTAGACTATTTTAACACAGAGGCTAAGGTTTGCAGTCTGTCATTGGTAGTCATGAGAAGGATAACCAGAGGTTCAGCCAACTGGACCCATTCTGACTCTATACAAGATGACGACATGTCCCAGAGAATAAACAGATAGATACAGAGTGGACCATATTAATTATCTTCAGGTATTTGTATTACCTACACTAGATCTGCCTCGCATTTCCATTCACTGTGAGGAGTGCACAGAGATCAGCCAACCCCTAAACTAGGCACTAACAAGGTTAGGCACTGTGAATACACCGTTCTACTCTCGTGTTCACCTGAACTCCATTGTTCTTCAGTATGTCCAGTTAAGATGCTGTGCTGAACATATGCAACATCACATTGCTTTACCAAAAAAAAAACCAAAAAAACCAAAACAAAAAAAAAAACCACAACGCCACAAACTATGGAGGGGAAATTAACCCTTAAACAGCCTGTCCAATTTATAGTGCTCTTAGGTCACTACATATACCAGAAATTTCTGCCAGTGCATTCTGATTTGTGGAGAAGGCATCTCTGCAGCCAGCTGAGCTCCCTACGCCTCACAGTTATGCTCCATATCAGGATCTGGGAACACAGGGATTTTTGCCTTACTGACGGCCCCAAATTAACCAAGCCAGTCACTCACGTTCCCTGCTGTACTCAGTGATTGCTAAGGGCACAGGCAACATTTGTACAAAGGAAAAGCAGGTTGTCTTTGAAGACTCAACCCCATTAACAACAGGAGATAAGAGGACACTGTAAATATTGGATATTGTTTTTTGAAATAGAGTAATAATGCATTCATACTTGAAAGTCGTTAGCAGTCCACAGATCTTGTTCAGGTCCTCTGCACAAAAGTGAATTTAGCCATAAAAGAGAAATGTATCCATAAGCAGATTTAATTTGAGGTGTTTTAATTGTTGGACACAGTATTTTAGAGGCACAGGCACTGTTTCAGTTTCAGAAGTTCTAAATGCATAACACCTCCACACCCTCCCTGCCCCTTGTAACTAGTGGGTTTACAGGCACAGAAGAGATCAGAAATCTGGACAGAACATATGATTTTTTCAGTCTCATCGAGCAATAATAAATTCCAAAGGCAAGAAAGAACAGTTTACTCCAAAAATACAAGAGAAAAGGAAAGAAATTCATGCAGTTTAAATCACACTTCTATAAATGCTAACATCCTCACATTATCTTTATATCCAACTAAATGGCATGTGTTACACAGTAACAAGACCTACGTTTTCTAGAACGGGAAATCAGTAAAACAGTTTTCTATCAGGCATTACATCTGCTAGTGCCTCAGGATGCCCAGACTGACTAATGCTAGTAAGGCTGATGTGTGACAATCACAGGAAAATTACAGTTTTTCTGGTTAGATTAGTTTTTTTTGCTTAAATTGTGTTAAGTATATAAATAAATAACTTCAATATATGCTATTCAAACAAATAGAGATGTTCTCTTACAAAACCAAAAGACAGACAGTCATGGAGTCCTCTAACTGGTGGGTGTATCTCCATGGAAGCCTGCAAGTTAAGCCATTTTAATTGTCACGGAGTGGTACAATTATGTCATTTGGCTCTATACATTTATATATCTAGCTCTGCAAACTACTGTGATACCTGAGAAAACCTCCTTTAACTGAATAAACTGAAAACTCTAAGAAGAAATATAATTGCTCTGGGAAAATATTCCTAAACCTTAAAATTGTAAATATTCTCCTTACTTTAATGGAGTATGGTTTGGGAGAGTAGATGGCTTGAGAGACTGGTAATCAGCTATTGGTATACCGCTAGTCCAGGTTAAGGACTCAACAAATGGGATGCTGAATTATTGCCTCTCACTAGAACATGATTCTCTAACCACATTTTCTGCTCGAAGTGTTTGGATTCTGAAGAACCTTAGTGATACCAGTCCTCTAGCAAGCCTGAGAAAGAAATCGGGCAACAGCTCAGCTCCCAGACCACCTGTAAGCTAAAAAAGTGTAAGTCAGTCATCCACTGCACTGTGGGAAGTAGAGATCACAGATATCTTCACTCCAGTCTACAATCACTCTGGATTCCACTGCCTTGTCTTCTGGACGAACAAGATTTCAGCCCCCATGAAATATGTGCAAAAAATACAGATAGGTTTAGAGACAGATCTGCTGGTGGAAGCTTGAATTAGTGTCATTTATCTTTTATCCATATTGTGAAATCAGCAAGCTACTAGGTACAGTTTATCAAGTACTTAAAATATTTTCACTTTACAAGCAACCAAGCATTTCATAAATACGAATATCATAATCCCTGCTTAATCTGGCAAAGGGTAGATGTTTTCATCCTTTGGCGTACTGAAAGGTAACATTATTGGACAGTTATTTGCCCATTCCCTGGTGATTAAGTCTGCAGTATTCAGAATTTAACTGTGGAAGTGGAATTCCTGCCTTTCAGGGTTTATTTACAGATTTTGCCAGATGAATGTGTAACCTGTGAACTATAATTAGGGATTTCCAGCTGTTACATGAAAGCCTGGAATGCACAGCTTGCAAGCTTTGAACATATTTAATAATCATCTACTAGTAATCCTAAAATATTATTAAACTACCAGGGATGGAAAAGCACACATTTAAAGGTGTATTAACCCTTTAGGCACTACAATTATAGCATACATATATTACAGAACAGATACCTTTGAGTCTCTGTGATGTATTTAAGCACAGTCTAATTCAAGTACCAGCATCTCGGTGTTGTATTTCCCTGGTTTGACCACTGGGCAAAACTGGAAATCCCTGATTTTTGTTTTGACTGATTGAAAATAATTTTGTGTAGCCTGGAAGAGACATCTTTGCTTATTTAGGTATGTAGATAGACAAACCAGTGCATAGAAGAGGAAAGAATCATCTCCACCCATTCCACCATATACTGCATTAATTATCTATTTTCTAGAAAATTCTAGTTCATAGTGATTACCCCATTTCCTACAGTACTCAGAAGAGCTATTCCTCAACAAGTTTTGTTTTAAATACTATTGACAACATTCTCCAAAATCAAAGCTCTGTAGAGCACCCTGACATTTAGCTTGTTTGAACAAATGAAAAAAGGTTTAAAAAATTGTCTAGGTCATATGGATAAGCCAATTCTGACTTATGAGACTTTGAGAGGAGACAGATTTTTAGCATATGGAAAATTGTTCCAATATTTTGGTCCATAAGCAGCTCAAGCACTATTTGACAGAAAACCACTCCGATATAACTTTACTATTCCCCACACAAAGAACTAGTGAAGGACCTATTTTTTACCACGTACAAAATTCCAAGTTCAGAGAGATCTGACTTCTACACCTCAGTATTAGTAAAGGATTTTTGTGTCTACAATTTCACAGAGAGATCACATAGCTTTTCAAAACTCTGTCCTGTCTAAATAAACTCTTTGGCTAGGGAAAAGTATGTCTTCAGAGTAAATAAAAGAAAAATGTAAACAGCCTGAGAATAAATGAGAAAAAAACTTAAACAGCATTCTTGTTAAGAGGCAGGTCTGAATGGTACCCATCACGTGAAACCACGATAGCTTCATTCCAAAATCCAACCACCGTCCTGATTAACATATATTCTGAGATCACGCACATATGTTCCCAGTGTTTGTTACTTGAGTTTGAGCCGTCTAGTTTATTATTATTTCTCATCTAATTTCTAGTAAATATTTCAAAAGAGGCATAAAACAAAAGCAATCAAGAGCTCCTTTTAAAAAATACAGACATGTGTAAGCTTCTATTTTTTTTTTTCTCTGAAGTTACGAAGTTCAGTAATTCAAGCTTTGGCTGTCTGCCTAAAACTACAGTTACCTTAATTTTTAATTCAAACTTAAATCTATAAAATTCATTGTGCCATTAAAATAAAAGTGATATAGTTACCAGCTACTCTCTATAATTAGATACTGTTAGGTGCTTCCTGTTACTTGAAAAACATGCTTCATTTAATATACAGAGAGAGGTAGTGTTGACTAATGAGCTGCTCCATTACTAACTTTTACCAGTTAGTAGTAATAGTTTTATCAGAGCTGCAAACACTTTTGAATAGCCATTTCTTTGTTTTGAGAGCTGAACTGAAATGTTCCAAATACAGTAAAACTCTGGAGCTTGTGTGCAATATGGATTCTTTGTTCACCTCCTGTGTACAGGCTGAAAGATACAACCTAGACATAAATGGCCATTTGTTCTCATTACTGATCCCAAGGAATATAGTGAAAGAATGCGGAAATTAATCTAAGTATCCTGGCTGTGTTCCAACTTGGATAACTACATCCTCTCTACCCTAAATATCCTCTATTTCTCTCCACTCTTTAATTTCGTTTTAATAAATTACTAATTTCCCGAGTTATAAAACATTGCCTGGTGCTCATGATAAAGAATGACTACCATATTCCTCTCTGAGGATGACTGCAGAACAAGCCTTACCTCCCCAGGGTCAAGGTGGCTGGTGAGACAGCATTCTACCCACTTGAGTTGCTTCTCAATTGAAAGTGCTGAGTAAACATCAGAGATGAGCCAAAGCTGGGAAGAGCATATACAAAACAATACATTGCACCTCTTAAAGTAGGAGAGCATTACAGCCTAGGAGGGGAAAGAGTTCACTGCCATATAACAACACAGATTGCGTCTGTAGTTGTGGAGCCATATTCTCATCAGACTTTGAGTGTCTTTAACTTGGGGCTGTGGCTACATGTTCTTTCTCAATTTCAGCTATGTCAGCAGAAGAGGTCCCATTGGCCTGTGTCCCCACACAGCTTCCCTCCTCCCTCTGGCTACAGCACTCTCAGACCTCCCAGCTGAGCTACTTCTCTGAACGCTTGTCTCAGACAAAGCAAATCTGATTAGTATAAACAGCTTAATAACAGGTCTTTGCTACACTAATCCAGTCTGCATTGGTGGGAACAGTGTTAGGGAAAATGTCACAAGCAAATTAGCTGCTAGATACCAGAGGACAGCATATACTTTCAGGGTGACAAAGACAGCCACCTGGAGGCTGGTCTCTTCTTCCAACATCTCTGCAGCCAGGGAAGAATCTATGTCTACAGTAATGCTTGCCTTTAGCCACAAACATATAAAGCAGGGTGCTCTGGCATCAAACTGGAATGACCCAATCTCTTGTCAACAAGCTGAGTTCATATGACTTAATTTATACAGAGATAACCTAGCCATACACACAGGCACAGAATTACTGAAACACAAGCCCAGAAGATCAAAGTACTGTTTCAAGAGATCTGACTGTTATATCAAAGAGGTCTTTCAAAAAACTTTTCTACTCCTACCACATTTTGTTGGTTGAACTGAAGTTTTACACTGTTGATTGTCATGATTGTCGAAGGTGAGCAGCAACGAGTTAAAAAACAAAACAAAAAAACAACGAGATCTGAACGTACATAATCCAGAATAAGGCAGGGATGCAGTGCTAGCAGCTATCCTGTTCTCTAACATGTAGTCCACATTGCCAAAAACTGTAGTGTGCATCCAACTCCAAATCAGTTTTCTGGACTATACAAACTGAATAACCCTGGCTACAGGATCTTAGTAGAGACTGTGGTCCTGAGTGGGATTGAGATGTACAAGTGTTAATGGACTGTGTCAAACAAGAGAGGAAGAGTTGTCACTTTGCTGCTTTTCCTGGCTAGAGTAGGGCTGATCTTTGCCTGCCTCTCCAGCATTTGACATCTAACACCAGGCTTCATAGCAAGTTGCAATTAGAATTTCAGCTTGTCAAATAGCCAGTGTCTCAGATCCACTCAAGTTTTCCAAAAGGACACAACACCCACAATGTTGTTACTCCAAATAAGACGGCACCCTGGGTTTGTCAGCATTAAATAAATTCATTTAAACATCCATTCAAGGCTGAAAATATTAGAAGCTTACCCTAGCAAAAGGTTGAATACTGAAAGTGGATTGCAAAATTGGAAACAAGATTTCAAAATAAACACCAAGTAGAGAACTTAAGAGGACTCACAGCTGAGTCCCTTCCCATTAAGTCTACATTCTCCCTTTCTTTCTTCAAAATAAACTCCCAAACTATTAAATCTTTAGCCAGCAATAGCTCTGATATTTCATATTGCCTCTACTTTTCCCTCGTGAGCCTGGCTTTTCTGTTTCTTCTTTCAGTACAAGTAAAATGTTCAGTGACTGGTGCTGGAACCAATTCAAGGCAAATCAAACACTTGGGGCATCTCTAGAAGGGAAGATGGATAAAGGGGAGTTAACTTTCAAGACTATTAAGAAAACCTTACGAATCCAGTATCACAGGAAATGTCCACTGGATGCACATCCTGTCTCTGGCTCAGTTTAAGCTCTCCCCAGGGACCAAACACAGCACATTAATAATATAGATGACAGAAATGGCATGTAGAGTCTTTGTCTGAACTATATTCCCTACTCTATTCTTGTCAGCTTGGAGGCTTGCAACAAGCAGGTTGCTTCATCCATCACTCTCTTTTATATATATCTACAAGTCTAGATCCAGCAAATGAAAACTGACTTCAGATATTTCTCTTCAGCATGACAGTAGTATCTCAGTTTAAATAAAGATGTTTCTAGGTTTTTTTCCTCTTTCTTTTTTATACACTGTATCTTTGCACCAAATTTCTATTGTTTCGGTCAGAAAGATTTCTTCCTTATTTCTCTGTACAGCTTTATCCAGGGCACCCAGTCTTTAATTTGCAGTGTCAGTGATCATGACCAAATGGATAGTCAACCCAGTCTGTAAACTCTGATGGCAGTCCAGCTCCTTTACCCTTTCTTACAGAAGACATTATCTATGCTGTCATAGAAAGAGAATTCTCCTATGAGACCATAAAATCCTGAGAGCTGTTTCCTAACTTTCACGCCTAACTTTCCCTAAGAGCAGCTGAGAGGTTCTACCTATCTGGGCTGCTAACTGGCTCTTACTATCAGAACAGCTGAGCACCCAGCAACCCTTAACTGCAGTTACCCTCACCACACTCCTGAGGTAAAGCAAAGGCATAATCCCTACTGTGCTAACAGGAAGCACAAAGAGTCTGTGTAATTTGCCCAAAGTATTCACAAGGTCTGTGGTAGAGGCAAGATTTCAGTTCTCCCTTTGCAAGCCAGGGTTATTATCTCCTCCAAAACCAGGCAGCACAGAAGCAGAGGAACTTCCTTGCTCCCTTCCTCACCACCATCCTGCTTTTCTGGTTTCGATGGATAGGAGGGTCACATATTGGGCACTTTTCTACAAACCCTTTATTTTCTGGGCAGGAGGAATGAATGTTTCTGTGTCATTTAAGGGGATGTTACTACCGGTTCAGCAGCTCTGTGAATAAAATAATTTCCTGTAACATGCGTCCCACAACCCAGCTAAAGGTTCCCAAATCCACAGAAACCCTGGAAACAGAGATGAATACTGCTTCAGACTCTCTGGACATCTTTCTTTCTTGCCTTTAGTTTATGGTTTCACAAAGAGCTAAATCAAACATGCAAAAACCTGGTTTTGTATAAAATTTGCCAGCCTCAATAAAACTTGACTTATCAGGATAAACAAACCAAAAGCTTAAGTTTCTGGGCATTCTGTAGTTATGGCAACTTAACTTAAAAAAAGTAAGTGTCCTGTCACAACTGAGATCATTCACCATTGTACTGAAAAGTGTTCTATCACACACTTGTGTTTGTAGCAGGCTAAGCACTCCTATCAATAGCCCCACAAGCAATTTTCACACTTGTACTACCCAATTTAGGAGGGAACGTTGGTTTAATCTCAGTTATATACTGTATTCCTCTATTTAATCCCTCCTTTCAGGTTTTACTGCATTTTATTCTATTCAGACTCTTCCTTTGCTGTTAAAGATGTCACTATCCAGTATGGACATTTGCAGTGCATGACTTTATTCTTAGATCACACCAGACCCTTTCTTAGGTTATAATAATTCCTTATGCAATTTTTCATATTTTTTAAACAAATAAAAGTAAAAAAGCTAAACAAGTTCTCCTATGGGTACCACAGCTAAGTAAAGCCAGTGTCCTAACCATTTGTGTCCTACATTCTTTAACAGCTCCTCCTCTTCTTCACACCCTTTCCATATCACTTCTGCCTTCTCTCTTAGTTCCCAGGGCCACATACCTTTAGAAACTGAAGATGTTACAGAGAGCTTTCTAAACCAGAGTGATTAGTTGTTGCTGCTGTCAAACTGAAGTTGCATGAGTGATGGCCATCCAGCTGGCTGCTGTTTTCTGGAATGGCAAAGATGCCAAGTTATTACCATTGCACTTCAGGGGGACATGCGCTCTAGCCTTTTCTGATCCACTAAGCTGCACTGCATAATACCTTTGAAACTAATATCCCTCTATCAAAGTTGGCTGAAGGTGCCCAGTGAGTTCTAAAGCTACTGAGAACTGAAAGATGGACAGCTTGTCAGCATGGTTGCGTGTATTTGTCTTGAAAGCATATCACATCCCCCCCATAACAATTCACCCACTAGTTTTCATTAGATTCAAGACAGTAAGACAGGTTTCATGACATTCCAATACAGGCAAAAGACACAAAATTTAAAAACACGTGGTCAATCAACAAATATTATCTAGACTACAGTAAAAGTCAGTGGATCTGTTTATTACTCTGCCTGGGGGGTAGCACTCCCTTCTGTTAGAAGCACAAAGCTCCAGTGTCATATGGAAGATCCACATTTAACTTGTTTTGAAGTTTAGAAAACTGTCTCATCTCCCACCATATCTGCGAGATTGCAGTGCTCTCCCACAAGCATACAAGCTATATCTTTGCCTTTGCCACCCCCCACTAACTATACTGACAAATACATTCCAGCTGCACTCTTTAAGCTTTACTTTAAAGGTTCAAAATTAGTTCTGAATTAGCTTTTCATGTCCCTTTTAATTTCTTCCATCTTCATTTTTACTTTTTATTGAGGTAAAGTTTTGAAAACCAATGTAAAACGTCTTTAAAAAAAAAAAAGTAGCTGCAGTAGTAAGTAGGGGCCACTTACGCTGATAATAACATGATACTTTTCCATGGGGATATGTGTTAGCATAGGTATTGGAGGGTATCAGTTTCTGACTGGGGCAACACGAAGTTGAAACTCTTCCTAGGTACCTCAAGCAAGGAGAATTTACCTTTTTTGCAATTTACCACAGCACCATCAAAAACTTTGGATATTGAACTCCCAGCTAGCAATCCAGCTCTACAGCAGAAAGTGCAGTAAGGCAGCAAAGTGCAGAGCAGTTTTCAGGAAAATAAGCAATGCTGCCAAGACTGAGCATCTTTCTGGAGAAAAGGCAAACAGGACAGTACACTAGTGGGAAGAGGACAAAAATGAGCACTTGACTCCTAAAGAAAAAAAAAAGTCTAGAACTGAAGAAACAAGAAATTTAGGAATTTTTCTTCCCCTGAGAAAGGAGGAAGATAGAAGGGGAGAGAGAGAGGCTGGTACACTAACAGGTTTGGTGAAGTTTTCTGGGGTTTCCTTCTCTCATCATCTCCAAACAATGCTTGGAAAAATTTTGCATTTAAAACTTTTTCTTTGTAAAACTATGACAGAGAGTGAGACACTCCCCCAGACACTAACCCAGACGTTAATGTAAACTTCTGTGAGGTATCCAGAATTTTTTTGATGCTTGCAATACTGTCAAATATGGAAGACTTCAGAAAGTGTGAGCTGCCTCTTCATAGAATTCCCCTGTTAAGCAGGACCTTAACATTGTTGCCATGCACAGCCAGAGACAGGTACCTCTCAGCTTAATCCACTGGTTTTATTCTCCCAAAAGGAATTCTCTGCTCCTTGACAGAATGCTAATCTTCCATAATCTTACAAGATCAGGTTACCTGTTTATGCCCAGAAACTGCCTCTATCCTTACCCTAGCTTGCTTTCACGTCTTCTGCCTTTCTGAACAAATGCATTTTTTTGCATCTAAGCAGGGGCTTGCAATGCATTTTCTCTTGTGAGTGATATTGACTCAAAGGCACATAGTTCACCCTTCGCTCAAAGTCTGAGCAATATTTAGCATCACTTAAAAAAGGATGGCAATAAAATCTGTCACCCATGGCCAAAAAACACCCAAAAAGTAAGACAAACTCACAGAATGTTGGGGGTTGGAAGGGACCTCCAACCCCCCTGCCGAAGCAGGGTCTTCTACAGTAGGCTGCACAGGACCGCATCCAGGCAGGTCTTGAATATCTCCAGAGAAGCAGACTCCACAACCTCCCTGGGCACCCTGTTCCAGGGCTCCATCACCCTCAGAGGGAAGAATTTCTTCCTCATGTTCAGATGGAACTTCCTCTGCTTCAGTTTGTGCCCATTGCCCCTTGTCCTGTCACTGGGCACTACTGAAAAGAGGCTGGTCCCATCCTCCAGACACCCACCCTTCAGATATTTGTAAGCATATATTAGGTCCCCTCGCAGCCTTCTCTTCTTCAGGCTGAACAAGCCCAGCTCCCTCAGCCTTTCCTCATAGGAGAGATGCTCCAGTCCCCTCACCATCCTTGTAGCCCTCCGGTGGATTCTCTCCAGTAGCTCCTCATCTTTCTTGAAGTGAGGAGCCCAGAACTGGACAGAGTACTCCAGATGGGGCCTCAAAATAAAACAAAATTATGAAGAGACAAGGATCAACACATCTCCTTATATTTACCTGGAGGGGAATTTAAAATGACAGCAAGTTTTGGAATGAGTGAAAGGAACAGAACAGAAATTGCAAAGAAAGAAAAGTTCCTTGTAGTGTTAATTTCCCTGACTGATTTGCACATGCTTTGAGGAAGATGCAGGGCAAAATCGTTTCAAGATCACAGCATTTTGAGGCAATAATGTAGCTCATTTTGTCACCACTACAGATGGCAGGCTGTAATGAGCCCACGTTAATGACTACTATAGATATTCTATACACAGATATGTAATGGTGTGTTGCGAGATGTCGGCAATGAAACCAAACGCTGAGAGCCTTGGCCTCATTTCAGGTTTTGTTACAAGCATGAAGCTCAGACAGAGTTTGCTCAAAGGTGAGCATAAGATTCATACATTAAAGAGAATTTGGTACAAATTTCAATAAAACAAAGGTTGATTAAGGGGTTTGTACAGAATCAGTTTCTCCCAGATCAAACCAGATGAAACTCACAGGCTTTTCCTGAACAGTGACATTCATTTTTGGAAATGATCTAGCTGAAAGTAATAGGAAAAACTGGAACTCATAAAGACACCTGCTCAGATTGCCTTCACAGCTGACAGAGATGCCCTTTTAGCATATAAAGCCCCACAGAAACTCACAAAAACATGCATTTTAATACATACAGTCAGTGTCCCAAGTGCACCAATGGATCCTACCTGCCCCAGCCAGGCTCGCCCAGGACCTGCACCTACACCTTGTGCCCATACATCCAGGAACACTGAACTGAGACCTAGGCCCACAGTCCTGGCCTGAGCTATGTCACAGGTGTACCTGTTCCTATTCCTGCACCTGAGCTGCTGTTGTTTAGACTTCCCACACTGACCACAGACCAGACCTCTTGCCTTACTTTCACCTGATGATGGCTGGACTGCTGCCTTAACTGCTCTGCTCCGCTCTTCCAGCTTAGACTAGGACTCAAGGCCCAGGTCTGAGCTTAAATAAGGCTGCTGGATGCACAAGAGAGTGGTGGAGGCTGATCAGGACAGTTAAGGCTTATTGGTGCACCCAGGGCCCTGACATATACAAAACTTGTGAAAGTCTGAAAAAAAACAAACCAACAGATATTGCTTGTAGCCTTTCCAAAGAACGTGTTTCAGAATGAAAACCTCTAGTCCAAGGAAGACAGAAAACAGCAGACAGAAACTGTGTGGGGACAGGGAATTTACTTTTCTCTTTGAAAAAAGGTGATAATTTCCAAAATGCTTAGGTCAGATATGCTATAGAAGTACCTCTGACTCAACAACAGACAGGCAACCGAATATGTACAAAGGAAGTGCAATTATGCATTTCCATGTAACACTGAAGTTATATTTTCAGCCTATAGGTCACATCAAAACAAACACTACTGCAACTTCTTCCTGAAGTAGGAGGTAAGTGAAGGCCATACCATGTTGGCTAGATATAGCATCTCCAAGAGATCTATCACATGGAAGAATCAAATGAAATTTAGGTTGACAACTATGCTTTGTGGGACTGAAGTCATTCTGAAGGACAACAATTTGCCATATGAAGAACTGCTATTTGGGATTAGTAAATGAGGAGAGATCATTTGAATAAACTACCAGATGGGAAACACACTTGTCATGAAGGTGCCCTTAATTGGCTCCAGCTTGAGGCTAATCTGAAAAAATGGGTTTGGACACAGCAACAAACCAACCAACAAGAATCAATAGTAGTGACTCAGGTAATGGCGCAAGAAACAGCTAAATGAATGTGATGCAAGGATTATAAAGGTGTCTGATGTCATAAAGTTATAATGGGGAAATTATTAACCTTGTATAATTTCTGCCTGAAGTGGTGATAAACTTCTAATCATTTGTCACAGCCACAGGAGTAAAATTAAAATAACGTGAGGATACATACTGTCTGAGAAGCTTAGTACAGCTATGAAAATGCATTGCCTTTATACTAAAGACATCTTCCACAGCTCACTGTAAATAGTTTCACAAAATCATGTTATCCTTTATTGACACACCAACTGGGAGTAATTTTCATCTCCTTTCTAGTATCCTTACAGTGATGTCAACCTTTTAATGTCAATTGAAATAGTTCTAATTTACAGCTTGACTGGAAGAAAATCAGATGCATTCACTTTCCAGGAATGATATCTAAACGTTTTAAACATAGACAAACAGACAAGTGGTTTCCAACATTATGTGAGCAAATAAACAAATTTATATTCTTCTTCAAGCTGCCACAACATATCTCCAAAGGATATAAGACCAATGGACAAACTTCATACACACTACCTGAAATTCTTTTGGGGTAACCACTTTTTCAATCCTAGCATCACATCACTGTGTTTCAAAGAATATATTGTTCATAAATCACTGTTTTCCTGCTGGAAGAATCTCAAGACTATTAAACCCTGGCTTCAACCTGAAATATCCCTCAAATATTTGTAGTCCCTCCTATATAATAGGTTTTCCATATGATACCCATGTTATACAAAAAAACCTACACTAATTTGTTTTGATTATCTTAATAATCTCAACATTTCCTCATCTAACAATGGTTAATTTAATGTGCTTCTGTAATGCACTCCTAAATAACTAGTTTATTTAAAAAAAAAAAAACAACAACACCCACAAAACCAGTGCTGATTTCAGGTTTGCACACATTGCATTAATTATCTGGAAATGTCTCTGAGACTTCCTAAAGCAGATTTTCACAATCTCCTTAGTATCTCTGTACAGATGTTTTAAAAGTACTGTAGCTACTCCAAGTTCTTCTTCCTTGTAATTTACACATACCTTTTAATTGATATTTGTAAGCATAGAATATCTGGAAGAAAAAGAAGTATTAGATGGCCTCCTGTTTTTAGCTCACAGATCTTCCACTTGAACAGATGTACTGAACATTGGTGCTATAAAGAGATGCAGACCCCCTCTCCACTGAATCCAGGGGAGGAGTGAGTGAGGGGAGGGTGAACGCAACCTAATCCTATTCTTCCTTGCCTGCAGGTTACTTTCAGATGCTCATTTGCTATTTAAGGAGATTTACCTGTGAGCCCAGAAGTAAGCAAGAATAAGGAGGGCTACGAGGATGGTGAGGGGACTGGAGCATCTCTCCTACGAGGAGAGGTTGAGGGAACTGGGCTTGTTCAGCCTGAAGAAGAGAAGGCTGCGAGGGGACCTTGTAAATGCCTACAAATATCTGAAGGGTGGGTGTCAGGAGGATGGGGACAAGC